>Ga0210400_10000017_pt1 | contig 330958 bp, 280 predicted proteins | sample IncBWH26MmetaG_FD_155456 | JGI IMG/M metagenome (GOLD analysis project Ga0210400, IMG submission 155456) | Forest soil microbial communities from Barre Woods Harvard Forest LTER site, Petersham, Massachusetts, United States - Inc-BW-H-26-M | ecosystem: Environmental > Terrestrial > Soil >... | reverse complement strand
CGGGGATCGCCAGCAGCCCGCGCAGGTTCTGCTCGGCGGCGTTGTTGATGGCTTCAAATTCCGGCGAGCGGTGGGACATCTCCATCACGGACATGCCGGTGCCGCGGTAATCCAGCAGCTCTTCGCGGATGCGCTCCAGCACGGGCAGCGGCAGGGCGGCGGGTCCGGCATTGAAGTTGAAAGCGCGCTTGGCGCCGCGGGTGGTCGAGGCAGGAGCAAAAGTGATGTTTCCGACGGGGGTGCTCACGGTAGTAGGAAAACCTTTCGAGTGAATTTGCGGCGCGTCCGAGGCGGGAAGGGCCGAGTTGCAGACCGCTCCATAGGATAGCAGAAGAGGGTGAATCGCAACTCTTGCGTCCCGCACATGGCAAGTACGCGACAGGTGACTGGTGGGAGACAGGAGCGAGGCGCCTGCTTCGTGATCCGCGTCCCGCTGTCTTTGTAGGGGCGGCTTTAGGCCGCCTTCTTCGGTTTTGTACGCGCCTGCATCATGATCCGCATTCCGCAGCCTTTGTAGGGGCGGCTTTAGGCCGCCTTCTTCGGTTTTGTACGCGCCTGCTTCGTGATCCGCGTTCCGCTGTCTTTGAAGGGGCGGCTTAGGCCGCCTTCTTCGGTTTTGTAGCGGCCGCCGTCTGCGGCGGGCAGGTGGGGGGAATTGGAAAATGTGCAAAAAATCAGGGGAAAAATCAAAAATGTCGGCGCGCCGACATTTTTGGGTGGGGTATACCCCCCCTGTTTTTCGGAATTATACCTTTCACAAACCCACCTGTAAGCGTATGATTGCATTGCCGTGACAGGACCGCATCAGTATATACGCAAGTATTTGAAGCGATGACCTTTATAGTTGGCAAAAAAGGGACTACAGTGAGGTATACGGTGCCCCGGTAGCTCAGTGGATTAGAGCATGTTCCTGCTAAGAACAAGGTCATGGGTTCAATTCCCATCCGGGGTGCTCTTCTGATATGCTAAGACCTAGCAGGAACATCTAATTACCACTGAGCGCATGGGAAACTCTCATGCTCTTGGAAGAGGGACTGATGACCGTTGAAGGCTTCAGTTCCTCTTTTTCTTTTTGGGACGTTCGACTTGTTTTTGTTCTGGCTTAACCCGTAAGAGTGCTGAAACGGCTTTTTCGTAGTCGAGTGGTTTTAACGATAAACGATTTTGTTTTGACACTGGGATCCTACTTTTCATCAGAGATAAATTGTTTCAGCGTGATACAACGAATGTGCAATTTCTCGCACGCGCCTGGGATTTTACGACTCTTCCGTCTCATATTTTCCTCGGCAACAATTATATAGGTGTCATCCATCATTGCGAGAGCAACGATATATGGATCGGCTGGATTCTTTACTCCCATGGTTTTGCTCATGGCCGAGAAATCGTGGGCGACCTTTCCCACTTTCAGCAAATAATCAACATCGAGACTGTTAGGAATGCCCGCTAACAATGCATCCTCGATTGGCTTAAGCCTACCCTCATAAATACCATCTTCTTTCAATTCTCCTATAACCTCTCGACACGTAAAGACCCTGCCTTCCTTGGCGAGACGGTAGATAATGGCCCATATATCTTCTTCTTTTCTCTGATTCTTGATATTGAGCCACGCAGACGTATCAAACAAATACACCTTCGGAGGCGTTTTGTGGAACAAGTCCGGCTCGAACCGTCGCTTCATCCAAGGAGAGCCTCTAGTTTAGGGAAAAATTGTGGCCGCATCCCGATCAAATCCGCTGCATCGACTGAATTTATCGCATTACGTTTCACGGCTTCTAACACAGTGGACGTGTGCAATTGCCCCATCTGCTTGTATCGGATGCGCACCGGATTTGGCTCACTGTCCGGTTTAACTGGTCGCTTCTCAGCGGGAAGGTCCCAGGGCAATGTTCTTCGGGCGTAGAATCCGTTTGGTGCAAGCCCGGTTTTTTCCAACCGGAGCGCCATGGCGCGATTGCTAACAAGAAAATAATTACTTAATCTTTTTACGTCGCGGTCTGAAAAATCGTAAGGCAAATCTACATCACCAAAGATCATCTTCACTACAGCGGCCAGTTGAACCTGTGGAATCAGACAGCCCGCGGCAAATTGATTGCAGAATTTCTCAATGCTATTGCCGTTTTGCTCGTCGCTGATACCTGCCCTGCGAAGCAGCAAATGACAATACTCATGCAGGAAGGTAAAAATCTTCGCGCCTTCCGTACTCTCCCGATCATTGACACAAATCGCTGCAAAATCATCGTGGAAGACAGAAAATCCGCTCAATTCATCTTTTGGTAGGGGCAGCATGTATGTAAAAACACCGCGCTCTTCAATCTTCTTGCGCCATTCAATTCTCGCTTTGTACAAATGTTTCCAAGAGCGTTGAACCTCCATCGTGACACCGAATTTCCTCCGCTCTTGCGCGGCCAACTCTTCTGGGTTGTCTCGGAGTGTGGCCCTGACAAGCTTCGGCTTGCGTACAGGTAGTTTTCTGGTGGCCGAAATATCCTTGAATATTTCCAATGCCTCGTAGACTTCTTCTATGGCTACATAGGTGTCTACCGACAGACTGGCGCTTCCAAGGCGACGGCGGTAGTCGGTCGGCAGCTTCCTCCGGCGTAGGGGCTCAGGCATTAACAAGGCTGCGAAATTTATGCGATATTTCGCAGCCATTTGGCGGAGGATTCCGACTTGGGGTTTCTGCACGCCGCTTTCGAGGTCGCCAAGCTCAGTCGTGGATATTCGCAGCAATGCGGCAGCCTCTTGGAGGCTCAGGCCGCGTATCTCTCGCGCCCACTCCAGAACTTTGCCGTTCACAGGGACCTCGGCCATTAATTGTCTCTCTTGATTCGCGGTCGGCAGCATGGCACACTTCTTCCTGCATGCTGCACGACCGCTCTTACCCGAAGACTCCGCCAAGAATCAGCAGGGTAGTCGAGTCGTGGTTTCTAAACTGTTTTCTCTACCCGGACTAGCGCCCGGATGAGTCCCGATATTTTAGCCGCTTGCCTGTAACTTTTCGGAGAGCAAGCAATGAACGCTCTCCGTCTTCGACGTGCCGCGAGTTATACCGAAAATCAAATTCACTTAGGTAGCGATGTAGGTGCTGTTTACCTACGTGGTGATATACACCATTTATACCCCGCTTGAGAATAGAAAAATAACCTTCAATCGTGTTTGTGCTGATTAGCACATCGCCTTCTTTGCGAGCATAGACACGCCACTTGTGGCGAATCGTGCTGTGGCGGCGAAATTCCTTTTTCAATCCGTGGTAGCCACCGAAATCATCGGTCATAATATGCGAATCCGTAGTGACATTCTCTCGCACAATTTGCTTGAGATTTTTGCCAGTGACCATTCCCTTGTGGTGAATGGAGCGAACTTTTCCTCCGCGCTCAACGAGAGAAACGACAGTAGCCTTAGTCTTGTGATCTCCCTGCAAGCCGCGAGTCTTTCCGCCCACATACGTCTCGTCTACCTCAACGGTGCCGCTGAGAGGTGCGAGATTCAGTTCGGCCATTGCGTAACGAACCCGATGCGCCATGAACCATGCGCTCTTGTAGGTCACGCCAAGCATTCTGTGAAGCTGATGAGCACTCATGCCCTTCTTAGACGAACAGAGAAGATGAATCGCCATGAGCCACTTGTTTAGTGGGATGTGGCTGTCCTCGAAGATCGTGTCCACGGTAACGGTGAACTGCTTGCGACACGCGCCACACTTCCAAAGCCCTTTGCGATAGGCAATCGTGCCATCCTTCTTGGCTTTGCCAGCAACGGGAGGCAAGCGGTAGGCTCTGCCGATCTCACCGCACTTCGGGCATGCTGGCTTGCCATCGGGCCAGCGTTGCGCTTCGAGAAAGGCCCTTGCGCTCTCTTCACTGTGGTAGGACTTGGCTATCTCTGTAAGGTTCATGGCACTTACTCCAATGAACCTATTCTTTCACAAACCCACTAGGTTTGTCAAGTATATAATTCCGCTGTTTTTGCGTACGTAGGGGAAACAAAAGACATACGACGCTGGTGTCGGTATCGAGGGGTGCATCCACCCCGTACTCGCGCCGCCCACTCGCCGGATTGCGATCGCCAGCGCATCTCCTGTCCTGTCGGTCAGGCGGTCCCCCCGTCTGGTCCAGCTGGTTCATAGTTCCGTTGATTTATACGGCTCTTTGGCGGCTAAATTGATTTTCTGGGCCGTTTCGGCAATGACGGACCCCGCAGACTGAGCCTAGCTATGGGCAAAAAGCACGAGAATTTGGCCATAGTCGCCGTCCTGGCCGTGGTGTACTTCGGCACCGCCAAGCTGGGGCTTCGGTTTGCTTACGTCAACCCCAGTGCCACGGCCTTGTGGGCGCCCACGGGAATTACCCTGGCGGCCTTCCTGGTTTTCGGTCTCCGCGCCTGGCCGGGTGCTTTCCTGGGCGCATTCTTTGCCAACCTGACCACAGCCGGATCGGTGCTGACATCAATCGGTATTGCCACCGGAAACACCCTCGAAGGCGTGGCGGCCTGCTATCTGGTATGCCGCTTCGCTCGTGGCCAGCAGGTCTTCGAAAGGGCGCAGGACATTTTCAAGTTTGCCTTCCTTGCAGGGATGGTCAGCACGGCGATCAGCGCAACGATCGGGGTCACATCCCTGTCATTGGGAGGATTCGCAGACTGGACGGAGTTTGGCCCCATCTGGCGCACGTGGTGGTTGGGTGATGGGGTGGGCGCGGTGCTTGTCACTCCCCTTGTGCTCCTCTGGAGGGAAAATCCCCGCCTGAATTGGACCCGCGAGCAAATTGCAGAGCTCACTCTTTTATTCCTCGGACTGTTTTTTACGCTTGGGATTGTCTTCGGGGGAGGCTTTCACGCTGAAGTCAAGAACTACCCGCTGGAATATCTCTGCATTCCATTCTTGATCTGGGCTGCGTTCCGTTTTGGCCGTCGCAAAGCTGCCACCGCCACTTGCTTTTTGGCGGTCATTGCCATCTGGGGCACGCTGCAAGGATATGGCCCGTTTTCAAGAGAGACTCTAAATACGTCGCTTTTATTGGTGCAATCGTTCGTGGGCGTCGTCGCCGTAACCGGTTTGGCTCTGGCCGCGGAAGTCTCCGAACGCAAGCGCGCGGATGAACGCGTACAGCAGTTGGTGGCTACCGACCCGCTCACCGGGCTCGCCAATTACCGGCGGCTGATCGAAGCGATCGAATTGGAAATCAAGCGATACGGGCGCTCCGGGCGGCCGTTTGCCATCCTGCTTTTCGATTTGGACGGATTGAAGAAGGTGAATGACACGCACGGCCACCTGGTGGGCAGCCGGGCGCTTTGCAGGTTGGCCGATGTTCTGCGGGCACACTGCCGGCAGCTGGACACGCCGGCCCGATTCGGCGGCGACGAGTTTGCCGTGGTGCTCCCGGAGACGACTTCAGAGCAGGCCCGGCAGATTGCCGCAAGAATCCGCGAGCGCATCGCCTCCGATGGAGAAAGCCCGCCGATCTCCGCGGCCGTCGGCAGTGCCGTATTCCCGGATGACGGGGAGTCGATTGACAAACTCCTGTCGGCAGCGGATCGAGCGCTCTATGGCATGAAGCGCCTTTCCTCCGCACACAGGTGGACCACCTCCTGAATCCGAAAAGCGGCGTCACGCCGTCCAGCCTGCAGCGCGCCGCGGCCATGGTGGGACGCCGGGTGATGATCGAGCTGGTTTGAGGAAGCGAAGCGCAAGACCCGGGTACCCTCCGAGTCGATGGGGTCGACGTTACTCGATGGCTGCTGGGGCGTTGGGGAATAGAAGATGGTCTGGATCGAGCCAAACGAGGAAAAACGTATCATCAATAAGAATGCCGTGTGCACGATACCGGTTCCATGCAACCTCGGGATAGACGCCGAACTGGTAGCCGGATTCGTACCCAAATTGGTCGGAATCTACATTGGGAATATTCTGAAAGCCCAGCTGTTCGGATGTATCGGGGAAATGAATCCAGTGACGATGTTCATCGTTGTTTTCGTCGGTGAATTCTTCCACCCTCCACGTGCTGAACTTTCGTAAGATGGCAAAAAGCTTGTAGAGGTAGTCCTTCGAGCACTTGGAGACGTGGAATTTGGCGCTTTCCAAATCTAAATGTTTAAATGAAAACTTAAGCGGTAGCTCCCCTGGTGGGATGCGGGGTTCCGGTATCTTATTGGGTGTTGCGTTCGGCATTTAGGAGTGACGAGTAATATTTCCTCATCAAGCTGAACGGAATAATTCGGTGCGAAGATGCATCGATTGGCAATTCCCCTCGCACTTCTTTCCATGGTTGCTCGGAATGAGTGAGGCGCTCCAATTGGCTGGCGTCAAACTTTCCGTACGCTTTCCATACGAGATCGAGATGCGTCCGTATTTCTTGCGATAGAACGACGGAAACATCCGTAATCGTTTTCCAGCGAAATTCCTTATATTGCCTGAATATTGGGGGTATAACTGGCCCGTGCACCCAGGCCTCGATCGAATCGTCGAAAAAAGGTTCACCGCTGAAAAATACCAAGTGCCAAGCCTGTGCATAGTACAGCAGCTTTTGAAGCTTGAGATTTGTAATAGGAGAATGCTGCTCGTGGGAAATCTTGATTAGGCCCTCGGCTGCACGGTAGGCCGTAGTGACTGCCATGTGCACCTCCTGCCCGTCTTCTGTCTATCGTCATCTTTAAGCCTATCACACCCTTGGGCCCAAGCGGTCACTAAGTTACTTTACGTCTCAGTACTCTACATCGGTGGCTGGCGGTCCTTATCACATCAGTGGCTAGCTTGTGGTAGGAGGTGGCCTGGGCCACCCGCCTTGCCCTGAGTCCGCCCGAATGGCCACGCCGGATTGGCGTGTCGTCCGGGCCACCCGCCGACCTGCCATGGCGGCCAAAAAGCGAAAGCGGAGGGGTGAGCGTGGACACCAACTTGGACACCAATTTGGCCACCGTGATGGACATATCCGACGCAGCGCGCGGACAAGATAGTGGACATTCTACTTGACACAACTTCGACCATGTATAACATACGTGCCATAATATCTGTATGTTGACCATGACAAGACAACGGACATATTTGGACACCCATCCTTGGATAACCTTTAGCCTCGATATGCAAGGGGCCCCACCCGATTTTTGGATAGCCTTGGGTGAATGTCATTCTAAATGTGAACACTTGGCAGGAGTGGCGCTCGCTCCAGATGTAGACAAATATCTCCACCGCGTCTATCTAGCAAAGGGTGTTTCTGCAACGACAGCCATTGAGGGTAATACGCTTTCGGAGCAGCAGGTACTACAGCATATCCAAGGCACGCTGCAGGTTGCTCCCTCACAAGAGTATCTAAAGCAAGAAATCGACAACATAATTAGTGGATACAACTTAGTCCTGGATGAGATCAGCAAAGGTAAGCTACCACCGTTTAGCGTGGAGAGGATCAAGACTCTTAATGCCATTGTCCTAACAAAGCTCGAGCTCGCAGACCAAGAAACCGTGCCAGGCAAGATCCGGCACCACTCCGTCGGCGTCCCAGGTTATCGTGGCGCGCCAGCGGAGGACTGTGAGTATCTTTTGGATCGCTTATGCAGCTGGCTCAATGGCCCCGACTTCATCCCACAGCCAGGCCAGGAACTGATGTACGCGATAATTAAAGCCACGGTCGCACATCTCTATTTGGCTTGGATTCATCCCTTTGGTGACGGCAATGGCCGTACAGCACGACTAATCGAAGTCCAGATACTCCTCGCCTCAGGTGCCCCTTCTCCTGCATGCCAATTGTTGAGCAATCATTACAACTCTACTCGGTCGCAATACTACAAGCATCTCGAACTTGCACGCACTGATCCGCGAAGTTTTGTGAGGTACGCGGTAAACGGACTGCGAGATGGTCTCCGTGAACAGATTGAAGCCATAAGAGTGCAGCAATGGGAAATCGCATGGTTGAATCATGTCCACAAGTCCTGCGACGAGCTGAAAGGGGCAAAAAAAGCAAGACTCAAGAATCTGGTTCTTACTCTAACCAGCGTAAACAACCCGACAGAATTTTCAAAACTGCGCGATCTATCAGCTCGCGTGGCGCTTGATTACCGTGGGCTCGCGGATAGAACACTCTCGCGAGATTTACGAATCCTTGAGAAGCTCGGCTTGATAAGACGAAAGACCGACGGCAAATGGGTGGCGAATAAGAGAAGTATTTTGTCATTTCTACCCGTGCGAGCGAAGAAAGAGTCGGGGGTCCCAAAGTCCTCATAAACCCGAGAGTGGGGCTGGTGACGCGGGCCACGCGCCCCCAGACGTTTCATAGTGCGGTATTCTTACTCAAATGCCTCGCGCCTGCATTTTCTGCGACAGTCCACTCACTGGAGTCCGCGCGGAGGAACATGTCATCCCGCGGTGGCTAATGGAGTACCTCGGGATGACGGACGACCAGCTTTATCTAGCAGTTGCACAATCAAGAGACGACACTATTGTGAAAGATCGGAAGCACGTCGCCGGGAATTTTGTCGAGGGCCGCGTCTGTCGAGATTGCAACAACGGCTGGATGAACGAGTTGGAAAAGCAAACGAAGGAATTTCTCAAACCACTCATCGAAGGCTCGGAAAACCTTCTTAGCATTTCGGATGCTCAAAGGACCACCCTCGCAAGGTGGGCGGCGAAGACAGGCTACGTCCTAAGTCACGCGGCACCTCTCAAGAAAGTCCCGCCTCCATCGCACATGCGGTACATGAAGGACAACGCGGGTGCCGTCCCGCCGCGAGTGGAGGTATTCGGCCAGCAGTGGATTGCTACAGCGGAGTTCAGGCAGATACAGCGGAATCAGTGGCGTCAGATAGCGGAACCTGCGACCAAGAACCCGGCTCCGCCCAAAGGAACCTATAAGATCGCTTTCCAGTTTCGGTGCTTGATGCTTCTGGTTGCCCACTGGTCCGATCCGAATTCGATGCCGATGATATCGGCAGGCATTCACATTCCGCTCTGGCCTACGCATAAGCTACATATCACCTACCACGAACAGTTGCCTCCGTTGGATATGCAGAATCCGATGGCTCCGCTCGATAGGTTTTGTACAACGCTGGCAGTTTGTGATCTGGATGCCATCATCCAGCCGTGATTTTCCCCCGGCATTCGAACGGAATACTCAACAAGTAGTTATTGACTAAGTTACTAGACTTGTGCTATCGTGCATTGTGACAGTTGGGCGTCACCTTGTCCGGACCATTCCGGGAACCGCTTTTCCCGCCTCTCCCTTTGCGTTCTCCTCCAGGATCTTCGCTAAGTCTCTTGCTTCCCCTGCATACGAGATTTCGGCCGGTAACTCCTTTGTTTCCCCACCTTACGCAAAAACAGGGGGGTGGACCTCCCTCAAAAATGTCGGCGCGCCGACATTTTTGATTTTTCCCCTTATTTTTCGCAGTTTTCTTGCCCTGAGCGCAGTCGAAGGGTCGTCTCCGCGCAGCGGCGTCCCGCGCATCCCGCACCGGCACGAGTGCAAGAACGCTGGCCCCGTAGAAGCATCCGGGGCGCAAAAGACGCGCATCCCGATCGGATCGGGACAAGTGCCAGCCAGTGCTACACAAACCAAGAGCGGGCTGGGCGAGCCCAGCCCCTACATGCTCCGAAACGGGACATTGGCTGCACGAGCACGCATGCGCAGCGCTGCGTGGAATTGGCTGGCGGATGGTCGCTGAACTGCTCCTTTATTCTGCCGATAGAGGAGGGTATGAGCGGAGCTACGCCAGAGCCACGCACGGCGGTGATGATTTTGCTGGAGGCGTCGTGGCTGGACAACGCGGGGACGCTGCGATCGCTGACGGCGCGGATGGAAAACCGCTCAGCGCACGGGGCGTGTATCCGGATCAAGGCGCAGGTGGGCTTGGGGGCGCGGCTGTACATCCGGTCGCACCGGGAGCAGTTTTCGGGGATTGCGAAGTATTGCCGGGTGGATGGGAAAGAGTTTCTGGTGGGCATTTACAAAGACGCGGTGAACTATCCGATTCCGAAGAATCCGATGCCTGCGAGAGATTTGGATTCGCAGACGGATTCGCAGACAGAACGGCAGACGGGGCATTTGATTGATGTGGTTGCGGAAGAGCCGGCGGAAGCGGGAATGCGGACGCGGGCGGAAGAGGCTGGCCCCGTAAATTCAATCGGGGCGCAGACGGCGCGCTTCCCGACCGGGTCGGGACAGGTAAAAGCCAGCGCTACACGGAAGAACAAGAATGCGGCGGGTGTGACCAGTGCGTCTCGTACGAGGAGGGATGCGGAGTGGGTGGCGGCGAGAGAATCTGAGCCGCGGCGGGACACTGTTCGAGGTTGGCACATTGCTCCTAGTGGGCACACGGGAAGCGACGGGCACAGCGGGCACCACGCGCGGATTGAAGAGCCGATCGCCGAGCGGTTGATGGTGCAGGATGCGCGGCGAACGGAGAGTCCGCCAGGCGAGGCGCCAAGAAATGCGCAGCCCGCGGATGCGAATGCGGCGCCGCCAGTGCAGACGAGAAACGAATTTGAGAAGAAGAAAGCGAAGAAGGGGAGGAGCATTATGAAACTCAAATGGTTTGCGGGTGACGAAGAAGAGATGCTGAGAGCGAACGGCGGCAACAACGCGTCGAGCGAGCCGGTGCAGCGTGTGGCGGAGACGGCAGCACGCGTTGAGCGGGTGACGGAGCGGGCGGCGGCTAAACCGGCGGCGATGCCATCCGGGGAGAGCGCCAGCGGCTTCGAGACCGAGCTTTTGCCGATGGAGGATATTTATCGCGCGGCGGGGATCACGAGTCCGCGGCGCGGGTACAGCATCGGCAAGGTGGTGGAGATGCTCAAGAGCGAGCACTTGCGCGGAGCGTCGAGAGAGTTGCGGCGTGCGGCGGTGCTGATGGCGCTGGACGCGGCTGGCGTGAGCGTGGACGAGGTGTTGCAGGACGCGAAGGTGCGGCAGGAGGCGGTGGACGCGTACGCGATGGAGCAACGGAAGCACGCGGAGGCGCAGTGGGCGCGCAAGGCCGAAGAGAATATTCAGATCCAGGCGGAGCTGGAGCTGGTGAAGGCGCATTATGGCGAGCGCATCCGGCGGAACCTGGATGGCGTGGCGCGAGAGAAAGCGACGTTCGGAAGCTGGCTGAAAGCGAAGGAGCAGGAGACGCAGGGGATGGCGGAAGCAGTCGAGCAGGTGCTGAAGGCGCCGACGCTGAGCGAGCCGCCGGCGGATCCGCTGCTGTCGGTGACGGTGTCGAGCGCGACGGGGAAACCGGTGTGAAAAATGAGGTAATGAGGGAATGAGGTAAAGGAAGTTAAGGAAGTAAAGGATCGGGCGGGCGCTTTAGGGTTTCCTTAAGTGAATCAGAGTAGACTCCCACATGAGCAGAAAGTGTGTCTCATGGGAGGAAACTGATCATGGACGTTTTCAGGCAGGGGCGGGGAGAGAACACGGAGTTTACGCTGCGGCCGCAGATTCCGGGGTTGCGGAATATCGTGATTGCGGCGGCGGTGGTGCTGGTGGTGCTGTTTGTGCTGTCGTTTGCGGTGCGCGTGACGCGGATTGAGGCTGGGCACGTGGGCGTGGAGATCAACCTGGCGGGCGCGCAGCGCGGGGCATCGGAAATTCCGGTGCGCACGGGATGGGTGGTGTACTCGCCGCTGACCACGCAGATTATTGAGTTTCCGACGTACGTGCAGACGGTGAAGTGGACGCGGGACACCAACGAAGGGCATCCGATCAACGAAGAGATGGGTTTCAACTCCAAGGAAGGGATGGAAATTTTCGTGGACGTTTCGCTGTCGTACGCCATCGAAGCGGCGAAGGCGCCCGATTTCTACGTGAAGTACCGCCTGGCGGATATGGAGGCGTTCACGCACGGGATCCTGCGCGACGTGGTGCGAAACTCGCTGAACGAGGTGGCTTCGACCTACGTGGTGGAAGATATCTACGGCGAGAAAAAGGCTGAGTTTCTGAGCAAAGTGCAGGCGAAAATCGAACAGAAAATGACAGTAGTAGGAGTCAGCGTGCAGCAGTTCGGGTTCATCGGGGCGCCGCGCGTGCCGCAGGTGATTGCGACAGCGATTACCGCGAAGGCGCAGGCCATCCAACAGGCCGAGCGTGCGCGGAACGAACTGGCGACGACGCAGGCGGAAGCGGCGAAGAAGATTGCCGAGGCTGAGGGAGACGCGAAGTCCATGGTGACGCGGGCCGAGGGCGAGGCGAATGCCAACCGCATCCGGCAGAATTCGCTGACGCCGCAGTTGCTGGATTTGCGGCGGATTGAGAATTCGCGGGCGCTGATTGACAAGTGGAACGGGCAGCTGCCAACGGTGGAGTCTGGGCAGGGCGGCGGGATGATTTTGCAGCTGCCGAAGCCGTAGAAGAGGGCGATCAGTTAGCAGCGATCAGCGACCAGGAAGCGAGGATCGAAGAGGGCCGCTCGCTTCCTATATGCCATTTGAAGGAGTTTCCAGCGTAGCGAGTTCTTTACAATCTTTCCGCGGATGCGTGGCGAGTCCGTTCTTACGCTCATCTTGAGGCTTCCATCGGCGGGCATCAAGTAGCGTTCGGCTTCATCCTGGTCTTGCGGAAACCAAACGAAGCAGCAGGTGGCGTCTTTCATTTCGCAGACTGTGGAGAACAAGACGCCCCTGTTCTGAGCCATTCCCGATTCGTACGACTCCCGGGCGAGATCCAGGTTTGCGGCAGGGACCGGAGACTTCACGTAGACAAAATGCTTGGGAGGGAAGGCCACCTCCTTTGAACTTACCCAGAGAATCTCAGGGGAGCAATTGTTCGTGAGCAGGAAATTCCGAAACTTGACTATCGCAGCTTCAAATGTCTCATGCATGATTACTAGCTCCCGGAGGCGAGGGCGAATTCGACGCGGCGGCGGATGGGGTCGATGCGTTCGGCGCGGACGCGGATGCGGTCGCCGAGTTTCCAGGTGAGTTGCAGGGTGGATTTGCGGCGGGCGGTGCGACGGCCTCGGCCGGAGTCGCCGCCGGTTAGGGCGACGATGGCGTGGTCGCGCTCGCGGTAGACGCAGCGGGCGTCGGCGGCTTCCTCGATCGCGGTGATGGGCAGCAGGCCTTCCACAAAAACTTCAAAGAGTTCCACGAAGCATCCATATTTCTGCACGGAGATAATGAGCGCTTCGTATTCGTCGCCGAGATGTTGCTCCATGAACTGCGCGGTTTTCCAACTGATGAGCTCGCGCTCGGCACCGGCGGCGCGGCGCTCGGTTTCGGAAGTTTCCGCGGCGATTTCCTCCAGATGCTTCAGTGAATAAACAGCGGATTCGACGCCGATGGCAGGCTTGATGTGCGTCGGCGCGGGCGCTTTGGGATTCGCGAGAGCCCACTTGAGAATGCGATGGACGATAAGGTCGGGATAGCGGCGAATGGGCGAAGTGAAGTGAGTGTATTCGTCGAAGCCGAGAGCGAAATGGCCGAGGGTTTCGGCGGAGTAGCGAGCCTGCTTGAGAGAGCGAAGCATGAGATAGGAAAGGATGCGCTCTTCGGGCTTGCCGGAGAGTTTCTGGACGAGGCGCTGGTAGTGTTGCGGGGTGATGGTGATGTCGGAGGCGGGAAGAACGGCGCGCATCTGGCGCTCGCGCCCGTGGCCGCGGGTGTCCGGGCGTCCGGCTTTCGCGGGTGAGGGAACCTTGCCGTGGCGGACGGCGACTTCGCGCTGGTGGAGATCTTCGACGCCCATCGAGTAGCCGAACGCGCGCGCCAGTTCCTCGAACTCCAACACCTTTCGGGCATCGGGCTTTTCGTGGACGCGATGCAGCGCGTGCAGGCCGCGTTGGATGAGGTAGTGCGCGACGGCGCGATTCGCGGCGAGCATGAATTCTTCGATCAGGCGATGGGCGATGTTGCGTTCGCTACGGCCGATGTTGGTCATCTGTTGGTGGTCGTCGAACTCGATGACGGCCTCGGGAAGATCGAAGTCGATGGAGCCGTTCTCGGCGCGGCGAGCGTTGAGGAGCAGCGCGAGTCCCTTCATGGCGCGGAAATGGTGACTTAGGTGAGCGTAGCGCGCGGACATCTCGGCGTCGCCTTCGAGGACCTTGTTGACGTTGGTGTAGGTCATGCGCTCGGCGGAGCGGATGACGCCGGGAGTCATCCAGGAGTTGAGCATACGGCCGGACGAATCGAACTGCATGATGGCGCTGAGGACGAGGCGTTCTTCACGAGGCTTCAAGGAGCACATGCCGTTGGAGAGGGCTTCGGGGAGCATGGGGACGGCGCGATCGAGGAAGTAAACGGAATTGCCGCGGAGGCGGGCCTCGCGGTCGAGAGGAGATTCGGGCGTTACGTAATGCGCGACATCGGCGATGTGGACTTGCAGGAGCCAGCCGCCGTCTTCGCGGCGCTCGACGTAGACGGCGTCGTCGAAGTCGCGGGCGGTTTCGCCGTCGATGGTGACGATGGGGAGGCTGCGAAAATCCTCGCGGCCGGATAGCTCGGATTCGGAGACGGGGCGGGCGAGTTGTTCGGCTTCGTGAGCAACTTCGCCGGGAAATGTGTGCGGCAGGTGGTGCTTGCGGATGATGATCTCGGTGTCTACGCCGAGATCGCCGGGGCGGCCGAGGATTTCGATGACGCGGCCGATGGGCGAGGCGCCATCGCGGGCGTAACGCACGAGTTCAGCGTTCACCACGGCGCCATCGAGTTTTGGAATGTGGGCGAGGCGGGGGCGCTTGCCGGGACGCTCTTTTTCACTGGGGAGCAACTGCTCGCGGAGGGCGGGAGAAAGTTCTTCGCCGGCGGGAAGCTCGATTTCGTGCTGGACACGGGGGTCGTAGGGGACGACGACGCAGCCGCGGGAAGAATAGCGGAAGAGGCCGACGACGGAAGGATGCGCGCGAGAGACGATGCGGAGGATGCGGCCTTCGGCGCGGCGGGCTCCGGGTGCGCCGCTGAGGCGGGAAACTTTTGCGATGACGTGGTCGCCGTGCATGGCGTCTTCGACGAAATCGCGGGGGATGAAGAGATCGCCGTCGAGATTGGGAATGGCGACGTCGGGAACGACGAAGCCGTAGCCGTCCTGATGGAGGACGAGGCGGCCCTTGATTTCGTCGCGGGAAACGGCTTTATGCTGTGGGAAATTCTCGGCTGGCGGCTGCGCTGCGGATTGGGGCTTCGCGGATGACTGCGGCGGGCGGGAAGATTGACGGAGGAGGAAGCGGCCGTGGGAAAGTTCTTCAACGAGTCCGCGCTTTTTCAGCTTGGCGAGCATCTGGAGGAGGGCGCGGCGGCTGGATTTTTTGACCTGGAGGGAACGGGAGAGGTCTTCGATGGAAGCGGGGCCGCTTCTAAGTTGTAGAAAACGAAGGATGTTGTCTGGGCTCAACTGCGACTGACGCGACATGCAGGGACCCCTTTCCGGGGAGCGAGGGAACGCGTATAGATTCTAGTCATTTTTCTGAAAATCGCTGTAACTTTTTTCGTGTTTCGCGAGTTTCATAGGCAAGCCAACACACGACCGACTGGCCGCCCTCCGTCAGGCTAGTCGGATTCCCCGAAAGGGGAATAACAGGGAGGCGAGAAGACCTGGCTCGCCTCCTTTCTTTTTTCCAGAACAATTTGAGTGAGTCGATCATCCAACCGGCGATTGGGTTGGGATTTTTGAGTTGAGATCCTTCGCGCATCCTGGCCGGGTGCGATCCCAGAGCATCTACTCCGAAATCATCCCAAGCGTCCCGAGCCAAGTTTCCACCAACTGAGGCCATCCGGTTATCGGAAACTTCGTGCGCCGCAGCCCGAACGCATGCCCGCCCTGCGCGTACAAATGCATCTCAACGAGAACCCCAGCCTTCTTCAGCGCAATGTAGTACGCCAGCGAGTCGTTTACGTTGTCCACGTGGTCATCCTCCGCCTGCAGCAAGAACGTAGGCGGCGTCTGGCGCGTGACAGGAACATTCGGGTTCAATTTGTAAGCGCTGCGGCCAACCCACAGATGCCCAGGATAAACACCCACCGCGAAATCCGGCCGGCAGCTTTCTTTGTCGGCCGGATCGACAGGCTTATACAAACGGCGCTCGAAGTCCGTGCTAATTTCCGCCACCAGATATCCGCCTGCTGAAAAACCCAGCACTCCGATCTTGTGCGGATCGATATGCCACTCCGCGGCGTGAAATCGCACCAGGCCCATCGTCCTCTGCGCATCTTCCAGCGCCAGGGTCGATTTCACAAGGCCATCGGGCCGGCAATCGCAGTGCCAGTCATAAGGCAAACTCGGCACGCGATATTTCAGCAGCACGCAAGTAATCCCCTTGGACGTCAGCCAGTCGCAGCCCTCCGTCCCTTCCAGATCGATGGCCAGCCCTTCAAAGCCTCCCCCGGGAAACACGACGACTGCGACTCCTGTATTCTTTCCTTTGGGCGAATAGACCGTCATCGTTGGGCGCGTGACGTTGCCCACGCCTATGACGTGTCCGCCAGCAACGAGAAAATCTGAATCGGATCCCACCGTTTCCGGCCCCGGAACAGGCTGCGCATCAGGCGGCGTTTCCGGCCAGATCGCGACTTGCGTATGTCCCGGCGATGGCTGCCAAGTAGTCTGCTGCGCGCTCACCCCGCCAAACGCAAACACAGCACAGAGAGTAAAGATCAAAGGCTTCATCACAATCCCCACATCTTCGGACTTCTGAAACCAACTTCAACCGTCATCGTACGTGTCGTTTCCCGCATGCGATCAGCAAAACGTGGGACAGGTGCCGGAAAAAGCACCTCAAGTCAGTTCAGCATCATCAAAAAGTGGGCCAAAACCGGACGTGGGATTCAGGATTGTCAGCGGGGCGGGTTTTCGGATATGGTGCAGAATTCGGGAAGGGCGGAGAGAACACGTGAGAGTGAAGCGGAAGATTTTGGTGGCGGGTGGGGTGGCACTCCTTGCGGGGCTTTTGGGCGGCGGGAATTTGCGGGCGCAAGGGTCGCCGGAGAATTCGAGCCAGGAGTTGCAGATTTGGACTGGCGGGGGACACGGGATTAATGGGAGCACCTCGGATACCGGCGTGTGGAATTTGGGATTGCGTTACGGATTGATTTTGACAGCGCCGCATGGGCCGGGATTTTTGAAGGGTCAGTTGGAGTACGCGTTTGACGTGGTGCCGGCTTGGGCGATCGTGCAGAAGACGAACACGGCATATGGCGGCGGGGTGAATCCATTCGCGTTCAAGTGGATACTGTCCGAGCCGAAGAAAGTGAAGCCGTATTTTGAGATTGAGGGCGGGACGCTGTTCACGACTACGAAGGTGCCGGAGAATACGTCGCAGATCAATTTCACGTCGAGCGGAGCGCTGGGGATGCACATCCTCGGCGAGAAACACAATTGGAGCGCGGAAGTGCGCTTCATGCACATTTCGAATGCGGGGATGACCACGCCGAATCCGGGGATCAATACGATTCAGGTGCGGATCGGGTGGGGGATTTTCCGGAAGTAGTGACTGGTGAATAGTGGCTGGTGACTGGTGAAGAAAAACCAGCCTCAGAGAATTGCGTTCTGCTTGTCTGGAAAATTCGGGCAAAACTATGCGAACGGATTACTGCTTGGCACTGATCAAGTAGCGCTTGATTTCGGTGGACGGCAGGGCGTCGGTTGCATAGCTAAATGTGCCTTTCTCTTTGACCTCGCGAGCAGCTTGCACCAGTGCTCCGAGAGCGGCGCGGGCGAAGGAACCGCCTACGCTGATGCGCTTGGCACCTGCCGCAGCGAGTTCTTCCACAGAAAAAGTTGCACCTGTGAAACCCATGAGGACATTCACCGGCTTTGGAACGGATGCGCAGACGCTGCGGATTGCGTCGAGGCTCGTGAGGCCGGGAGCGTAGAGGACGTCGGCGCCGGCCCTGGAGAATGATTGCAAACGCCGGATGGTGTCGTCAAGGTCGGGGCGATCGTGGAGGAAGTTTTCGGCGCGGGCGGTAAGCAAGAATTGGGAAGCGTGAGCCGCTTCGGCCGCGGCGGCGACGCGTTCGGTGGCGAGCTGAAAGTCATAGATGGGATTGTTCGTGTCGCCAGTGGCGTCTTCAATGGAGCCTCCGGCGAGGCCAGCCGCGGCCGCGAGCCGAATTGTTTCAGCGCAAACATCGGGGGAATGGCCGAAACCGTTCTGAAGATCCGCAGAGACGGGCAGCTGCGTGGCATCCACGATCTCTTTGGTATTCTGCAAAATGACGTCGCGGGTCATTTCAGGGGCTGAGTCGAGGTGTCCCCGAGAAAACGCGCAGCCGGCGCTTGTGGTGGCCAGGGCTTCGAAACCAAAGGCGGCCAGAATTTTTGCGCTGCCTGCATCCCACGGATTGGGGATTACAAATGTGCCGGGCCGTTGATGGAGGGTCCGAAACGTGTTGTATTTTTCCTGACGCGTCGCAGCCATGTTTTTCGCCTCCCAGAGGTGCCCCTGATTAAGCGGAAGCCGTGAGTCGAGCGAGGAGCAGGCGGAAGAATTTGTCGGGGTCGACATCGACGGCGACCAGGGCGTTGGGCTTGAAGTCCGACTCCAAATACTCAACTGGGGGAAGTCCTGTTTCGAGCGGCGGAGAGCGGCGCACGGGGCCGTGGGAGTAGCCGAGAGATTGGCCTGCGGTGAGTTCGCCGGTGGTTTCAATTTCCACAAAATACTCCTTCAGAGTGACGACCGACGGATCAATGAGCTGCGCGACGGTGAGCGGATCGTGCATTGCGAAGCCATTGGCACTGCCCGCCTTGGTCAAGCGGTCAAGATTGGCGCGGAGGATTTTGCCGGCGGCCTGGCTGACGGGATTCTGCGCGGCTTCGAGGGCGCGGACCTGCTCTTCGCGGATGATGACTTTGCGGGTGACGTCGAGGCCGACCATGGTGAGAGGAATGCCGGAATCGAAGACGATGCGCGCGGCCTCGGGATCGACATAGAAATTAAATTCGGCGGCGGGCGTGATGTTGCCGCCGCTGAGCGAGCCGCCCATGATGACGATGGATTTGATCAGCGGGGCGATCGTCGGGTCGGACTTCAGGACGGTGGCGACGTTGGTGAGCGGGCCGATCGCGACGATGGAGATTTCGCGGGGATTGGCCCGAACGATGCGGCGAATGAGTTCAGTGGCGGTTTCGGAGACGGGCTTCAGTTTTGCTTCGGGGAAATCCACGCCGCCGAGGCCGTTGTTGCCGTGGGCGTACTTGGCGGTGACGAGGCGGCGTACGAGAGGAGCGGCGGCGCCGGCGGCGACGGGGATGTCGGTACGGCCAGCGATTTCGACCAGGCGAAGGGCATTGGGAAGAGTTAGGGAGAGAGGAACGTTGCCGCAGACGGGGGTGACGGCTTCGACGTGGAGTTCGGGGGAGCGGAGGGCGAGGAAGATGGCGATGGCGTCGTCGACGCCGGGGTCGGTGTCGAGGATGATGCGGAGGGGTTTGGAGGGAGTGGACGAAGAATTCGTTGCGAAAATTTCTGTTGCGGAGAAGAGCGAAGAGGGGAATGCGCCTGTGGCGAGAGTTACGGCGGAGGCGCGGAGAAAGTCGCGGCGGTTACGGAGGGAAAGATTTGAGGTCATGAGAGTCCTTGGATGAAGAGTTGATGAGCGTTAAAAGTTAGCGCAGAAAGAGTGGGGGTGCAATTGGTGGCGGAAAAGGCTAGTGGGTCAGCTTCCGATTACCGCGTTAATCAAGAGTTGAAGATTGAGTGCGTCGCCGTAATCGAATGAATCGAGAGAGCTCCCAAATAAACGGAAACGCGGCAGAGGCCGCTAGGCCGGCTTTGAGGGGGCCTTCATCTGATTTGGCTATAGCCTGAAGGGGGCCTAGAAAAGTGAAAGCCACAAACACGAACAAAAACCCAAGTAGACCGAACACTGCATCAACCCAAAGCCCGCGCATTGGGAGTTTTAGGCATGACGACATTAGTGCGCCAGTAAGTGTGCCGGTGACGACGGCGATGACTAGACAAATGAGAAGCAGAAAGAGGGCGAGACCGGGAAAAAGAATCACGTGTGAATCCTACCACCAGCGCTTCGCCCCTCGTTACTCCTGATTAGTCGCGCAATCCGAAACTGACCCACCACCTGTGGACAGCAAGTCGGGCGCATTTAAGGATTGTGAGGATCGCCTACATTGAGGTCCTTCGTGCATCCTTATCGGATGCGCGAAGGATGACAGCGCAGGTGCATTTGCGAGTTGGATTTGCGAAACAGATTGGGTGTAGTTGGGACGCGGATTGAGGAGGGAGCGATTGACAGGCAGGGTAGGGGACTTTAGAGTGGCGGCTCACTTGGGTTGCAGGGGAATGCGTTGATCGAGCGAATTTTTAGGCTGCAGGAAAATCAGACGACCGTGCGGCGGGAGATGCTGGGCGGGCTGACGACGTTCATCACGATGGCGTACATCATCGTGGTGAATCCGCAGATATTGTCGCAGGCAGGAATGCCGGCGGAGGGCGTGGTGTTCGCGACGTGCCTGGCGGCGGCGGTGGCGACGCTGGTGATGGGGCTGTATGCGAATTATCCAATCGCGCTGGCGCCGGGAATGTCGCTGAACGCGTATTTCACCTACACGGTCTGCATCGGGATGCATGTGCCGTGGAGGACGGCACTCGGCGCGGTGTTTTTTTCGGGCGCGCTGTTTGTACTGCTGACGGTGACGCGGGTCCGGGAACAGATTGTGAACGGGATTCCGCTGGGATTGAAGCATGCGACGGCGGGCGGAATCGGGATGTTTATTGCGTTTGTGGGATTGCGCAGCGCGAAGCTGGTGGTGGCGAATCCGGCGACGTTTGTGAGCCTGGGAAATTTCGCGGATCCTTCGGTGCAGGCGGCGTGCTTGGGGATATTGCTGACGCTGGCGTTGATGGTGCGGCGGGTGAACGGCGCGATTCTGCTGGGAATTCTGGGAACGGCGGCGCTTGGAATTTTTCGCGGGCTGGCGCATTTGCCGGAACACTGGGTGGCGCTGCCGCACCCGTCGTCCACGTTTCTGAAAATGGATTTGCGCGGAGCGCTGCACCTGGGGCTGGTGGAGATTATTTTCATTTTTCTGTTCGTGGATTTGTTCGACAACGTGGGAACGATGGTGGGCGTGTGCGAGCAGGGCGGATTCGTGAAGGACGGAAAAATTCCGCGCGTGGGGCGAATGCTGCTGGCCGACGGGATCGGAACGATGTTCGGCGCGATGACAGGCACGTCGACGGTGACGAGCTACATTGAGAGCGCGGCGGGCGTGGCGGCGGGGGCGCGGACGGGGTTGAGTAACATGATGGTGGCGGCGCTGTTTCTGGCAGCGATGTTTTTTTCGCCGGTGGCGGCGGCGATTCCTGCGTTTGCAACCGCGCCGGCGCTAGTGTTGGTGGGCGCGCTGATGACGGAATCGATTGCGCAGGTGGAGTGGAAGGAATTTACGGAGGCATTTCCGGCGTTTGTGACGCTGGTAGCCACGCCGCTGACGTTTAGTATTGCGACGGGATTGAGTTTGGGAGTGATTACCTACACGGCGGCGAAATTGGCAGCGGGGAAGTGGAGAGAGGTCAGCGTGCTGCTGTGGATTTTGACGGGTTTGTTTGTGATCCGGTACGCGGTATTGGCTGCGGAGTAGTTGGTGATTGGTGAGTAGCGATTGGTAGGGAGCTTCGATTTTTGGTGAGTGGCAAGACGATGGAGTTGAGGTGCTTTGCGACCCAATCGGGTTGCACTCAAAAGGGCGAAGCGGGTCCACCTGAAGGTGGACGCTACAAAAGGCGAAGGCGCCCCCGACCGGGTCGGGGCCGCTTCAATGGCTACGGGATTTCTTGCCACCAGTCACCAGTCACTAATCACAAGTCACTTGCTACTGAGCGTCGACGACGCAGCGGAAGCCGATGGTGGCGGCGCGGTCTCGGCTGGGGGCCATGAGGAGAAGTTTTTCGTGCTCGTCGAGGCGGTAGGTTTGCGGGAAGTACCAGACGGAGCCTAGCGGTTGATAGGCGGCGGCGCCGCGGAGGATGGCGGCGCGGGTGTGTTCGTCGCGGAATTCGTCGGTCCATTGCGAAACATTTCCGGTGAGGTCGAGAAGGCCAAAGGGACTGGCGCCCTGCGGGCGTGCGTCGACGTTGGATAGCGGGGCGTGCGTGTGACCGCGATCCGCAGGGGGAACGTTGGCGGCGTTCCAATCGTTGCCCCAGGGATAGAGGCGCGCGTCCGTGGATTGCGCGGCGAATTGCCATTCCCATTCGTGAGGGAGGCGCTTGCCCGCCCAAGAGGCGTAGGCGCGGGCGTCTTCGAGAGAGACCCAGGTGACGGGCTTGGTGTCCCAGCCGGCGGGGAAATTTCCGTTGGACCAGTCGCGCAGGAAATTGTGATCGTCGGCGGGATGGTAATGCGTCGCGTCGAGGAACTGTTTAAATTGCGCGTTGGTGACGGGCGTGCGGTCGATGTAATAGGCGTGGAGATGCAGGCGATGGAGATGAGAGCGGCGCGGGGAATTTTCCCACGGATATTGGACGTCGACGCCGGGGTCGTTGCCGCCCTCGATTTCGATGCCACGGACGGAGAAGTCGAAATCGCCTTCGGGAATTTTGACCATGTCAGCGGGAGCGGTGGTGGCGGGCTTGGTGGGAGGAATTTCGACGATGGTTTGCGGAACCGCGGACCAGGTGCGGGGATATTCGCGCAGAGATTTCTTGGAGCGGTCGGCCATGAACGAGAGAGTTTCGTGAATCGATGCGGTGGAAGCAGTTTCACCAGTCGCGAGAATGGCGCCGAAGCCGAGGCCCTCCATTGAGAAGCTGAGCGTGGCTTCGTTCGCGTTGATGCGCGGCTGGAGTTCGACGCCGTGCCAGAGATCGTAGTAGTGGAGGCCGGGGCTGTAGGGGACGCGGAGTTGCGGGCCGTCAACGTCGAATTCGTTGCGATTGACGATGGTCCAGAGCGTCCGTTGAGGAAGCGGGAATTTGCTGGCGAAGACACCGGACTGTACCGTGGACGCGTGCGGCTGCCAATCGGGGCTGACGAGATTGGCGGCGAAGGCGCGCTCCATGCGGCTAATGCGGAGAACAGCTTCGGCGTCGCGGGGATTCATGGGATACCAGAAGCCCCAGAGATTTTCGAGCGAGGCGTAGCCTTCACCGTTGAAGAAGGCGTGCTGGAGGCTGTCTGTTTTGTCGCGGGTGAAGCGGTCGGTGACGTTGATCATGTGGCGCGGCTCAAGCCAGCGAGTTTTGCTCACCATCGGAGTGAATGGGTAGGGGACGTCTTCCCAGGTGACCCAGTCGTTCCAGCCGAGGGTGCTCCAGGCGACGGATTCATCGCGGATTTCGAATTGCGGTTCGAAGGCGAGGCGATGGCCGGCACCGATGGAGGCGGCGCGGAAATCGGCGGGGACGCTTTCGAGCGTGTCGAAGTTGATGCCGTCGGCGCCGATCTCTTTCAGGAGTTGTGTTAGCGCGGTCCAGGGAGGAGAGGATTCTTCACGCGTGCCGGAATCCCAGGCGAGGACGGGGAAAAGAACTTTGACGTTGTGGCGGTGAAAATCGTCGACGAGTTTCTTGAGGGCGGGAAGGCCGCCGGGAAGATCGCGGAGGAGATCGAACTGGTTGCGGTCGTCGACACCGAGGTTGGGGTAGACGTGCCAGAGGAGGACGGCGTCGATGGGGCCGAGGCGGCACTCGGTTTCGGCGAGAAATTTTTCGGGCGTGTAGCGGCGGGTTTCGGGATCGTAGATCGAGCGGTCCCAGACGAGGAGTTGGACCTGGGAGAAGGTGCGCTGGGTCCAGGCAAGATCGGGATTCAGGTAATCGGATTCGTCGAGGCGGAGTTGGGTGCGGCGTTCTTTGCGCCAGGCTTCCAGGCCGGCGAGCCAGGAAGAATCGGAGGGATCGGCGGGGCCGGCGAAGAAGACTTCGGAGGGTGAGGGAGGGATGGTGAGCGTCATCGTGCCGTTGGGAGCGACGAGGGCGTGGCGGGCTTTCCATTCGTCGGAATGGAGAGTTGTGGCGCAGGCTAAAAGGAAGATTGCGAAAAGAGTCGTCGACCAGAAACGATTGGGACGCGGGAAGAGATGCATAGGCAAAGAGGATACGCGAAGAGTGGGGAGAATTCAGCGTGGAAGTCGGATTTGGTCGGTTCGGTTGAGATCGTAAAAGCGGGAGCTTTGCCCCCGCACTCAGAAGGGCGAGGCGGGTCCACCTGAAGGTGGACGCTACAAAAAGCGAAGGCGCCCACCCGGTGAATCAATTCGGGACGGGCAAAAGGCGCCCCCGACCGGGTCGGGGTCGCTACAAAGGCAGCAAGAATTGAAGAGGGTTGTGGGGAAAAGAGATGGTGCCCGAAAGAGGACTCGAACCTCCACGACCGTGAGGCCACTAGCTCCTGAAGCTAGCGCGTCTGCCAGTTCCGCCATTCGGGCACAGGGAAAACAACACAGGCAGGTCTTATTTTGGGGTCGGAAGAGGCGTTTGTCAACGAAGGGAGAGCGTATCGGGAGAGGTGTTTCCGGGGCACGGGGGTCACTAGCATTCTAAGGCCAGAGTGCTATACTCCGCCTGAAAAGCTCTGCCTACAGTTGGGGGTAGGCACCGCGGACGGGTTCCACCGGAGGTTGCTATGGAAGCCATGGAATCGGCGTTTTCGGGGCCACTGATGTATCTGCTGATAGTCTGGGGAGTCGTTACCGCCATCTTTCTGCTGTTGATTGCGTGGCGCAGCGTGCTCTCCAGCCATGAAGACGATCAAATTTTCATCGATGCAGCACAAGAACACATGGCAAGAGAGCAGCGCGAGTTGATCAAGAAGATCGAATCGCTGGGGAAGCCGCTGATGATGAGCGGGATCACCTCGGGTGTGCTGCTGCTGGTGATTGCCGGGATGTTCGTGTACCACGGCCTGAAGAATTTTTAGCGCAGGCGTGGCGATGCGGAGCCGCGGGGGGCTCAGGGCTTTGGTGGTGTAGCCGCAGGAGGCTGCGCCGCGGGAGAAGCCGCCTGAGTGGCCTGAACCAGCGAAGTATGATTGTGGACGATCAGCCAGTTGTCGTTGCGTTTTTCAAAGACGAGCGTGGTATGTCCGAAGGCTGACGCCGGGACTCCATCCACCACCGCCGTAAATTCCCACTGATACGAAGCCCAGGCCACTGTGCCGCCCGGCGCAACGCGGACGAGCGTGTTGCTGCGGTCGAGGCGAACCTGCTGCGCGCGGGCGCGCTGCGACTGGTAGCTGACGAGATAGTTGGGCCAGCCGACGACGGGGGGCGCCCACATTCCGTTGACGACGTCCACGTCGTCGGCGTAGTGGGAGTGAAGCTTTTCAATATCTCCGAGCTGCCAGGCGCCGAGAGTTTCGCCGATCGCGTTGTCGATGCGCTGCTCGTCGGGAAGCACGGCGGAGGTAGCGGGATTGGACGAAGAGTCGTCCTTTTTCTTTTTCTTCTGCGCGGAGGCGGGGGAAGCCAGTGCGAGCGTGAGAAGAAAGAAAAGAGAGAAGAAGAAGAGACGGCTTGCGGCAATGCGGATGTTTGAAGGGTCTTTCCGGAATTTCATCTTCGATTCACTCCCCAAAATTCAGGCGCGCTTCCGTTTGCGATGGAAGAAGCGGCGCAACGATGACGGCTCTGCTGGACAGTAGAGAGCATAACGCAGGGAGAAGGGCAGCGCGGAGGAATGTGTTCAGTTGGTTTACGGGAGAACGCGGGGGTTCAGGGGATTTGTAGGGACGGCCTTCTGAGGCCGTCCGTTTTGGTTGCGGTCGTTGTGGCTTAGCAGCGGCCCGCCTCAGAAGGCGGGCCCTACATGAGTGATTGTCTTCCTGAGGCTACCCGACGAGGGTAGCCGAAGGATCTCAACTTTCAAGTTTTGCACGATATATGCATTGAGGTCCTTCGCGCATCCTCATCGGATGCGCTCAGGATGACAAGTTATTTTTGTTTTGCGCAACGGAGAAAGCGTGTCCTAGCAAGGTCGCGTGACCGCAAAACGCTCGCGGGCAAAAATAGGCACGGACGAGGTGCCAGTTAGTGCGACGATTGCGAGGCGCTGAGCAGATTTACGAAGAGGCGATAGGCGCCGGGGACGCCTTCCGGGAGTTCGCGGAAGAAGGCGAGGCCGGTGTAGATGTAGACGCCTTTGCCGAGCGGCGTGTAGACGAGGCCGCCGTTCAGATCTTTTTCGCCGGGGTCGTGCATGGAGAGGAGCGGCGTGTATTTGGAATCGAAGTCGCTCCAGTAGTAGAGGCCGCGTTCCTGGACCCAGTTTTCGAAATCGGCAGCGGTGATTTTGTTGGGAGTGTTGAGCAGCGGATCGTCGGGCTTCAGGAATTTCACTTCGGCAGTTTCGTCGGTGATGCGCGGGGTGGGATTGCCGATGGTGGCGTGATAGGGCGCGGGGAGGAATTTGTTCCAGATAAAGTCGCGATTGTACTGGACGACGAGCGTGCCGCCGCCGGAGACGTAATCGAGGAGGCGCTTGTTGGCGCTGGCGAGTTCGGGGCGGAGTTCGTAGGCGCGGACGCCGACGACGATGGCGGTGTATTTCGAGAGATCGCCGAAGGTGAGGGCGTTGGCGTCCAGCATTTCGACGCTGATGCCGAGACGCTTGAGGGCTTCGGGAATCATTTCGCCTTCGGCGGAGATGTAGCCGACGCGGAGATTCGCGGGCACGTTGATGTCGAAAGCGTGAACGACGGTTTGCGCGGGCTGGCTCCAGAGGATCGATGGCATGGTGGGAAGCGGTTCGAGCGAGGTAGAGAATTTTTCGTCGCCGCGCTTGGCGTAGGCAGTGATAGTGAAATTGCCCGGCGCAAGTTTTGCCGGCGGAGTGACCGTGAGCTTGGCATATTGGTCGCCGATGCCGTCGAAATGAACTTCTACCGGAGCGCTGGCTTGGAGGCCGTCGGGAACATCGAGACCGACGCTGACGGTTGCCGGCTTTGTGGAGTAGGAATGGACGCGGAGGAACACGTCGAAAGGCCTGTGCGTGACAGAAAGAACCTCAATGGCCTGGGTCGGTTCCACGGCAAGAGTGTAGGCAGGGACAACTCGCAAGGGAATGCGAGTGGCTTTGACCGAGGAAGCCTGAACGCTGACCACCGGGGCGCATGCATTGAAAGTGGGGTCGGTGTCATTTTGCAGCCTAACGGACTCACAGACCTTAACCGCTGAGTCGATTTCGCGTACGGGGTTCGCAGTGTTTTGGGGGAGTGATTCTCCTTCTGCAAGTGTAAGGGTGAAAGTGCTCCCCTTGGTACCGTCCCCCTGAATTTCTCCGATGACCCGCGGGGGCACCGAATACAGAGGTCCCTTCACCGCACAATTAATCCCATCTCGGCAGCGAGAAATCACGGTTAATTTGAGTGGCTCACCCGAAACCGCATCCGGAGACTCGGACTCAGCCCTGAACTCAAAACCGGCCGCCAACTTCAGAGCCTCGATGATTCTGGACTGAGATGGTCGCGCATTCGCGTAAGCGTCGACTTGGGGCGAATCAGCGATCTTCCTAGCCGGGATGACTTCGCCGAGCAGTTCTCGAGCTTGATCGATATCGGCGACTGCCGATGGCCATTCAAGATTCAGAGCCGCTTTCCTCGATTCGGAGAGTTTGGCGTCAGCAAGTTTCAAGTTTTCGCAGAGCTTGGAGTTTTTTTCACAGCCGCCCGGCTGCGCAAGCGCAAGGAGGTTTTGGCTGAGAGACTCGGGGTCGAGTTTGCTGCCGTCTTCGGGGAGGAGGGCGAGAGGGCGGCGGAGGAACGGGGAACTGAGGAAGGCAGAGATGCCCTGGCTGCGGTGATTGCTGAAGGCGTCGATGCCGATTTCGCGCCAGGATTTTCCGTAGAGCGGGGACACATCATCTACCGGCAAGATGTAGCCTTTTGGATTGTCGCTGCCTCGCTCGACATCGAGGATTTGCACGCCGCTGGCGTTGTTATCCCAGACGGGAAACTGTGGATCGGGAAGATATTTCGGATCGGCGGCTAGCTTAACTGCTTTCGGTGTCCAAATGCCGGAGAGTTGGTGATGGCCGTGGCCGGAGTGGACGCCGCCCCAGCCGTTGATGACGATGTTGGGCCGAAATTCACGGATGACGCGGACCATGTCATCAAGGACGGGCTCGCCCCAGATTTTTTCGGTTTCTTCGGGAGTTTTGGAAAAGCCGAAATCCTTTGCGCGGGTGAAATAAAGTTTCACGCCGTAGCCGCGAGTTGCGGCGAGAAGTTCCTGGGTGCGGATCAGGCCGAGCTGTGGAGCTTGTTCAGGGCCGAGGGCGTTCTGGCCGCCTTCGCCGCGGGTGATGGAGAGAAGCGCGACGTCGGCATGGAGGCCGCGGGCGAGATAGGTGAGGATGGCGGAGCTTTCGTCATCGGGATGCGCGGTGATGTAAAGGATGCGCGTAGTGACACGAGCGGCGTCGATGGCCTCGATGGTTTCGGGAAGGCCAGGGCCGGTGCCGGGAGCGGGAGGGAATTGGGCGCGAGTCGCGGAGGAGAAGAGAGCGGTGAAGAGCAAGAGTGTTGTTAAGCGGATACGGTTCAAAAGGCCTCCCAAAAAGCGTCGGTGACCGACGCCCTCTTAGCCCCGGAGGGCGAAAGAAGTTAGCCTAGGGCGTAAGCCCTGGGCTATTTGCGCGACGCATATCAAGCGCCGGAGGCGCGGCAGATTTCTTAACACGTTGAACCATCTGCCGCCCCTCCGGGGCTTACATCGGAACTACCACCGGTCCCAGCGCTCACGCGCTGGGCTAACTTCTGCCGCGCCTCCGGCGTTAGCTAGAAGACGCCCGCCCCGCAAAGGCATCCGGGGTCCAAGAACCGGACTTGGAAGGCGACCGCTACAAGCCACGATGGGCCCCGACCCGGTCGGGGCCGCTACGCGGGTCATGCGGCGGGTGAATCGCCGCTCACCGGAGCGAAGGGCCATTCTCTCATTTCGCGGGCGCGAATTAAAAATGCGGTTGCGCCCAGGGCGATTTCGAGGAGGCCCCATTTGCGCGCGGGGCCGGTTTGCCAGAAAAGCCATGCCCAGCCACACATCGTGAGCACAGCCGGCACGGGATACAGCCACATTTTGAATGGCAGCTTTTCCGAGCCGAGGCGGCGGCGCAGCAGCATAACACCGACGGCCTGACCGATGAACTGCACGATCAGGCGCATGGCGAGAATGCCGGCGATGGCGGTTTCCAGTTTGAGAATAATGCTGAAGAGGAACGCCAGCGCCCCGAGTATTAGAAGCGAAACGTGGGGAAAATGTTTCGTCGGATGCACTTTGGCGAAGATGGGGAAGAAGTTGCCGTCGAGCGCGGCGGAGTAGGGCACGCGGGAGTAGCCGAGGAGCAGCGAGAAGACAGAGGCCATGGCGATCCAGAGCACCATCCAGGTGACGAAGTGCGCGGCCCCGGAGCCATAGAGGCGCTCGACGAAGAGGCTGGCGATGAAGGGCGTGTTCTGGGCTTCGCGCCAGGGAACAACGCCGAGGAGGCTGGTCTGCATGGCGAGATAAAGAATCGTGATGCCGAGGATGGAAAGGAAAATGCCGCGGGGGATATTTTTTTCGGGATTACGGATTTCGCCGCCGAGGTGAGTGATGTTGTAGTAGCCCCAGTAGCTGTAAACGGTGTTGATCATGGCGGCGCCGAGTCCGGCAAACCAGATCGAGGAGAGATGAAACGCGCCGGGAGGAAAATCGAAGGCGAGCTTCGGATCGAAGTGGCGAATGCCTCCCCAGATGAGCCAGAGCATGGTGCCGACGACACCGACCCAGAGGAGGACGGAAATTTTGCCGATGGTGGTGATTTTCCGATAGAGAAGGATCACGAGGAAAATGACGAGGCTGCCGGAAATGGCTTTGGCTTGCCAGAGCGTGAGCGGATGGAGATAGCCGGCGTAACGCGCGAAACCGATGGAGGCGGAAGCGACGGAAAGCGGGGCTTGGACAAAGGTTTGCCAGACGAAGAGGAAGGACATGAGGCGTCCCCAGCGGCCGGGACCGTAGGCTTCGCGAAGGAAGACGTATGTGCCACCGGCTTTGGGCATGGCGGCGCCGAGTTCGGACCAGACGAAGCCGTCGAGAGTTGCGAGCAACGCGCCAACAAGCCAGGCGATGAGGGCTTGCGGGCCGCCCATGGCTTTGATGACGAGGGAACTGACGACGAAGGGGCCGATGCCGACGATCTCAATCATGTTGAGCGCGACGGCTTCCTTGAGGCCGAGGCCGCGCTCGAGGGCCGGCTGCGATGCGCCCAGTTGGGGAATTGCCGGGGGAGTGGACATGCGCAGCGAGAATAACAAATGAGCGGGAATCCGCCTATTGCCTGTGTTGGAAAATAGAAAATGGAAATTGGAAATTGGAAAAGAGAAAAGCGCCGGCCCCGCAGAACTGTCCGGGACGGGCAAAAGGCGCCCGCCTCGGAAGGCGGCTGCTACAAGAGAAAGGAAATGCGAGAATCGCAAATTGTTTTGCGGCGGTTGGAGGGTGCGGCTTACACTGCTGAAGAGGAGAGCGCAGGCCTGCCGGGGCTCACCGTTTAATCATGAAACGAAGAATTATATTGGTGATGCTGGGCGTGTGCGCGTTGTTGCCGGCGCCCGGGCGCTCCGCTGCGGGGAATCTTTCGCTGCCGCCCGGCACCGACACGATTTTGGAACATATTTATTCCGGGCGAAGCGATCTGGCGATTCCGGAGGCGCAAGCGCTGGAGCGCGAGCAGCCAGAGCATCCACTGGGATATCTGCTGGAAGCAGAAGCGCGCTGGTGGCAAATCTGGTGCCTCTCGGCGGAATACAAATACGGGATGAGTCTGCCGTGGCACAGGGGCAAGGCGGCGGGGGATCAGGCGTATCTGGACGTGGTGGCGAAGGCGGAGGCGCTGGCCGAAGCTGCTTTGGCGAAACACGAATCGGCGGAGATGCACCTTTACGCCGGGATGGCCGGAGGACTGGCGTCGCGGATGTACGGATTGCGAGCGGAAAACCGGGCTGGGGCGCGGGCGGGAGTACGCGCGCGGGAACATTTTATGCGCGCGCTGGCGCTTGACCCCACGCTGGCCGACGCCGACATGGGACTGGGACTTTACAACTACTATGTGGACACGCTATCGGCGATTGCGCGGGTTCTGCGCTTTTTCATGGGGATTCCCGGCGGGTCGAAAGAGGAAGGCATCCGGCAACTGCAACTGGCCATCGATCACGGACAATTGACGCCGGCGCTGGCGCGCTACTACCTGGCTGTTAACCTGCATCTTTTCGACCAGAAGTACGAGCAGGCGTTGCAGGTGGCGACGCCGCTGGTGGAAAAGTATCCGGAGAATCCAATTTTCCGGCTGGTTCGCGGCGATCTCTATGGAAAATTGGGAAGAAAAGAGTTGGCGATTGCGGATTACCGGGCGGCGGCCGCGGTAAGGATGACTGACGCGGCCTGCCAAAAGAAGATCGAGAAGTTGGTGAAGGAGTCGCTGGCGGCGCAGGGTGCGAGGGAGTAGGAGGCCGACTCCGGGCTTTGTGCAGGGGACGGCCTGGGCCATAATAGTGGCCTGGGTTTGTGGGCAGGAGTCAGGCACTGGAGTCCTCAGGGGCCTGTGGGGCGGCCGGTCAACGCGGACACGCTTTTTCGCATCTCAACCCAAACAGTCTGGCAAAGAGGGTTTCTCTCCCGATGGAAGAGAAGCGGACGAATATGTTGATTCCGCGTGAAGGAGTATTCATGAAGCGGTTTTGGACAGCGGTGGCTGTCGCAGGTTTCGCGTTCGGCTTGTTGGCCGGATGCAATGACTACAACAACTCAATCCAATTCAACACCGGCGCAACGGTGACGAATATAGCGCCGAGCGGGCTGCCGGCGGGAAGTGCGTCGTTTCTCCTGACAGTGAATGCGAGTGCGGCCAACGGATTTAATAACACGAGTTTCATCCAGTGGAACGGCCAGAAACTGCCAAACCAGACTTTCGTGGACGTGACGACAATGACCGCCACGGTGCCCGCAAACCTGCTGACCAAACCGGGAACGGCGCTGGTCAACACCCTCACACCCCAAACCGGAACGGGGCAGAACGGGCTTTCGAACACGATGGCGTTCAATATTTTCGGAGCGCCTAACCCGGTGCCGACGCTGGCTTCGGTAACGCCTACGTCAGCGCCCGCGTGCGGGACGGCCTGCGCGAATGCTTCGGTGACCATCACGGTTACGGGGACCAACTTTCTGCCGTCGTCGAATAACGGAGGATCGCTGGTGACGTTTGCCGACATGCTGACGCCGATGCAAGAGGCGACGGCGCTTACGATTACGAGTCTTTCGAGCACACAGATACAGGCGGTGATTCCCGGCACGTTTCTGGCGAACCCGGACACGGGGCTCATCCAGGTGACCAACCCTGGAAACGGACTTTGCACACAGCCGAGTTGCCTGCCGCTGGTTGGGGGAGGGAACAGCGGGACGCTTCAGTTCCCAATCGGAGGCGGGGCGCCGGCCACGGCGGCGATTGCGGAAGAGACACCGGCGATCAGCCAGGACGGGCGCTACGTTGTGTATAGCTCGCAGCAGAGCCAGGTGAACCAGATACTGCTGAAGGATACTTGCGTGGGCGTCACGAACGGATGCAGTGTGAACACGCGCGTGGTTTCCGTTGCGGCGGACGGCACGGCGGGGAATGCGGATAGCCATAACGCGGCGGTGACTCCGGACGGGAGGTACGTGGCGTTCAGCTCCGCGGCGACGAATCTGGTGGAAGGCGCGCTGGCAGGGCGGCAAGTTTACGTGCACGATACCTGCATCGGAGCGGATAACTCCTGCAAGGCGAGCACGACATTGATTTCGACGGATTCGCAGGGATCGTTGAGCGGGACGGAGAGCATTTTGCCTTCGATCAGTTCGACGGGGAGATATGTGGCGTTTGTGGCAGTCACGCCCACCTCCGCGCCGAAGATCGCAGCAGGAACCGTGGCGAGCGTGCAGGCCGCGCCGAACAGCGGGTTGCGCCAGGTATTTGTGCGCGACACGTGCCTGGGCGCGACGAATTGCACGCCGAGCACCACGCGGATTTCGATGACGCCGGGGGACGCTCCCGCAAATGGGACCAAGCCTCCAGGGCCCGCGATCAGCGGGCTGGCCAAGCAGATCGCGCTGGCAGATGGAAAGACGGCGACGGTGTTTACGCCGACAGTCGCGGTGGACGAAAACGTGGTGGTGGCGGCGCCGAAGCAGCAGTAGGCGCGGGCGCTCCTACTTTGGAGTGCGGTGGCTCACCCACCGCTTTTACGATGTCAGCCCCGCTACCCAAACAATTTCAATTTACTTGGCGAATAGGCCTTGAGCGGTTCTCACATTCGCCCGGCACCTTCTCGCGCCGTGTAGATCCAACAAGCGGTTGTTAAGCTTTGCCAGGCCAGCTTAATCCTAATAATTCGCCAATTTCCGATTGGCTAATGGCGTTGAATCCGTAAAAGCGGCAGCAGAGCTGCCGCACTCCAAAAAAGCGAAGAGCCCGGGTGCAAAACCGGCACCTGGGCACCCGCGATCCCGAAAGAATTTCGAGTTAGAGGCTAGTTGAAGCGGACTTTGATGTCGGGGCGTTTTTCGAGGCGCACGGAATCGACGAAGCGGACCTGGCGTTCGTCGAGGGTGAGAATCATGGAAGAGGTGCGGATGCCTTCGCCGAAGAAACGGACACCCTTCAGGATGTTTCCATCGGTGACGCCGGTGCAGGCGAAAATGATTTTCTTGCCGGGGGCGAGATCCTCAGTGTCGTAGATGCGCTTGGTATCTGTGACGCCCATTTTCGCGAGGCGCTCCGCGTCCTGTGGCTTGCTGATGACGAGGCGGGCGAGAATCTGGCCGTTGAGGCAGCGCAGCGCCGCGGCGGTCAACACGCCTTCAGGCGCGCCGCCGGTGCCCATCAGCATGTGAACGCCGGTGCCAATCACGGCCGCGGAAATTCCCGCGGACAAATCGCCGTCGCCGATCAGGCGGATGCGCGCACCGACCTTGCGAATGTCTTCGATCATTTTTTCGTGACGCGGGCGATCGAGAACCATCACCACCAGATCTTCCACGTCGCGGTCGAGGCGCTTGGCGACGGACTTCAGGTTGTCGGCTACGGGAGCATCGAGCTCCACGGCGCCCTTGCAGGATGGGCCGACGACAATTTTTTCCATGTAGAGATCGGGAGCGTGGAGCAGGCCGCCCTTTTCGCTGGCGGCGAGAACGGCGATGGCGTTGGGCGCGCCGGTGGCACAGAGATTGGTGCCTTCTAGCGGGTCGACGGCAATATCCACCGAAGGGAAAACGGACTTGGGCGCGTGCTGGGCGAGGCCGACTTTTTCGCCGATGTAGAGCATGGGAGCTTCGTCGCGCTCGCCTTCGCCGATGACGATGGTGCCGTCCATTTCGACCTGATCCATCGTTTTGCGCATGGCTTCGACAGCGACTTCGTCGGCTTTGTGGCGATCGCCGAAGCCCATGGTGCGGGCGGCAGCGATAGCCCCATTTTCGACAACGCGCAGGAATTCAAGGCTGAGCTGTTCTTCCATGTTGGCGCCCTCCGCGGACGCAATCTTAGGGCAAAGTGAGGCTTAAGGTCGATAGGAGCGTTGGCGGCGATGAAGCGAATCCGACATCCACAAAAAGCAAGCACGCATCGAGAGCGGAATCATTGTACTTGTTCTTTACCGGGAACGGGACGAATAAGACCGTTGATGAGAAAGGGGTCGGTAAACTCGGTCATTTCGCCGGCGTGTTTTTCCTTAACGGGGAGCAGGCGCGCGGAGAGCGGCTTGTTCCATTTGACGGAGAGGGTGGCGACGTCGCCGATGATGCGGGCGAGTTCTTCGACGGTGGTGTCGCCGGGGAGGGGAATGGTGTCGAGTCCCGTGGCGCAGACGGCGGAGTAGCTGAGGAGCTGGTCGAGGGAGAGGCGGCCTTGGTTCCAGCGATCGGCGAGCGTGGGGTCTTCTAGAACGGGAAGCATTACGCCTGAATAGCCGGTGCGGCGCGCGCCGATATCTTTTAGTGCGGAAGTGATGACGCCGACGGCGGTCATGGTGCCGCTGGAGCCGAGTGGCTGCCTGGAAATAGCTTCGATGGCCGCGCCGATGGAAGCGCCTTGCGAAGAAGCGGGAGAAAGATCGAGACCCATGTAAATCCAGCCCTGCTCACGGTCAATGCGCAGAGCGGCATCTTCGACGTCGAAGGCAGCGTTGTAGAAAGCGTCGACGATCTGGCGCTTGGCTGCGGCGAGATCGGGAGCGTTTTGCGCGGCGGTGGTGAGGAGTCCGGCGGAGGCGAGGCCGATGGCGAACTGGTGGCCGGCGCCAGTGTGATACGCGCCGGGGAAGAAGGGCGAGTAGGGCGGGACACTGGCGTTGGCGGCGAAGTGGAAATTGCCTTCGCTGTGCTCAGTGGTTTCGGAAAGTTTTTTGATGAGGCGGGCGGCGGCATTGACGGCGGGCCAGTTGATGCCGGAATCCTTGGTGATGGCGAGGTTGCCGAAAATGTTTTTTGTGTTTTGCAGGACGGCGGCGAGGAGATCGGCCTGGGCGTCGCCGTCGTTGCCGGAAAGGTAGGCGGAACCGATGGAGAGGCGGACGTGGTGCTGGTCGGCGAGGCCGTCGAGATTCTTGAAGAAGCGAATGGCATCGTCGGTGGAGAGGTCCTTGGTGTAATCGGGAAAGGGTTGCGTGACGATGCGAAGGGTTTCGACGGTGTACCCGCGGGATTCGAAGACGGTTTTCGCGTAGCCGAGGAACTTGGCGGTTTCGGCGAACTGCAACTGGTATTGCGAGCGATCCAGGGTGACGAAGGCGGTGATGGTGCGGACGTGAGGCTTCGCGTTTGCGGGAGCCTTGGGCGGCGTCTGCGTCTGCGAGAAAGCGGCCGGAGTGAGTCCAAAAAGAGCGAGAAGGAATGGAGCGAAAAATTTGGCGTAGTTTTTCATGGGATTACACGAACGCGGAAATGCCCGTGATTTTTTCTCCGATGATGAGTTTGTGGATGTCGTTGGTTCCTTCGTAAGTGTAAACGCTTTCGAGATTGTTCATGTGGCGCATGATGCAGTAGTCGTCGACGATGCCGTTGGCGCCGAGGATGTCGCGGGACTTGCGCGCGGTTTCAAGCGCGATGCCGACGTTGTTCATTTTGAGCATGGAGATGTGCGAGGCGTCGGCCTTGCCCTTGTCTTTCAGGCGGCCGACGTGGAGCGCGAGCAACTGGCCCTTGACGATTTCGGTGATCATCCAGGCGAGCTTTTCCTGGACGAGTTGGTGCGAGGCGATGGGCTTGTTGGCGAACTGCTTGCGAGTCTTGGCGTATTGCAAGGCGGTATCGTAGCAGGCCATGGCCGCGCCGAGGGCGCCCCAGCCGATGCCGTAGCGCGCCTGGTTGAGGCAACCGAGCGGGCCGCGCAGGCCGCTGACGCCGGGAAGAAGATTTTCCTCGGGGATGGCGCAGTCGCTGAAGGAGAGGCCGGAAGTTACTGAGGCACGAAGGGACCATTTGCCATGGACGTCCCAGGCTTTGAAGCCGGGCGTTCCTTTTTCGACCAGGAAGCCGCGGATTTTTTCGTCTTCGGTTTTGGCCCATACGACGGCGACATCGGCGAGCGAGCCGCTGGTGATCCACATTTTTTCGCCGTTGAGAATGTATTGATTGCCCTTTTTCACGGCGCGGGTGAGCATGCCGCCGGGATTCGAGCCGAATTGCGGTTCGGTGAGGCCGAAGCAGCCGACGGCGTTGCCGGATTGCAGGCGCGGCAGCCATTTGTCTTTTTGCGCGTCGCTGCCGAAGGAATAGATCGGATACATCACCAGCGCGCCCTGCACGGAGACGAAACTACGCAGGCCGGAATCGCCACGCTCGAGTTCCTGGGTCATCAGACCGTAGGCGACGTTGGACATGCCCGCGCAGCCGTAGCCATGAAGATTGGCGCCGAAGAAACCGAGTTCGCCGAGCTGCGGGATCAGGTGCCTGGGAAAAGTGCCTTCGCGGCTGTGCTTTTCGATGATGGGGATTATTTCGTTGTCCACGAACTGGCGGGCAGTCTGGCGGACAAGTTTCTCTTCGTCGTTGAGCTGGGAATCGAAATCGATGAAATCGACACCGGGAAAAGAGGGCATGAAAGATTCCTTCGTCAGGCAAAAGGCGCGACGCAGGAAGTGTAGCAAGGCGATTCAGGGAGCGGCAAGAAAACGAGGGGATTTCGGGGAGCGGGTACACTAGAGTGGAGTGGGAAAGGACGAGTGGCGTGGCGAAACGATCGGGGAAGAAAGTCGATCCGGAGATTTTGATTTTTGATGTAGACGGCGTGCTGATTGACGTGAAGGAAACATTCTGGCGGTCGGCGCTGCAGACGGTGGAAAAGCTGACGGGAAAGAAAGCGACCTGGGCGGAATTGCACACGTGGAAACGCCAACCGGGGAACAACGACGACTGGATGATGGTTTCCCAGTGGGCGACGGCGAAAGGCGTGCCGACGACCTATGAAGAGGCGCGCGCGGCATTTCAGCCGTTTTATTGGGGGAGCAACGGCAAACCGGGGAATGTAGCGAAAGAAAAATGGCTGGTGACGCCAAAGCTGGTGGAGAAGTGGGCGCGGGGGAAAGAGTTGAACTTATTTACGGGGAGAACTCGGGCGGAATTTGAATATTCGTTTGAGCGGTGGCCGGCGGCGAAGCATTTCCGCAAGGTGGTGACGATGGATGATGCGCGGAAAAAACCGTATCCGGACGGCTTGATTGCGATTTTGCGAAAGCGCGATCCGAAAACGGCGTTATATCTGGGGGACAACGTGGACGATGCGTTGTCGGCGCGGGCGGCGGGCGTTCCGTTCATGGCGATTTTGCCGAAAGGTGCGGTTGACTATCGGGAGCGCGCGAAGAAATTCCGCGAATTGGGAGCGCTAAGGCTGCTGGAGCGGGCACGGGATTTGGACCGTTGGATGATTTGACGCGGAGCCGGGAGCCTGCCAATGGTGACGCTTATCAGGTGGATCGGAAAAGCGCCCTCGACCCGGTCGGGGCCGCTACAAAGACTGGCGCAGTTCGCTGAGATAGTCAGTTTAGGGATGGGAAGTTTTAAGCTGGCGCTCGGTGTCGGCGCGGATTTGTTTTGCGGTTTGGCCTTCGGGGCTGTCGGGGTCGAGGCGAATGTAGGCGTCGAGATCGACGAGGGCGGCCTGATAATTTTTCTGGCGGAGATGGATGAGGGAAAGCAGGCGGTAGACTTTGGGCTGCTGCGGGGCTAGGGATTCCGCCGTTTTCGCCGCGTCCAGCGCGGGTTCGAGATGCATGCGATAGAGCTCGAGCTTCCCTAATTCGTAATAGCCGGCCCAGGAGTTTGGATTGAGTTCAAGGCCGCGGTGCAAAAGTGGTTCGCCATTTGCGGAATCGTGGCGGCCGAGGAGAAGAATGGCCAACGCGAGGACGGCGTCAGAGTAAGTTTGGTTACTGAGCGTGACGGATGTTCGCAGATTCTTTTCGGCGTCGGCTGGTTTTTGCAGCGAGAGGCATGCCATGCCGAGTTGATAGTAAGCCTCGTAGTAATCAGGAGCCTTTGCAACCGCGGCTTCGAAATCGCGCAAGGCTCCTTCGGCGTTGTTTCCGGCGTAAAGTTTTTTCTTGCCGGAGTCCATCAGCTTTCTAGCGGCGGCGGGCATAGAAAGTTCGTGCGCGGAAATTGATGGATCAGGCGGCTGTTCTTTCAGCGATTTTCCGGCGGGCTTGAGGAAGACGGAGATGCCGTGCTCGGTGCCGAAATTTACATCCACGTTCATTTCCAGCGGAAGAAAACCGGGCGCTGTGATTTTCAGGATGTAAGCGCCTGCGTGCAGGCCGGGAAAAGCGAACTCGCCAGTGTCGGTGGTTACCGCCTCTTTCATCCGCGTTCCGCCGTCGTCGCAAAGCCAGACGGAAGCATGTGCAATGCGCTGGTTGGAGACTTCGGAATAAACGACGCCAACGAGATTGGCAGCGGGTTCCGACGCGTAACCGGCGAGGCCAGCGAAGAAGCTGGCCAGTAGGGCCTGGAGCGCGAGACACGTTCGGAGCACGGGTTCCCCCCGACCAACGGAAAAGACGAATTCTACACCCGCTATCGGCCAAGAGCGGGCGAGTCACCCTTTGAGCAGAGGCCATTGCAGAGCGCAACCAGGGTCAACTGTGGCAGGAGGGTCGCGGACGCGAAAAACTTGCGATTGGGCGTTCTTTATTTTCTCGAGGCGTCAAAGAATTTCAATTCGGCCTGGAGCAATGCCTCATACATTTGATCGAAACTGTCGATGGCAAAGAGGACTTTGTGAATTTCATCGACCTTGACCGTCGTATTGAGGACCGCATCGAGCTCGAACCTGCGCACTTCACACCTTCTCTCGAGAACATTTGTGCACTCACCGTGCGAGCTGATGATTCCGCTCCCGAACATCTTGAGTTCCCCGCCTTGCCGGATCAGACCAAATTCGACCGTGTACCAGAAAAGCCTTCCGAGTTGTTCCAGAACTTCCGGATCTTCCGTCGCCGCACAGATCTCGCCATAGCGTTCGAGGAATTCGGCGAAAACCTTGTGGGCGTGCATGGGCACATGCCCAAAGACATCGTGGAAAATATCGGGCTCCGGTGTGTACTCAAGCGAGTTGCGGTCCCGCAGCCAGGTTGTCGAAGGAAACGCGCGATTCGCGAGCATTTCGAAGAAGGCGGGAGCGGGAAGAAAGCCGGTCACAGGAATGGTAGTCCAGCCGGTTCGAGGCATCAGCCGCTCGGAAATTCGCTTCAGATTCGGCAGACGGGCCTCTTCCATGCCGATGAGTTGGTAGCCTTCGAGATATTCCCTGCACGCGAATTGTTCGATCTGGGGAGTACGCCGCCGGACGAGTTCCGCCCAGGTAGCATGCTCGTCTTCACTGTAAAGTTCGTAGGACTGCCGGCCGAGGTATAGCGCGGCATAGGTAAAGTTGTTTTCCATGGTTTCCGCCAAAACGTCTTCCCTTTGGGAGGGCGCGGCGCGGGCGGGCCCATGTTTAAGGCTTTGGAATTTGTTGAACCAAAAGCCCGTGAGAGGATAACACTATCCACGCTTCCCGCGAAAATAGGGAGACCAGCAGGGTGCTGCTGACGCCCGCCATCCCCCGCTGTAAGATGGTTCGTCAAGCGAGCCGTGCGGCCCGCGAGCCACTCGGGGAACTTTCGCGGCATCGTACGGGAATGAATTTGGAGGGATTTCGCGCCATGCGCTCCCTCAAGGAAAGACGGACATGAAGCAAGCGCGCAAAATCATAATTTTCGGCGGGGTCGGTTTGCTGCTCACAGGAGCGGCGGTTGCGCAAGCGCCGCCGGGGCCCATCGCACCAGTGGCTTCACAAAGGTCGACGAACGAGCCGCCTCCTCCACCGCCGGTGAAGATTGTGCCCCGGACGAACATTTTGGGGGCGTGGAAACTGAATCGCGACGAAAGCGACGATCCGAAGGCGAGATCGAACCAGCGCCAGGTGAATAATTCAGGACAGGGCCAGGGCGGGAATGGCGGTCCGCACATCGGCTTTCCGGGCGGTGGAATGGGCGGCCCGGGGATGGGCGGGGGGCAGCATGGCAACGGCGGCCAACAAAAAGATACGGCGGAAGACCGGCAGCGGTACAGCGAGTTGGTAGACCCTTCGGTGCGGCTGAAGCTGCAGAGGAAAACCGAGAAGGATCCGATCGTGGAAATGTTTGGCGACCAGGGACGCAAGACGATTTTCTATACCGACGGGCACAAGCCGGACGCACCAGCGGGAGTGGGAACGGACGTGGTGGAAGCCAAGTGGGACGGGGAGAAGCTGGTGAGCACTTCGCCGCTGCCGAAGAAGGGTTCGCTGACGCGGACGTATGAGGTTTCGCAGGACGGGTTGCAATTGTATGAAGAGGTGGAGATGGTGATTGGGAAGGACAAGAATCCGTCGAGGTTCCGGTTTGTGTACGACGCTGTGGCGAAGGAGGAGTAGGGGAGCGTGATGCGAAGCGCCACATTTTTGAGTGCGACAGCGGAGCTGCCGCTTTTGAGGAGTAATGTGCAGAACGATGATTGGGCGGTCACACTTACATCGTAAAAGCGGAGGCTTTGCCTCCGCTTTCAAAAGGCTTATGCGCGCAATACTGGGAGGGCTTGGCCGAGGTCGGCGATGAGGTCCGTGGTGGATTCGAGGCCGATGTTGAGGCGGACGATGCGGTGATCGTAGGGAGGCCGGCCGGGAATGCGGCCGATGTTGTAGGCGACGGCGAGGCTTGTGACTCCTGCCCAGCTGTAACCCACCTTGAAAAGTTGAAGGGCGTCGACGAAGGCGAATACCTGCCGCTGCGTGGGGCCAGGTTTGAAAACCAGCGAAAAAACGCCAGAAGAGCCGAGAAAATCTCGCTTCCAGAACTCGTGGCCCGGGCAGGAAGGCAGCGCGGGATGGAGGACGCGCTCGACTTCGGGGCGATCCGCCAGCCACTTGGCGATTTGCAGCGCCGAATTTTCGATTGCGGAGAGGCGCACGGCCAGCGTTTGCAGGCCGCGGAGGGCGAGGCTGCAATCGTCGGGCGAAACCGCGAGGCCGAGCATCTGCTGCGCGGCGCCGAGGCGCTGGTAGACGGCGTCGTCGCGGACAGTGACCGAGCCGAGCAGCAGGTCGCTGTGGCCACCAATGTATTTGGTGACGGCTTGCATGGTGATGTCGACACCGTGGGCGAATGCGTCGAAGAGAACACCGGCGGACCAGGTGTTGTCGAGGACGACTTTGATGTTGCGCGCATGGGCGGCGGCGACGATGGCGGGAATGTCCTGAACTTCCATGGTGATGGAGCCGGGTGACTCGGTCCAGATGATGCGGGTGTTTTCCTGGATGAGCGAGGAAATGCCCGCGCCGATGAGCGGATCGTAAAACGTGGCGTTGACGCCGAAGCGAGAGAGAAGATGCGTAGTGAGTTTTCGGTTTGGGAAATAAACGCTGGTGGGGACAAGGATGTGGTCGCCGGCCTGGAGCAGCGCGAGGTTGATAAGCGAAATGGCGGCCTGGCCGCCGGGAGCGAGAATGGTGTGATTGCCGGATTCGAGTTCGCAGATGCGCGCGGCGAGTTCGAGGGCGGTGGGCGTGCCGTAGAGGCCGTAGGTGTAGCCGACCTTGTGCTGGTCCCAGGTGTCTTTGACGCTTGCTGCGGAGGGGAAGACGGTGGTGGATCCGCGATAGGTGGGCGTGGCGAGGGATTTGTAGCCGGTGGGAATTTTCGCGTCGGAGTGAATTAATTTGGTTTGCCAGGTCTTAGTCATGAAGGCTCCTGCGCGCCAGATAGGCAGGCGGGGCGCGCATTAGAAGTGCTTGAGAATTATAACGAGGAACGCGATTTTGAGCTGCCCACGGGCTGCGCGATTCGTTGACGGAGAGTCGCGGTGGATGATATAAATTATTGTTCCGTAAGGCAGCGCAAAGGCCACCGTAAGCTCCTACCGGGTCGGGAAATCGGAGTGGCTGCCTTCCTGAAATTTTAGGCGAAAAATTTCATGTCAGATTTGGTTCACCAACTAGGCGAACTGTTCCTCCGGGCTGTGCCCGTAGCGGTCATCGTCCTCCTTTTCTACGCCATCATGCGGGCCATTTTCTTTCAGCCGTTGCTGAGGGTGATGGCGGAGCGCGACGCGCGGACGGTTGGAGCGCAGAAAGCGGCGGAAGCCGCGCAGGCCGCAGCGGCGGAGAAAGTGCGGCAGTACGAAGAAGCGCGGAGGCAAGCGCGCGCGAAAGTGTACGCGGAGCAGGAAGCCGACCGCAGGAAACTGATGGATGAACGCGCGGCGGCGCTGAAGGAAGCGCGCAACGGAGCGGACGCGGAAGTGAATGCGGCCAAAGAACGCGTGACAGGCGAGTTTGCCGGCGCGAAGAAGGATATCGAGAGCGTCACCACACAACTGGCGGCGGAGATTGCGCGCCGCGTCCTGCAGGCGCCGCCTGCACCCCCGACGAGAGAGGCTCGATGAAGGTATTGCGCAGCATTTGGCCCGGTCTTGTTGTGTGCGCGTTCGGGTTGTTTTCAGGGGCGGCTGCTTGCGCGGCTGAAGAAGGCGGCGGCTCCGCAGGAAATGACTTCGAAATAATTTTCAAGTGGATTCACTTCGCGATCCTGGCTGGGCTGCTTTACTGGGTATTTGGAAAACTGCTTCCCCCGATGTTTCGCCGGAATGCGGACAATATCAGTTCCGCAATCACAAAAGCGACTGCCGCAAAAGCAGAGGCGGAGCGCAAGCTGCAGGAAGCGGTAACGAAAATGGGCAACCTGGAGCGGGAGATTGCGGAGTTCCGTGCTCAGGCACAGCGCGACGCGGCGGCGGAAGTGGAACGGTTGCGCGCGGCGACGGTTCTGGACGTGGAGAAAATTCGCGCCGCGGCCAAGGCTGAGATTGAAGCTGCCGAACGCGCGGCGCGCGTGGAATTGAAGGAATTGGCGGCGAAATTGGCCGTGGACGGCGCGGAGACGCTGGTGGCGAAGCAGATGACTCCGGCGGTGCAGGAAGCGGCGATCAGCAGCTTTGTGCAAAGCCTGCAGGGGAGGCCGAATTGAGATCGGCGAGCCTGCAGTACGCTACGGCGATGGCGGACATCGCGCTAGAACAAGGGGCAGCGGAGCCGGTGCAGAAGCAATTGGAAGATTTTGGCGCGGCGTACGCGGAATCAGCGGAATTGCGCAATGTTTTGGCTAACCCAGCCGTTGAGATTGCGGCGAAGCATGGCGTGATTGAGAAGTTGGCGGCGCGCCTGGGCGCGAGCCGCATTGTGCGGAATTTTCTGTTTGTGGTGGTGGACAACCAGCGAACACATCTATTACCGGAGATTTTGAGGTCGTTCGAGGACGTGATCCGGCAGCGGCAGGGCGTGTCGGAAGCGGAAGTGACCTCGGCCGTCGAACTGACGGCGCCGCAGAAATCCCAGTTGCAGCAGACGTTGGAGCGACTGACGGGAAGAAAAATTCAGGCCAAGTATTCGCTGGATCCGGCATTGCTGGGCGGAGCGGTGGTCCGCATCGGCGACACGATTTACGACGGCTCGGTGCGCAACCGGCTGAACCAGATGCGGGCGCGGCTGGCCGCGGAATAGGCATTCGGGAACGGAGCAGGCATGGCAAATATCAAAGCAGACGAAATCAGCAAGATACTGCGCGAACAGATCGCGAACTACGAGCAGACGGTTTCCGTGGATGAGGTCGGCGCGATCATCAGCGTTGGCGACGGCATCGCGCGTATTCACGGCTTGGAAAAGGTGATGGCCGGCGAGATGCTGGCGTTTCCCCACAACGTTTTTGGACTGGCGCTGAACCTGGAAGAGGAAGAGGTCGGCGCGGTGCTGCTGGGAGAGTCGTCGGAGTTGAAGGAAGGCGACGTTGTAAAGCGCACGAACACGATTATGTCCGTGCCGGTGGGACCTGAGCTGATTGGGCGCGTTGTGAATCCGCTGGGATTGCCGCTGGACGACAAGGGGCCCATCACTTCGAAGATCAGGAATCCGCTGGAAAAACTGGCGCCTGGAGTTCTGGATCGCCAACCGGTGCGCGAACCGCTGCAGACGGGAATCAAGGCCATCGATTCGATGATTCCCATCGGCCGCGGACAGCGCGAGCTGATCATCGGCGACCGCCAGACGGGAAAGACCGCTGTCATTCTGGACACGATCATCAACCAGAAGGGCAACGACATGATCTGCATTTACTGCGCGATCGGGCAGAAACGCTCGACGATCGCGCAGGTGATCAAGGCGCTGACCGATTCGGGGGCGATGGAGTACACGATCATCGTGGCGTCTTCGGCGGCCGAACCGGCTTCGCTGCAATACATCGCGCCGTATGCGGCTTGCGCGATGGGCGAATATTTCCGCGACAACAAGCGCCACGCGGTGACCTTTTACGACGACCTTTCGAAGCACGCGCAGGCGTACCGCGAAATTTCGCTGTTGTTGCGGCGGCCTCCCGGACGCGAAGCGTTTCCGGGCGACGTGTTTTATCTGCACTCGCGTTTGCTCGAACGCGCGGCGAAGCTGAACGACAAGCTGGGCGCGGGTTCACTGACGTCGCTGCCGGTGATTGAGACGCAGGCGGGCGACGTTTCAGCGTACATCCCGACGAACGTGATTTCGATTACAGACGGGCAGATTTACCTGGAGTCGGATTTGTTTAACGCCGGAATCCGCCCTGCGATCAACGTGGGTATTTCGGTCAGCCGCGTCGGCGGCAACGCGCAGATCAAGGCGATGCGCCAGGTGGCGGGCAGCTTGCGCCTGGACATGGCGCAGTTCCGCGAACTGGCCGCGTTCGCGCAGTTCGGCGCGGACCAGTTGGACAAGGTGACGCAGGCGCAGTTGCAACGCGGCCAGCGGCTGACGGAAGTGCTGAAGCAGGACCAGTTCGTGCCGCTGTCGGTGGAAAAGCAGGTGCTGGTGCTGTACGTGGCGACTAGCGGCGGTCTGGATAATATTCCGGTCGGCGAAGTCCGGCGGTTCGAGAAGGAATTCGTGCAGTTCGCAGAGACGAGTTATGCGGGCGTGCTGAAGGATATCGCGACGAAGAAGGCGCTGGACGACGGGATTAAAGCGACGATCAAGACGGCGCTCGACGGATTCAAGGAGCGCTTCACGGCCGCGCTGGCCGCGACGGCGAAGTAGCAGCCAGGCTTAAGCAGAGACCATGCCCACACTACTCGATTTCCGGCGCCGCATCCGCTCGGTGAAGAACACCCAGCAGATTACGCGCGCGATGAAGTTCGTGGCCGCGGCACGTTTGCGGCGGGCGCAGGAGGCTGCGCTGGCGGCGCGTCCTTATGCGAAGGAACTGGTGCGCGTGCTTCGTTCGACGATGGCGCGCATTGAATCGCCGGAGCATCCGCTGCTGGCCAAGCGGGCCGAGGAGCGCATTCTGGTGCTGGTGCTGGCCGGGGAACGCGGGCTGGCTGGCGCGTTCAATACGAACATTTTGAAAAAGGCGGCGGAGTTCTACCGCAGCAAGCCAGGGAAGAAGTTCACCGTCATTCCGATCGGGAAAAAGGGCCGCGACGCGCTGCGGAGAGCCGGGTTCACGTTTGCCGGCGAGTATGTGAACGTGCTGTCGAAGGTGGATTTCGGCATTGCCCGTGAGATTTCGAAACTGGTAACGGATTTGTACGTGGAAGAAAAAGTGGACGCCGTATACATGGTTTTCAGCGAATTTAAGAACGTGATTTCCGCGGACCTGACCGTGGAAAAACTGCTTCCCGTGGAAAAGATTACGACAGGTGAAGAAACGGAAGCGGAGGCTGCGTCCTCACAGATTGATTACATTTACGAGCAACCCGAGCAGCAGTTGCTGGCCCGGTTGCTGCCACGCTATGTGGAAACGCAGGTGTTGCGCAGCATGCTGGAATCGTGCGCTGCCGAACACGCGGCGCGCATGACGGCGATGGAAGCAGCCACGAAAAATGCGGGCGAAGTAATAGAAGGCCTTACGCTGCACATGAACAAAGTCCGTCAAGCGGCGATTACTAAAGAGATCATCGAAATTGTCAGCGGCGCTTCATACACCGCGTAGTGACTGGTGATTAGTGACTGGTGACTGGTGAAAATCAAGAGTTATGCCGAGTTGCTGGTGTGGCAGAAGGCTCATGAGTTGACATTAGAGGTCTTTCGAATTTCGGAGAAGTTTCCGCGGAGAGACATGTTCGGCATTGTTTCGCAGGTGAGGCGCTCTTCCAGTTCGGTGTGCGCCAATATTGCCGAAGGATTCGGAAGGGGCACCACGCGAGAGTTCTTGCGGTCCTTACAGATCTCCCGCGGGGAGCTTGAAGAGACTCGGTACTTCTTGCACTTGAGCCGGGATTTAGGAAGGATAACGCCGGAAGAGTTCGATAGGTTGAACGAGATTTGCGATTCGACTGGTCGTTTGTTAAACGCGCTGGGCACATCGTTGCGAAAGCGTATGGAGTTGAAGAACCAGTCACCAGTCACTAGTCACCAGTCACGCAGTACATTGCGGCACTAGAGGAGTTAGAAATGCCAGAGCAACAAGTCGGACGAGTAATTCAGGTCATCGGGCCGGTGCTCGACATTCAGTTTGAGCAGGGGCATCTGCCGGCGATTTACAACGCCGTGCGCATCACCAGCGAAGGATTCAATCTGCCCGAACCGCTGGACGTGACCGCGGAAGTGCAACAGCATCTGGGCGAAGGACGCGTCCGGACGGTGGCGATGGAACCTACCGAAGGAATGGTGCGCGGCATGAAGGCCGTGGACCTGGGCGTACCGATCACCGTGCCCGTGGGCCGCGCAACGCTGGGGCGCGTGATGAATGTGCTCGGGAAACCCGTTGACCAGTTGGGGCCCCTGAAGAGCGATACGAATTATTCGATTCACCGGCCATCGCCGGCGCTGGACCAGCAGTCCACGAGCCTGGAAATGTTTGAGACGGGCATCAAGGTTGTGGACCTGATTCAACCGTTCCTGAAGGGCGGAAAGATCGGACTGTTCGGCGGCGCGGGCGTCGGCAAGACGGTTTTGATTCAGGAATTGATTCACAACGTCGCGATGCAGCACGGAGGCGTGTCGGTGTTTGCGGGCGTTGGCGAACGGACGCGCGAAGGAAACGATCTTTGGCTGGAATTCCAGGAGTCGGGCGTGGTGGTGCCGGGAAATTCGGAGAAATCGCGCGCGGCGTTGATCTACGGCCAGATGACCGAGCCGCCCGGAGCGCGTTTGCGCGTGGGGCTGACCGGCGTGACGGTAGCGGAATATTTCCGCGACCAGGAACACCTGGACGTGCTGCTCTTCATCGATAACATTTTCCGTTTCGTGCAGGCGGGATCGGAAGTTTCGGCGCTGCTCGGACGCATGCCGTCGGCTGTGGGATACCAGCCGAACCTCAACACGGAAATCGGCGAACTGCAGGAGCGCATCACCTCGACGAAACATGGTTCGATCACTTCGGTGCAGGCGATTTACGTGCCCGCCGACGACTACACGGACCCCGCGCCGGCCGCAACGTTTACGCACCTGGACGCGACGACGAACTTGAGCCGCCAGATCGTGGAACGCGGCATATATCCCGCGGTCGATCCGCTGGCCAGCTTCTCGCGCATTCTGGATCCGCGCGTTGTGGGCCAGGAGCATTATTCGGTGGCGCGCGCGGTGAAGTCCGTGCTGCAGCGCTACAAGGATCTTCAGGACATCATTGCGATTCTGGGTATCGAAGAATTGTCCGACGAAGACAAGCGGACGGTGGCGCGAGCGCGGCGCATCGAGAAATTCCTTTCGCAGCCGATGTACGTGGCGGCGCAGTTCACAGGCCTGGAAGGCAAGTACGTCAAGATCGAAGACACCGTGCGCAGCTTCAAGGAGATCGTGGAAGGGAAGTACGACGAAATTCCGGAGCAGGCGTTTTACATGGTGGGCACGATCGATGAGGTTCTTGAGAAGGCCGAAAAGATGAAGGCGGGCGTTTAAGACGGCAATGCTTCCTGAATCCATCCAACTGATCGTCGTTACGCCGGAGCGGCAACTGCTGCGCGAAAGCGTGGTGGAAGTGACCGTCCCGGGACTGGACGGCCAACTGGGAATTTTGCCGGGGCACGCGCCGCTGATGACGGAATTGGGAATCGGGGAACTGGCTTACCGGACGAGCACTTCGAGCCAGCCGATTGTGCTGGCAGTGATCAGCGGGTTTGCGGAAGTGCTGCCGGATCGGGTGACGGTGCTGGCGGAAACGGCAGAGCGCGCCGAAGAGATCGACCTGGCGAGGGCGGAAGAAGCCAAGGCGCGGGCGGAGAAACGCCTGGCGGCCGGCGACACGAACATCGATTGGGACCGGGCGAACATCGCGCTACAGCGTTCGATCATTCGCATTCAGATAGCGCGAAAATATCGCGGCGCCCCTGTGGAATCTCGCTAACCGTTTTGGATTTTTGACGCAGTTTGCCGATGCGACGAGGGTGTGGCCGACGGCATCAAATGCGGCGGAGTTGAGCATGGAACCGATAACAATTTACAGCGCTGGATGGTGCCCGGACTGCCGGCGGGTGAAGAATTTCCTGAAAGACCGTGGAGTGGAATTCCGCGAAGTCGATATTGAAGAAGATCAAGAAAGCGAAGAACTGGTGCTTCGCGTAAACAACGGGAAGCGGAAGGTTCCGACGCTGAAAGTCGGCGAACGGTATTTTGCGTGCAGCCCGTTCAGCGCGCAAAAACTTGCCGAAGAGCTGCGCATTCCCCTGAACTCCTGACGCGTCCATTCTCGCCCCAATTTTCCTAATGAGTGATCGTTTGCACGTAAAGCCCCTGCTTGACCTGGGTAGTGGAAACCTGTCCGGGAGCGCCAGCGGCCTGCTCCGGCTCCGCCGCGAAGAATTTGTTGATCTCCGCGATGAGATCGGGCTTCAAGGCTTTCCACCGCCAGTCGATACAAGTCTTCTCCACCTCCGTTAAGTGCCAGGTGAGGGGCGGATTCGGATCACACTTCACCGAATTGGGGAAACCCAGGGGTATTTCCGGAGGAATGTAGCGAGCGGTGATGGCCGCCGCTTGATAGCCCCGCAGCCTCAGGATTTGCAACAGGTCGGAACCGTCCGCGAAATCGCGCACCTGCTGCCCCTCCGACCGGACATTCAGAATCGCATCGCCTGGTGCAATTAGCTGATATAGCCAGGGGTGCGGCCTGTCACCCGGGCCTTTCCAGGGATTGTCGGGAAACGCGTCAATGCGCAGGATAAGGATTTTTTTGTTGGCGGGCGAGGGGCTCGGAGCATTGCCGGTTGACGGAAGCCCTGAGATGGCGGCCTTGAGCCATTTGGCCAACGTGAAGAGGCCGGAATTGTCGAAATAACCCCCGTCCACAAAATGTTCTGCGGTCCAGGGCGCATCGGGACGCGCCGCGGGGGAAACGTAGGGGAATGCGGCGGACATACGCACGGCCGATTCGAGATTGGTGTCGCGACCGAGGTAGGCCTTATGGAAACCGTGCAAGGCATGGTCGAGCTCCGTGGAGCGCGTGGGCACCGGAAAATCCGAATTCGTGAACACGATGGGGTCGCCGGTGCGAACTTCAGTCGCATTGAAAAGGACCACCGGCCATTTCGATTGCTGCTCCGTGGCAGCCAGCAGCCGATCCATCGGGGAGAATTGGGCGTTTTTTCGGAAGGCACGCTCGAGAGCCCAGCCGCGATCCGCGCCCGGCCAGATCAGCGCATTGATGGGTAGAATGGCGCGGCGCAAATCCGGGTGAGCAAGTCCCCAGGCCACGGCTTCTAGGCTGGAATTGCGCGCGGCTTGCGCGCCCTGCACGTCGTCCTGCGCCGATTCCCGGCATCGCAGATAGAACATTGCGCCCACGGAGCCCCCGGAAACGCCGCTTACGGCCAGAATGCTGTCGTCGAAAGAGGGACCGAGTTCCGAGCGCAGGCCGCAGAGCACCTGGCTTGTCCAGGCAGCGGATTGAATCCCCCCTCCTGCAGCGGCCACGACGACGACGCGGTCTTGCTTTGCCGCAAAGAGGGCAGTCGGGCTAGGAAGCGCAGATTGGGGAGGGCGCTCGACGGTGTGAAACGCGCTATCGGATGGCCCGAGACGGGAAGTGAGCAAGAGGATGAGCGCGATTGGAATGAGCACCGGCACGCGAAACCGGTCAAAGTAAAAGCAGAAGGCGGAGAGCGTCCAGCAGGCGAGGAGCAGGAGCAAAATGACCTGGGGCATGACTGCGTCGTAGGGCTGCGGTGGCGGGAATACCAAATCGGAAGAGAGCCGGTGATAGAAGCCGCGTCCCGCATAAGTATAAATGCCAAAACAGATTGCGGCGAGAATTCCGGCGAAGCGATGCCCGGCGTAGATTTCCACCGGCTTCCCTTGCGCGTCGAATCGCCCGTAGCCGGGGCCCATGAGGCGCACCCACAAGAGGCTGAGCGATCCACGAGTGGAAAGAAGAGTTTCGAGATGCACAGCCCGTAGGGGACGCGCGTCGCTGAGGATTTTCAGATAGCGCGAAAACCACCCCACTTTGCGGAACAGATAAGCGATCGGAAGCGCGAAGACTTCAATTTGTGGCGCGCTGCGCGGGTCGGAGAGCAGCAGGTCCACCACGAAAACGGCGACGATAAATAGGGTGCCGATCAGCGTTCCCAGTCCCGCCCGGGTCCAGAATTGAAGCGCAATGCCGGCTGGCTGGAGATGCGCGGCGACCATGGTTTGTTCAACGCGAAAGAGAAAATGCAGGTAAAGATAGCTTCCACCGAGATAAAGGAGTGCGACAATCCAACCGGAAAGCGGGAGGCGAATGGGCATTTCGACTGGCTCCGCGCTCTCGGGCGGCGGCTGGCGCCGAGCGTCGACGCGCTCGCTGCCGTATAGGAGAACGAGAAAACAACAACTTATGGCGGCGGAAACCAGCAGGAAGGCGGCAAATGCCACGAACGCGACTTGGTTGGATTCCAGGTCGGCGAGACCGCGCAGCATTGGGCTTTGCAGGGCATACGGAAAGAGCCATCCGAGGATCAGCAGCATCAGGATGGGAATACGCATGAGATACAAATGCAAGAAAATGCGCCGAGCCATGGGGACCTCCATCTGACGAAGCGATGCTGTTGCCGCATAGAGTAACTTAGTTGTGAGTTACGGGGAAGGAGATGCTGAGAGGCGGAGAGCGGAAGAGCGGAGGGCAGCGGTGCACTTGGGTAGGCCACACTTCTGAGTCGACCGGCAGTGATGCTGGCACAACATCAGGAAAGGGGAATGCCCCGGGTCCAGGTCTGCGTAACGCGCAGGCCTTCGTCGAGCAGGAGGATGTCGGCGTCGGCGCCGGGGCGCAGAGAGCCTTTCTTGAATTCGATGCCGAGGAGGGTGGCGGGATTCAGGGTAAGCATGCGAAGCGCGTCGGCGAGCGGCACGCCGAGATTCACGATGTTGCGAAGGGCGCGGTCTAGCGTCAGAGTTGAACCTGCAAGTCTGCCTTCCGCGTTTCGAGCGACACCGCCGCTCACAACCACTTCAAAATTCCCTAGAGTGTATTTTCCGTCGGGCACGCCGGTGGCGGAAATGCCATCGCTGACGAGGATCACTCCTGCCGCGCCCTTGGCCTGCAACAGGAGACGCATTGCGGTTTCGTCGACGTGCACGCCGTCGGCGATCAGTTCGGCGGTTACCTCCGGCGTGGTAAGAACCGCGCCGATGACGCCGGAATCGCGGTGCGAAAAGGGGCGCATGGCATTGTAGACGTGGACGGCGTGATGCGCGCCGCGAGCGATGGCGGCACGGGCTTGTTCATAGGTGGCGTCGGTGTGGCCGATGGCCACGACGAGGCCCGCTTTGCGCGCAGCGTCAATGCAGGGTATTGCGCCCAGGAGCTCCGGGGCCAGGGTGAGAATCCGAGCATTGCCCTTCGCTGCGTCAATAAACTGTTCGAGCAGATCGGCGGAAGGAAGTTTCAGGAACTCCGGGGGATGCACGCCGCGGCGTGCGGAACTAAGAAAGGGGCCTTCGAAATGGATGCCGAGGATTTCAGCGCGGGCGTCGCCGGACTGGCGCTGGCGGGGAATGTAACCCGCGATGCCTTCGGCGCTGCGGCAGATGGATTCGGGGCTGGCCGTGACGGTGGTAGCGAGGAAAGACGTGGTCCCGTGGGTCGCGACCATGCGCGAGACGGCCCGGAGCGCGTCCTCGGTGGCTTCCATCACGTCGTGGCCGCCGGCGCCGTGAATGTGCACGTCGAGGAAACCCGGTGTAGCGATTTTGTCAGTGGCGATGATTTCGCGCGCGGCTGCGGGCAACGCGACCGCGCTGCGAGGCGTGACGGAATCGATTACGCCGTCGCGAAACAGAATGGCGGCATCGGGAATTTCCGTTGTGGGAGTGAAGGCGCGGGCTACATGAAGGAGAGTTGTGGACATGGCAAGCTTTTATCGTAACGGAAATTCGGGTGGGGACAAAAATAAAATGGGCAGGAAGCGCGTTCCTGCCCACACATCGATTTTGAGGCGGATCGTTATTTGGCCATTTCGATACTGGCGAGCTTGAGTGTGCTGCCGTCGACGGTGCCTTTTACCACGACGTGATGGCCGGCGTGGGGAGAGACCTTGTCCTGGGCATCGATGGCATAAACCTTTTTGTCGGCGTCGTTCACGAAAACATACTTGGCGCCGTGCTCCTTCACACATCGGGAAGCACACTCCCCGCCGCCTTCCTGGGCGTTTTTCGCGCCACACATGTCGTCGGAAATCCAGCCGGTCCAGGAGCCGTCCGCGGGCGAAGCGATCGAAGCGGCAAGCAGGGCCAGTGTCGGCAAAAAGAAGTATCGCGATTTCATAAGAAAGTCTCCCAGGGGGTGCGGTATTCGTTTCGGCGCGGACAAGTTCAGGCTCCCACAATGTGAGGAACGTGTCCAGTAGACGGGGAAGCTCGGAGATTTGCAATCAAAGCGGGATTGGCAAGTTATCGAGCGCTGTCAAACCCGGCGACGGATCATGGCCGGCTTGGGCTTTCGAACGCTCCCACGAGAGGAATGACTGTCACGACGATCGCCGCTCCCACTGCAACAGCAGTGAACGCGCTAAAGCTGGCAGGCTTCGGGCGCTGATTGTTCAACGTCTGGCTGGGGCCTTGGCAGGGCTGGTGCTGATGAGTTTCGTGGTAATTATCCGAGTCGGGAGACACCGACGTGCGCTCGCTAACCGAAGAAATCGGGCGGACGCGAAACGCCTTGCCCTGCTCCACGAGTTGCGACGCCGAGCCGACTTGCACGTCGGCCTGACCGCGCAGGCTCTGGATCATCAGATTGCATGGATCATCAACCGAAATCCGCCCCGAACTCGCCTGGCCCACCACCGGTGTAATCCGAACGTCGGAGGCGACAATCACGACGTTTGGCTGTCCAGCCGGTTTGTTGTAGGCCAAAGTCCCCCGGTTTAAGGCGACGATCACACCATAAGGCGCTTGAAAGATATGCCCCGACGAACCGGCTTGCAATTCGACGGAGAGATTGCCCACGCGCAGCTGCAATTCACCACCGGCATCGGTCGAAAGATAGTCACCGGAGAAAATCGTTGCGCCTTCAGTGGCGGGTGAGGTCCCGATATGCGCGGACGATGCTTTGGTTACGACACCGAGAGTCGTATTCGGAGCGGCAACAGCCTGTGCGGAGATCTCCACGCCGGTTGAATTGGTCGCGGCCGATAGGACGGCCTGCGGCGCGGGCGCAGGGGTTGCCGGCCCGCTGGTGTTTCCGCTGTGCACGGTGCTTATCTCGCCGACGCCCACTTGTACGCAAACTCCAGTCAGGTTGCAGAATTTTACCCTGCCTTCGAACACGATCACGCTCATCGTGTCGCCGTCATAGCCAACATAAAAATCGGTGCCGATTACGCCCGCAACGCCCGCGGGAGTGCGCACTTCGAATTTCCCATTGGGCGCGGAAATCTTTTGCGCCTGGATCCGGACCTTTCCGAGACCAACGGCGAGTTCGGTCTGCTGCGCGCCGGCGTCGTGTTTGGCCACGCGCAAGTTGGAGTCGGAGCCAAGATTCACGACCGAGCCATCATCGAGCGAGACGCGGGCGCGGCCGGTGGCGAGCGTGTTGACCAAATCCTGCCAGTAGACCGGAGCTTTGGTGTCGGCCGCGATCGATTGGCCGCCGCGCATGATACTGACGGAGGGGATCACGCGAGAGAGTTCACCCGCACGTTGCTCCGGGGTGTCCGGGAGGGGAAATGCCGCGGCGGGGAGCAAGAGCAAAGCAGCAAGCGCACAGAGGCATCCGCGCGCGTTCGACGAAAAAATCTTCATCAAGCACTCCTGGAATCCGGTGACTTTTGCTCGTAATGCCCGTGGGGGATAGAAGGACGAGTGCTAACTTACACGGAAGGGTTGTAGACAGCAAGCACCGGTCTTATTCCGTTGCTAACTCACGAGCCCTGGTCGGCTTTGCCGTTGAGGGGGCTGCCGTAGATCGACGGCGGTCTGGAGTTTGTATTCCGCGTGGCCCAAATAAGTTCGTGGCATAATCAAGCCACATGTTCGGAGGAAAAACTGACAAATTTGCGGAAGGAAGAAGGTGCGCCAAATGCGGTGGAAACGGATAGAAACTTCAATCCGGCTGGGTTGCCGGCTGACGGAATGAAGATCAACTCGAAAATCTTTGGTCTCGCGCACTTTTATTTCGGAAAATGTGTCGAATTTTCCCGCGCCGGAATAATCCGAGGCGTGGTGGTATTGGCGACGGGACTCGTCGCGGGAACGGCCGGATGGGGGCAGGGCGTGGCGCAGGGACCACCGCCGCCGTCGTCGGCGAAGACGATCAGGTGCAAGGATCGCGCTGTTCCGCAATTCGAGGACATCACTGACAAAGCGGGGATCCGGTTCTCGCACACCTCCGCCCCGGAGAGTCGCTACATTATCGAGTCCATGAGCGGCGGGGTGCTGCTGCTGGATTATGACCGCGATGGGTGGCTGGACATCTATTTCACGAATGCGCCGACGGTGGAGATGGCGTTGAAGGGGCAGTTGGCTCGCGGGGCGCTGTATCACAACAACCACGACGGCACGTTCACGGACGTAACCGACAAGGCGGGGATCGGGAAGCCGTGCTTTGCGATGGGCGGGGCCGTGGGCGACTACGACAACGACGGCTGGCCGGATATTTATGTGACCTGCTACGGCGGCAACGTGCTGTATCACAACAACGGCGACGGCACGTTCACCGATGTGACGGCGAAAGCGGGCGTGCGCGACGGGCGATTTTCCACGGGCGCGGCGTTTGGCGATTACGATGGCGACGGCTATCTGGACCTGATGGTCACGAATTATGTGGACCTGGATATCCACCACCCGCCCGCGTTCGGAAGCAGCGTCACGTGCAAGTACATGGGAATTGATGTGCAGTGCGGCCCGCGCGGATTAAAAGGTGCGGGCGATTCGCTGTTTCACAACAATGGCGACGGCACGTTTGCGGATGTTTCGAAAAAGGCCGGCGTGAACGATCCGAACGGCTACTACGGGCTGACGACGGTGTGGGCGGACTTCAACAACACGGGGCGGCCTGATATTTATGTGGCGAACGATTCGACGGCGGGATTTCTCTATCGCAACGATGGAAATGGAAAATTCACGGACATTGGGCTGGAGTCCGGCACGGCGCTGGGCGAGGATGGTCACGAGCAAGCCGGGATGGGCGTGGCGCTGGGCGATTATCTGCACACGGGCCAGCCTTCGCTGGTGGTGACAAATTTCGCGCTGGATAATACTCCGCTTTATCGCAACGACGGCAAATGGGATTTTCAGGATGTTTCGTACCCGTCGGGGATCGGGTTGCCCTCGGTGCCATTTGTGAAGTGGGGCGTGGCGTTTGTGGATCTGGACAACGATGGCTGGCTGGACCTCGTGACGGTGAACGGTCATGTGTATCCGCAGGTGGATACGCTGCAGACCGGGGCGCGTTACCGCGAGCCGAAACTGGTGCAGTTCAACCAGGGTGACGGGACGTTTTGCGATGCAAGCGAGGAATCCGGTGCGGCGATCACGGAGCCTCGGGTTTCGCGTGGGTTGGCTGTCGGTGATCTGTTCAACGACGGGAATATGGATCTGGTGGTGGAGGATTTGCAGGGGAGCCCGATGGTGCTTCGGAATCCCGGGCTGCCGGGACGGCATTGGGTGAGCTTCGAACTGGCGGGGACGAAGAGCAATCGCCTGGCGATCGGCGCGCGGCTGAAACTTGTGGCCAGCGGCATGACGCAGACGGATGAAATTCACAGCGGCGGGAGCTATCTTTCGCAGAATGATTTGCGGGCGCACTTCGGGTTGGGGAGCGCGACGAAAATCGAGGGCCTGGAGATACGCTGGCCTTCTGGCGCCATGGAAACGCTGAAGAATCTGGACGCCGACAAATTTTACAGCGTGCTGGAAGGGCAGGGGGTTGTGGCAGCGGAGAAGATTCGGCCGACGGCGGGCGCGAGAAAGCCCTGACTGAAGCTCCACTAGTTTTTCCAGACCGTGTTAAAAACGCCCGCCTCAGAAGGCGGCCGCTACATTAAAGAGGCTTCAAGATTTCGAGTCCCGTAGACCCTCTGCAAGAAAGCGTAAACCGATCTCGGGCTAGGGAACGATAGGCAGCACGAGGGCTGAGGGGTGTTCTTTGTCGTGGTAGATGGTGTTGGTGGCGGGCTGCATTTTGGTGGAGGTTGCCTGATTCTCGCCGGTGTTGAGGTTGCGGTCGAAGCGCGGGAAATTGCTGCTGGAGATTTCCAGACGCAGGCGATGGCCGGCGAGAAAGACGTTGCTGGTGGCCCAGAGATCGACTGTCAGGTGATAGACCTCGCCCGGCTTGGCTAGTTCCGGCTGTTCCCGCGAATTGCGATAGCGCAGGCGGAGAATGCCCTCGGTCAAGTTCTGGGCGTAACCGTTGGGCCAGACGTCCACGAGTTTGGCGGTGAAATCGGTGTCTTTTGCGGAAGTGCTGGCGAAGAGGTCGAGCGAGACCGGTCCCGTGACCTCGGTGTCCTGAGCGAACGCGGGCGTTGTGTACACCAAGACGTCGTTGCGCGCTTCTGCCGAGCGCTGATCGCGGGGGCCGGGCGCGAGATGGGCCGAATCACAGCAGAGAGGACCGCCGATGGTGGGCACGGGGTTTGCCGGATCGTAGAGATAAGAATCGTTCGGTTCCGCAGCAGGAGACTGGACACTCAGTTGGCCGTCACCCGCGGAACCATTAGCTTTTCCCGCGGAATGCAGAAAATATTTGGTGGTCTTGGCGCGGGCCAGAGGCCAATCCGTTTCGTCGCGCCACTCGTTTTTCCCCATGACAAAAATGCGCACGGGTTTATTGCCGGCAAAGGCGTTTGCCTGGCCCTTCAGCAGGTAGTCATACCAGTTGAGGATCAATTCATCGTTGTCGTATGGAGCGGACGGGCCGAAATCGACCTCGCCGATTTTTCGCTCGCCGGAACCACCCGAGTGGCCGCCGACTTCCACTAAAAGGCGCTGGCCGTTGCGCGCGGCGTCGCTGCCTGCGCGGCTTTTCAAAAGCACGTAATTCCGCAAAGAGCCACCGAGGAAAATGTCGTACCAGGCGGCGATATGAAGGACCGGCACCTGAATGTGGGAATAATTCTCTTCCAGCGAGACGGCTTTCCAGTAATCGTCGTAGTTCGGATGCGCCAGCCAGTCGCGGTAGTAAGGAGCGAGAGACTGAGGATCCACTTGCGCGAGGATGGGGTAATTCTCCAGCGGCAATATGTCTTTCCAGTTAAGCGCGTTGGTGTCCTGTCCGGCGCGGCGCGCCAGAGTGTTTTTCGCGAGTTCACTGGACCAGGACTGGCCAAACCACTGTTCGAACGCACCGCCCTGGTAGGTCCAATTCTCGTGGTAATTGGAGGCGGTTTCGTAAGGCGCGATGCCCGAAAGATGCGGAGGACTCGCGATGGCCGCGAGCAACTGCGTGGCGCCGACGTAGGAGCCGCCTGACATGCCGACCTTGCCGTTCGATTGCGGCAGGGCCGCGGCCCATTCGACGGTGTCGAAGCCGTCTTGCGATTCGTGGCGGAAGGGATTCCACTCGCCTTCGGAGGTGAATCGCCCGCGGACGTCCTGAATGACGACGAGATAGCCGCGAGCGGCCGCTTTCATGCCGAAGGAGCGCGAGTTGTTCTTGTCATAGGGGGTGCGCTGCAAAAGGACAGGGTATTTCCCATCGGCCCGCGGACGATAGATGTCGGCGCGGAGGATAGCCCCGTCGTGCATCTTCGCGGGGACATCGCGATCAACAATCACCGCTTCGGATTGCGCGTGAATGGCCGGGGAGAGAATGCAGAGGAAGACCACGATGGCAGCGCGAGCGGGCAAACGAGAAAACGGAGTTCGAGAGATTCTTGGCATTATGCCTCCGGGGCGCATCGTAAAGCGGGCAAGGAACGTCGTCAACCTCGGCATCAACCGCGGGGAATCGCGCTGACGGGCGAAGTCGGCTACAATGCTTTGCGCCAGCGCCAGATCAAACTTAAAACGGGAAAAGGAAATACAGATGAGAAAATTGGGAATTGCGGGATTAACGTCGCTACTGGCTTTTGCCCTGTGCGCGTACATGCAGAACGGGAAAACGCATGCAGCTGACGCCGCCACGGGCTATAAAGTTTCCGGGAAAATTCCGGTGGCCGGCGAAGGAGGCTGGGATTACCTGGTGGTGGACGCCGAAGCCCGGCGCCTGTACCTTTCGCACTCGACGCATGTGGTGGTGTTCGACGTGGATTCCCATGCAGTGGTGGGGGATATTCCGGACACGCAGGGTGTGCACGGGATTGCCCTGGCGCGCGAATTGGGACGCGGGTTCGTCAGCAGCGGCCGCGCCAATTCCGTGACCATTTTTGATCTGAAGACGCTGAAAACGATTGGCACGGTTCCCGCGGGAACGAATCCGGACGCCATTTTGTATGACGGGGTTACCAAGCGGGTGTTCGCGTTTAATGGCCGGAGCAAGGATGCCACGGTGATTGATGCGGCGACAGGCAAGGTGCTGAGCACGATCGCGGTGGGCGGCAAGCCGGAATTTGCGGCGGCCGATGCCAAGGGCAGCGTGTACGTGAACGTGGAAGATACCAGCGAACTGCTGCACATCGACGCGGACAAGATGACGGTGCTGCACCGCTGGCCGCTGGCTCCCTGCAAGGAGCCGTCTGGACTTGCGATGGACACGAAAACGCGCCGGCTGTTCGCCGTCTGCGACAACGAAATGATGGCCGTGGTGGACGCGGACTCGGGGAAAGTGGTGGCCACGCCCAAGATTGGCGAAGGTCCCGACGCCGCTGCGTTCGACCCCGGGACAAATCTCGTTTTTTCATCCAATGGGGAGACGGGCACGTTGACGGTCGTGCGCGAAGACGCGCCCGACAAATACTCCGTTGCGGAAAACGTTCCAACGAAGAAGGGGGCACGCACGATGGCCCTCGACTTGAAAACGCACACGCTCTACCTGCCGACGGCGGACATGATTCCTCCAGCCGCCGGGCAAAAGTGGCCTACCGTAAAGCCCGGAACGATGGAACTGCTGGTTGTCTCGAAATAATTCGGAAGTGAGGTTCTGCCGGTTTCCCCGGGTTGCGCGCCGCGAGGGGAACCGGCAGACTGATTTCTGTGGCCGATTCAGCAAGGAGCAAGTTGATGGGCGAATCCCTCGATGCCCCCGCCGGGGCACCGGAAACCGAAGGCGCGCCAAGTGTTTCGCGATTCAAATGGATCGGCTGGTCCAGCCTTTTCCTGGCCGTGGTGCAAAGCGTTTGCACGATCTTTGTGGCGCTGAGCGGGTTGCGCCTGCTTCTTGGGGCCGCGGCGTTCAGCGTGGCCGTCGGCGTAATGAAAATTGCCGACGAAAAAATTCACATTGATGCGGTGCGGATCCCGATGTTGATGTTTGCGCTTGTGGGCGCCATTTTTAACCTGGTGGCACTTTGGCAGGTGCGCCGGTTGCGAGGGCGGGCCGCTTCCGCCTGGAGGCAAAAAGCAATTTCGAGGAGCAAATTCGCTTCGGAGAGAGTTCAGCTGGCTTTATCGGTGCTGACGCTGATCCTGCTGGCCGTTGAGTCGTTCTATCACCTGCGGAACACGCATCATTTGTAAATTATGAAAAGCGGAACGCTACGCGGATTCGTTTTCGGATGGCCCTTTTTCGCGAATCACCTTTTCCAGGCGCGTGTGCAGTCGCTCGCTGTAGCCTACGGGAAGTTCGTAAGTGCGATCATCCGCGGTCAGAACCAGGATATTCCGAGTGGAGTCCAGAATCGCAGAGCAGACTTCGCAGTTCTCCAGGTGCTTCTCAATGTCCGTGAGCAGCTTGGGGTCGAGCTGCTGGTCCAGATATTCGGAGATGTGCTCCCAAACGTTTTTGCACTCCAGCGTCATTGAAACATCCTCCCGAAGAAGCCCTTCCTCGCCGGGGTAGCCGTAATCAGATAGGGGGCGAGCATTTTTTGAAGCATCATGCGCGCCCGGTGCAAGCGCACTTTTACGAGTGTAACTTTGATGCCCAGTGCGCTTGCCGTTTCTTCCTGATTGAGTTCCTCAAGGTCCCGCAGGACCAAAACCTCGCGGTAGAGGGGAGGCAGCTGTTCGACGGCTTCCCGCAATTTCTGGCGGATTTCTTTTTTTTCCAGCGCCTCGGACGGAATTTCCCGCCAGTCTGTCAGCACGGCAGGAGTAAAATCGCCTTCGCGGTCTTCCTTGCCTTCGTCCAGCGATTCCAGTTGAGCCGCCTTGGCTTTGCGGAGTCGCTGGCGCGCTTCGTTCATGGCGATGGTTACCAGCCAGGTGCTGAACTTGGCGTCGCCGCGAAAACTTTTCAGATGGCGAAAGGCGTTGATCATCACGTCCTGGGCGCCGTCTTCCGCTTCCTGCTGGTTGCGCACCATGGTCAGAATGGAAAGATACACCATCCGTTCATAAGGGCGAATGAGCTCGTGGAAAAGGTTGGTTTCCCCCGCGATGATCCGGGCGATGAGTTCCTTTTCCCGCTCGACCGTGGCCGGCATGCGTGTATGCAGGGCTCCCTTCGGCTTCGTATGTAGGAGTGGTGGCCCGACCAAAGGTTACAGGAGTTTTCTCGTTGGATCGAAGAGTTTGTGGGAGAATTCTCACGCTTGCAGCGGATCCATCCTCCTAAAACACGAAAGCCGTTCGCCTCCCGGAAGAGATGAGCGGCATCGGGTTGAAGCGACTGGACGCCGGTTACATCACAGGCGAACTGAACGAAGCCTCGCCGAGATCAACCTCCGCAAAGGGGCACCAGATCTGCACTTTGGCCACGTTCTTCACGTACTTTGGGCCCTGCGGGACTCTCTGCCATAGAGATGGTCCCGAGAAGGATTGCGATCCATGAAAGATAGAGTTGTCTTTATCACCGGCGCCAACGGGGCACTCGGTTCTTCGGTTACCAGGGCGTTTCTGAAGCAAGGAGCGCGTGTCATTGGGGGATCGCTGCGGATTACTGCGGCGGATTTCCCGGAAGCCAATTTCGAAGCGATGGCGATCGATTTCAATAAATTGGATGAGATCAAGCGCGGGGTCGCGAAAATCGTTGAACGCTACGGGCGCCTGGATGTGCTGGTGCATGTGCTCGGGGGATTTGCCGGTGGCCCATCCATCGCCGAGACCAGCGATGCCATGTGGGAACAGATGCAGAGCATCAATCTCACTTCGGCCTTTCGTGTTTTCCGCGAATGCATTCCGCACCTGCGAAAATCGAAAGCCGGACGGCTCATTGCGATCGGCAGCCTGACCGCCGCGCAGCCGCACGCGAATCTTGGTGCGTACGTGACCTTCAAGGCGGCGCTGGCCATGCTGGTGCAAACCGTGGCGCTGGAAAATGCCGCCGCGGGGTTGACCGCGAACGTAATTCTGCCGGGCACGATGGATACGCCGGCGAATCGCGAGTCCATGCCCGGCGCCGATTTTTCCAAATGGGCGAAGACGGAGAACGTGGCCGAGCTTGTGCTTTCCATTGCGGAGGAGCAGGCGCGGCATCTGACGGGCCTCGCGATACCGATCGAAGGCGGCCGCGGCTGAAAGTGAGACAGGGTTTCCGAGTGGCGCCATGAGCGCCCCGGCGCTGACGTGCGGCCCGCTGAACCATCGCTCGTCTTTCATTCTTTGGCTCGAGAATTCCTGATACCTTCGCGCGTCTCGCGACTCTCACTGGGGGAAGAGCCTCGTCCCTGAGGGCTAAAATCTAGTGCGGGGGCCAGGGACTCAAAGGGAGCAAGCCATGGTGTCGAAAATGGTTCGGTCATCGGTTATCTGTGTCACAGGCTTTAGCGCTGTGGCCTTCTTGATTCTCTCTACTTTTGGACGCAGTACCGGTGCGGCCGCGCCCCGCGAACCGGGGAGCGCTCCGAAGGTGGTAGTAGTGGAATTGTTTACCTCGGAAGGATGCTCGAGTTGTCCCCCGGCCGACGCCTTGCTGAAGAAACTAAGCGAGCAGCCATCCGTGGACGGTGTGGAGATTGTTGCACTGGAAGAGCATGTGGATTACTGGAACCAGCTCGGCTGGAAAGACCCGTATTCCGCGGCTGAATTCTCGCAGCGCCAAAGCGATTATTCGCAGGTGTTCGGCACGGACGGCGTTTACACGCCGCAGATGGTCGTGGATGGGCAACACGAGTTTGTCGGAAGCCGCAGCCTGGCGGCGAGGGAGGCGGTTCAGAAGGCCGCCAACCAACCGAAAGCGGAGATTGCCCTGGTCGCTGGCGCGAATAACCCGCCGGACAAGCCTGTCTTTGAAGTGCAGGTCAAAAGCCTGGGAGGAATTTCCCCGCGCGGCGAAACGGAACTTTGGGTGGCGGTGACGGAGAAGGGCCTGCAAACGGACGTGAAAGCTGGAGAAAACTCGGGCGAAACCCTGAAACACGCGGCAGTGGTGCGCAGTCTGCGAAAAATTGAGACCCTGCGTGATCCGGCCGGTTACAACCGACCGATTCAACTTGCCCTCGAGCCTGCATGGAAAAAGGACAATCTTATAGTGGTAGCGTTTCTCGCGGAGAAAGGCTCCCACAAAATAATTGGAGCGGCGGCCACGCCGGTCAACTCCATGCACACTTCCCCATAGCAGGGGCAACCAGTCCCTCGAACGCCAGGGTTCCTGGGTTCGAGTTTTGCGCTCACAGGCGCGTGGTGAGTACCGGGAAGGCGGCTGAGCTGGGATCGGGAACGCCTGCTGACAACATCAGGCGCGGATGGCTATCTCGAAAAACCCGTCTATGATTCCGCGATACTCGTCCAGAAGGTCCACAGCCTAATCGAAAACATTCAAGCCGAATAATTGCCGCATTATCCAGTTCCGACGTGCCGAATTGGAAACCTCAGGCGGAATCAGCGCGGGCATTCCCCGCCCATCGTGAAATAATTCCATCGTCATCCATTCTGCTGTGCTACGCGGAATTGGCCCGACCCCGTATGCCAACCATTCCCGTTTTGCTTTTGCTTTGCATCGATGTGTTGATCTTCCTCGCTGCCAGCTTCCTCTGGGATAACTCCCCCCAGAAGAGAGAGAACCTGTTTCTCTCCACCCTTTTTCTATTTTCCGGAATGCCAGCGCTGATCTATCAAGTAGTGTGGCAACGTGTCCTGTTCGGAATTTATGGAGTCAACGCGGAATCGGTGGCCGCAGTCGTCAGCGCATTCATGCTGGGATTGGGGCTGGGCGGGCTGTTGGGGGGCTGGCTTTCCTCGCGATTTCCCCGGCAGGCGCTCATTCTGTTCGGGGTTTCAGAGCTTGGCGTGGCCGTTTTTGGATTAAGTTCACTGCGGATTTTCCACTGGACTGCAGCCTTTACTGCCGGCGCCAGCTTGTTCTCAGTTGTCATCTTCAGCATTCTCTTGCTGGTGGCCCCCACGCTCCTCATGGGCGCGACACTCCCGCTACTCGTGGAGCACTTCGTGTCGCGGTCCGGGCAAGTGGGATTGTCCGTATCGCGGCTCTATTTTGCCAACACGCTGGGCTCCGCCCTGGCTTGCTATCTTTGCGCCGCCTACCTGATGCGGGATTTCGGGCAAACCGGTGCTGTCACCGTGGCGGCTTGCTTGAATACGATTGTCGGGGCATCAGCGTACATCTACGGACGCCGAGTACAGGGAAGCGGTGTTACCGCGAGAGAATTCTTTCCTGAGGTAGTGAAGGAATCACCGGCGGTAGCGTTGCCGAAAGCCATTCTGCTTGCGGCTCTATCTGGATTTCTGGCACTGGGATTCGAAATTGTTTGGTTCCGTGTTTTTTCGATCGCTTCCGCGGATCGTGCGCCAGCGTTCGCTTTGCTCCTGGCGACCTACCTGGGAGGCATCGCCGCGGGAGCTTATCTGTCGGAAAAGTTCACGCAGAGGGCCGGAACGGAAATTGTCCTGCGGACCATGGGATTCCTGTTGTTGGGTGCCGGGGCGATTTCTCCCTTTCTGCCTCCGCTTGTGGCGTTTCTTTCACACAGGAATGTGTCGTATTTGTGGAGCGCACCGGCTTTCTTTCTTGTTGCCGCCATGGTGGGCAGCGTGCTTCCGATGCTTTGCCAGTTATCGGTTGCCGCGAATGAAGACGCAGGCCGGCGCGTAAGCCTGATTTACGCGGCAAATATCGCCGGATCGGTGGCTGGGAGCCTGGGCATCGGTTTTGTTTGGTTGCAATCTGCGGGCCTGCGTGCGGTTTGTCTTCAACTCAGCGTGCTGGGGATTTTAGCGGGCATGCTCGTCCTGCTCGTGATGGGCGTGCGCAGTTCTTTGAAGCCTGCGTGGACCTGGGTTTTAGCCGGTGTTTCTCTGGCGCTCGTCCCGGTGGCGGCGCACAGTTATGGCCTGTTGTTCGAGAAGCTTGTTTTTGGGCAGCGGAGTGAGTCCAGCGTTCCGTTCGCAAAAATGGTGGAAAACCGAAACGGAGTTGTCGCCGTTACCGGCAGCGGCGCCGTCTTCGGTGGCGGGGTTTACGATGGGTACTTCAACACGGATCCCGCCAAGGACGTGAACATCGTTCTTCGCGCGTACGCGGTGACCGGCCTGCATCCCGCGCCGAAACGCATGCTGATGATAGGCCTGGCCTCCGGTTCATGGGGACAGATCTTCGCCAACGATCCCCGAGTTTCACGTTTTGATGTCGTCGAAATCAATCCAGGTTACCTGCAACTGATCCCCCAATATCCGATGGTTCGATCGCTGCTGCAAAATCCAAAGACACACCTTTACGTCGACGACGGGCGCCGCTGGCTATATGCGCATCCCGACGAAAAATACGATCTGATCGTTGCCAACTCCACCTATCATTGGCGGGATCACAGCACGACGTTGCTCTCGCGGGAATTCTTTCAACTTATCCGCGGACATTTGAATCCGGGGGGAGTCTATTACTTCAATACGACGGAATCGGATGAAACGATTGCCACTGCGCTCAGTGTGTTTCCCTACGGAATGCGGATCGTCAATTTTCTTGCCGTAAGTGATTCTCCCCTTTCCCTGAGTCGTGAGACTTGGCTGCAGAATCTGGCCGCGTTCCGGATCGATGGAACCGAAATCTTCAAACCGGAGACGCGTGAGGGGCAAACCTTGCTCGCTGCCTACGGCGCCTTTGCGGATACCATTCATGAGCCCCCAAGATTTTTTGGACTGGAGAGTGGTACCTCTTTACGCGCCAGGCTGGGGAAACAAAGAATCATCACCGACGACAATATGGGCCGCGAGTGGGAGCCCGTGGTGGAAATTCCCTGGCGGCAGTAATCCGGAGGGCAGCGTGGGAAATCCGCATTCGCGAGTTTGAACAGACCCGAACAGTTGCTTCGCGATGGTTTGAAACGCTCTAGCCGAGGGTGGCTTCGAGAACTTCGCGGAGGAGTTCCTTTTTTTGCGGAGTGAGCTTTCCGCCCTGCGCGGTCAGATAAAAAACGTCGATGGCCTTCTGGCCCTCGGTGTCAATCAAGGCCACGTCAATGTTGCAACCCTGGCGCGCCAGCGCGGAACCCACCTCATACAAAAGTCCCGGCCTGTCCTGGGTGACCACTTCCATCAATGTGGAGTGATCGGAGGAAGCGTCGTCAAACTGGATGGAAGTCCGGAAGGTGACCTTGGGGGGCTTGGCAACCGCGGCCGCAAGGCGTCCCTTCAGAAGCGGCTCAAGCGGTTGCTTGCCGTTCACCACGTCCGCGATGCTCTGCTGAAAACGCGCGCGTTCGCTGGGATTCAATTCGAGCGTGCGGTGCATGTCGACGAAGTGGAAGGTGTCCAGCACAACGCCGGCGGAATTCGCGAACGCATCGGCTTTCACGATATTCATGCCCCAGGCAGCCAGGGCCCCGGAAATCGCGGCGAAAAGCGCCGGGCGATCCGCGGACAACAGCGTGAGTTCGAAAGCGTGATGACTCTCTTTGAGATCGGTTTGCACGGGCTGTGCGCCCAGCTTTTGGTACAGCGAAAAGTGCAGCCCCACTTCTTCCGGCGAATGAACGGCGAGATATCGCCGTGGGAACCCTTCGAGGAAGCGTTCGAGCTCCGCCTTGGACGCGGGTTCCGATTGGCGGCTTACCTGATCAAGCAGAAGGGCTTCGTCGGAAACGTGGAGGCGATCGCGGTCCACGGTGCGGCTGAAGTGGTTGGAAGTGGCGACAAACAACTGCCAAAGCATTTCGGATTTCCAGGGAGTGAGCGCTTCCGGATTCACGGCATGAATGTCGGCATAGGTGAGCAGGCAAAGCCGTTGCAGGCGTTCCAGGCTGCCGACGACAGCGGCGAAACCGGAAACAGTGGAAGGATCGAAGATGTCGCGGCGCTGAACGGTGGCGGACATGTCCAGGTGGTGCTCGATCAGGAAATGCACTTCGTTTTTTTCTTCGGGGTTGAGTTTCAGGCGGTCGGCTGCGGTTTCGAGGGCTTGCAGGCTGCCGGCTACGTGGCTTTCCACGGGCATGCCCTTGCCAACGTCGTGCAGCAACAGCGAAAGGATAAGAAGGTCGCGGCGTTCCACGGTGCGCCACAGGGGAGCGAAGTGCGCGCCACGTTGATCCGGGGGAGCGGCGAGTTCCTGAAGGTGTTCGATGGCGCGGAGCGAATGTTCGTCAACGGTGTAGCGATGATAGAAATCGCGCACAACGAGGGAATCGATGGTCCGGAATTCCGGCAAGGCCTCGGTCAAAAGGCCGAGTCGGTGCATCGGTCGCAGCGCGAGAGAAGGAAATGCCCCGCCGAGGATTTCGCTGAGCGCCGGCCAGGTGATACGCGTGTTCCGGTGTTGCAGCTCCGGATGCAACATGATGTAAGCGATGCCGCGTTCGGCATCACGGCTCAATGGAACGCCAAGGCGGGACGATTCGGCGAGCAAAGTGTAAATCGCCTGCCTGTCAGAGAACGCCTGCTCGTTGGTCAATTCCAGCAAACCATCGCGGACGGCGAACGCTCTTCCAACTCCCGCTTCTGTTCTTCCGCCTGGCATCGCGTTCATCAAGCGCTGGCGAAGAGAAAGGGGAGTCACCTGGCGCTGTTCCATGTAGCGCAGAAGTTGGCGGTTCAGCGTTCTGGCATGGCGGAAGTAGAGTCGCATCCATTCGGCGGCGTTGCGGCGCAGGTTGTCGTCGATACCCAGCAAGCGCTCCGCGGCTTCGGCCTGCAGTTCATAGGTGAGCGTATTGTCGTTGCGGGCGTTGCTGTAATGGAGGAAGCACCGGATGCCGCTCAGAAACTCCACCGCGTTGCGCGTGAGTTCATCTTCGTTCAGCGGACTGATACGCCGGTCACCATGATCGCCGGCCAACTGGCGCATCCAAAGCGTGGCATGGTAATCCCGCAAGCCGCCCGGGGCCTCTTTTACGTTTGGTTCCAGATGGAAGATAGTGTTGCCGTAACGCGCCAGGCGTTCGCGGGTAAGCCGCTGAAGTTCGGAAAGAAGCAGGGGCCGGGCCTGTTTTTCGGGTCCGAGCAGAACCTTGGCGTCCAGTTTTTCAAAGAGCTGCGCGTCGCCGTCGAGAAAGCGGCGGTCGAGCATGGCAAGATGGAACTCCGAGTTGGATTCCTCAATGTGGCGGCATTCCTCCAGCGTACGGCCGGCGGAGCTGACGCGAAAGCCGAGATCCCAAAGGGTGCGCGAGAATTCGGAGATGAGCGGGCGAAATTCCTCCTCGGACTTTTCGCTGCCGAACAAAAATAAAAGATCAAGGTCCGAATAGGGGAAGAGCATTTCGCGGCCGTAACCGCCGAGGGCCAGCAGAGCAAGACCCTGCGCGGGGGCGCTGCGGACCCGCAACAATTCGCCGAAGACTTTCTTGATCGTCCCGTCGGCCAGCTCACACAACTGCCGCAGCGTCTCGCGGGCGCCTGCCCCGCTCTCAAAAAGTTTGCGAATCCGCTCCCGCTGAGCTTCGCATTGCGGCGCCAGCTCAGAAAGCGGAGTGACCTGGGGTTCTTCCATGGTTTTGCGTTTCGGGCGAAAGCTCGGAATCAGACCTGGACGAGGAGAAGACATCGGGACGCTTACAGCGCGCTCTCGCCGCGTTCCTCGTTGCGGATCCGGATTGCTTCTTCAACCCGGCTAAGGAATATCTTACCGTCTCCGATTTTGCCTGTCTTGGCGCTCTTTAAAATCGTTTCCACGGCGCGATTCACCAGGTTGTCCGGCAGCACCAGCTCCAGTTTGATCTTGGGCAGCAGGTCAACGGTATACTCGCGGCCGCGGTATACCTCCGTGTGGCCTTTCTGCCGGCCGTGGCCGCGAACCTCCGTCACGGTCATGCCGTCAATGCCGATTTCCAGCAGTGCGTCCTTCACCGATTCGAACCGCGACGGCTGAATGATCGCTTCAATTTTCATCATACGGATGTCTGCTCCCGCCTGGCGTTCTCTGTGAATATGTTTCTTGCACTACGATTCCAGGTTGTAAGCTTCTTCTCCATGCTGCGTGATGTCCAGCCCTTGGATTTCCTGGTCCTCGGTCACGCGGATGCCCGTGACCGCGTCGACGATTTTCAGAATCACGAGGGTGCCAACGATGGCGAAAACCCATGCCAGCAAAATGCCCACAATTTGGTTGCCGACCTGACCCCAGTGCCCGTCGAATCCGCCGACAGCTTTGCCGTCGCCATAAATCGGATTGATGACCATGCGCGCGCAAACGCCCGTAAGCAAGGCCCCGATCGTGCCGCCCGCGCCGTGCACGCCGAAAGCATCGAGGGCATCATCGTATCCGAACATGGCTTTGAACTTGGTGACCATCCAGTAGCAGAAGACTCCCGCGACGAAGCCGATCCCCAGCGCGGAGAGCGGGTCAACAAATCCCGCGGCCGGCGTGATGGCCACCAGCCCGGCCACTGCTCCAGAGATGGCGCCCAGCGCGCTGGCGCGCCCGTTTTTCAGCCATTCCGCCGCGCTCCAGCTTAACGCCGCCGCGGCCGCGCCGAAATGCGTGGCTACGAATGCGCTGCTGGCGAGGCCGCCGGAAGACAATGCGCTGCCGGCGTTGAAGCCGAACCACCCGACCCACAAGAGGCACGCGCCGATGAAGCTCAGCACCATGCTGTGCGGCGGCATCGGTTGTTTGGGATATCCCACGCGCTTGCCCATGTAGAGAGCGCAGACCAGCGCGGAAACGCCAGAGGTGATGTGCACCACTGTGCCGCCAGCAAAATCGAGAGTGGGGAATCTTCCGCCGAGAGAAGCGTTCAGGATTCCACCCTTGCCCCAGACCATGTGGGCCATGGGCGCGTAGACGATCAGGAACCACAGGGTCATGAACAGGCACGTGCCGGAGAATTTCATGCGCTCGGCGGTGGCGCCGGTGATCAGCGCAGGCGTGATGACGGCGAACATTAACTGATAGACCATGAAGGTGAGTTGCGGGATGGTGGCGGCATAATCTGCGTTCGGAACCACGCCAACGCCGCGCAACATCGCAAACTGGAAATTTCCGATCACGGGGCCACTTCCGCCGAAGCAGAGGCTGTAGCCCACCAGCGCCCACAGCACGGTGATCAGCGCCATCAGCGCGAAGCTCTGCATCATGATGGCCAGCACGTTCTTGTGGCGCACCAAGCCGCCGTAAAAGAGGGCGAGGCCGGGCCCGGTCATCATCAACACCAGCGCGGCGCTGACCAGCATCCAGGCGTTGTCTGCGTTAGATTGCGCCGCGGTCACTCTCTGGTCCAATTGGTTCAGCTTATCGGCGACGGCTTTTGCGTTATCTGGGGAAGGAGCGGTGGCTACGGGCGAGGCAACTGGCGATGAGGCGGGAGGTTGTTGCGCGCGAAGGGAGAGGGAACTGAGAACCAGGGTCAATATGCAACAACACAAAATGCCCATGCGCTTCATCGATAGGTTCTCCGGAGCGAAAGGTTTGAGCCGCCCATTACAGGGCCAACCGCTGAATATTTCGGGGAATGTTCACTTGACCGCCCAGATTATACGCATGCGAATCCCATGCCGCCGTTTGAAATTTAGCTGGAAAAGATTCGTTTTTCGGATGCTTGGCCTGCCAGGATCTTCCTTTTTATTTCGCCTGCGAAGTGGTCGGCATCGCGAGTGGGCCGGGGGATGCGGTAGCCGTCGGTGACGGCAAGAGTTAGCCGGATGGAGGTTTCGAGGCTGACGCGGTGGCCTTGGGAGACGTAGATGGGTTTCACTCCGGTGCGCGTTCGGAGCACCGCGCCGATTCGCTCGCCGCCTGCCTTTTCGTCGAGCAGGGGAGTCCAACTCCCGGCCATTTGCGGTAACTTCTTGTGCGAGCCAATCAGCAGGCTCTTGGCGCACCCGATCGAGGGAAGGTTAAGTACCACGCCGAGGTGCGAAGCCAGGCCCATTCGCCGGGGATGCGCGTAACCCTGTGCGTCGCAAAACAACACGTCGGGCAGCGCTTGCAATTTCCTCAGGGCAGCGACCAGCACGGGAATCTCTCGGAAGCTCAACAATCCCGGCACGTAAGGAAATTCCAAAGGCAGAATCGCGTAAGCGCGTTCCAGTTCTTCCAGTTCAGGAAAGCGGTACATTACCACGCAACCGATGGCCCGGTTGGCGTTGCGCAATCGGTTCCAACGGCCCGCCGGCTTCTTAAGCGCTTGCGACCCCGTGAGAAGGAAGGAGGCATCCAGCCCAGCCACCGTGCGGATTTCGCCAAAGGCATCATTGCCTTTCCAGCGGGTTCGCAGCGCCTCTTGGATTTTGTGAGCCTCGGCGGGGGCTACGTCCCACCGGTGCTCGTGTACAACCCCAATTGGCTTGTCCTTCATCCTTAACATCGTATAATGCAAAGGCCGCCCGCACCCGGATGCCCTGCGGTCGCCCGTTCACTCTGCAAAAGTAGAATTAAGGGAAAATTGCAATGACTCTGCATCCACCACTGGAAATTACTTCACGTGAGGCCAACGGCGTCCACTTCGTGGATGTGCAGGGAAGGCTGACGATAGGCGATCCGAGCGAACATCTGAGCGCGTTCATGCAAAAGCTTGTGGCCGAGGGCGCGCGCAAGGTGATCGTCAACCTGAACGACATTCCGCAGATTGACAGTTCGGGGATTTCGGCGATCGTGAAGCTTTCCATTTCGCTCGCGCGGCAGGGCGGCGGGCTGCACCTCGTCTGCGGCGAAGGCCGCGTACGCGACGCGCTCACCGTCACGCGCCTCGTCGAAGCCATCCCCACCTACGAAAACGAAGCCGCCGCCCGCGCCGGTTTTTGAAGAATACCGCCCGAGCTCAAGCTGGCCAGAAGTTCCGCTCTTAGATAATTGGCGCGTGTTAGACTAGGCGCCCATGACGGCTCCACGCCAGTTGAGGCTGTTGCTTGTTGCAGGGCTTTTGTCGCTCGCCGATTCCCGGTCCGTTAAACCTCAGCAACCCACTCTGGATAACCCACCCGCAAACAAGTCTTCTGGTCTGATCCTCAAGAGCGCACCGTCGAACTCCACTGAGGACTCCGCTCCCTCAAGAATTGAACATCTCTCCGATCTTGCTTCTCGCCTGCTCCATTACACAGGTGACGCGGGTTGCAATAAAGGTCACTGCAAAATCCTTGTGACCAATTTCATCCTTACGACTGGAGATGCGGGCTGCCAGAAAGGCAACTGCAATATCCCGGCGACCAATTTCATCCTTAGGACTGGTTATGCTTCTCCTTATGGAATACAGGCAGCCGATGATCTCGCGCTAGAGTTTGCGCGCCAGGATAAAACGGTTCGGGTCATCGACCGAAAGTTATTTAAAGAGCAATTAAAGCAACTGGAAGAGGAACGGATCCCGATAGATATTCTGAACTCTGAAAATGTGGCGCGTTGGTTGGGTCTCAAACTTGGCGCAACAATAGTTCTGGTCGGAACAGTCAAGGGTATAGTTAATACGAATGCAGTCGAACTCTCCGCCCGCTTTCTGAATTCGCTCGACGTCAACAAAATAGGACCAAGCGCCGAGGTGAATCTGACGCCCGCCGAATCTCTTCCGAACCTCTCCCCAATCGCACTTCCACAACTTCCACCCCTACCTGAGTCCGTCCACGGAGAGCGGGTCTATCAGCCGGGAGTAAATGGCGTTGGCATGCCTAGTTGCGATTACATGCCCAACCCCGGCTACAGTGACGATGCACGAACCTTCCGCTTCTCTGGGACCATTGTGATCGATGGAATCGTAAAGCCGGATGGAACTGTCAAATCGTTCCGGTTTGTGCGGGGGGCTCCATATGGGTTGAATCAGGCTACCGCCCGAACCTTGAACACGTGGAGATGTAAGCCGGCGACGTCAGAGGGCAAACCTGTTTCTGTCTTTGTTCCCTTTGAAGTTGAGCTTCGATTGTTTTGAATGGGCTACCCGCCTTTTTTGAGTTCGGCGAGGACCATTTTGGCTAGTTCTTTGAGGGTTTCGAAGACGCCGGTGCCGTTGATGGCGATTCCTTCGATGATCGGCTCGCCCTTTTTCTGGAGCTGCTTCTTCAGTTCATCCACCGTCATGGCGTTCGGCAGGTCGCGCTTGTTTAACTGCAACACGTAAGGAATCGTGTCGAAATTCAGGTTGTGTTCCTTCAGGTGTTCATGCAGGTTTTCCATGGTCTCGAAGTTCGCGTCCAGGCGTTCTTCCTGCGAATCGGCCACGAACACCACGCCATCGGCGCCCTTGAGGATCAGCTTGCGGCTGGCTTCGTAAAACACCTGGCCGGGCACGGTATAGAGGTGGAAGCGCGTCTTGAATCCGCGCACGGTCCCCAAATCGAGGGGAAGAAAATCGAAAAAGAGGGTGCGATCGGTTTCCGTGGCTAGCGAAACCATCTTGCCCTTCAGATTCTGGCCCGTGTGGTCGTAGATCCATTGCAGGTTGGCGGTCTTTCCGCCCAGACCTGGACCGTAATACACGAGCTTGCAATTAATTTCGCGCGCAGGAAAGTTTATGAAAGGCACGAGTCGTTAGCCTGACTTACATCTCAAACTTATAGCATACGCCTGCAGGGCAGGCCAGCACTCCGCCATGCTCCCGCCTAAGGAAAGACTGTTACCAGTGTCGCGGAGAAGCGGCGATTCTAAAAGGATATTTTCGCCGCTGCTCCCCTTCCGTTAAGGCTATCGAACACGGCACGGGGCCCAATAGTTGGGGAACTCTGGCTTGCATTGACGTGTGGCGAAGCCTCTGCTAGCATTCGCGCCATGGCGAAAGTGCAGAAAACATCCTCGAGTTCTTCAGGACGATCGAAAGCCTCTTCGAAGAGCTCTTCTAAGTCAAAGAAAAAGAACGTTTTACCGCCACCTCCTCCACAACGGGGCGGTGTGGAGATGGTGGACCCCCTGGTTCGGGCGCAGATGAAGCTCTACGAAGAGGCCATGGGATTGTTTCACCAGCAAAAATTTCAGCGCTCCAAGCAGGAGTTGGAGAAGGTGTTGGAAGGCCCGAGCAAGGAACTGGCGGACCGCGCACGCACCCACCTGCGCATTGTCGAGCAGCGCATGAAGCCTTCCTCGGAGCAGAATCCGAAATCGCCCGAAGAACACTATCAGCGCGGAGTGGCCATGATGAATCTGGGCCGCTGGGACGAAGCCCGGGAAAGCCTGGAAAGAGCGCGCAAGCTGGCGCCGAAACTGGATCACATTCACTACGCGCTTGCCGCGCTGGACTGCCTGACGGGCGAAGCGGATTCCGCCATGGCCAATCTGAAAATCGCGATCGACCTCCGGCCCGCGAATCGCTTTCATGCGCGAAACGACGAAGACTTCGCGTTCCTGCAGGAAGACCCCCGCTTCACGGAATTGCTGTATCCTGAAAAAGATGGTTACGCTGGGTAAACCTGCTCGCCCGGCTCATCCTATTAATCACAAACTGGCATTTGGAATTGACGATTGTCCTGGTCTCTCGATGGCAACCCAGCCACGATGGATTACGTGGGTCGCCTGAGACTCCGTGCAAGGCCGGAATTGTTTGCTGACTGAGCCGCTCGTGAAGAAAAAGTCGAGAAACAAAAACCAGGCGGTTCGCGGTCTGCGCGTGGTGGCGCTGGGCGGCGGCACGGGGCTATCCGCGCTGTTGCGAGGTTTGAAGGAACACGTGGTGCGCGGGTCGGATCAGGCGCCAACGCGCGAGCGGCCCATCAGCGACCTTACGGCGATCGTCACGGTGACCGACGACGGCGGGAGCTCCGGACGCTTGCGCCGCGAAAATCGCATGTTGCCCCCGGGCGACATCCGCAACTGCATGGTGGCGCTGGCCAAGGACGAAGCGCTGCTCAGCCGCCTATTTCAATACCGGTTTCAAGCGGGGCGGGGACTCATTGGCCACAATTTCGGAAATCTGTTCCTTGCCGCGTTGACGCATGTCACCGGCGATTTCGCCGAGGCGGTTCGCGTCTCCAGCAAAGTCCTCGCCATTCGCGGGCGTATCTTTCCCTCCACCCTTTCCAACGTGCACCTGGTCGCCACGCTCATCGACGGCAAGCGCGTCCAGGGCGAGACGAGCATTTCGCGGAGCAAGACCCCCATCCGCAAAATTGAACTCAGCCCGCGGGGAGCACGCCCGCTTCCCAAGGCCATCGAAGCCATTGAGGAAGCCGACCTGATCCTGATGGGGCCCGGTTCGCTTTATACCAGCGTGATTCCCAATCTGCTGATTCCCGAGATTGCACAGGCGGTGGTGCGTTCGCGGGCGCCGCGTGTATATGTCGCGAATTTGATGACCCAGCCTGGCGAAACCACGCACTACACACTCAGCCAGCACCTGCGCGCGATTGAAAACCATGTGGGGAAACGCTTCGTCAATTACGTGGTGGCGAACCGCAAGCCGGTGTCGCCGGACGTGGCGCGGCGCTATCGCGCGGAGGGCGCCGAACCGGTCGTGATCGACAGTCCGAATGTCGCCAAGATGAAAGTCCGCCTGGTGGCGGACAGTCTGCTGGAAGAGCATGGCGTGATCCGTCACAATTCGCCGCGCCTCGCGAGCCTGCTAGTTAAGGAATTTCTGCGAGCTTGAGCTGCCGTTCGTCGTTTTACTCAGCGTTGTATCGGTGCGGCCTACCGCGCAAGAAAAATTCCAGCTAACATTCTTGGTGCACTCATAAATGTTCCATGGAGCGAGTTCATGTCCACTTTCGGCCTTATCGAGTACAAGGACGCCAATCCCGCCGTCAAAGCGGTTTACGACGACATCATGGCGACGCGCAAAACGGACTACATCAACAATTTCTGGAAGGCCATTGCTCACGATCCCGCGCTGCTGAAGCGCACCTGGGAAGACCTCAAGTCCATCATGGGCCCCGGCGCGATCGATCCGCTGACTAAGGAACTTCTCTACATCGCCGTCAGCGTCACCAACAATTGCCACTATTGCATCGCTTCGCATACAGCGTCGGCATTTGCCAAAGGCATGACGCCCGAAATGTTCAAGGAACTGCAGGCGGTGATCGGCATGGCCAACGAAACCAACAAGTTGGTCACAGGTTACCAGGTTGCCGTGGATGCCCGCTTCCAACCGCCACTGGATATGAACAAGAAGTAGGTCCTCGCCAATTGTCCGCAAAATGGGCAAGCTAGGGCCGGCAAACGGCATTCAGCCGCTTTCCCGTTCCAACTTGCAACTTCACTCTTCGCGCACAATTTGTCCACCGTAGTACTTGCGTACTATATGGCGGCCTATCCCGCAATCCCACCATATAGAGGTAGAACCGGGAAGCCCGAGGTACGGGCCTGTCCGTACAAGTTCAGCCGAAGCGAGTGGCTTATGACACCCATTCTGAAAGACCCAGAGAACGCGGCCGCGCCAACCGCTCCCGGAATTTCCGCGGTGCCCGCGTCGAATGCGTCCGCGCGTCCGCAGCCCGTTGCCCTGGAAGTTCCCGTTACTGTGAACGGTGCCCGCTCCGCGGAAGGCTCCGACAAGCGCGAACCATTTTCCGAACGCTCGCAGACGGTGCTGGTCTTTGGTCATGGCGCGGTGCTGCGCATCTCGGCGCTGCTTTCGCCTGGGCAACTGGTGTTCCTGACCAACGAAAAAACCAAGAAGGAAGTGGTGTGCGTAGTCGTGAAGTCCAAGACGGACGGCAATGCGGTTGGGTACGTCGAATTGCGTTTCACGGAACCGGCTCCTGGTTTCTGGGGTATGCGGTTTCCTTCGGATACGATACTGCCGCAAGGCGCGGCGCGTCCCGGAGCGTCTGTACCGGCTGTTGCACAGCCCAAGTCGACCCCCGTGCCGCCGACTGTGGTTCCTCCGGCAGCGCTCAAGCCGATAGTTGCGACACTATCTGCTCCAGGAGGAGGTTCAACAGAAATTCCGAAGATCCCGGCAGATCCGACACCTGCTGCTTCTCCCGTTTCTCTGCAAGCATCGCCTGGTGCCGACGCTCACGTTTCAAGTGTCGCTTCCTCGCCGCTTTTTGCCCCCACGGATTCGAAGCCGGCGAAGTTATCTTCCGCAGGCTTGAATTCGGGATCCTCGAATCAATCAACAGATGAACTGAAGCAGCAAGCGGCTCGCTTGCAGGAGCAACTCAGCTCGCTGTTGTTCGCCGAAGCGCCGAAACCGGCAGGAACCATCCCGGCGCCCGCTCTCGAAGGAACGACCGCCCCCGAACTGGCGAAAAAAGTTTTGGATCTCACGAATTTTTCACCGGAACCGGCGCAGGGCCTGCCCGTGAAGAACGTGCCTCCTCCACCGAAGTCCGCATCGTCTTCGCTTGAGGTGGAAGAGATCAAGATTCCTTCCTGGCTGGCGCCGCTGGCCCGTGAATCGGAAACACAGAGCGCCGTAGAAAGCTCCAAGGACGAGTCCAATTCGTTACCCGAATTGGAAGCGGTGGTTGCCGAAACGTCGGAAGCCGGAATCGGTGCAGACCCGCAGGAATCTACGCGGCGCCCCGAAGCCGCCATCTTTGGCGGGCAGTTGCTTTTGGACTCTTCGCAATTAGCCGAAGCGGGTCCTTCCAAATCAAGAACCGGACTTTTCCTCGGCATCGCCGCCTCATTGCTGCTGATCGCGGGAGGGGTTTGGTATTCGCGCCAGCCCGGCAATGCAATTTCAGGCATAGTGGGTGGAAGCTCCACTGCATCGCAGCCGGCCACCTCGGCTGCAGCGGTGTCAGCCGCAGAGCCGGAAGTCGCCAAGCCGTTTACACGTTCGGAATCTGCGGTGTCCAAATCTTCGTTAACTCCGACTCCGGTCAATCCGCCGGCTCCGGCGGTTACCTCAGCGGCGAAAAACACACCGCCACCCGCGCCGCGGAGCACAAGCTTGATCGCCACACCGAATGCAGCTCCTAACACGCGCAGCGCGGCAGCGGTGGAAGAGCCGAAAAAACCAGCCTTGGGCGATGTGCGCCTCGCGACTCCGGTGATCAATCGAGGCAAGTCCTCCTCCACGCAGGGGGACTCTGAGCCAACCTTAGAAATTAGCGAGAGCGCGAACACTTCCGTGCCCCTCTCTGGATTGGGTTCGTCTCATCGCGCCGAGCCGGCCGCCCCCGTGCCGATTGGCGGCGACGTGAAGCCCGCGAAACTGATCAAGTCCGTTCAGCCGAACTATCCTGCGATGGCTAAGTCGCAGCACGTGTCGGGCAATGTTCAGATCGACGCGCTGATTGACGCGGACGGAAACGTCAGCGCCATGAAAGTGCTTTCCGGTCCCGCGCTGCTTCGCGAGGCGGCGTTGCAGTCACTGAAGCAATGGAAATACCAGCCCGCCGAACTGGACGGCAAACCCACGTCCATGCACCTGACGGTGACGCTGCAGTTCCGCGCCCAATAGAAACAATAAATCCAAAGGTAGAGAACCTTGCTGGCCGATTCACAGCCGACCGCGACGCTCCTTCTGTCCGGTCGCCTTGCGGACTGAGTTTTCCATCCGTATACTGGCCTCCCGGCCAATTTTCGGGTCCGGCGGGTGGGTAGCCCGCTCGCGACCTCCATTTTGGCCTCACTTTTCACGCCTGCGCGACTCATACAGGCGCACTAGGTTGTACAGCCAGACGCTCCGCGAGCGGTCATGGCAAAGGAGAATTTTGCATGCCTCACACGCCTGCACCGGAAGAGATGAACGTTTACCAGAACGCCGAAGCGCGTTTTGAGGTGGCAGCGAACAAGTTGGGACTCGAGCAGGGCGTCTATCGCTATCTCAAATATCCCGACAAGGAAATCACGTTGTACATTCCTGTTGGAATGGACAACGGGCAGTTGGAAGTTTTCACCGGCTATCGAGTGCTGCATTCGACCGTGCGAGGACCCGGCAAGGGCGGCATACGATTCGCCCCGGATGTCAGCCTGGACGAGGTACGCGCGCTTTCCGCGTGGATGACGTGGAAGTGCGCGGTGGTGGACATTCCCTTTGGCGGCGCGAAGGGCGGCATCATCTGCGATCCGCGCAAGATGTCTCGCAACGAACTGGAACGCCTGACTCGCCGCTATACGGCCGAGCTCTCGGACTGGCTCGGGCCCGAGCGCGATGTTCCGGCGCCGGACGTCGGCACGAACGAACAGACCATGGCCTGGGTGATGGATACGTATTCCATGCACGCACGGCAGGCGACGACGGCTGTAGTAACCGGCAAGCCGATCGAACTGGGCGGATCCCGCGGGCGCCGCGAGGCCACGGGCCGCGGCGTGATGATCTGCGTGGACAAGTCCCTGGCGAAACTGGGGATGAAAAAAGAGGCCACCCGCGTAATCATCCAGGGCTTCGGAAACGTCGGCTCGCTCGCGGCGGACCTGATGAAAAAGGCCGGCTACAAAATCATTGGCCTTGCCGACATCGGCGGCGGCTTGTACAACGAGAACGGCTTTGACGTGCCTAAAGTGATCGATTGGGTTTACACCCAGAAAAAGCCTCTGCAGGATTTCCCTGGCGGCGGCACCAAGATGAGTTCGCGCGACGTCCTTTTCCAGCCTTGCGACGTGTTGATCCCCGCGGCCATCGAAAACCAGATCACCGAGCAGAACGCACACCAGGTGCAATGCAAGATTCTTTGCGAGGGCGCCAACGGCCCCACAACCTGGCAGGCGGATGCCATCATCGACGCGAAGGGCGTGTTCACCGTGCCGGACATTCTTGGCAACGCCGGTGGGGTGACGGTCAGCTACTTTGAATGGGTACAAGACCGGCAAGGCTTCTTCTGGCGGGAAAGCGAAGTAAACGAGCGGCTCCTGGACGTTATGGAACGCTCCTTCGACGAAGTGGTTCGCTACGCCGAAACGCATAAGGTAAACAACCGAATCGCGGCCTATATGCTGGCGATTGACCGTGTGGCGACGGCGCTGAAGCTGCGCGGCATTTATGCGTAATTTGCTCTTGGCTTTCTGACCCACTCGGCGTACTCTCTCTGCCAGATGTAACGGGATATTGAGATTTTGATTCGGTTCGAATCGTCCCTCGGCCGAGGAAAGGGTCCGCCAAGTGGCCACGGACTCGACCCCTGAAGTTTCCGGAAGACTGGAAGAGCAATACCGGCGCGAGATATGCCTTGTGGGCCGCTGGATGTACGAGCGTGGCCACATCGTTGCCTGCGAGGGCAATCTTTCGATTCGCCTGGACGCCAACCGCATCCTTACCACCCCGACCTGCATGAACAAGGGCATGATGTCGCCCGAAGACCTGGTCATCATGGATATGGAAGGACGGCACCTGCAGGGCGACCGGAAAATTTCCTCGGAAGCCGGAATGCACCTGCTGTTTTACCGTATGCGTCCGGACGTGCAGGCGGTTTGTCACGGGCACCCGCCAACGGCAACGGGGTTCGCTGCGGCGGGATTGGGGCTCGACCAGGCTCTGCTGCCCGAGGTGGTTGTTTCGCTGGGGAAAATTCCGCTGGTGCGCTACGCCACGCCCGGCACGCCCGATCTGGGCGCTGTCCTAGAACCCTATGTCCCGCACTACGATGCACTGCTGCTGGCAAATCACGGGGCCGTCACCTGCGGACCCGATCTGCAGACGGCATTCTTCCGGATGGAAACGCTCGAGCATTTTGCCAAGATTGCGTTCACCGCGAAACTCTGCGGCGAACCGCAACTCCTGACAACGCGGGAAGTTGCCAAACTGATGGCCGCGCGAGCCCGGTATCATGTGAGTCCCCCTCCAGGTGGAGGCGCGGAATTGCCGGAAACCTGCGACGGCGGAGAGAATGAAACCGACGAAGTGACGCTGACGCGCTCTGAGCTGGACGCGCTGGTCGATGAGGCAGTGCGCAAAGATCGCGCCCGCCGCTGATCGTCGCCCTTCGTTTTTTCTTAGCCCAGGATATCGACTCGCTTTCAAACCACATCCAATTGGGGAAGGAGGATCATTCCCGTGTCAACTCGACTGGATTACCGTAGATTCTCGAAGGAGCCGCTCAAAGCCTTGCTGGACCTGGAGGCATATCTCGAGCAATGCGGCCTGCCGCCCGCCCTGCTTCACCTTATCAAGCTTCGCGCGTCGCAGATCAACGGCTGCGCCTTCTGCATTGACATGCACTGGAAAGACGCACGCGCTGTCGGCGAAACAGAGCAGAGGCTTTATGGACTCGACGCCTGGCGGGAATCTCCATATTACACCGATCGCGAGCGCGCGGCGCTGGAGTGGACGGAATCGGTCACTTTGATTTCGAGCACGCACGCACCCGACGAAGCCTTCGACGCGGTGAAGGCGCATTTTTCCGAAAAAGAGATCGTTGACCTGACCTATGCGATTTCGGCGATCAATTCCTGGAACCGGATCGCGATTTCTCTTCGAGCTGTGCCGGGCCATTACCAGCCGCCGCAAAAATCTTCCGCGGCAAGCTGAAGGTCCCGGGATTCCCGATTTTTGGTAGCAATATCCAAGCCTCATAATCTTGCGTCCGCGCCTGAAAGCGGGAATGGAGTTGGCGGAATGTCTGACCATAAAGCCCTGTTCGATGCGATCCGATCCGGCGATCTTGCCGCGGTGAAATCCATAGTGGGCGCCGATCCTTCGCTCGCGTCGGCGAGAAACGACTCCGGCGTTTCCGGGGTGTTGACGGCGGTTTACACTGGACGCCAGGAAATCCGCGAGTATCTGCTCGCCAGTGGCGCCGTGTTGGAATTGCCGGAGGCCGCCGCCATCGGGAATCTTGCACGAGTCCGGGAACTCGTGGAGCGCCATGGCGCCCAGGCCAACTCGTTTTCTCCTGACGGATTTCCTGTCGTTGCCCTCGCGGCATTTTTGGGGCATCGGGAGATTGTCGAATATTTAGCCTCGCGCGGAGCGGACATCAACGCCGTGGCTACGAATGGATCCGGCTACAACGCGCTTACCGGAGCGGTCACCAGCGGCCACACCGCCGTCGTTGAATGGCTCCTGCAGCACGGGGCGGATCCCAATTACCGCTATTCCGCGGGCTACTCGCCGCTCCTTGCCGCGGCAGCGAACGGACGACTGGACATCGCCAAGCTTCTGTTGGCTCACGGCGCCGACCGGCATGCCACGACCAACGACGGCAAATCCGCCCTGGACATTGCTAATGAACGCAACCATCCGCAAGTTGCGGCGCTATTCCAGGCGCGCGCCGCATCCTGACACAATTGAACCGAGGAAGGGATCGAATATGAAAATCCGCATTTTGACGGTTGCATTGCTGCTTTCCGCTTTTGGCGCGTTCGCGCAGGATAAAGAAGACGATCGCCTGAAGAATTCCTACACGGTGATGAAAGAAATCCTTGCGACACCCGATCAGGGAATTCCTCATGACCTGTTGAACAAGTCCGAATGCGTCATCGTTTATCCGTCCGTCTTGAAAGCCGCGTTCATTGTCGGCGGCAGTTACGGGCGCGGCGTGATCACCTGCCGGACCGGCGAGGGCCACAACGGCCCGTGGAGCGCTCCCGCGATGTTTGCGCTCGAGGGCGGCAGTTTCGGCTTGCAAATCGGCGGCCAGGCGACGGACTTCGTCCTGCTGGTGATGAACGATTCAGGGGCAAATTCCGTGCTCTCCAGCAAGGTGAAGCTTGGAGCCGACGCCTCGGCTGCGGCCGGCCCAGTGGGACGCGATGCTTCGGCGGAAACCGACATCGTGATGAAAGCGGAGATTCTTTCTTATTCCCGGGCGCGGGGCGTCTTTGCCGGTGTTTCGCTCGAGGGTTCGACGATGCGCTCCGACGATGGCGCGAACAAAACCCTCTATGGCAAGGAACTTACCGCCAAGCAGATCGTTCAAGGAGGCGCGGTAAAAATCCCGGCCGCGGGACTTTCGTTGATCCACCTGCTCGACAAGGCGTCTCCGCACCACGCGAAATAAAGTGCCGGCCTTTCCCGCGTTGACACCATCGCGCCCGAGCGGCAATACTTTGACTCGATGATCGGACTCCTGCGCGGGCGGTTGCTCGAAAAAAGACCAAATCAAGTCATCCTCGATGTGGGCGGTGTCGGGTATCTGGTAGCCGTGCCTCTCTCCACTTTCGCTGCGCTAGGCGATCTCCACGCTGAAGTGACGCTGTTGATTCACACGCATGTGCGGGAAGACGCCCTGTCTCTCTACGGATTTCTCTCCGCGCGCGAAAAGCATTTCTTTGAACTTCTACTCGGCGCTTCCGGCGTTGGGCCATCACTGGCGCTGAAAATCCTTTCAGGAATGAATGTCGAGGAACTGGTTCCGGCCATCCGCACGGGGGATCTTGCCCGGCTCACCAAGATTCCCGGGGTCGGGCGGAAGACCGCAGAACGTATGGTGGTCGAACTGAAGGACAAGCTGGAGGCTGTGGCCATCGAGACGGAAAAGCCCGCGCCTTCCTCGCCGGCGGGCGTCGAAGCCGACGTGAAATCCGCCCTGCTTAATCTTGGCTACGATGAACGAACCGCGGACGCCGCGCTGTCGGAAGCCAAACGCGAAGCCGGCGCTTCCAACTTTGAAAAACTGCTTCGTGTTACGCTGGCAGCGCTGAGCACCCCGGCGCGAAAGTGAAAGCGCCCCGGCCGGATTTTTCGGCGAAAGGTTAAATGGCGGAAGAAATGGCGGAATTCAGCCAGAAAAAGGCGGTTGCGCGGCACGACGAACATGGTTTCGATCGGGCGGAGCGCATCGTCGGCGGAGCACCGCTCGACGACGACGCGCGGCTCGACGCCAGCGTGCGCCCGAAAACGCTCGCCGAATACATCGGCCAGAAGCGCGTGAAGGAGAACATCGCCATCGCGATTGAAGCCGCCCGCACGCGCGGCGAAGCTCTCGATCACGTACTGCTCTACGGCCCTCCCGGCCTGGGGAAAACGACTCTCGCGCAGATCATCGCCAACGAACTGGGCGTCGTCATCAAGACCAGCGCGGGACCGCTGCTCGAGCGCAAGGGCGACCTTACCGCCATACTCACTTCGCTGGAGAAAAAAGAAGTTTTCTTTCTCGACGAGATTCATCGGCTGCAGCCCGCGGTGGAAGAGGTGCTTTATCCCGCGATGGAGGATTTTCGAGTCGACCTGGTGATCGGACAGGGCCCCGGCGCGCGCATTCATCCGTTTCACCTGAGCCAGTTCACGCTAATCGGCGCTACCACTCGCGCCGGACTGATCACCGCGCCCTTGCGCTCGCGCTTCGGCATCGTGCACCGTCTCGATTTCTACGAGCCGTCGGATCTGCTGATCATCCTGCACCGCTCGGCGAAAATCCTGAACATCCAGATGGACGAGGCAGGCGCTCAGGAAATTGCAGGACGTTGCCGGGGCACGCCGCGCGTTGCGAACCGGCTGCTCCGCCGCGCGCGCGATTACGCCGAAGTGCGCGCAGCGGGGCGCATCACCCGCGAAGTGGCCCAGGAATCGCTGCGGATGCTCGGTGTGGACGAGCACGGCCTCGATGAAGTTGATCGCAACCTGATGATCGCCCTGCTGGACAAATATGGCGGCGGGCCCGTCGGCGTCGGCACGCTGGCTGCGGCTCTCAGCGAGGAAGAAGACGCGATCGAGGAGATGTACGAGCCCTACCTGATGCAGATCGGCATGCTGGACCGCACACCGCGCGGCCGTGTCGCCACCGCGCGCGCCTACGAATATTTCGGCCGCGAACTGCCCAAGCGCCAGCCCCGCCTTTTTTGAAAATCGAACCTTCCACGGCAGAAGCCTCGGATTTCATCATTGACGTCCCCGAGGAGGCGGAGTACCTTTCCTTCACTTTTATTCTTGGAAATGCCTAAGGCCGGAGGGTGCTGATGGCCAGACGCAAATTTCTCGCGCAATTGTTGGGACTGCCATTCATTCCCATGGCGGTGAAAACCGAAGAAACCAAGAAATCACTGAAGATTATGATGAAGAGCGCCTGGGGCACCGATGATCCCACGCGGGCTTCGTTCGTCTTCTCACATGGCTACGCGCTCAGCGAAGCCGGGCACGATGTGCAGATTTTCCTTCTCGGAGAAGCCACGTATTTAATGCGCAAGGCTACTGCAAGCTCCGTGCTTCCCGTGGGGTGGCCGCCGCTGGCGGAAACGCTTGAAAAAATTGCCGCCAAGCACATCCCCATTTTTGCTTGAGGGGCCTGCAGCCGGGCGCGTGGCGTCTCGGAAACCGACCTCAGCAACTGGGGCGCGAAGTTTGGGAGTCCCGCGATCTTTGTAAGCCTCGTGGAATGGGCCGACCGCATCATCGTCGAGTAGTTGCGGCCTTCGTACGTGTGGGGATTCTGCGAATTCTCAGTGGACTAAGCGAACGGGTTCTCTACCTTCACGCCAAAGTATTCTTGGCCGGAGTTTAAATCTTCGGACCAGATTCTTTTGCAACCAGCCCGTTCGGCGGCCGCGATGATCATCCCATCGTAAAAGTGAAGGCCGTATCTCTCGCGGCAATCCACAGCTCTACGTACGATTCGTTCGTCCGGACACACGGTAGGCACGGGCTGGAGTTGATCCAGAATCTCCCTTAGCAGATCGATCGAATTGCTGACCGTTAATTTCCGCAGGATTGTGTTGGAGATTTCTGACAATACCTGAACCGAAATTACACATTCTGTCCGGACCGCTTTTCTCAGCAACTCCTGGGCAATGATTTGTTTTCGCGGGACTCTTGCGTCGAAGGCGTAGAGAACAATATTCGTGTCCAAAAACTCGTCAGCGGTCATACAGGTCTTCGCGCTTCCAGGTGCGGTCCCCTATGTTGAGTTTGATCTTCCGGAAGGTCCGCTCCAGCGCTTCGAGTTGGCGCTTCTGGTGGTCTCGTTTGGCGTTCTCCGCCGCAAGTTTCTGCAGGTACTCGCGCACCAAGCCCGTCAGGGTCGTATCGCGATCCACGGCAATCTTGCGGACTTCCTTGACGAGTTTTTCGTCAAGGGACAGGGTGATATTCATGCACCCATAATAAGGGAAACCCTTATTATGGGCAAGGAATCTGGCGAGTGCCCCCTGTCTGGCGAGCAGGTGGCTCGCCTCCTGCCCGTGTCTTCAGCTAACAACTGAGAACTGAAAACTGATGACTAATGGCTAATTGTGCTTCAGGAACTCGCCCTTGCTGCCGGTCAGCGAGTTATAAAGCGTCTCGATGAATTTGTCGGAGTCGATGAACCCGCCGGACCATTTTGCCCACGGCGCCAGGATTTTCTCCTGCTTCATCTGGTCAACGGTCTTATGCTCGTCGATCGCCTTCTGCATCACCGCCGACGTTTCCTTTAGCATTTTCGTGAACGCGCGCACGTCATCCAGATTGGAGAGCGCACCGTGGCCGGGAATCACCTTCACGTCCGGAGGCAATTGCGTTGAAACCTTTTCCATGGCCGCAATCATTCCCTGCACGCTGCCGCCGCTCGAGACGTCAATGAAGGGAAAGCCGTAGCGCACGAAATCGTCGCCCATGTGCACCACGTTGTTTTTGGGGAAGAAAATAATGGCGTCGCCATCCGTATGCCCGGCGGGGAAGTGCAGCGCGCGGATATCTTCTCCATTCAGGTGCACAGTCACGTCATGCTCAAACGTAATCACCGGCAGTGCCCCTTTCGCCGCAGGCTTCGCTTCCATCTTGATGGAGCCGCCGTTGCCCGCGGTACCCCCGGTCTCCAATCTTTTGCGGACATTGTCCTGTGCGATGATGGTTGATCCGGTGTTCGCGAACGGTTCGTTCCCGCCGGTGTGATCGCCATGATAGTGGGTGTTGATCACGAATCGCACCGGCTTGTCTGTAATTTTCAGATTCTTCAACGCGGCCTGGATCTTGTCCGCCAATGGCGCGTACTGGTCGTCCACGATCACGATTCCGTCTTCGCCCACGGACGCGGCAATGTTTCCGCCCTCACCCTCCAGCATGTAAATGTTCCCGGAAACCTTAGTGACTTTGATTTCCACTTTGGAAAAATCTTTGTCCTGGGCACGCAACCCGCCGCAAACCGCGAGAGCTGTAGCCAGGATATATGCCAACTTTGATGAACGAGCGCCGAATTGGATGTTGTTCATTTGATTCCCTTGGCCTCTCAAACCCCGTGGAATTCTATCACCACCTGCAACCTCACCCGATTAAGACGGGCGAAGAAGTAGATTCACGGCACACCCGCGCAATTCGCACCCGCCGGCCCTTTTCGGGTAAGGTATCTTCAGACTACAGAAACCGTATCGGGGACGAATTGACTCTGCACACCTGGAAACTTTCTTGACCGATTCTTCCGCCACCCAAGCGCCACCCGGGAGCTCCCGGCGATTTGCGTTTCTGGTCGGGGCCGGGATATTTCTGAGCCGCATAGCCGGCTTGATTCGCGATCGCGTGTTTGCCCATTACTTCGGCAATTCGGACGCGGCAGACGTGTTCAAAGCCGCGCTTCGCATCCCGAATTTCCTGCAGAATCTTTTCGGCGAAGGGGTATTGTCGGCTTCGTTCATTCCGGTATATGCCAGCCTGCTGGCTCGCGGCGATAAGGACGAAGCGCGGAAAACGGCGGGAGCGGTCGCGGCGCTGCTCACCCTCAGCACTTCGATGCTCGTACTTTTAGGAGTGCTGACCGCGCCGTGGCTGATTGACGCCATCGCCCCGGGCTTCCAGGGAGAAAAGCGCGAGTTGACCATCCTTCTCGTGCGCATATTATTCCCCGGCGCAGGGCTCCTCGTCGGCTCCGCCTGGTGCCTCGGCGTTCTGAACAGCCATCGCAAATTTTTTCTTTCTTACACCGCGCCCGTGCTCTGGAACATCGCGATGATCGTGGGGATGCTCGCCTTCGGCGCGGGCCGCGCACAGAATTCTCTGGTGGTGATCACTGCTTGGGCTTCGGTCGCGGGGAGTGCGTTGCAGGTGCTGGTGCAGTTGCCGATGGTTTTCAAGCTGCTCGGCGGCCTGAAACTGTCGTTTGCCCACCAGGCGGAAAACGTGCGCGTGGTGATCCGCAATTTTTTCCCGGTGTTCGTCAGCCGCGGCGTGGTGCAGATCAGCGCGTATATTGACGCGTTTCTGGCCAGTTGGCTGCCAACGGGCGCCGTTTCCGCGCTGGCCTACGCGCAGACGCTTTATACCCTGCCGGTCAGCCTGTTCGGCATGTCCGTTTCGGCGGCCGAACTCCCGGTGATGAGCGGCGCGCTCGGCGGCGCTGACGAAGTGGCGGGCATCCTTCGAACGCGCATGAACTCCGGCCTGCGGCAAATCACGTTTCTTGTAGTGCCGTCGGTTGCGGGGTTTCTGGTGCTTGGGGACGTGATCGTCGCGGCCATCTATCAGTCGGGACGATTTACTCATGCGGACGTGATCTACGTCTGGGGCATACTCGCAGGTTCCACTGTGGGGCTACTGGCTTCAACACTCGGCCGGCTTTACTCCTCGGGCTACTATGCGCTGCGCGACACGCGCACGCCGCTGCGCTTCGCCATCGTCCGCGTGGTTCTTACGACTGCGCTCGGGTACCTGGCTGCGCTGCCGTTGCCGCGCCTGCTGGGCATCGAGCCCCGCTGGGGCGTCGCGGGCCTCACGATTTCCGCGGGCATCGCGTCGTGGGTCGAGTTCACTCTGTTGCAGCGCGGCATTCGCCGCCGCATTGGGCAGGTGGGCGTGCCGCTTACTTTTCTCGCGCAAGTCTGGGTTGCGGCGCTGATCGGAGCGGTGGCCGGACGAGGCACACTTGTCGCCCTCGGGCATCAGAAACCAATCCTCCTCGCCATCATCGTCTTATCGGTTTACGGCGCCCTCTTTTTTGGTGTATCAACTCTATGGAAACTTCCCGAAGCCCGCTCCCTGATCGGCATGCTGCGCCGCCGCGCCGGTGTGAAGTAGGGTTGCAAGTTGGTTCAGACGGTGCATCCAGGAAACCGCTCGATGATTACCGTGTACATCGCGCTCGGCACCAACGTAGGCGAACGAGAAGCCAACCTGCTCCAGGCGCTTCGCCTGCTTCCAGAGTCGGGAGTGCACATACGCCGCGTTTCGAGCATTTATGAAACCGAACCGGTGGACTATCTCGATCAGGAATGGTTCCTGAACGCGGTTCTCGAAGCGCAAACGGAGCTCGACGCCCTGGATTTGCTGAGCGCCCTGCGCCTGATCGAAACTCGCATGGGCAGCAAGAAAGCGTTCGCAAAGGGACCTCGGAAGATCGATCTGGATATTCTGCTCTACGGCGACGAAACGGTCGACACGGACGAATTGCAGGTCCCGCACCCCCGCATGCTTGAGCGAAAATTCGTGCTCATCCCGCTCGCGGAAATCGCTCCGAATCTCCGCCACCAAAGCTGGAAGTCCGGAGTAGCGCAACTTCTGGTTGCCACTCGCGACCCGAGCGCCGTAAAAAAACTCCACGACGCCCCAAGCTTTTAGCTTTCCTGTAATGGCAGGTCTTTAGACCGGCCGCTCTTAGTTTGGAGTGCGGCGGCCCAGCTGCCGCTTTTACGGAGTCAGCCCAGCCACCAATCGCCGAATCAAACGCAACCGTCACGGCTAAAGAAACTCCTCAGCTTGTCCGCCGCAGCACCAATCGATGCAACGTAAAGGCTTTTGGCTCCAGCGCATCCAGTTCGATCTGCGACAACCCATCTTCGTTAATTTGCCGCCAGCGATACACGCCGGGCTCTGATTCCGTCTGCTCCCGGCCGTTCAATCGCCGCAAAAATTCCCGGGCATCGTCCGCGGACGCCCTTTCACGAAGCGTGGGCCGCGCCACCGCTTCCACTGCATAGCTGCGCAGCAACTTGCTCCAGTAATGATTGAACAGGTCGTCGGATGCGAAGATATCGCTCCAGGCAACTTCGCCGCCGTAGGCAACCACCACGCCGACTACACGCTCTCCCTTCAATCCGGAGGTTTCCTTGCGGAAGCGCCGCTGGATTTCGCTAGCCACGGATTCCACCGAGGAGCTGACACGGCGCGAGCCATAGATCCTGGAATAGGATTGCGTTGGCGCTTCGTCCTGAATCGTCGCCTGAAGTTCCGCGCCTCCCACCACCGGTGCGGGTGCAGCCGGCGGCCGGGCGGCGACGGAGCCCGAGGTCACCGCGGCCCAGACATCGCCTTGCTTCTGCGTTACCGCCGCCTGCTCGCGCACGCTCGGGTGCACGATCGTCTTTGCCTCGTTGAATTGAGAGCCTGCGGACCAACGCCCGTGCTCCACACAGAAAACATTGAGAGGCAGAGGCTCCCCAAAGGGCGCGACGATGCGGTCCTTGGCAATCACGCGGTCCTGCTTCCCGCCACTGACAAGTTCACCCGCGAGCAGCAGCAGCGGCCGCTTGCTGTGATTCACCAGCACCAGTTGATTCACCGAGGGGCCGCCGTAATTTTGAGCGGCGGGCTGCGAACCGTCGCGGTTGCGGTAGATCGCGTCCGCACCCTGCTCGCGCACGGTCACTTCTCCGTTAGACAGGCCGTCTTCGAGGGTCAAAAACGCGCTGGTGTCGTACCCGGAAGAACTGACCACGGGGAACACCGTGAGGTTTTCATAGCTGATCGGCTCCAGCAGTCGCCATTCCCCCTGCTGTTTTCCAGGAGGGGCCGCCCCCGCCGGCGAATACCACAGGCAACCGAGCGCGGCCATTCCCAATGCCGAAACTCCCAGCAATCCGTGCCCGAGCATACTGATTAAAATGCGGTTCATTTCAGCCTCCAGAACGTGCGGTGAGTGCACGCTTGGAGTTAGAACGCAGTCTTGGAATTTTCTTGCAGGGGAATTCTAGAAAGTAGGCGGGCTGAAATGGCGAGGGAGGTGTGTCAGGTCGTTGTTTCGTTGCAACCTTACTTCATTACTTCGTCGTTTCCTATCCTCTTGTATTTCCGAGATTGTTTCGGTTCTTGTTCTTGCGCATCAATGAGGTCTGGGCTTCCGTCTTCTCATACTCGGCGAGTTCCTCCTCCGTGTACGAGTAAGATTCTCGGGAAGCGAACATCGAATTGGTTTTGGTGGCCGCCTTCTTCTTTTTGCGCGCGGCGCCGAATTCATAGCGCGTCATGCGCAGGGGCCCTTCAATCGCCTTCACTTCCACCAGCAGGTCGCTCACCTTTTCCAGAAAATCGTGCAGGTGAAACGGCCGCAACACATAAGGCAAGCGGGCCTCTTCAATCACGTGGACGAACTGGCTGCCGCTCATTTCTGGAACCACAAAAAGAACGCGCAGGCGGGCGCCATCTTCCACGCTGACCGAAGCCAGTTCGCGAAGAACCTGGAATAGGGCCGACTCGACGCCGACCATCGCGATATTCGCAATCAGCAGGGAATATTCGCCGGTTTTAAGCTCCACCTGCAACATCTTGGTGTCCGGAACCACGCGCACCCGCCAACCTTCGGAATCGAGAATCTGGCGAAGCGCAGCTCCGCTATGCAGGTCATCCTCAAAAACGAGGATGCTGACTTGTGGAGCCTGCGGATTGGAGAGGGGGGCCATCTCCGAATTATAAGTTGCGGGAGCGTCAAGCTTATCGGACACAAGAGGTTAGCGACGTAACGGGTACCTGTCCGATGGTACGGGCAAGTCGCCGCGCCCGCTTTGTTCGCGGGAAAGAGGAGAATAGGGGTTTCAGAGCTTTGCGGGATCCGCGGGCTTGTCCAGCATGCACCCTTTCACCAGCATTTTGCCGTCGCTGTCCGGAGCATCTTCCTGGAGAAAGCCGGTGTCGCCCTTGCTCCACCAAAGTACCTTGCCATCGGAATAGCGGGTGCCATCGGTCGAGGGCGTTTGGCGCATGAGGAAGAAGTGGTCTTGCGTGCGGATTTTCGCCGTGGTGCTGTGGAGGTAAACCGTGAGTTTAGCGCCCCCCTCGCAGGTGTAGTTGAATTCCTTCCACTTTATAGCCGGACGAATGTTGTTGGTGGGGCCCGGCGAAGCAGCTGGCTTAGTTGGTTCGGCCGCTGGGGAAGGGGCTTGCTGCGCCCAGGTAATACTGGTTGCGAAAAGGCCGAATGCGGCGAATGCAAACGAGGCAAGCATGATCTCACTTCTCCGCGGCGTGATGTTCCTCATTGAGTCCTCTCGGTCATTTTGAGTCTAGCGCGATGTTCCACCGGGAGGTACACGGGATTCGGCAGAAATTGGATTTGTCCGGCTAGATCCTGCTTACCTGATCGGCGGGAACCTCGTACCGTCGTTCGGGGTCCCAGCTTTTCCGTCACATGCATCGAGAATTATCCCCGGTGCGATCGTGCGTGCCCGATCCCCAAATCCAAGAGCTGAGCTTGAATGTGTCCCTATGTGTACAGAAATGGGGCATCGTCCGCGCCTACTATGGTGCCCACGGTGGCGCTAAGGCGACAGGAACGAGTCGGCCTGCCACACAGCTCGCAAGAACAGGAGAAAGTCTATGAGTTTCTCGGAAATAGGTCCGACACAAGTACTGATGATGGTGGCTGTCATTCTGCTATTGTCCGCCGCAATCGCGGTTTGGGCATTTGCCAGCAAGCGCAAGACACAAAAATTGCAAGCGCAATTCGGCAGCGCGGAATATAACCGCACCGTGAAAGCCGGCGGCAGCCGCCGTCAAGCCGAATCGTCGCTAGAAAAGCGCGCCGAACGCGTGGACAACTTGCACATCCAACCGCTCGCACCGGCAGATCGTGCCCGGTTCATCGACTCCTGGGCCAGGGTTCAGGCGCAGTTCGTCGACGGCCCCGGAATCGCCGTTACGGAAGCCGATAAGCTCTTGGGCGATGTCATGTCCACTCGTGGCTATCCGATGAGCGACTTTGAACAACGTGCTGCAGATATCTCCGTGGACCACCCGCTGGTCCTCGACAATTACCGCGCGGCTCATCAGGGTGCTATGCGCCAAACGCGCGGCGAGGCCAGCACGGAAGATTTGAGGAAAGCCATGATCCATTTTCGGACGCTGTTTGACGAGTTGGTCCGCGAGCCGCAGGCGGCGCACTCCTAGGGTCTGAAACTCCCCCGGGAGGGTCACGGTAGTGCCAAACGTGAGGGAAGTCGTGAACGACCTGCAAGTGAAGGATCAAAAGGCCAGTTCCACGCAGCACTAGCAACTTCTTGGCTCCCCGCTTGCCAACCTCTTGGTGCGCCGCGCCACGGTTGTGTGGATAATGTGGTGCGTGGCGCAACTTGAAAATTTCCGTCTAAAAGTGTTTCGTACCGTGGCGCAGCATTTGAGTTTTCGCAAGGCCGCGGAGCATCTCTTCATCACGCAGCCGGCGGTGACGCTGCAAATCAAGGCCCTCGAGGAAGATCTCGGCGTGCGCCTCTTTGACCGCAGAGGAAACCAAATATTTCTAACCCCGCAAGGAACCCGCCTGTTGCGCTACGCGAAACGCATGGAGGCCCTGGTCGCCCAGGCGGAGCAGGAGATCGCCGACGGCGAGGGCCATCTGTCCGGAGAGCTGTCTCTGGGAGCCTCCACGACGATTGCGCAATACGTTCTTCCCCGGCTGATCGGCGCTTTCCTGCTGGAAAATCCCCGCGTGAAGCTCTCCCTGCAAAGCGGCAACACCGAGCTGGTGGTGCGACTGCTTCTGGACGGCGCGATCGCACTGGGGCTGATCGAGGGGCCGGCGCGGCATCGCGAGGTGCGCACCGAGCCTTTCCTGGAAGATGAAATGGTGCTGGTCGCGCCCGCAAACGCGGAAATGGATCGGCTCGCCCGCGAGCATCTGCGCTCCACCAATCTGCTGATGCGCGAGCAGGGCTCCGGTTCGCGCCGCGTGATCGAGCTGGCCCTCGGAAAAGCGGGCATAAAGACCAAACACTTTGCGGGAGTGATGGCCCTCGATTCCAGCGAAGCCATAAAGTCGGCTGTCGAAGCCGGGCTTGGCGTCGGCTTTGTTTCGCGCTGGGCGATCGCAAAGGAGCTGGAACTCGGCATCTTGAAGATCGTCGAGGTTCCCGGGCTGCGCGTGACGCGAAGTTTTTCCCTCGCCCGGCGAACCGGCCCGCTGCCGCAGGGGCCGGCGGGCTGCTTTCGCAGCTTTGCCGTCGAACGGGTGCGGGCGCTTTCGTCCGGGTTGAAGAGGAACGGCCGCCCGGGCGGCCCCGGCGATAAGGTCGGCTAATCGCCGATTAGGATTGTTGCTTGGACGGGACCTACTGCCGTCTGTCAGACTCTGCCCATGAACAAGAACCTTTTTTTTGCGGGCATTATCCTGGCCGCCAGCGGGCTGGTATCCCCGCCTTTCGCGCTGCTGGGCGGCCTGATCTATGGCCTCACGTTGATTCATCCTTTCCATGTGGAAAGCAAATCCCTCTCCAAATTTCTGTTGCAGGCCTCGGTGGTGGCTCTTGGCTTCGGAATGAATCTTCACCAGGTGGTGCGCGCCGGCCAGTCCGGGTTTGTGTATACGGCGCTGAGCATCACCGGCGCGATGCTGCTGGGCCTGGGGCTTGGTTACTTGATTCACGTGCAGAAGAAGCCGTCGTTTCTGATCAGCGCGGGCACGGCCATCTGCGGAGGCAGCGCCATCGCCGCCGTGGGGCCGATTGCCGAGGCCAATGAAGAAGAGATGGCGGTCTCGCTCGGCACGGTTTTCATTTTGAATTCCGTGGCGCTGTTCCTGTTTCCCGCGATCGGGCTGGCGCTGCATATGAGCCAGACGCAGTTCGGCCTGTGGGCCGCGCTGGCGATTCACGACACCAGCTCCGTGGTGGGCGCAACGGCGAAATACGGGGCGGCGGCGCTGGCCGTTGGAACTACGATCAAGCTGGCGCGGGCGCTGTGGATCGTGCCGCTCTCGGCGGCCACGGCCATCTTCCTGAAAAGCAAGGCGAAGATTCAATGGCCGTGGTTCATCCTGTTTTTCTGTCTGGCGGCGCTGCTGAACACGCTGCTGCCCGCGTACACCGGAACGTTCGGCGCGCTCAGCCACCTGGGGAAAATCGGTTTGACGGTGACGCTCTTCCTGATCGGCACCGGCCTGAACAAAAAGACCCTCGCCAAAGTAGGCGTTCGCCCCCTTCTGCAGGGCCTGATCCTCTGGCTGATCGTAGGCAGCACCACGCTCGCGCTGATCCTCGGCAACTGGATTCACCTCTAAGACAACCGGCGATCGCCATGGGTGCTTCTCCAGCGCCGGAGGCGCGACATAATTTAGCCCAGTGCGTAAGCGCTGGGTTAATAGTATATAGAGTAACTAAGCACCGGAGGTGCGGCACATGTCCCACACCTACTCCCAAAACGTGATTCACGTAGTCTTCAGCACCAAAGATCGCCGCAAACTCATGCCGGAGGAATTCCGCCCACGGATGTGGGCTTACGCCGTGGGCATTTGCAAAAAATTCGACATCCTGGTTCTCGCCGTGGGAGGAATGGAAGACCACATTCATTTCCTCCTTCAAATTCCTCCGACCGTGACGCTCGCCAAGGCGGTTCTCGCCATCAAGTCGAATTCGTCACGCTGGGCAAGCGAAGAAGGTCTCAAATTCGCATGGCAACAGGGGTACGGAGCGTTCAGCGTCAGCAGCTCGAACGTTGCCATCGTGGTTCGTTACATTCAAAACCAAGCCGCACATCATAAGAAAATGAATTTTGATGCGGAATTTCTGACGCTGTTGAAAAAACATAAGATCGCATTTGATCCGAAATATGTGTTCGGCTAGGTGCCGCGCCTCCGGCGCTCGGACTTATCGGGGGCTCGTACCCAGCCTTCACAGGCTGGGCTAAATTCTGCCACGCCTCCGGCGTTTGTCGAGTCAGAGTCAGGCCACATGCGCCTTCGAATCAGCACCCGGTAAGCCAAGCCTGAGCGCGCCCCGTCTGTCCTGCTGCGCCGTTCCCTCACGGAAGAAGAGCGCGTTTGCAACGATTGGACCATTCCGGATGGCCCTCCCCGAGCGCCGGAGGCGCGACATAAGTTACCCAGCGCGCCTGCCCTGAGCAAAGTCGAAGGGTAAGCGCTGGGTTGGTAGTGCAAAAAAATGTCCAGCGTCGTAGGTGCGACACGTATCTGAATTTCGGCCACAGATATGGGTCTGCGCGGCGGGTCAAACCTTAGGCGGCCATGCAAAGGTGTGCGCTTTCACCGCCTCGTAGCTGGCGTCCAGGGCCGGCTCGAGGAGGAGAATGGCGGCGATGCGGCGGGCCATTTCCTGCACGTAACGGACTTCGTCCTTTGTGAGCGGACGGCCAAATAAGGGTTGTTCACGGTAGGAGAGCCATTTTTTGATGACCTGATAGCCGCCGATGGTGTAGTCCCAGACGCGGATGGGGATATTGGACCAATAGGCGGAGTCGTTCAGATAAACGTCGCAGGTTGTGTTTCCCAAGTGGGCGAGGGCTTCCTTTTCAGAGAGGCCGAGCCCTTTGCTGCCAGTCACGATGGCCTTGTGTTCGGCTCCGGAATAGTCCCGCGCGAGGAGTTTGCCTCTGCCTGGCATCGTAACGCCACCTTTTCCGGCGTGGCCCCATCCGGCAGTGAGTGCGAGGTCGGCTTCCTTGAGGCTGCCGCCACCCGAACGTGTGATCACGCCGATGTGCTGCAACTCGGCACGCATATCGCCGTTAGTTACACCTCTGACGGGACTTTCAGTGTTGAAGAACGCGGCGATTTTGCCTCCAAGCCCTGTGGAGGATGAGAACAGTTTGTCGGAAGCAGGGAGCGGAATGCGCGGCCAATCCTGACGAAGCGCATCGCGATTATCGATTCGGTACTTCGGTGAATTCAGAGTCGCTAGAACATGGTAGAAGAGATCTTCAGGTTTACTGCGCAATTCCTCGAGGAATCGAATTGCGTCGTCAGATAAATTTGGATTACTGGAGTGCGGGTTTTTTTGATAGAGCGGCGCGTTACGGCCCTCGGAGTGCAGCAGAAGTGGGAACATGCCAACATTCGATTCAACGATGTGATGATCTGCAAGTAGGCTCGTGAATTGAGGTTGGTAGAAGTCCTCCATTCGATTTCTCTGGCCAGCGCTTAGCCAGATGTTTGTCGGAGTCACCTCTGTGAAATAACTTTCTCTTTTCTCGTCCAATAGCTTTGTTTCTGGTTCCCAGTATAGCCAGCGCACATCGAACGGCCGGTATTGATAGCGGACAACGTTCTTTGGCAGAAATCCTCGCCGGACCAGTTGTTCACGAGCGGATTGGGGATCAAAACGATTTGTCTTTTCGGCAAGATTTGGGTGTAAGGCATTCCATTCTTGGTAACTCACGTCAGGGTCGAAAAACGATTCCATACGCTCAATAAGAGCCTGTTTGTCGAAGTCGACCAAGAGTTTGTCCCGGCTGGTTTTGACGCCCGGGAAAAATCCTGGAAATAACGCAGTTAGAATTGGCCAAGAGTTGTATGCCCCGCTTACTTTCGAAGGGAAAAAAGACAATCCCGTCTCCAGAGCTGGCGCCGGACTGTCGTAAGTTGCTTCCTTTAGAGAGTTTAGAAGATCCTCCCGCTTCTCTTTTCCCCAGAAATGTTGGAATTCGACGCCACTCGCGCTCTTCGATTTCCGTTTCCTTACTAGTAAGCCTATCGCCGTTCCGACCTGAATCCCTTCTTGATTCCACTCGGTTGAAAAGACGCTCGGGTCTGGCTTTCCATCAGGCGTCAGCTTGCCAGTCTTATATTTGTCGCCGTTTAGGCAATCAATCCAGATTCGATCGAATTTTTCGAGATAGCTCTCGCGCATGCCAGTGAATGAGAGGCCGTCAAGCCACGAGTAGTTGGAGATGAAGCAAACAACCCCGTGCCCCGACATGTCTGCAATTCGATGCTCCGCCATGCGATAGAAACGAACGTACAGATCATTTAGGCCTTGGCCCTGAGGGGGTGGCGCTTTCTTCGTTGTTCTATAGGCGGTCGTAAGTGTCCGCTCTTCTTCAACTGCTACGCCAGCGAAACCGTTGTAGGGAGGATTGCCGAGGATGACGAGGATGGGTGTATCGCGTTTGACATGCTCGGCGGCATCGCGTTCTTCCTCGAGTTCGGGGAAGAGCAGATGTTTCTTCGGTCCTTTAGGAGGCTCCCAGCCGGTGAGGGCGTTCGTAAGGTAGACGCCGACACGCTCGTTGCTTTTTTCTGCTAGTGGAGCGCCGAAGTTTTGTAGCAGCAGGCCTAGTTGCAGGTGAGAGACCACGAACGGGGCCGGGAGAAGCTCGAACCCGAAAACCCGATTTTTCGCAGCCTCTTTGAGGTCGGCAGCAATCAAGGCGTCATTGCCGCGTTCTTTTAGCGTTTCGTGAATCTTGTTGAGGACTTCGACGAGGTAGGATCCCGTGCCGCAGCAGGGGTCGAGTACGTAGACGTTTTTGTCGGCGAGGCCATCGGGGAGATTGAGTTCCTCACGGAGGACCGTGTCCACGCGAGCGACCATATACTGAACGATTTCGGGCGGGGTGTACCAGACGCCGAGCTGCTTTCTGAGTTCGGGGTCAAACGCCTGCAAGAATGGCTCGTAGAAATACTGAACGGCATGGCCTTCCTGGAATTTTGAAAAGAAGGAAGCGCGGTCAACGCGATTAAGGACGGAGCCAGTCCAGTCAAGGATTTCGGCCAGGTTTAGATCTTGCAGCTGTCCAGGCTCCGCGACTGTGTAAAAGAGCTTACGGAGAACCGGAACACGGAGATGTTGGGCGGTTAGACGCCAGTCGAACTGTTGCTTGCTAGTGGGTGGATTTTGTTTGGACCAGAGGACCCATGCAGAGAACACGCCATAAAAGAGAGTCTGGACGAGCGTCGAACGGAAGAAATGTTCGCCTTTTTCGCCTTCGAAGGTGAGGCCAAGTGCTTCTTCGAGGGCTTTGCGAACTCCGGCTAGGGCGGGAAGTTCATGCAGGCCAATGCGCGCGAGAGCATCGCGGGCATAAGAGGCGAGGAACCAAGCAACGTCTTCCGGCGCGGCAAGAGGGGCAGCGTGAAGGAGGGCGCGCATCGCAAACTCGATGAACATGGCCCCACGCTCAGCCGCCGTTTTCTTCGGGTGTGCGGTGGCGGCCCAAAACGCCTTTTCCGAGTCGGCAAGCCGGTAGCTCTCCAGCTTTACAGGTTTACCGGTGGCGTCCTGGCCGACGAACACGAAGTCGCGGTAATTCGTGACCAGCACCTGGCGATATTTTCCCCAATAGCGGCTGACTTGCTCGCCATCGGCGGTGATCCAGGCATCGTCTGAAGTGGGCTTGATTTCAATTACGCCACGAGCGGGAGATTGCGGAAGAGATTTTTCTTCGCCCTTCGATTTTTTGAGCTGGTCCTCGGTGAAAAGTCCCCCATCCGGCATTCCGGCGCCACGATTCTTGAGCTGAAGGACGCAGCGGACTCTGGGTTTGAGCGATTTACCGACTTCATTGAGGAAAGTTTCGAGTGCGCCGTAGTATGACGTTTCATCGACTGCTTCACCGCTGGAACGAATTTCGCGAAGAGAGGTGAGGTAAGTCTCCAGAGAGGACATTGGGGACGGGAAACTCCTTGTATGGGCCTTAGTGTTGTTACCACAGGGGTACTAGAGAAGCAACGAGAGGGATAGTGGATGTGCGCAAAATTTCGGGCTGAGCCCGTTACCCTTTCGGCGCAAAATCGTTCCAGTACTACAGAATACTGTTGATGAAATAGCTATGACGTGGGAAAATCCCTCATGTTCGCGCGGGGGGCAGTCTCTCTACACACCCCGCCTCTTCTCGGTCGAAAACCCTCCTCAGTTAAATCCTGTGTTTCCATCACTTCAAAACTGATACAAATCAAACGACTTCAACTCCAGCATTTCGGTCACTTACGAAAAACAGGGGGGAGGGGGATGCCGATGGCTTGCCATAAGCTTAGCCAAAGATACATGCCAATTTCCTCAGTGTTAGCTGAAGGCTGTCGGCTCATGGCTAACGGCTGTCTCCCAACTCCTTTGTTTCCCCTCGATACGAAAATCCCTCTCGTAAGTCCTTTCCTTCCCCTCCTTACGCAAAAACAGGGGGGTGGCTACCCCCTCAAAAATGTCGGCGCGCCGACATTTTTGATTTTTCCCCTGATATTTCGTGTTTTTCTTGTCCCGAGCGCGCTGCGAAGGGCCACTTCCGCGTCACATCGTCGCTCGCATCGGGCACTGACGGGGCGGCAAGAGGGATGGCCCTCCAAGGGCGGGCTGGCTTGAAAGTCGGCGCTACATGGGGGAATGCGGAGAGGCAGCGATCGGATTATTCGGAGGTTGCGAAGAGTTCGGCTGGCGCGGGGAGCTTGAGATGGACGGATTGAAACGGGCGGTCTTGAGTGGCGACCAGATCGCGGAGGACGGCGGTGGCGAGCTTTGCTTGCGGATTGCGGAGCTTGAGGGTGGCGTCGAAATTGACGTTTGCGGGGACGTAACCGAGCAAGATCCATTCATAGTGTTCGTTGGAGGGGTGTCCGTCAGAGAGGTGTTCGCCAGAATGCTGGGGGTGGGATTGCGGGGGTGCCGAATTCGCTACGGGTTGCCAGCCGCGGTGATCCTTTTCACCCTGAAATTTCAGGGAAGCGGCGATGATGGCGAATTCTCGCTTGGGACAGACGAGATAAAACGGCTTCAGAACTTGAAACGATTTGTCCTCCCCCGGCGATTCCCACGCCAGTTCAGAAAATTCCCTGGACTCAAACTGCGTGAGTTGGGGAGGCGAATACACTCGCTTCAGAATGGCCGGTTCCCCCATTTCCACTCGCGAGTTGACCCCTTTCAGTTCCAGTTCCAACTCTGGTTTTCGGACGTGGGCGGCGCCGCGAGGCACCAATTGAATGGCAACGATGAGCGCGACAATGGCGGCGCCGACGATGAGTATTCCCGGGGTGACCTCACTTCTGCCGAGGTGGAAGGCGGCAAAACCCGCCAAAAGGAGTAGGATGAGGCCTCTGCCAAGCGGCGAGATGCTGGGATACCTGCGAGGTGCGCTCGTGAATTCCACTCGAACCCCTTTCCAGTTGTCAGGGGCCCGGCGCCACCTGGGGGATAAAAACTTAAGTTGTTATGATTCTTCCAACGCAATTGTACAGTCAAGAGGAAAGTGCGGCTGGGGAAAACGCAATGAGATGTGACCGGAAGGCGCGGAATCAACTCTAAGAATGGGTAAAGGTAGAGAAGCCGGCGTCCTATCGCAAAATCAAGTTTGGAGGAGCAAGAAAATGAGTGAAGCGGCTCGACAGACAGTGAAACAAACAACTTCGGGAAAGCCCCAGACCTTTGCGGCCGGAGCATTTGCCGCCCAGAGCCCGACTTCGGGTTTGGCGAAATTCAGCATCCCGCGGCGCGAGCCCGGGCCGCAAGACGTGCAGATCGAGATACTTTTCTGCGGCGTATGCCATTCGGATTTGCATCAGGTGCGCAACGAATGGAAAGAAGTGATGCCGACCGTGTATCCCGTCGTGCCGGGGCATGAAATTGTGGGCCGCGTGACCAAGGTAGGCAGCGCGGTGAAGAAGTTCAAGGCGGGCGATATCGCGGCCGTGGGATGCATGGTGGACTCGGACCGCGTGTGTCCGGCCTGTAAAGCCGGCGAAGAGCAGTATTGCGAAAGCGGTTTGACGCTGACGTACAACGGGGAAGACAAGATTCTCGGCGGCGTCACGTACGGCGGATATTCGACCGGGATCGTGGTGGATGAAAATTACGTGCTGCGCGTGCCGGATGGACTGGACTTGGCGGGCACGGCGCCGCTGCTCTGCGCCGGGATCACCACGTATTCGCCGATGCGCCACTGGAATGTGGGCAAGGGACAAAAAGTGGGCGTGGTGGGCCTGGGCGGGCTGGGGCACATGGGCGTGAAGTTCGCGCATGCGTTCGGCGCGCGCACGGTGCTCTTCACCACATCGCCAAATAAAGCCGCCGATGCCAGGCGACTGGGCGCCGATGAAGTGGTGAATTCGCGGAACGCCGAAGAGATGCAGAAACACGCCGGAAGCTTTGATTTTATTCTCGACACGGTTTCCGCGGATCATGACCTGAATGCATACCTGCAATTGCTGAAGCTGGACGGCACGATGACCCTGGTGGGCGTGCCGGAAAAGCCCGCGGCGGTCGCTGCGTTTAACCTGATCATGGGGCGGCGGCGGCTGGCGGGCTCGGCGATCGGCGGCATTCGCGAGACGCAAGAGATGCTGGATTTCTGCGGGAAGCATGGAATCACGTCGGACATCGAGTTGATTCCGATTCAGAAAATCAATGACGCGTACGAGCGGTTGCTGAAGAGCGACGTGAAGTATCGGTTCGTGATTGATATGGCGTCGCTGAAGTAGGGTCGTGTTGCGGGATGAGATCCTTCAGGGCGCGAACAGCGTTCTCACGCTCATGAATTATTTGCCGATGACGAAGAAGGAGCCGGAGTTGAAGCGGCCGGGATTGCTGCCATCCCAGAAAACGCGCCAGGTTGCGAGCGGCACTTTGCCCGGGACTCCGCGGGTGCAGAAGATTTGCAGGCCATCGCGGGACCATTCGGCGGCGCGCTGGTAGGAATCAGCAGGGCCGAGAGTCGTCCGGCGCTTCGAGAGAACTTCGTAGAGAAAAAAAGTGGAGTTGAGGCCGACGGAATCCACGGGCGCGCCTGCGGGTGTCTTCAGATAGTAGGCGGAGACGAGCAGAAGATCAGCGTTGATGGGATTTGGGCGAAGCGTGTCGCTGCTCATCACCTGGAAAGCATCGCCATAAATATCTTTGAGTGCGACCGTTTGCATGGGCTTGTCGTCGCTCAGCCAGTAGGCGTTTTGCAGGTCGCTCGCGAGGATCGTCGTCGGCGAGGTCCAGCCGTGGAGCGCATCGACTGGTTGTGGAGAAAACTGGGCGGCGGTTTCGGGTGCGCTGACGGGAAGCGTCCAGACTTGCCAAATTGTGCCATCGTTCTTTAAGAACGCCACACGGGAATCGTCGGGAGCCCAGAAAGCGCTGCGAACGCTGGTGGTGGCGAGATCGCGCAAGCGGCCGGTGTCCCAATCGTAGAGGACGATGGTGCGCTCGGGACCGGTCGTGGAGTCGGAGCGGGTGAAAAGAAGCTTTTTGCCGTCGTGGGAAACGGCGAGTTCGGTGCCTTCGGGCGCGACGGTTCGCCGGACCGCGCTGCGGCTGAAAATCACTTTGCCCGAGGCGTCGAGATAAGCGACGGCCGTCGGCGGTTGAAAGTTGGTGATGGGATCGAGGACGGACTTTTTGTCTTTGTCCTTATCCTTGTCTTTATCTTTATCCTTACTTTTGTCCTTGTCTTTGACGTCCGCGTTGTCGTCGGGATCCAACTGATTCTTTTTGCGAAATTCGGGGAATTTCTCGGGGGCGCTCTGGCCGCACCCATCGAGGGTGCCAATCTGCGTGTGCTGCAGTTCGACCTTGAAGGTGTACTTAGTGTCGCCCGTGACGTCGGAGCAGGATTCGCGGGATAGCTCGACGGCCAGGTCGGCGCCGGTTACGTCGTCTTTGGCGTGGTAGACCCAGGAGACGCCCGGTACGTCGGGAACGATTTCGTCGGGATCGAGAACGATGGGCGGGTAGCCGGCCCGGTCGAGCCGCTCGGGGCCTTTCATGCCCAGGCGCAAGGACCAGTTGGGCTCGCTGCCGTGGGCGATGATGAGGATGGGGTAGTGGCGTGAAACAGGGGACGGGATCGGCGCGCCGGCAGCGGGGGGAACTGACTTCGACTGTGAGTTTGTGCCGGGATTTTGAGTGGGTGCCGCGGGGGGAGTTTGCGCGGAAGCCAGGCTTGCGGCCAGCAAAGAACTACACAGCAATGAAATGCGAATGAAACTCGATGCGCGCATGCGGAGGGCTCCCAGAAAATACTTTACCAAGAGGCTCCACGGCCGGGCGAGGAGAATAGGCGCGCCGTTCTTTCAAAGCAAAGAGAGTGAAGAGGAGGTCGCGGCAGACGCGGAAAAGGAATCCGCTTGACATGGCGAATAAAAAGCGAAACAATGGCAACGCATCGAGGTGAGCCATGTCCCCAGTTCTTCCCCAATCGACGCCGCGTTTCGCGATGCGGCGCCGCCCCGTTCGACGCCCCGCAACACAACTCCTTCCTTTTAGCCCTGCTGAACCAAAGCCAGAGGCCGGCGCCCTTGCCCAGGGCCAAGCCGGCTGGCGTAAGGGAAGTCTGGAAAGCCCAACGGCAGATTGCCCCCTGCCGGAATTTCCGACTTCCCATGCGCCACTGGTGGGCATAGCTCGCCTCGCCGCCGAAGCCCCGGAGGCGGATACCAAGCGGAAGTCTGTGGAGAAGCCGGAGTATTTTTTTCTACCGGTGAAATCGATTTTGAATAAATGCGATTCTGCGCGGGTGCCGTTCGACTGGACGATCAATCCGTATCGCGGGTGCGAGTTTGCGTGCAAGTACTGCTACGCGCGGTACACGCACGAGTACATGGAGATTGACGGCGGAGAGTTTGAGCGGAAGATTTTCGTGAAGCAGGACGCGGCGGCGGTGCTGAGGCACGACGTTGATAGGAAGTATTCGCACGCGTCGAGGGCTTCGGGGTATACGAAGGCGGAGCACATCGCGATTGGGACAGCGACGGATCCCTACCAGCCGGCGGAGCGGGAGTACGGTGTGACGCGGGCTTGCCTGGAGGAGCTGGCGAAGAGGGAAGGGCTGAGTGTTTCGATCATCACCAAGTCGAACCAGATTGTGCGGGACATTGAACTTTTGAAGGTGATTGCGGCGAAGTCGGCGCTGACGGTGAATATCACCGTGACCACGCTGAAGCCGAGGCTGGCGCGTTTGCTGGAGCCGCGAGCGCCTCGGCCGGATTTGCGGCTGGCGGCGGTGAAGGAGTTGCGCGAGGCGGGGCTGCATGTTGGCGTTTCGGCTTCGCCGCTGTTGCCGGGGATTACGGATGGGGACGGGGAACTGGAAGGCGTGGCCGCGGCGGCGAAAGAGGCAGGGGCGGAGTGGTTCTGGTCGGGCGTGTTGTTCCTGATGCCGGCGTCAGCGCGGCAGTTTCTGCCGTTCATCGAGGAGAAATTTCCGCGACTGGCGAAGCAGTATCGGGAGTGGTACACAAAAAACGGCTACGCGCCGGAAGAGTATCGCAAGAAAGCGTCCGAGCGAGTGGCGCGCATCCGGCAGAAGTTTGGTTTTGCCTCGCGCCCGTGGGAAGGCGATCGGCCAAGCGCGCCGCAAGCCCAGCTATCGCTCGGCTGGGACGCAGGCGCGATCGCGAACAACTTAGTACCATGTAGGTAACTACACTAGATTAATAGCACTCTTTATCTGCAACGAAGCTTATATTTAAAGCCACGTGAGAGCGCCTTCGGCGCGACCCGTAAATCCCTCTTGCGGCGGCGACTAGATGGGTGGACATACCTTCGGTGGTGAGTGGACGGAGGACAAGCCAGAGTGTCTTGGGAAGTACCTTTCGGCATATCGAAAGATTTTTGTGCAAAACAAGTACGCTCGACGTTATAGAACGTGGTATGTGGACGCATTTGCTGGCACGGGCTCCCGGGCGATTCGAGAAACACCTGATCGGCCAGAGCCTTTGTTTGAGGGTAGCTACGAGGACCCCGAATCACAGAGCTATCGAGATGGGAGTGCGATCAAGGCACTTGGACTTGAGAGTCCATTTGACAAGTACTTTTTCATCGAAACGTCGAAAGTTCACCTGAAGGAACTCAAGGTGGAGATTGAAAAACGCCATGAGAAATTACTGGCACGCTGTGAATTTAGCTCAGAGGACGCGAATAAAGCTCTGAGGGAGTGGTCGACCCAGCGTGATTGGAAAAGAGAACGTGCTGTTGTTTTTCTCGATCCTTATGGAATGCAAGTGGAGTGGGATACCCTCACAACACTTGCTGCAACAAAAGGGATCGATCTTTGGTACCTTTTCCCACTAGGTATCGGAGTCGCCCGACTGTTGGTGCGTGACGGAAAGAAAATAGACGAGGAGTGGGAAAGGCGACTGGACCTAATCTTCGGCACAAATGAATGGAAGGCCCGTTTTTACGAAGCCCAGACGATGACCGATCTTTTCGGACCAAGGGAGGAGTTGATTCGTGATGCCGGGGAGAAAAAGATTGCGGCGTTCGTCGAGGAGAGATTGAAGACCTGCTTTGAGGGGGTTGCGAAAGGACTGATTTTGCGCAACTCTAAATCCAGCCCGCTATATTTGCTTTGTTTTGCAGCGTCAAATGAGCGTGGAGCGGCTCCAGCGCTAAAGATAGCGCAATCGATTCTGGGCCGCGCAAGGATCGTCCACCGGTAAGGGGGGCACGGTTATGGCGACAGTATCCACCATCGAGTGGACTGAAATGACGTGGAATCCGGTTACTGGGTGTCTCAAGGTAAGTCAGGGTTGCAAGCATTGCTACGCAGAGAGAATGGCGAAACGACTCCACGCAATGGGGGCAGTTCGGTACAGGAATGGGTTCGAACCAACCCTACATGAGGATCTTGTCGACCTTCCAAAGCGTTGGAAAAAACCACGCGTCATATTCGTGAATTCCATGAGTGATCTCTTTCAAGAGGATGTTCCTGATGATTTTATCCGACGTGTGTTTGCAACAATGAGAGCATGCCGGCAGCACACGTTTCAAATTCTTACCAAACGTAGCGACAGACTTAAGAAACTCGGTAAGACATTGCTTTGGACTGAGAATATTTGGATGGGAGTGAGTGTCGAAGATGCAAGGGTCATGGGAAGGATAACCGACCTAGCATCGGTCCCAGCGCACATTCGTTTTCTATCGTGTGAACCGCTCATTGGCCCGCTCGAAAACCTATCGTTGAAAGACATCCATTGGGTAATCGTCGGTGGAGAGTCAGGGCCGGGAGCGCGGCCCATGAAGCGAGAATGGGTGGAATCAATTCATTCCCAATGCAGAAGCAGCGATGTCCCTTTCTTCTTTAAACAGTGGGGAGGCGTCCGTAAAGATATAACGGGACGGGAGTTGTATGGCCGAACATACGATGAAATGCCTTTAGCCAAGCCAATCTCCAGTGACGCCGGCCGGAATTCAGGCCTCGTGCAAATCGCAAGTTTCTGACGGAACATCTGATCAAGGCACGATGATGCGGGATTCTTCGCGCTTTAGTTCGTGAGCGCCGGGGAATTGGCCGCGGAGGAATTCGATGAAGCGGTGGGAGCGCGGGCGGCCGTTGGTGCGGAGCAGGCCCATGCGGTAGAGGAAGACCAACAACTGGAAAATTTCGGAATCCTTGAAAGTACCGAGCGATGCCTGGGATTGCGGCTGCTTGGCTTCGGTAAGGAATGCGGAAAGGGCGTCGTAGAGGCCACGTTGGACAGAGGGGACAGGAGGCTGTTCATAGACGATGCCTGCGGCGAGGGTTTTGTAGGATTCGGCGAGCGATTGCAGGGCGGCGAGAACGTCCGGGTCAGTGGCGGCGGGTTGCGTGGCGCAGAATTTGGCGACGGTGAAGGCGATGGCGGAGAGAAGTTGTGGGTGGATGCGCACGAGATCCGGGGCGAGGCGGACGTCGAGCAGGGGCGTGTCGGCGGGAAGTTGGCGCGGGTGTTGTTCTTCGTAGCGATGCGCGGCGACGAGGTAGGCGCAGTCGGGCGGGCAGTCGAGGGTGACTTCGCGCTCGGTGCCGCAGCAGACGGGGCAGATGGTTTCGGCCTTGGCCGGGCAGAAGCGGCCGGGCTTGCGTTTTTGACAGATCGGACAGGACAAGTTTATTCACCAACGAGAGAAAGTGATTAGGAAGAATACGCCGGAGCCCGACGGAATACAAAGCGAACTCGTTTGTGCAGTGATTCTCTAATTTCATTTTTTTTCGGAGTGAAGGACGTTTGGGACAGGTTGAGAAGGAGTCTTGCTTCCTTTGCGCTTCACGACGGCTTGGCGAAGCAGATATTCGATCTGGCCGTTGACGCTGCGCAGTTCGTCCTGCGCCCAGGCCTCCAGTTCGGCCCAGAGCACAGGATCGATGCGCAGGAGAAAGGACTTTCGTTCCATTTTTCAGCCTGTCAGTTATAGAGTGTGCCGGCGTTCACGACGGGATGCACTTCAGATTCGCCGCAGAGAACAACCATGAGGTTGCTGACCATGGCGGCGCGGCGCTCGTCATCAAGGTTCACGACGTGCTTATCGGCTAATTCTTTCAGCGCCATCTCCACCATGCTGACGGCGCCTTGCACAATCTTCTGCCGGGCTGCGATAACGGCCTCGGCTTGCTGGCGGCGGAGCATGGCTTGCGCGATTTCCGGAGCGTAGGCGAGATGAGTGAGCCGCGCTTCGTCCACGACCACACCCGCCCGGCCAAATCGTTCCTGCAATTCACTGCGAAGGGCCTGGGAGACTTCCGTGACGTTGCCGCGAAGTGTGTTTTCGTGATCTTCCCCGTAGTCGTAGGAGTAGAGGCTGGCGAGATGGCGAAGCGCGGATTCGCTTTGCGTGGCGACGTAACTTTCGTAATTGTCGACGTCAAAGGTGGCCTGCGCCGTATCCTGCACGCGCCAAACGACTACGGCAGCGATTTCAATGGGGTTGCCGCGCTTGTCGTTTACCTTAAGCTTCTCGCCATTCAGGGAGCGAGCGCGGAGTGAGATTTTGTTTCGCCCCGACAGGTTGCGGGCGAAACCCGAGCCGGCGGATTTCGCGGCCGCCAGCTTGGCCTGCAGATCTCCAGCCGGTAAGGAACCAGGTTGGGATGCTCCATTGGAATAAAAGGGGTTCGCCCAGTGAAAACCGCTGGTGCGCACCGTACCCTTGTAGTCGCCGAACAGGACGAGGACGCGAGCTTCGTTGGGTTGCAAAGTGAAGAAGCCCTTGAACAAAATAACGAGCACGACGAAGAGGAGGACAGAACCGACCACAAGGATCCTGCTGGGCGAGTTGGACGCATCGCGACCACCCTTCGCGCCGAAGAGCAAGAGGCCAAAATCGCCAAGAAGGAAAATAACAAGCAAGGCAAGCAGGGCCCAACCGTTTTGGACCCGCACGACATTTTCGTGATTGGAGGGGGCAGGTGAGGTGTTCATGGGGAGATCCTTTCGAGAACTGCCATTCATATCGTAATGATATCATGGTGATATTGGCGGGTCAAGAGGCATCCGCAAAGTCGGCAGGAACCCAAGTCGCGAGGCAGAGCGGGCGGCTTAAGCAGAGAGGGTTAGTCGTTGGCGGATTGAGCGGGCCGCAAGAAGCCCTCAACGACATGGTGGAGCGAGAGGAGGAGTTCTGGGTTCAGTTGGAGGAAATAGGCGACTGGAATTACGTGCGAGAGGAATCTGTCGCACCTCCGGCGCTGAAATCCCCCGAAAATTATGAAGCGCGTAATTCAGAGACCCGACAGCGGAAGCAGAATATCACGCCATGATGACTTTGTTCTGGAAGCGGCGGGCGGCGATGATCAGGAGCAGCGAACCCATGGTGAAAAGGGCGACGGCATCGGTCCAGAGGTGCACCCAGCCGGCGCCGCGGAGGATGATGCCGCGGGTGATGTCGATGAAATAGGTGGCGGGGACAAAGTAGCTGAGAACGTAGAAAAATTTGGGCATGGTTTCGCGCGGGAAGATGTAGCCGGAAAAAAAAATACTGGGAAGAATAGTTAGGAAGGCGAGCTGCATGGCTTCCGCCTGAGAATTGGCCTTGCTGGAAATCAGAATGCCAAGCGAGAGCGAAACGAAGATGTACGGCAGGGAAAGCAGGGCGAGCAACAGCACGCTGCCGTGAATGGGCACGCTGAAGATAAAGCGCATGAAGGTGAGAATCATGCAAAGCTCGAAGAAACCGATCATCAGGTAGGGAAGCAGCTTGCCGAGGAGCAAGCCCATGGGGCGCACCGGTGTGACGAAGAGTTGCTCGAGCGTGCCGCGCTCTTTTTCGCGGACGATGGAAAACGCGGTGAGAAACGTCGTGACGTTGAGCAGGAGAATCGCGGTGAGGCCGGGAAGGAAAAAATTCGGCGACCGCGAATCGGGATTGAAGAGGATTTTGGGGCGCATGTCGACAGCGAACGGTGTGTCAGTGGTGGCGAGGACGCGGCGGAGGGATTCGTCGAGGCCGATGGCGGTGGTGACATTGATGGCCTGGCCCGCGACGGAAGAATCGGAGCCGTCGATCAGCACGAGCACCTGGGCGCTCATCTGGTGGAGCAGTTTGTCCGAATAGTCGACCGGAATCTTGATGCCGACGCGGCATTTGCCGGAGACGATGGCGTCGGTGAGGTCGTGATCGGTTTCCACGAAGCGAACGAGGTGAAACGTGTCGGAATTGCGAAGGCGGTCGAGCAATTCGCGGCTTTCGCGTCGCCCGTCGGCATTGTAGACGACGGTGTTGATCTGGCGGATGTTGGTGTCGATTCCAAAACCCAGCAAAAACATCTGAAGCAGGGGAATAATTAAAGAGAAAAAGAGCGTGCCGAAGTCGCGGCGGACGTGCAGCGCTTCCTTGTAAAATACGGCGCTGAATCCGCGAAACGGATTAATCACGGCGTGCCTCGGTTTCCGACTGATGTTTGTAGGTGAGTTCGACGAAAACGTCTTCGAGAGAGGGCGCGAGCGGGCGGATTTCCGCGACAATGATACCTTGTCTCAGCAATTGCTCGCGAAGATGATCGAGGTCGAGATCGTCGTTGATGAGCGCGTGGATGGATTGGCCGAAGATTGTGGCGCTGCGGATGCCTGGGAGGGTGCGGGCGATACGCAGGGCGCGGGTTACTTCCGGCGTGGTGATTTCCACGCGATAGGTGCCGGGGGGCTGCACGTCGGGCAACTCGCGCAGGGAATCCGGAGTGCCGTCGGCGATGAGCTTGCCGTAATAGATGTAGGCGACGTGGCTGCAGCGCTCGGCTTCGTCCATGTAATGCGTGGTGACGAAGAAGGTGATGCCGTGGGCGGAAAGTTCGAAGAGCAGGTCCCACAGCTGACGGCGCGCGACGGGATCGATGCCGGCGGTCGGCTCGTCGAGGAAAATCAGTTTTGGTTCGTGCAGCATGGCGCAGCCTAGGGCGAGGCGCTGCTTCCACCCACCGGAAAGCTGCGCGGAGAGACGATTCAGGTATGGGCCGAGGCCGTTGAGCTGAATGATGTCGTCCATGCGCTTGCGGAGGCGATCGTTCGAGAGGCCGTAAATGCGGCCATAGAACGTGAGATTCTCGGTTACGGTCAGATCGGAATAAAGGCTGAAATTCTGGGACATGTAGCCGATATTTTCGCGAACCGTTTCCGGATCTTTTCGTACATCGATGCCGAGCACAGAGGCTTCGCCGCCTGACAGCGGGAGCAATCCCGTCAGCATTTTGATAACGGTGGTCTTTCCGCTGCCGTTCGGCCCAAGAAAACCGAATATTTCGCCCTTTTCAACACGGAAGCCGACATCATTCACGGCAGTGAAGTTGCCGAAGCGGCGGACAAGATGTTCGGCGGAGATGGCGGGTTTTTCGAGATCAGCCACGGTTTAGCTCCCCGGCGCGAGTGTGACGTCGGCTGCCATTCCGGCTCGGACGAGGTGCGACGTGTCATCAATGCGCACCTTCACGCCAAAAACCTGGTGTACGCGCTCTTCCACGGTCTGCACATTGCGCGGCAGAAATTCCGCCTGCTGATTAATCTGCTCAACAGCGCCGTCGAAGACCTGTTTGGGAAAGGAATCCACGCGAATCTGGGCTTTCTGGCCAAGATGCACGCGGCCGATCTCGGTTTCGGGAATATAGATGCGGACATAAATCTGATCACGTTCGAGCAGCGTGGCAATGGGCGTGTTTGGTGCGATCAGGTCGCCGGGGCGAACGTCGAGCACTTCGATGGAGGCAGCGGCGGGTGCCAGTACTTGTCGTTCGCGAAAGCGGGCTTCGTCGTAGGCGAGCGCAGCTTTGGCGGCGGAGATGTCTTCCACGCGATTACCGTTTTCGAGTTTTTCGAGCGTGGCCTTGGTTTGAAGATAGCGGGCTTCAGCCGCGGCGATTTCTTCGGCGCGATAGCCGCGATGCAACTGATCGAGCTTGTGCTGGTAATTCTCCACTTGTGCCTTGGCCATCTTCCAATTGGCATCCGCGGCGTCGCGTTGTTGTTTAGAGACGAGATCTTTTTCAGCCAGCGAATCGTAGCGCTGGGCGTCGAGGCGGGCGCGAACCTCGTCGGCGTTCGCGCGGTCAAGGTCGGCCTGGGCGGCGTCGATGTCTTCCTGGCGGTAGCCGTTCTTCCGTTGATCGAATTCCGCTTTGGCTTGTTCGGCAGCGGCGCGGGCTTCGGCAATTTCTTCGGGCCGGTAGCCACGCTGCATTTTTTCCGACGCTGCGCGGGATTGCGCGAGCGAGGCGTCAAGCTCCTTTTCGTCGAAGGTGATGAGCACTTGCCCGGCCTCGACAGGATCGCCTTCGCGAACGAGAATCTTGTCAATGCGGCCACCGATCTTCGAGCCGACGCGAATGTTGCGGGCCTCGACGGTGCCGGAGCCGTGCAGAGATGAGTCTCGATGAAGCATACCTGAGGAATAGACCGCCAGGCCGATGAGGGCAGCGACAACGAGAACGGGAATTAGGATTTTGCGATTCATAATCTCCATCTCCAACGTGAGCTAGGCGACTGCCGGATCCGGAGAAGGAGATCCGCGCGGAGCGAGTCCCGACCAGAGAACTTCGAAGGAATCTTCCATGCGCGAAAGCAACGTGCCGTCGCCATGAAGGGTCCAGATGAGCAGAGTCCCAAAAATGGTTTGCCGGAAAACGTGCGCGATGACTTCGGGCGGCAGATCGTTGCGGATTTCGCCGCGGCTCTGGCCGATGCGGATCATCTCCGTATGAATGGCTATGACTCGATTCTGAAGTTCAAGCACGGACTCTCGAACCGGGGTGTCCGTAAGAAAGGCCTGCAGAAGAATGCGGATGATGGCGGGATTGCGGATCGGCTCCTGAGTCATGCGAGCGCCGAGGGAGCGCATGAACACGGGAACAGGCACGTTTGCGACGCGCATTTCTTCAAAGGCTGCCTTCAGCTTCTCGAGCTGCATCTCGGCGAAGGCAAGGAGGATGTGTTCCTTGCTGGGGAAATAATTGAAGAAAGTGCCCTTCCCGAGATCAGCGGCATTAGTGATGTCTTCGACTGTGGTTTCGACGAAGCCTTTGCGAGCGAAAAGATCGAGTGCGGAGCGGAAGAGCCGCTCACGACGCTCTGTGGATTGGCGCTCACGGCGGTTAGCAGGGGCAGTTTGAGAGACATCTTGCATAAAATGACCTACACCCATAAATGACTATAGGTCATATTTATTGGAATTGCAAGAAAAAAGGCCTCACCATTCCATCTGCGAGGCCTTTTGTTAAAGCCAGGAATATCTTTATGTTAGTGGCTAGATCTCCTTGCCCGACGCCAGGTTCTTTGGCGATTTCTTGTTGAGGTAGGAGATGAACTTTTGCGCAGAGGCGGGCACCGGCTCTACACCCTTGAAGACGACGTCCTTTGGAGCGACATTTTTCTTGTAGAGCTTTTCGTTGGCACCGTTGTCCGGGCGAACGGTGGAACCGGCAAGGGAAATCCCAGCGAAGAGACCGCGGGCGCGTGAATACGAAAGTATTTCCGCGCGCAGAGTTACATCGGTGGAGGCTTCGGCGTTGCGGCCTTTGGGGCCGGCGGCAGCGGAAGCGTCGGCGCCGAGCTTAACTTTGGAGCTGAGAACCGAGTTTGCGCCGCGGCCATTCATGATCAGGAGAACGAAATCCGTGGCCTGACCGCCGATCTGCAAGCCGAAGCTGCCGCCCTCCAGAGCCATCATTGTCGGGGAACTCCAGGGGCCGTTGAAATGTTCGCCGCTGCGGCAAGTCATGGCACCGCGGCCGTAGCTGGCTCCGAAAACAAACGCGGCTTTGACGACGGAAGGATAGACGATGATGCAGTAGGCTTTGTCGATCAGGTCCTGTGGGATGTCGTCGGGAATATCCATGATTTCCTGGATCACCACGCCGCAGTTTTCGAGGCGGCCATTTTCCTTGCCGTCGTCAGCAACGATGGGTGGGCAGAGAAATGAGGCTGCCAACAAAAACGGAACTAACTTTTTCATTCGAATCCACCTTTTCAGAATAGTGCTTCCACTCAGTGCTTGAGCCCAATAAAGCCATACGGGCGGCGGAAGTTGCGGGGCGTGGCTGGAAGTGGCGATGCGCCCTGCTCTTGCTCCTCGCGATAGCACGGGAGGAAGCGCCCACTGACTTTCGACTATACTTTCAGTCCATGGGAATTGCCAAGAGCCGAATTGCAGTGCGATTCAGCCGATACGGTGCGCGGGGAGCGTTTTGCGTGCTGATTGCGCTTTGGACGCTGCAAATCGGGGCGGCCCAGGAAAAAGGTTGGCAGGAGAAAGTGAGCCTCGCGCAGGCGCGATTCGCTGAGCGCGTGCAGAATTTGCTGGGCGCGGCTCCGGTGGATAAGGGCGAATGGGGCCTGCTGGTGGTGGATGCGGAGAGCGGGGCGACGCTCTACGAAAAGAACGCCAACGAATATTTCTTGCCGGCTTCGAATATGAAGTTGCTCACGACCGCGTTGGCGCTGGACACGCTGGGCACCGAGTTCAGGTTTCGTACGACGCTTGAGACGAACGGTGCGCTGGGTCAGGACGGAAAACTTTCCGGTGACTTGATTCTGGTCGGGCGCGGCGATCCGAATTTGTCGAACCGCAAATTCCCTTATGAGAACAAGGAAGAGTTTGATGGGCCTCCGGAGAAGGCGCTGGCGGAGCTTGCGGACGCGATTGCAGCGCGCGGCGTGAAAGTGATTTCTGGAGACATTGTCGGCGACGACAGTTATTTTCCGCGGGAGCGCTACCCGGACGGTTGGGAAATCGACGACATGGTGTGGGAATACGGCGCGGCGATTTCCGCGATCGTGGTGAACGACAATACGGTCGCGCTGACGTTGACGCCGGGAGAGAAGTCTGGCGGCGCGGTGGCGGCGGCAGTCGAGCCGCCGACGCGGGAATTTGTGGTGAAGAATGAAGTGACCACTGTCGGCGCGAAGGAAAAAGCGGATTTGCGGCTGACGCGCGAGCCGGGCGGGGATACGGTGACTGTGAGCGGTGTGATGCCGGCGGGGAGCGCTCCGCGCAAGCTGGTATTGGCGATTCAGGAGCCGGCGCTGCACGCGGCGAATCTGCTCGCGCAATTGCTGGCGGACCGTGGAGTCAAAATCGGCGGGAGCGTGCGTGCGCTGCATGAGCCGGATCCGGCCGCGGCGTCACGGACGGTGTTGGCCGAGCATCTTTCGATTCCGTTGAAAGATTCGGTGAAATTAGTAAACAAAATCAGCCAAAACCTGCACACGGAAGTGCTGCTGCGAACAGCGGCACGGCAACAGGGGCGCTGGGCCACACCGGAGGATTTGCAGAGATTTCCGGAAGCGTTCTATGCGAAGACGGGGATTCCGGAGGGCGACGTGATCCAGACGGACGGTTCAGGGTTGTCTCGGCACGATCTGGTGACGCCGCGGGCGTTCGTTGCATTGCTCCAATATGCGCAGAAGCAGCCGTGGTTTCTGGACTATCTTGCCTCGCTTCCAGTGGTTGGAGAGGATGGCACGCTGAACGAGCGGATGAAAGAGCCGCCGCTGGCGAAGAAGATTCATGCGAAGACCGGCTCGGTGACGCATGTGCGGACTCTCTCGGGATACGCGGAGACACCAGGCGGAAGAAAATTGATTTTCTCGTTCTTGAGCAACAATCAGGGCGGAAAGAATCACGAAGTGCATGTGGCGATTGACGGAGTGTGTCTGGCGATGGTGGAAGAGTTTGATGAGAAGAGAGAATCGCCGAAGCAAGGAAGTAATGACGTAATGAAGTAGAGAAATGGCCCGGAGAAAGAGCGCACGATGGGCGCGGAGAAAATTATTACGGTGTTTGGGAGTTCGCGGCCGAAGGCGGGCGATGCGGAGTATGAAGAGGCACGCGAATTGGGGAAGTTGCTGGCGGAGCGCGGCTTTGCCGTTTGCAGCGGTGGATTTGGCGGGGTGATGGAGGGCGTTTCGCGCGGTGCCAAAGAGGGCGGAGGAAAGACTTACGGCGTGACCGCGGAGTTCTTCAAGCGCAAGGCGAATGCGTGGGTAGATACGGAAGTGCGAATGGAAACGTGGAATGAGCGGTTGTTTGAATTGGTACGGCTGGCGGATGGATTCGCAGTGTGCAAGGGCGGAACGGGAACGCTGGTGGAACTTGCGGTGGTGTGGGAGATGCTGAATAAATCGGTGATCGCGGGGAAGCCGATCACGGTGGTGGGCGATTTCTGGCAGCCGATTCTGGATCGCGTGCGCGAGGTGGAGCAGGGGCCGCGGCCTTCGACGGAAAATCGGGTGTGGGGCGAGGCGAATGGCAATCTGGTGTATAGCGCGGGGAATGCGGAAGAGGCGGCGCGATATCTGGCGGACCGACTGGGGAATTAAGAAAAAGATTTAACACAGAGGTCACAGAGGGAAGGACACAGAGGGGACTGAGAAGAATGTCGCGAACGGCGCAAGACGTTTTGGAATTCGACAAGCTGCGGGAATTGCTGCGGCTGCGGACGACGTGTCTCCCGGGCCGGCGCGTGATTGATGCGCTGGAAGTAAGCACGGGGCGCGCGGCGCTGGAGAACGCTTTTGCGCTGATTCGCGAGGCGCGGGAATGGCTGCGGTTGGCCCGAGAGTTGGGATTTGGCGCGCTAGCCGATCCGCAGACATGGATGGCGCGGCTGGAGGCACCCGGAACGGTGCTGGAGGCGGCGGACTTTCTGGACGCCGGTTCTTTGCTGGAGACGTCCGGCTGGCTGAAGCAGCAGTTCCGGGAAGATGCAGTGAAGTTTCCGCTGCTGGCGGCACGTTGCGCGGCGCTGGGCGATTTTCGAGATTTGCAGGCCGCGATCCGGCGATGCGTTTTGCCGAATGGAGAGATCAGCGACGATGCGTCGAGCGCGCTACGGCGGATTCGCGCGAGTATTCAGCAAACACGCGACTCGATCCAGAAAACGTTGCGGCAGATTTTGCGCTCACGCCAGGCGGAGAGCGGGGAAGATTACATGACCCTGCGGAACGACCGGTTTGTGATTCCGGTGCGCTCGGAGCATCGCCGGAATGTACCGGGCGTCGTACACGGAGCGAGCGGAACCGGGCAGACGGTATTCGTGGAACCGTTTGAAACGGTGGAGACGAACAACCAGTTGGTGCAGTTGGCCGAAGACGAAGCTGCGGAGATTTTTCGCATCCTGAGAGAGTTGACGGACCGGCTGCGCGCGATGAGTGGGCCGCTACAATCCGCCGCGGAAACGATTGGGGAGATGGATAGCGTGTTCGCGCGGGGAAGATTCGCGAGGGATTTTGACGCGTGCGAGCCGGAATTTGCGGAGTTGACGGAGTTGCGGCTGGATGCGGCGCGGCATCCGGTGCTGGAAGACAAGTTGCGGCGGGAAAATCGCGCGGTTGTGCCGATGTCGCTGGCGCTGGGGGGCGAAGAGCGTTTGCTGGTAATCAGCGGCCCGAACACCGGCGGAAAAACCGTGGCGTTGAAGACGACGGGACTCGCGGCGCTTTCGGCGCAGGCGGGAATCCCGGTGGCGGCGCAGAGGGCTGTGTTGCCGCTCTTTGACCGCGTGCTTGTTGATATCGGCGACGAACAGTCGATCGCGGCGGACCTTTCCACGTTTTCGGCGCACATGCTGAACCTGAAGACCATGCTGGCGGAGGCTACGCCGAACTCGCTGGTGCTGGTGGATGAAATGGGCACGGGCACGGCGCCGGAAGAAGGCGCGGCGCTGGCGGTGGCGCTGCTGGAAGAGTTTCGCAAGAAGAATTGCATTGTGCTGGCGACGACGCATCACGACCGGCTGAAGACGTACGCTTCGAAAACGCCGGGGATCGTGAACGCGGCGGTGGAGTTTGACGAAGTGAATCTGCGGCCGACGTACCGGCTGATGGTGGGTGTGCCGGGCGGATCGAGCGGGATTGCGATTGCGCAGCGGCTGGGACTGGCGACGGAGATCATTGAGCACGCTAGGTCGCTACTGACGCCAGAAGCGAGCGAAGCCGCGGATTTGATCGCGTACTTGCATCGCAGCCGCGATGAGCTGGACCGCATGCAGAAGCAGATGGCGGAGGAGCGGCACGCCTTGGAGGCGGAGCGCCAGAAGCTCCGTTCGGATTGGGTGGAGCGGCAGAAGCAGCGGATTGTGGAGCTGGAAAAGCAGTTTGCGGAGATGCAGAAGCGGTTCGAGGAGAACGTGGCCGGCGTGGTGGCCGCGGTGAAGGACCGCGAACTACGCGCGCAGGTGGAAAAAACGGCACGACGGAAACTACTGGATGTGCGCGGCGCGGCGAAGGAGGAGTTAGATGCCGCGGTGGTGCAGACGATCTCGGAATCGCAGCAGGATCTGGGGATACGCCTGGAAACGCTGAATAAGGTGAGCGCGGAAAGTTTGCAGCCGGGTGCAAGGGTTAGAGTCCGCGGATTCAGCAAGCCGGTGATTTTGCGCCGCGTGGAAGGCTCGACGGCGGAGATCGAAGCCGGGCCGCTACGGATGAAAGTGGCGGTGGACGAAATCACCGGCGTGGAAGGAGAGGCCAAGGGAAAGGCGGCGATACAGCCGTCGAAGCGGGAGAATATTACGGTGAGCGCGCGGTCGAGCGAGGGCGGTGCGACGGGCGAGATCAATGTGATCGGGTTGACAGTGGAGCAGGCGAGCGAGAAGGTGGACAAATTTCTGGATGAAGCGGCGCTGGCAAATCAACTAAAGGTCAGGATCATTCACGGTCATGGAACAGGGGCTTTGCGTAAGGGGCTTGGAGAATTCCTGAGGACTCATCCTTTGGTGGATCACGCAGAATTTGAAGCCGATGAGCACGGTGGAAAGGCAATCACCGTGGTGGAGTTGAAGAGTTAGACTGTCGCCGGCTGAAGAACGGCGCTTCACGGATTGATTTTGGGAAAGGGTTGAGGCCGTAAAAGCGGCAGCTGGGCTGGCGCACTCCAAAGGGTTGGGTGCGGATTCAGAGGAAATGGCGGAAGCGGGATCATTTGCGGATCGGGTGAAGCAGCAGGCGGACATTGTTCGCGTGATCGGCGAATACGTGCGCCTGAAGAAGAGCGGGCAGAATTTTACGGGGTTGTGCCCGTTTCATGGGGAGAAGACGCCGTCGTTCGCGGTGCACCCGGTGAAGCAGATTTTTCACTGTTTCGGTTGCGGGAAGGGCGGCGACGTTTTCAGCTTCGTAATGGACATGGAAAAGTGCCCGTTCCCGGAAGCGGTGAGAGTTGTTGCAGAGAAATGCGGCATCCCCGTTCCTCGGCCCAAAGAGCGCACACCCGAAGAGCGCAAGGAGAATCAACAGCGAGCGGTGCTGATTGAAATTCACCGCGAGGCGCAGGCATTTTTTGCGCGGCAACTGGAATCGACGGCGGAAGGCCGGGCGGCGCGGGCGTACCTGGAAGACCGCGGGCTGAATGCGGAAACGATCGCCCGATTCGGGATTGGGTACGCGCCGAGCGGAGGGGACGCACTGCTGCGGCAACTGAAGCCGAAGTATGCGGAGAAATTACTGGTGGAGTCGGGCGTGATTTCGCGCGACCAGTCGGGGGCGCGATTGTTCGACCGCTTCCGCAGGCGCATCACGTTTCCGATTGCGAATGAGTCTGGAAAAATTGTCGCCTTTGGCTGCCGCGCACTGGGCGACGACCTGCCGAAATACCTGAATTCGCCGGAAACGCCGATTTATTCGAAGAGCAACTTGCTGTATCACATGGACCGCGCGAAAGAGCCGATCCGCCGGCAGGACTTCGCGATTCTCGTGGAAGGCTACATGGATGCGATCGCCGTGGCGCGCGCGGGAATCGGCAATGTTGTGGCGAGTTGCGGCACGAGCCTTGCTGAGCCGCAAATCAAATTGCTCGGGCGTTTCACGAAGCGCGTGATCGTGAATTACGACCCGGACGTGGCGGGGCAGGCGGCGACGGAGCGTTCGCTGACGCTGCTGCTGGAACACGATTTCGAAGTGCGCGTGCTGGCGCTGCCGTCGATTGGCGATAAAAAAGCCGATCCGGACCTGTTTATCCGCGAAAAGGGAGCGGAGGCGTACATCAAGCTGCTGAAGGAAGCGCCGCCGTACGTGGACTACCTGATCGCGCGGGCGCGGCAGATGGACCTGAGCACCGGCGAAGGAAAGCAGCGCGCGCTGAATTTTCTGATGCCCTACGTGCAACGGATTCCGAACCGGCTGCTGCGCTCCGAATGGGCCACGCGGATTGCCCAGCAGTTGCGAATAGACGAGCCGGTGCTGCGCGCGGCGCTGAACAAGTCGGCAACTGAGCGGCGCAGCGAAGTGAAAGTGGCGCCGCAGCTTGTCGGCAAGCCAGCCAAGCAGATCGAGCGGCGCCTGATTCGAATGCTGGCCGAGGCGGAAGGATTCAAGCGGGAACTGGCACAACGACTGCAACACGGGAGGCTTTACGAGGGATTGGAGACGGAAAAAGTGTTCGCCGCGTTGATCGTTGCCGGGCTTTCCGACGAACCGATACCGGCGACGGAGATTGGCGCTCAATTGGATGAACGAGAACGGCGCGTGTTTTTCGAGATTTTATTTGAGGACGCGCAAGAGCCTACCTGGGAAGAAGCCGAGAGCTGCCTCGATGCGTTGCGCCGGCGGCAGATCGAGCAGGAATTGGCCAAGGTGCAAAAGACAATTGAAGCCAATCCGAGCGGGGCGGGGTTGCGCGAACTGCTGGAACGCAAGCAGGAGTTGATGAAGCAACTCACCGCGGCGGGGCAACCGGGGTGAGTGAATCAAATTTCAGATTCTGCAGCATCTTTACGTTGAGGTCCTTCGCGGCGCAAAAGAGTCGCCGCTCAGGATGATAGGGTTTGTGTGTGAGGCGTAATCAGAAGAAGGCGCCCGCTGCAGACCCTTCGGCTACGCTCAGGGCAAGTGGCGGCCGCTACACGAGCAGAAGAAACCTAAGAGCGGACCGCCTCAGAAGGCGGTCCCTACAAAACGAAGCCGGGCCACCTGAAGGTGGCCGCTACGCGGGGATGGGTTGATGAAATTGAAATTGCCGGATGGAACGTTTGGGGCGTACTTGTTTGATTGTGACGGCACGATTGTGGATTCGATGCCGTTGCACTACGAGGCCTGGAAGAAGGCGTTGGGCGAATGGAACTGCGAATTTTCGGAGGAGCAGTTTTATGCGTGGGGAGGGATGCCGGTCGCGGAGGTGATTTCCACACTCAACCGGGAACGCGGATTGCAGATGCCGGTGGACGCATTGGAGCAGCGGAAAGAGGGCCTGTATTTCGAATTGTTGCCGCAACTGAAGGCGGTCCCCGAAGTCTTGGAGCACATCGATGCGCAGCACGGACGGATTCCATTTGGTGTGGTGTCCGGCAGCAGGAGGGAGTCGGTTACTGCCTCTTTGAATGTGCTGAAACTCCTGGACCGGTTCGATACGCTTGTTTGCGCGGGGGAGTATACGAAAAGCAAGCCGGACCCTGAAGCGTTTTTGCGCGCGGCGGCAAATCTTGGCGTGGCTCCAGAGGCTTGCCTGGTGTTTGAAGACACGGAGATGGGAATTCAGGCGGCGAAGGCCGGCGGAATGGCCTGGGTAAAAGTTCCTCCGCCGTGGGAGAGAACCGCGTAGTTTCCCGATGACGCGCGACACAGAAAGCGGGGCAACGAAGAAATTCGTTCATGAAAACTTCCGAGACCAGAGTCGTGCGGTTGATCGCGTTGTTCAAACTGTTGAAGGCGGTCCTGCTGATCGCGCTTGGCGTGGCAGCATTGAAACTGCTTCACACCGACATCGCGAGCTTGGTGGAAAACTGGGTTGCGGTCCTTGGTCTCGACCAGAACAGCCGATTCGTTGGCAGGGCTCTCTCGACTGCGGCCGCGTTCACTCCAAACCGGATTCGGGATCTTATAATCGGCAGCTTTTTCTATGGCGGATTGTTCTTCACGGAAGGAGTTGGACTTTGGCTGCTGAAGGATTGGGCGATGTGGTTCACTGTGATCCTTACAAGTTCATTTCTTCCCGTGGAGATCTATGAAATCGTCCGCCATCCAAGTGTGGGTAAGGTTCTAGTGATGGGGGTCAATCTGGCCCTTGTGGTGTACCTGATCCGCCGAATCCGGGATGAACGCGCCGGGTGAGAACGGGTGCCCGGCTGTGGAATTTTCGACGACGGGAAGGGCCGGATTGCCGCGAGTCATAGCTAAATCCTTTATCTGGTGTGGAATTCGGGCAGTTCTGAAACCTCAAGACTTCCACCATTCCTGTTCGTTTTCCACAAACTAAAACATTGACGGGAAGGGACTTAAGCGTGTAACGTCGGTAGGTTGCGCGGATAACGGATTGGTCTGTCCCGGCATCTATATGTATGTCCATGCTGCGCGGGGCAGTTTCAAATCCTTATCCGATGGGAAAAGGCACGGCAGGCGGGCAAGCGTGCGGCAGCACCAGAGACACAGCACGGCGCATCGGGCTTCACCGAAAAATTTGAGAGTTTTCCGGGGGATTCGCTCCTCCCTTTGCCCATTGCGGGCTTTCTCTCTGCATTTCGTGTGGACAGTGCGCGGAACTACAACGGCGAAGTTCGCGCGGAAATCGAGAGACAGACTTAAGGAAGCGGGAGGAGTGCAGTGGCAGCAGCGGGTTTAGAGGAAAAATATGATGCGGTACGCCAGCTTATTGCCGTCGGCAAAGAGCGCGGGTACCTGCTGTACGACGAAGTAAACGATTCTCTTCCTGCGGAAGTGCATTCTTCGGAAGAGATCGACGACCTTCTCACTACATTTGAGCGCAACGGCATCGAGATTTATGAGGATGCGGCGTCGGCGAAAGCGGCGCGCGCGGTTGAAGTGTCTTCGGACCACGGCGATCGCGATGCGGTGGTGAAGGACGATGGGCACGAGGCAGAGGGCAGCGACCTCGATTTGACTCCGGGCTCGCTGGAAAAGACCAACGATCCTGTGCGGATGTACCTGCGCGAGATGGGTACCGTGCCGCTGTTGACGCGCGAAGGCGAAGTGACGATCGCGAAGCGCATCGAGCGCGGGCAACTGGTGGTGATGAAGGCGATCACGCGGTCGCCGATCGTGATCAAGGAACTCATCGCCGTCGGTGACGATTTGCGCAAAGGCGCGCGATCGATCAAGGAAATCGTCCAGTTCGACGACGAAGAGCTGACCGAAGAGAAGATCGCCAACAAGACCAAGCAGACGCTGAAGTACATCGAGAAGATCGCGAAGCTCTACGACCTTGCTTTGAAGCAGGCGGTGAAGCTGGACAACACGGCCAAGGCGAAGAAGAAGCAGTATGTGCGCGCGAAGTGGGAAGTGGCGCGGACGCGCATCGCGATTTCGCTGGAAATCCGCGGAATTGACTTTAACCCGTTTGAAAAGAAGCGGCTGATCGACAAGATGCGCGGCACGGTCGAGCGTCTGCAGTCGCTGGAACGCGAAGCTGGCCGGCTCGAGCGGCGCGCGGACGTTTCCAAAGGCGAGAATGCGGCGGAAGCGCGGCGCGAACTGCGCACCCGGCGCTCCGAACTGAAGGACATCGAGGACGCCAGCGAAGTCGGGCTGACCGAGCTGAAGCGCACCCTGACGATCATTCATCGCGGCGAAGCGGAAGCCGAGCAGGCGAAGAAAGAATTGATCGAAGCCAACCTGCGCCTGGTCGTCTCGATCGCAAAAAAATACACCAACCGAGGCTTGCAGTTCCTGGATTTGATCCAGGAGGGCAACATCGGCTTGATGAAGGCCGTCGACAAGTTCGAATGGCGCCGCGGCTACAAGTTTTCCACGTACGCGACGTGGTGGATTCGCCAGGCGATCACCCGCGCGATTGCCGACCAGGCACGCACCATCCGCATTCCGGTGCACATGATCGAAACGATCAACAAACTGGTGCGCACCAGCCGCCAGCTGGTGCAGGAGCTTGGGCGCGAGCCGACCAGCGAAGAGATCGCCAAGCGTATGGACATTCCGGTGTCCAAGGTGCGCAAGATCCTGAAGATCGCGCAAGAGCCGATTTCGCTGGAGACGCCGATTGGGGAAGAGGAAGATTCGCACCTCGGGGACTTCATCGAAGACAAGGCCGTGGTTTCGCCTTCCGATGCGGTGATCAACCTGAACCTGAAGGAGCAGACGTCTTCGGTGCTGAAGACACTGACGCCGCGGGAAGAAAAAGTCATCAAGATGCGGTTTGGGCTGGATGACGGCAGCGAACACACGCTGGAAGAAGTCGGCCAGTCCTTCGCGGTCACCCGCGAACGCATCCGGCAGATTGAGGCGAAGGCGCTGCGCAAGCTGCGGCACCCGTCGCGGTCGCGGAAGCTGCGGGCGTTTTTGGAAGGGCCCTCTCGCGATTATCTATAGAATTGGTTGATAGTTCTTAGTTTTCAGTTTTAAGTAAAGAAGAAAAAACGCCCGGCGGTTGCCGGGCGTTTTGCTTCTTAAGCGTTTCCGGGGCCGATTGCGCCCACGATGTGGATGGATTTTACTCGCGGCCGGAGGCGCCGAACAGGTCGGTCATGGTCGCCGTGCCTGCATCGCAGGCATGGTTGAGGCAGGGAAGGCCAAAAGCGGCCTCCATGGACCTCAACAGGGAGAAACTGTTGTAGTAGGTCTGGCTTTGGACCCCGTTCTTGCTGTAGTTGGTTTCGACGGTCAGGACCACCCTGTTCTGGTTCTGCGAGGGAAACGGAGTGCCAGCAGGAAGTGCGGTGTTGATTCCGCTGTAGTCATTCTCATCCCATACGATGACGATCGCACTCTTTCCCTGCTTCCACACGGGCGATGCCTCAATGCTCCCGACCAGCCGCTGGATTGTAACGTCGCCTTGCTGGATCAAACCGGGATTCAAACCAGCCTGAAGGCCATTCGAGCCCGGGTCGGCTGCGCAATAAGCGCTCTCGCCGCCCTTGCCGTGCTGGTCATCGCACTGGTTGGGCGCGATAAAGGAGAACGAAGGGAGCTCGCCAGTAGCCAGATCGGCGAACAGGCCGCGTGGCCCGTCAAAGGGGACAACATTATTCATGCTGTTGGTCCGCTGATAGCCCTGCTGAACGCTCTGGAAATAGGCAAAAGGGTTGTGTTTCACCGCATAGAGTGCCGTGTACGAAGTGAGAGCGCCGGGCAGGTTGGTGAAGTCGTTCAGGTTGCTCACCGTGCCGTTGCTGTTGTCGACGCCATAAGCAGTTCCGAGTGGGAGGCTTTCCTCGTAGGCCTTCCAGGTCAAGCCGGCCTCTGTAAGCTGGTCTGCAATGGTTTTGCCTACAGTGGGTCCCGGAGGAACCGACCTGATCCCGTCGATGTCTGCGAGAAACGCCGGCGGGATTTCGTTCCAGTTGTCAACGGCTGGTGTATCAGCGTCCGTTCCGGAACCGGAAATCGGGCAGATCACCGAACTTGGGTCTAACGTGATGCCCTGCGGCGGATTGGTACCATCGGCGTTTACGGTTCCAGAGATAATGTTGGGTTGGCACGTCGTGTTGCCCCAATCCGGAGAATTGTCGCTGCGGACGCCGAAGTTCGATCCACCGACAATCTCCAGATAATTGGTGAGACTCGGATGCCCTACGGCAAAATAGTTTGTTGCGAAATTGACTTTGCCGCTTTGGATGATGCTATTCATGTACGGCTCATTGGGGTTGCCGATAACTTGTTGAAACCCATGGTTCTCCATCATGATGACGAAGAGGTGATCGAGATGGGGAATCTTGTGGGAATCCGCGTCGTTATTGGCCAACGCGGGACTTACCAGACCAGCGGCCGCAAGCAGAGCGGCAGCCGACTTCAGATTCCATTTCATTTTCATAGCTTCTCCCTTTCCTTCATTCATTCGGATGGAAATTACCGACCGGGGGTGAGTTTTCGCCGGCCCGGTTGGGACGCGCGTGCTGCGCACCGGACAGACCCGCCGCCTATTTGTAAGTGGAGCAAAACCGCAAACCGGAGGAGAGTCTAGGAGGGAATCGTTACAGGAAGAAGGCTTCGAGGTTACAGGAGTGTAAAGCGGAAGGACATTTGCATTCCTGCGCGCGATTCGATGCCGCGGTTCGGGGAGAAATTAATACTGCCCTAAGAACAGAGGAAACGATTTTGCGGTCACCCGAGTCCAGTAAGTGCTTGCGTTTCGTGGAGGAATCCGCAAAATTGGAGGAACCCAGTGCGAGTGACCGTCGTTTTGTGATCACCTAATGAAAAAAATACAGAAAATCTTTGCGGCGTTGATTGTATTGCTGATGGGACTGTGCGTTTACGGATTCTTGATCTCGCGAGAATCGGAGGAAGCACGCCAGGAACGAGCGGCCAGAAAGGCCAAGGACTCGAACAGGAATCTGGTGGACCAGAGTCCGCTTCAGTTGGCACAACAACTGGCTCAGCTTGCGACCACCCATAGTGAAAAAGCGCTGGCGCAGGAAGCGATGCGCCTGGCGGACTACGAAGTGGACCTAACGTTTGATGCGGCCCTCCACGAGGCGCTTTTGCATCCACCGGCGTTGACTGCGGAGGCCAAGGAGATTCAGGGGCGCCTGAAAAAGTCGGAGAAGTTGTTGAATGCGGATCAAGATAAGGCCAAGACGCTCTCCGAAGCCCTCCAGAAAGCGCCGGAAGCCAAGCGGGATGACCTGCAAGTTCAACTTGTGCAGGCTCAGGCGGACATGGAATTGGATCAGGACGAACTGGATGACGCCAAAGGGGATTTCACACGAGCGGGTGGCAACCTTGCCGACCGCATCGAGGCGATGAAAAAGCAGCACGAGGAAACTGCGCACAATTCGGCGTCGGCAATTGCCGCGGGCGCGCCTCCGCCGGATCAGTTCGGGTTGTTGCACCAGGTTCAGCGATGGATGGCCTTGCGCTCGGAAAAGCTTCAGGTTCAGGGCGCGAAGAATATGTCGGATGCCGCTGCAGCCACTCTTGTGCAGCAGCACAATGCGCTGGACGCGAAGGTTGAGGAGGAAAAGCAGAAGTCGCCGGACCTGGTGCAACACACGAACCGGCGCGTCGATGCCGCCGCCGGGAATGGGAATCCGGGAACAGCCATTCAACGGTCGCCGGAAGAAGCTGCCGCGCTTCTGCAGAAGACCCAGCAGATTGCCGCGGACCGGCAACTACTGGCGGTGCTCGACAAGCGAGTGGATACGCACAAGGAGCTTTCCGGCGTCTACGGGCAATGGTGTCAGCTCCTGGCCGCGCGCCAATGGACCATCTTCCATCGCGCGATTATCGGCGTGCTGGTCATTCTGGCGATCGCGCTGGTTGCCTTGTTTTTCAGCACGTGGATGAATTCACTGGTCAGCCGGCTGACGATGGACCGTAGACAAATTCAGTCGCTGCACACGGTCACTCGCGTGTCGCTGCAGTTCACTGCGCTGCTGCTGATCTTGCTCGTGATCTTCGGGCCGCCGGGGCAGCTGGGCACATTTCTCGGCTTGGCTGGCGCCGGACTGACCGTGGCGCTGAAAGATTTCATCGTCGGGTTCATCGGCTGGTTCGTGCTAATGGGCAAGAACGGCATTCGCATGGGCGATTGGGTGGAGATCAACGGAGTCACCGGCGAAGTGCAGGAAATCGGGCCGTTTCATACGGTGTTGCTTGAAACCGGGAACTGGACGGATTCAGGCCATCCCACCGGCCGACGCGTCACCTTCACGAACAGTTTCGCGATCGAAGGTCACTATTTTAATTTTTCGACGACAGGGCAATGGCTGTGGGACGAACTTCAGGTGGTGCTCCCCACTGGCAAGGATCCTTACCCGATCGTCGAGGCCATCCGCAAGAAAGTGGAAGAGGAAACGCGGGAAAGCGGGCGGCAGGCGGAGCAGGAGTGGAGGCGCGCGGCGGGCTCACGGGACATGAGCGGGTTTTCTGCGGTGCCGGCCATCAGCGTGAAACCTGTGTTGGGCGGCGTGGAGGTTACCGTGCGCTACATCGCGAAAGCCAACGAGAGATTCGGATTGCGTTCGAAGTTGAACCAGGCCGCCGTGCAGCTTTTGGGCGGAAAAGAAGAGACCTGGCCGGCGCAGGTATAAACGCGGATTTATTCGGAACCACCAAGCCGCCGGACTTCTTCGCTGGTCAATCCATATAACGGTGGCGTAGGCACGCCGAGCATCGCGAGATACAAGTAGATTTGCCCGCGATGATGGATTTCGTGCTCGACCATCAGCCGGAGCCATTTCCACTTGGTGATTTCGACGTCACCCGGCGTTTTACATTTGGTCTGCAAGTCCGCGTCGGTGAGGCTGGAGAAAATTTCCAGGGATTCCTTGTGCAGGCGCTCCATCAGGGCCAGGACGTTTTCGTAGCCGTCGGCCAATTCCTTGCCGTGGCTTTTGTATTGGCTGGGCCTCCCTTGCAGATTTTCTCCCCACATGTAGCGCTCGGTGACGGCGATATGCCGCAGCAGATCGCCGAGGGTGAATTTTCCCGGAGCGTAAGACCAGCCGAGTTTGTCAGGCGGAACGCAGCGGGCCACGCGCATGGTGCGCTCGCGTACGGTGCCGAAATAGTGGAGGAAGGGCTTGATGGTCTGGATTTCCATGCGGGCCTCGAGTGTGCGATTGCGCGGGGCTACTGGAAAAGTCTACCGCAGGAGGGCGCGGGCGCGCGAGGCGGAGAGCGTGGCGCCGGCGTACATCAGTGCGAGCAGGAAGAAGCCGGTGGCGATGCTGAGACGTTGGGCGAGCCAGCCGAGCGAAAAGCTCATGGCCAGTTGCAGGATCGTGGCGAAAATGGCGAATGCGGACTGAGTGCGGCCCATGAAGTGGCGCGGCACGATGGACATCAAGGAAGATTGCGCGACGATGCCGCCGAGCGCGCGGAAAAATCCGAAACAGCCCTGCAGGATTGCCGCGCCGAGAAGAAACGTAACAAATGGCACGGCAACATGACCCAGGGCAAGGCCGACCATCACGGCGACGTACAGAGGCAAACGCACTCGCTGCGGCAACTGGCTAGTGATCAGGCCGCCCGCGATTGCTCCGATGGCCCAGCCCGCTTCGATGAAACCGAATCCGCGCGACCCGGAGTGCAAGACGTCGTTTGCCAGCGCGACCACCACCACGTTTCCGCTGACGACGCTGGCCATCAGGATCGCGTGCGTCACTCCCAGCGCAAGAACCACCGGTTGGCTGCGCAGGTAAGCGATGCCTTCCTTCATGTCGGCGGCGTAAATCGCCAGCGAGGTTCCTGCTTCCGCGATCTCGGGATTTTCGCCACTGCCGAGCGCTTGCGACGCCGTGTCCGTGGATTCGGAATATTCGCGCGGATACTGACGATGCGCGCGCGGCGAAACGTAGCCGCTGCGCAAGCGGTAAAGGCAGTAGGCGGAGACGAAGTAGGTGAGCCCGTCGATCAGAAGAATTCCGGCGATGCCCATGTTGTCGTAGAAAAATCCGACGAAGGTGCCGGCGAGCAGCATGCCGCTCTGCACGCCGACGAGCACGGAAGCGTTGGCGCCCGTGAACTGGCTGGGCGGCACCACTTCCTGCACCAGCGCGTTCACGTTGGACCAATACATCGCGGAGCCTGTGCCGGTGATCAGCGTCATCATGTAGAGGTGCCAGATGTGCAGGTGGCCGCGCCAGGCGATATAGGCGATGGCAAGCACCGCGAAGCCGCGCGAGATGTCGAGCAAGACGCCCAGGTAACGGCGGTCGAGCCGGTCGATCAGCACGCCGCCCAAAAACGGCACCACGAGGCCGGGGAGCGTGACGACGATAACTTGCCAACTCACGGCGACTGTGGAGTGCGTGGCCGACATGATGTACCAGCTCACGCCGATGAAATTCATCCCGCTGCCGAACAGCGAGACGAACATCGCCGTGAAAAAATAGCGGAAGCCGCGCTGCTGCCAGAGCAGCGACCAGTCAACCCGGTGTGTAACGGCGGTGGCCATCGAGCCTATCAGTTTACTATTTCTCTGAGGCTCATCGAATTGTGGCGATCGGAGACATTTCCGCGACGTCACCCCTTTTTCCCCGCGGTGGGGAGAATTGTTCCGACTATGACGGAAACGCGAATAAACTGTTGACCATCTCTAGAATGATTGTGGATTTCCTAAGGGCGGCGAGATGCGAGACGGGCGAGGTGTGATATTTACGCATTCGGACTTGCGTAGTACTCTCAGAAGCAATTCGCGACATCTCTGTGGTGGAGGAGTCCTCGATGGCTACGATTCCCGTTCCTATGGCCGAGCCGCAGGCCGCAATCTCTCCGCTTGGCCGTATCATTGGCGCGTTCTTTTCGCCGCAGGCTACATTCGAAGATATTGTCCGCAAGCCTAGTTGGATCCTGCCGATGGCCCTCATTCTTTTATTCAGTCTCGTGGCAGTCATTGCCCTGAACAGCCACTTCAGTTGGCACGATTTCATTCTTCAGCAGATTGAAAAGAGTCCGCGAGCTGCGCAACTCTCCGCCGAGCAAAAGGAACAGCAGGCGACGATGAGTGCAAAGTTTTCGCCTGTATTTTCCTATGTTTTCGGGTTGGTGCTCCCCATCTGTGGCTTGCTCGTCATCGCGCTGGTTCTAGCAGGAGCCTACAACGTGATGGCTGGTGCGGGCGCAAGCTTTAAAACTTCCCTGGCCATCGTTTCTCACGCCGTTGTCCCCGCTTCGATTGTGAGCACCATTCTTTTTGTGACGGTCTTGTTCCTGAAGCCAGTTGGCATGTTCGACCTGGACAACCCGGTCGCCACCAACGTGGCGGCGCTGCTCTCCGAGGATTCAGCCAAATGGCTTGTCGCTCTCGCAAAGAACATTGACCTGCTGGAGTTCTGGAAGCTAATCCTTATCGCAATCGGTTTTGCGGCCGTAAACCCCAAGAAGCTCAAGGGAGGCAAATCCTTCGGCATCGTTCTTGGAGTGTTCCTGGTTTACCTGGTTATCCGCGTGGGAATCGCGTTCGCCTTCTCCTGATACACTAGCAGAGTGAGTTTTTCGTTTGAAATTTTACAAAGCGATCCAACCGGCGCACGCCGCGGACAGTTGAAAACGCCACACGGAATGATCGAAACACCGGTGTTCATGCCGGTGGGCACTGCGGCGACCGTGAAAGGCCTGACGCAGGAAGCGCTGGAAACCCTGGGCGCGAAGATCATCCTGGCGAATACTTATCATTTATATCTGCGGCCCGGGCACGCGCTGATCCACAAACTGGGCGGGTTGCACAAGTTTATGTCGTGGAACGGCGCGATTCTCACCGATTCCGGCGGCTATCAGGTCTTCAGTCTCGCCGAATTGCGGAAGATCACCGATGAAGGCGTGCGCTTCCGCTCGCATCTCGACGGCTCGGAACACCTGCTCACTCCCGAAAAAGCGGCAGAAATCCAGCTCGCGCTTGGCTCCGACATTGCGATGGTGCTCGACGAGTGCATCGAGACACCGGCGCCACGAAACATAGCCGAGGCGGCGCTGAAGCGCACGACGGACTGGGCCAGGCGCGCACGGCAATATTTTCTGCAGCAGGCGCAGCAAAATGGCGAACCCGCGCAAGTGCAGTTCGGCATCGTGCAGGGTGCGACGTTTCCTGACCTGCGCCGGGAAAGCGCACGGCAGCTTCTTGAACTGGAATTCCCCGGCTATGCGGTCGGCGGCTTGGCGGTCGGCGAGCCGCATGAAACCACTTGCGAGATGACCGCGGAAGTTACCGCGCTGCTGCCGAAAGAGCGGCCGCGTTACCTGATGGGTGTCGGCCGGCCGGAGCAAATCGCCGATTACGTGGCGCGCGGCATTGACATGATGGATTGCGTGCTGCCAACCCGCGCGGCACGGCACGCTTGCCTCTACACCAGCGAAGGCCGGGTGCTGATCAAGAACGCGCGGTACATCGAAGACCAGCGCCCGATCGATCCGGGATGCGGTTGCGCCGTGTGCCAGCGCTACACGCGCGCTTATCTTCGGCATCTCTTCGCCGCTGGAGAAATCACCGCGGCCATCCTCGCGACCCACCACAATGTCCACTTTTACCTTGACATAATGCGGCAAATCCGAGAGGCTATCAGTTTTGGACAGCTTGCAAAATTCGCGACAGAGCTGCGCGCGCGCTATGCGGCGGGTCCAGCCTGAAGCGAACCGTCCGGGCCGCGCGTAAGGCGGTTCAGGGCGCGGGCAACCCGCACAAGTCGAGTCTCAGCAGGAGAATCGAGCGGGAAGGGAAGCGGGAACTCACCCGCTAGAGGATGGTATTCTCCCCTTCCGGGTCGGGCTGCGGGCCGCGGTTGTGCCAACGGGCCATTTCAGGAAAACTCGGAAAGGCATGGAATAATTCGGAACATGAATCTGGCAGCACTGATTTTTTGGCAAGCCGGCGGCGCCGCAGGGCTCGGCGGCTTTCTGATTCCCCTGGGCCTGATGTTCGGAATCATGTATTTCCTGGTGATTCTGCCGCAGCAGCGGCAGCGCAAGAAGGTGCAGGAGATGCTGGCGGCGGTGAAAAACGGCGACAAAGTGATCACCAACGCGGGCATCTACGGCACGATCAACGGCATGGACGGCGACACCGTGATTCTCAAGATTGCCGATAATGTAAAAATCCGCATCGCGCGGGCAGCGATTGCTCAGGTGGAGGCATCCGACGATGCGAAATAACTCCATGAGCCGCTCGACTTCGCGCTTGATCTCTTAACCATGAACCCAAATCTGAAGTGGAAAGCTCTGTTCATCCTCGCAGTCATTCTGTTGTGCATCTATTCCGTGATCGGCTATCCGAGCTTCCCCACGTCTCTCACGGCGCTCAAGGATAATTTCACGCATCAGATCAAGCTTGGTCTGGACTTACAGGGCGGCACGCACCTGATCCTCCAGGTACAGGTGCAGGAAGCCATCGCGCAGGAGACCGACCAGACGGTCGATCGCCTTACCACGGCGATGCGCGCCAAGAATATCCGCTACGATGAAGTGCGCCGGGCGGACGACACGCACATCATTGTGCGCAATGTGCCTTCCGACCAGCTCTCCGCCTTTCGCGACCTGATTCACGAGCAGTACGAAGGCATTTGGGAACTCGCGCCCGCTCCCGGCGAGACCGCGTCTTACATGCTCACGTTGCGCGCGAGCGAGATCGCCCGCGTTCAGGAAACGACGATGAGCCAGTCGCTCGAAACCATCGAGCGCCGCATCAACGCGCTGGGTTTGACCGAACCGACGATCCAGGCGCACGGCCGCAACGACAATGAAATTCTGGTGCAACTCCCCGGTGAAGGCGATCCGGAACGCGCCAAGGCGGTCATCCAGGCTGGCGGCCAGCTCGAATTGATGCTGTTGGTGGACCCCACCCCATATTCTTCCCAAGCGGAAGGCTTGGCGCGGCATGGCGGCGTTCTACCGCCGGGCACGGAACTCCTGAAGGAACGGCCGGAGTCGCACATCCGGCAGAATCCGAACGATACGTCAGAGAACTGGTTTCTGGTGCAGCGGCCTCCGATCGTGACCGGGCGCGACCTGCGCAGTGCCACGGAAAACCGCAACACGGATATGCCCGGACAGTGGCAGATTAACTTTGTGCTTTCGAACGAAGCCGCAAAGCGTTTCGGTCCGTTCACCGAACAGAACCGCGGCCGGCAGATGGCCATCGTCCTGGAACACCAGGTCTACTCGGCGCCAACGATTCAGAGTCGCATCGAAGACCAAGGCCGCATTGACGGCAACTTCAGCCAGGAATCCGCGCACGACCTGGCGCTTGTGCTGCGCGCCGGTGCCTTGCCTGCCTCGATTAAATATCTCGAAGAGCGCACCGTCGGGCCCTCGCTCGGCGCCGACTCCATCCGCCACGGCGTGCAGGCGTCTATCCTGAGCTTGCTGGTGGTGATGATCTTCATGGTTTTCTACTACCGGTCGTCGGGCGTGAACGCGGTCCTCGCCCTGATCATCAACCTGGTCATTCTTTTGGCCGCTCTGGCCATGTTCGGTGCTGTTTTAACTTTGCCAGGCATCGCGGGCGTGATTTTGACCATCGGTATGGGTGTGGACTCCAACGTTCTAGTGTTTGAGCGCATCCGCGAGGAACTTCGGAATGGAAAATCATCGCCGGCCGCAGTGGACGCGGGCTTCTCGAAAGCGTTCCTTACCATTATCGACACGCACGTAACCACAGTGGTCTCGGCCTTTTTCCTCTTTATTTTCGGAACGGGCCCCATCAAGGGGTTTGCTATTACCCTGACCATCGGCTTGATCGCCAACGTTTTCACCGCGATCTACGTTTCCAAGACGATTTTCCAATACCACCTGGGCAAGATGGATCGCCAGGCCGAGCTGAGCATCTAGGTACAGCCATTTGGTTCCGGTACTACCGCATCTTTTGGGGGCTGGGAACAAACAGGAAGACAGTGGAGTCTAAAGAAGGGAAGCGCGAAAAGGCATGATCGAGCTCTTTAAACAGCCCAATCTCGACTGGATGGGTAAGGCCAAGTATTTCTTCGCCTTGAGCGGTACATTGCTGCTCGCCGGCTGGGCGACAATTTTTCTGCATGGCGGCATTAAGTACGGCATCGATTTCCGGGGTGGCACCAACGTGGATGTCCGCTTTGCACAACCGCCAAATGTCGATCATCTGCGCAGCGGCCTGCAGGGCCAAGGCTTAGGCAATAGCGAGATTCAGAGCATCAGCGATATCGCGAATCCCAATTCCAACGAAGTGATGATTTTCGTCGAGCAGACCGGCCAAGCCGATCAGGCGCTGGATGAAGGCAAAGCCAAGGTGCTCAACGCGCTGGACGCGACGTACGGAGTTTCCGGCTCAGGCAAACAGGATTTGAATGCCGCAACGCCGACGGCACTCGCGAACTTTCTTTCTGCGAAAGACCCGCTCGCCCTCTCCGTGGCGGCTGGAGACAAGTACCAGCAGTTGGCAAAAGCGATTCTCGCGTTTCGCGACAAAGACAAGAACGGCGTTCTCACCAACATCGACGATCTGACGAACGTGAGCGGCGTGACTCCCGCCGTCATTTCCGCATTGAAAGATAGCTATTCGCTCGCGCCCTTCGCTATTCGCAACGTCGAAATCGTCGGGCCCAAGGTGGGTGGCGAGTTACGCAATCAGGCCATTCGAGTTACCCTCTATGCTTTGGCGGGCATGCTGGTATATATTGCCTTCCGGTTCGAGTGGGTCTACGGAGCGGCGGCGGTTTTGGCGGTATTTCACGACGTCCTGATTACGCTGGGTCTGTTCAAGATTTTTGGATTCGAAATTTCGCTGACGGTCATCGCAGCTTTGCTGACCCTGGTCGGTTATTCGATGAACGATACGATCGTCATCTTTGACCGCATCCGGGAAAACAGTCGCCTGTTGCGCAAAGAGCCGTTCGCGGACATTGTCAACAAGTCGATTAATCAGACGCTGTCGCGAACGATTCTGACCAGCGGGTTAACATTTCTCACCGTGCTCGTCCTGTTCCTGATGGGCGGCCAGGTGCTCCGGGCCTTTGCTTTCGCCCTGGTGGTGGGGATTGTGGTAGGAACGTACTCCAGTTTTGGCATCGCCGCTCCGCTTGTCGTCGCCTGGAACAACTGGCGGGGACACGGCGGAGTCGCAAGCACCGGAACCGCAGCCGGCAGCAGACCCAGGGGCAACGAGGGTGGGCAACCACGCCTCGCCACTTCTGGGAGGAGGTAATCGTCAGCCATGTTTGAAGAAATGGTCGTATCAACCTCGACGAACAAGAAGACCAACAAGCCGTGGACGGTTGTTATTTCCATGGCGTTTCAGGTCGGATTCCTTGCGATCCTTATCCTGATTCCTTTGATTTATACGGAAGCGCTGCCGAAGACGCTGATGTCTTCGATTCTGCTTGCACCGCCTCCGCCACCGCCGCCTCCGCCACCCCCGGCCGCCGTGCAGGTGATTCGCAAGCCGGTGCAGCACCTGATGGATGCCGGGAAGCTGGTTCAGCCAAAGGCCATCCCCAAGGACCTCAAAGTCATTAAGGAAGAAGCTGAGCCCGACTTGGGCGGGATGACTGGCGGCGTTCCGGGCGGCGTTGCCGGCGGGTCCGCTGGCGGCGTTCTTGGAGGCGTGATTGGTGGAGCAGGAAACGCACCACCGCCGCCGCCGAAGGCTACGCCGAAGCGCGTTACCGTTGGCGGTAACGTGCAAGCTGCGCGGCTCGTCAATAAAGTTACACCTCTCTATCCGCCTCTTGCGCGCCAGACGCGCATCAGCGGCACCGTGAGGCTCCACGCCATCATCGGCAAGAACGGCGGGGTGGAGCAGTTGCAGGTGGTTTCGGGACATCCGCTCCTTGTGCAGTCCGCATTGGATGCTGTCCGGCAGTGGCGCTATCAGCCAACGCTGCTGAATGGCGATCCGGTCGAAGTGGATACCGAAATTGACGTGGTTTTCTCTCTGGCACAGTAAGTTGTTCAACGGGGCGGCGCGGGTGTCGTGGGACGTACGCGTCGGTCTGAGTCCGCAGTCGAATTAACTCACTTGTGGGATCCGGCTCGCCCGGCGCCCCTCGGAAATAAGGAGCAAACGAATGCTAGCAACTCTGTTGGTTTACGCGGCGTGGCTGCAGGAACCCGCCACTTCATGGGACCTGCGTTCCATGTGGATTTCGATGGGCCTGCTCGCCAAAGTCGTAGTCGTTATCCTCTTCATCCTCTCGGTGTACTCGTTCGGCGTCATGATTGACCGCTTCCTGATGTACAACAATGCGCGCAAGCAGTCGCGCCTCTTCGTGCAGCAGGTGGCCGGCGCGCTGAAGGACGGCAAACTCGACGAAGCGATCGCCATCGCCGAGCGCAATAAGAAGAGCCACATCGCCAAGGTTGTCGCCACGGGGCTTTCGGAATTTCAGTCGGCTTCGCAGCAGGTTTCCGACGCGGAAGTGATTGAAGCCGCGAAGCGCGGCCTGGAGCGCTCCGTTGCCATCGTGCACGCGGAAATGAAGCGCGGCCTCTCGGCCCTCGCGACCATCGGTTCGACGGCCCCGTTCGTCGGACTGTTCGGCACGGTCGTCGGCATCTTGAACGCGTTTAAGGGCATTGAAAGCCAGAAGGCAACGGGCCTCTCCGCGGTCGCCGGCGGTATCGCTGAAGCGCTGGTCACCACCGCGTTCGGTCTCCTCGTCGCCGTGCCCGCCGTGTGGGCTTACAACTACTTCACGAACAAGGTCGAAGCGTTTGACGTTGAGATGGACAACTCCTCCATGGAGCTGATCAACTACTTCATCCTGCGCCGCGGCGCGACCAAGAAGTAACACGGAAGAAGGCAGACTATGGCTTACAAGCCGCAAGCTGGCCCCCAGATGGCAGCACCGAACGTGATTCCCATGGCGGACATCATGCTGGTGCTGCTCATCATCTTCATGGTGGTCACCCCCATGTTGCAGAAGACCCACCAGGTGGACATGGCTTCGGCCAAGAACGCCCGGGATATGAAGGATGCCGACAAGGATGACGCGATTGTGGTTGCGGTCACCCGGGACGGCAGCCTGTACATGGGAAATACCAAGATCACCAAGGAAGAGATCACCGGGCAGATCAAGGATCGCATCGCGAACAAGCTGGACAAGACTGTTTACGTGAAGAGCGATTCCCGTGCGAAGTACGGAGATGTGGTCGCAGTCGTGGACGAAATTCGGTCCGCAGGCGTCGACCAACTCGGTCTGCTGACGGAAAAAACACAGGCCCCCGGGCCCAATACAAAAGCCCCTCAGCCTCCGGCCAATCCCGGCGATTGAGGGCGTAGTTAGAGATATCGCTGTACGCTCATTCGTTTGCTGATGTTCGGGCTCCGCGCCGGCTCCCACCCGGCGCGGCGGCCAAACTCCAAATGCGGTGGGCGGCGGCTTAAGAGGAGATCTCGCAATGGGAATGGATGTAGGTAGCAGCTCAGGATCAATGGCGTCGCCGAATATCGTTCCTCTGATCGACATCCTGCTGGTGTTGATCATCATCTTCATGGTCATCACGCCTCTTACGCCCAAGGGTATGGATACCCTTGTGCCCCAGCCTTCACCGAACCAGCAGCAGAATCAGGAACTCGAAAATAAGACGGTTGTGGTCCAGGTTCTCAAGGGTGACAAGCTCAAGATCAACAACGAAGACACCAATTGGGACGGTCTCGGGCCGCGCATCGAACAGGTCTTCAAGGACCGCGCCGAGAAAGTCGCGTTCGTCAAGGGAGACAACGACGTCGAATTCCGTCAGGTTGCGCGCGCGATCGACATCATGCGCGGAGCGGGCATCGACAAGGTCGGTTTGATCACCGCAAAGCTGGAAGCAGGGCAGTAGCTCGCGTTCGGGTTTCGCGCCGGGATGTGGGAGTCCTCCTCGCAGGGTAATTCCGTTTCGCGAGGTGACTCATGGGAATCGAAGTTGTTGTGGGCAGGCGCGGGATCGTTTCCGATGTGAATGTGGTTCCGTTGATTGACATTCTGCTGGTGCTGCTGGTCATCTTCATGATCATTCCGCATCGCCAGAAGGGGCTGGACGCGGCTATACCGCAGCAGACAGACCGCCCAGTCCCGATAGATCCACCCGAAACAATCATTGTTCAGATTGCCTCGGATGGTTCGGCCCGAATCAACCAGTCGGGTGTGCCGCTCGGGGAGTTGAGCGCTCGTTTGCAGGATATTTTTGCCCGGCGCTCCGATCGGGTTGCGTTTGTTCAGGCGGACCGCTCGCTTGAGTTTCAAGCGGTTGCCCATGTTCTGGACCTTATGAATTCGGCGGGCGCCAAACCCATCGGGTTGTTGAGTTCGGAACTGGAAAAAAACCGCTGAACGTGATGGAATGGCCCAAGTGGGCGGATGTGAATCCTAGCTGCGGCGGGAAAGCCGGCCGCGCTTATCAGGGATGGTTGCTTCAATGACTGATGCAATAGTGTCACGGGAAACCTACTCGCGGTTTTCCCGCACAGCCAGCCAGGCGTTTGCCATGGCGGCGTTGTTGATCCTGGCGGCCGGCGTTTCTGGCTGCAACAAATTGCGGGCTCGCGATCTCCTCAACAAGGGCGTTGCGGCTTTCAAGGAAGCGCAATTTGACAAGGCAGTCGAAAACTTCAAGGAAGCCAAGGAACTTGATCCCGATCTGATGAACGCCCGCTTGTATCTGGCCACGGCTTACGCCAGTCAGTACATTCCCGGCGCTCCTTCGGACGAGAACAAGCGGCACGGCGACGAAGCTATAGCCGAATACAAAAGCGTGCTCGAAAAGGCGCCCGATAATCTAAGTGCCATCGACGGACTTGCCTCCATCCTTTATCAGATGGCTGGGCAGCCTTTTGACGAGAAGAAATTCGAAGAGTCAAAGTCCTTCCACCAGAAACACATTTCCCTGAAGCCGCAGGATCCCCAACCTTATTACTCCATCGGCGTGATTGACTGGGCGATCGCCTATCGCGGCAACACCGAGATGCGCGCGGACTACAACAAAGCGCACATCAATAAACAGGTGAAGGACACCGACGCTCTGCCACCGGATGTTCGTACAGCCTATACCCAGAAGTACGGCGCACTCGTGGATGACGGCATCGCCAGCCTGAAGAAGGCCACTGAACTCAATCCCGAGTACGACGACGCGATGACCTATCTCAACCTGCTCTACCGCCGCAAAGCGGACATGGTCGAATCGACCGCAGAGCGGGATGCGCTCACTAAACAGGCCGACGACCTGCTCGACAAGGTGAAGGAAATCAAGCAGAAGCGCGCAGAGCAACCAGAACAAAAGCCGGCGTCCTAAAACACGTTTTTTACGAAGGTTCCCAAAGCCCCGCCTGAAAAGTCGGGGCTTTTTTTCGCCCCAACCGCCCCTTGCTCCGGCAGCTCGCCAGTAGCCGCATAGCTAGTTCTAAACCCACAGTATTACCTTCTCTTTTCTTGTCTTCATAGGATCAGCAACTGTAGAATCGCCTAACGACACCAGCTAGCGGGAAATGGTACCGAGGCCGTACGCGCGGAGGAGGCCCACAATGGAAATTGCGGACAGGTCAGAAATTTTGATTGAGGAAATCCGGAAGCATCCCTCTGAAAGTGCGCATCCGCGCCCCTCAATTCCCAGGATGTCCGATACGGAACTCTTGCGGTTCGGCACGCATGCAAAATTCAAGTGCACTCTCGCGGAGAATCCTGACGATCCTCTTATGACCACGCTGGTGACACAGTTGGCTGAGGCCCGAGCGGAGTGGAACCGGCGGCATCCGGATCTGCCGCTGCGTGATTCGTTTTGACCTGGTGATTGACCGAAGCGAATTTCGCGGGCGGAACCTGGAATTCCAACAGCCGGATTTTTCGACGCGCACTCTTATGGTGCTTTGCCGATCCACCACAGCACGGTGGCGACAATCTTCCACGGCTGTTTGGCGCTGATGGCGACCGCTTCGTATGCGGAGTTCTCCGGAACGAGAACCATGGTCTGGTCATAGCACCGCACGCGCGAGATTGTTAATCCCACATCCTTATGCCACGCGATAACAATTTTCCCGTTCAGGCCGTTCAAATCGATTTGCGAGGAGTCGACGGCAACTACATAACCATCCTGGATTAACGGAGCCATGGAGTCTCCGCGCACCCGCAAGCAACTTGTGTAAGCGGGATTGGGACACCAGTCTTTCGGCGCCGCCATCATGTTCTCGATCGGCGCCTCGCTGAGCAAATGCAGATCATCGCCCTTTTCTCCGGCCGAAGTTGCCACGACCTTCAGCAAAGGCAAGGCAACAAGTTGGATCTTGCCCTGAGGCCGCCTCGGCCCGGTGCCGGCGCTCACAATTTCAAAATTCTGCAATTTGGAGGATCGTGTGTTTCGTTCCAGGGTGGGCATTACACGTAACACGTGCTCGCTGCGGAGGCCCGCGCGTTCCCAGAAAAACCAGCAGGAAGAGCCGTGGGCAAGATTTCCAAGCGCGATGTAGCCGTGAGAAGGAGGCTCCTGGGCGCCGCGTTCCCATCGGGAGACGGCCATTGCGGAAAAGCTCAATCGTGAACCGAACTCGCCCTGGTTCATGCCAAGGCTTTCGCGCAAGGCTCGGATGGCCTTTGCCCAAGAAGGCCTGCTGGAGGAGGAAGTTTTCCCGAGCATAACGGGTCTCATTTTCAGTGGAACTGTACGCTAGCGTACGACGCAGCGCAACTGCTCGCGGAGCGGCGAACTAACGCAGCGGGCTAGCGCGAAACGATAAACGGGCGTAGAGTGAATCTGCAGGTTCGAACTTCTTTCCGCCCAGTTCGAATCTGCTCTCTTTGTGAACTCCGACGAATTTCGCCAAGGAGCCAGGTGACCAAAAGAGCTGCGCTCAGTAACGGAATTCTTCGAAGATTGCCCCGCAAGGAATTCAAAGCCATACTCCCGAAATTGGAACTGGTGGCCCTCCCGCTGCATTCCGTGCTCAACGAGTCCGCGAAACCCATCGCCTTTTGCTACTTTCTCAATTATGGTCTCGCCTCCATCCTCACGGTCCTGAATAGCGGCAAAATCGTGGAAGTTGGCCTGACCGGCGCAGAAGGTTTTGTGGGCTTGCCGCTGGTGGCCGGGCTGAAGAGCAGCGCCAGCCGGGTCATCGTCCAGGTCGCCGGGAGCGCTCTCCGCATCAGAGCCACGGACATGATCGCCACGTTGGACCATTGCCCCGCTCTACGCAAGAGCTTGGGGCAATTTGGCCAGGAAGTCGGCGTGCAATCGGCGCAAATCGCCGCGTGCAACCGGCTGCATGACGCCAACCAACGGCTGGCCAGATGGTTGTTGATGAGCCAGGACCGGCTGGGCGGCAGCCAGGTCCGCCTCACCCAGGAATTCCTGGCGCACATGCTTGGAATGCGCCGGGCGAGCGTGACCGTAGCCTTGGGTTTCCTGCAAAAAAAAAGGCTCATTACCTTCGCCCGCGGGGCGATCAAGATCGAAGACAGGTCGGGCTTGGAAGTTGCCGCCTGCGAGTGTTATGTCTCCATCATGCAGCAGCAAAAAAGGTGGCGGAAAGAGTCGGAGTGAGGCGCGCGGCCCTCACCGGTATTTGTCTGTCGCCTGAAACGCGTGACCTTCCTGCTTTAATCCAGCATTACTCCTCTACCTGAAAACGCCAAGAAGCCGCATCAACTGGCCCTTTTGGTATACTGGAGCATGCCGTCGCCTGCCAATATCCCGCTCAACTTTAATCGGGACCGGACCGAGCGCCAACTGAACGCCCGGCTCGAAGAACTCCTCGAAAAACTGCGCACCAATCGGCCTTCCGAGGACCCCTGGCCGGTGCGGCGCGCCTTTGAAATAGCAACCGAGCGGCATCATGATCAGTTCCGCGCGTCTGGCGATCCCTACGTTTCGCATCTCCTCGAAGTGGGGCACATTCTCGCCGACATGCGCGTGGATGCCACCACCCTTGCGGCCGCACTGCTCCACGATGTGATTGAAGACACCGAATTTCCCGTTTCACGGCTCCAAGAGCGATTTGGCGATGAGGTTGCCCAGCTCGTCGAGGGCGTCACGAAAATCAGCCGCCTGAACATGATGGCGCCGGAAGCGCGCCAGGCGGAGAACGTCCGCAAGATGCTCCTGGCGATGGTTCAGGACGTCCGCGTCGTGATGGTCAAACTCGCCGACCGGCTCCACAACATGCGCACCCTGGAGTATCTGGAGCCTGCCAAGCAACTTCGCATCGCCCGGGAAACGATGGACATTTATGCGCCCATCGCTCACCGCCTGGGGATGTCCGTTATCAAGGGCGAACTGGAAGACCTCTCTTTCCGTTACCTGGAGCCGGACGCGTACTTCTCGCTCCAGAAACAGCTCAGCGACAAGGCCCCCTTTCACCAGAGATTTCTCGAGGAAGTTCAGAATACGATTCGCACGAAGCTCGTCGAAAACAGCATTCCCGCGGAACTCGAAGCGCGCGTCAAGGGCCTTTATTCGTTGCATCGCAAGATTGTCCGGCAGGAGCGCAGCCTCGACCAAATTTACGATTTGCTGGCCATTCGCGTTATCTCCGATTCGGACCGCAGCTGTTACGCCGCGCTTGGGGTCGTGCACCACATCTGGCGGCCCGTGCCCGGGCGTTTCAAGGATTACATCGCCATGCCGCGGCCCAATCTCTACCAGTCGCTGCATACCACGGTGATCCACTCGGGGCAGCCTTTCGAGATTCAGATTCGCACCCAGGATATGCATCGCATCGCCGAGGAAGGCGTGGCCGCGCACTGGAAGTATAAAGATGGAAAGCCCGTGTCTTCGGGTGACGACCAGCGCATCGCCTGGATGCGCCAGTTGATCGAATGGTCGCAGGAATTGCAGGAGCCCGGCGAATTCCTCTCGACGCTGAAGGTGGATCTCGCTCCGGTCGAAGTTTACGCGTTTACGCCAAAGGGCCGCGTACTGGAGTTGCCGCGCGGCGCCACGCCAGTGGATTTTGCCTATTCCGTGCACACCGAAGTGGGCCACCAGTGTGTGGGCGCGAAAGTGAACGGCCAGATGGTTTCGCTGCGCCATGAAATTGTCAGCGGCGATGTGGTGGAAATCCTCACGCAAAAAGGCCACAAGCCCAGCCGAGACTGGCTCAGCTTCGTGGAATCTTCGCACGCCAAAAGCAAGATCCGGCATTTCATCAATACCCAGGAGCGCGAGGAAGCCACCGAGATGGGCAAGCGGCTGTTGGAAAACGAGTCGCGCAATTTCCCGCGCGGCTTGAAGAAAATTCCCAGTGAAGATTTGCAGAAACTGTCCTCGGAATACGGGCTGTCGAGAGTGGAGGATCTTTTCGCTGCTGTCGGGTTCGGGAAATATTCCGCACGCCAGGTGTTGTCCCGTTACTTTGGCGAACCCGGCAGGGAAGCGGAAAAGCCCGCGGAAGACGCCAAGCCGACGCTGGTAAAAACCGTCAAGCGCATGCTGGGCATGGGCGAAGCCCCGTTGATCGTGAAGGGGCACGACGACCTGCTGGTGTTCCGCGCGAAATGCTGTAACCCGATTCCCGGCGACGACATCATCGGCTACGTCACCCGCGGCCGTGGCGTGGCTGTGCACACGCGAACATGTCCCAATGTGCAGAACCTGCTCTACCAGACGGAGCGCCGTATCGCTGTGGCGTGGGGCGGCGATAGTTCCGCCACCTTCCCGGTCGAACTCCTGGTGCGTGCCAAAGACCGCGCCGGCCTCCTTGCCGAAATCACCGCCGTGATCAGCGATGCCGGCTCGAACATTCGCATGCTCGAAAGCCGTCCGGACCGGCAGAACGCCCGGGTCGAAGCCAGCCTCGAAATCGCTGACAAGCGGCAACTTGAGACCATCCTCTCCAACATACGGCGCATCAACGGTGTCTACGGCGTCGAGCGCATCTACCAGGTCTGAGCCGCATTTTCTTCACCTGTCCGACTGTCCAGTATGGGCCAGGGCACAGCCCCGCTCTGGCCAGCTTGTAACGCATACACTGTAAGTATGCGGAAATCGCTCCTATTCATTTCGGTGCTGGCATTCGCTCTTGCGGGCTGCAGCACGAAGCCAAAAATTGACTACACGGCCCTCGATCAATCGGGGATGTGGTCCACCAATCTTGCGCAGGTCAAGAAGATGAATGTCTCGGCGGCGGAAGTTGGGGATCTGACCAGGCTGAAACAAGCCGGCGCCAGCGACGATTTGTGCCTCTCCTTGTTGAAAGCGGCGCGCAATCACAATCACGAATTCGCCAGCGGCGATTCCGTCATCGAACTTTCCAGCGCGGGCTATACAGACACCCAGATTCTGGAGATGGCTCAGGCTGACAAGCTCGACGCGCTCAGCAGCGATGCGGTCATGCTGAAGCTGATCGGCCTTTCGAACTCCACGGTGCAGGTGGTCATCCAGCGCCGCGAGCAGGGTTTGCCGACCCTTACCAGCGCGCAGATCGGCCGGCTGAAAAATATTGGCGAATCCGAGACGAAGATTCTTGAGCTCATCTACCAGGGGCTTTCCGACAAGCAGGCGGAAGCCTATGTCGCCAGGCTTGAGTCCGCCCGCAACCACTCTCACACTGAATTTGTGCGCAATCGCGGGAGGCGAGCCCGCTAGTTCTCCCGCTCGCTCGCAACGTCTGCTATTCTGCTCTCCGCATTCGAGGAGAGACTCCGATGAAAGACGTCGTACTTACACCGCGCGGCCCGAAGCCGATCGGCCCGTATTCGCAGGCAATCAAAGCCAATGGATTCCTTTTCGTCTCCGGCCAGGTTGCGCTGGACCCGCAGACCGGGGAATTTGCCGGCACCGATGTGCGCCAGCAGACGGAGCGCGTCATGGAAAACCTGAAGGCGATCCTGGAGGCCAGCGGCGTATCGCTCCCCCACGTGGTAAAAACCACCGTCTACTTGAAGGACATGAATGAATTCACGGCAATGAACGAGGTCTACGGACGGTATTTCACCGCCGCTCCCCCGGCGCGCTCCACGGTGCAGGCCGCGCGGCTGCCTAAAGACGCCCTGGTGGAAATTGACATAATCGCGGTTCTCTGAGGCGAAAACTCCTGGCTCGATCCCGGGAACTTCATTCTCCGGAATCGCGTCCTTACCCATTTCCAGAATGCCATTCGGCAGAATGGCGTTGCAAAAGTAAAAGGCCATCACCGAAGTGATGGCCCTTTCGAAATCAGTCTGCTTTGCTTCCAGGCGTTACGGACGATTCGGGCTTTCGAGGGCTTCCGAAATAGCAAACCCCGTAGCGATCGCCGTAATCGCCACCGCTGTAATCAAGAAGTAGTTGCGTCCGGCTCTGAGTGGCGGCCCGTTCATGCCGCGCTTCTTGTCGTCTTTGTGCGCACCGGCTCCTTCAGGGCCTTGTGCCATTGTCGGCGGGGGTTCAAGAATCACCCGATACGCGTCGCCGTCCGCAATGAGTTCTGTTTCTCCGTCAACGGTAATCGTCAGCGGACCGCGCTTGCTGACCACCAGAAGTTCCTTCTCATTCAGATAGGTTACCTGGCCGATTGTCGGTCCATCGGACTGGGCCCGGATTGCGGCTCTGGAGGCCAATAGCGTGAAAGCCCTGGAGTTGCCTGTCGAAAAGGTCGCGGTGCCGGCGAATAGTCTCGCGGAGGGAGCGCCTTCGGTATCGTTCAGGCTCGCCGCACTTCCGCTCTGCAGCAGGAATCTTGCAGCGCCCGCCCGAATCTGCACGCTCCCGGCAGCTTCCGTCGCCAGGCGGTCCCCGCTGAAGACCGTGGTGCCCGCTTCGGCGGAGGAATCGCCCAAGCGTGCGTGTTCTGCCGTGACGATTGTGCCCAAGGAGTTCGCCGTCGTGGGGCCAGCCCATGTGGGTGCAACCGTCAGTCCGATTGTCATCAGTGCCGCAAATGGTGCGCGCAAGCCGCGCATAGAGTCCTCCAGTGCCGGACAGAAAAAGAATACTTCCCCTTCCAAGCCCGCGTCAATCGGTAAACGCTTCCAGTGTCTTCAGATAGCACTAGCTCCATGCTAAATTTCGGGTTTCGTTGGCACAACTCCTTATTCGCTGCTAGAATGCCTTCACTGTATGGCTGACTGGAAGCAAATCACCGCGCGAATCCGCAGAGCACGCACCGGAAAAGACCCCGCGGCACAACTGACGAATCTCTTCACTAAGACCCGCGACGCCATGGTTGCCTTTGAACTTGCGCGCTACCTGGAATCGGTGGGGAACTCCGCCGACGCCGGCAGGTGGTATCTCACCGCCGCCGAACGCTTCCGACGCTCCGACTGGAAGACCAAGGCGCAGGAAAGCGCGACGCGCCTCGGCGCGACGGAACCCGCGGAGATCCCGGCTCCAGCCGGCAAGCCGGAAGAAGCTTCGAGCGCGAGCGAGGCGAAGGAAACGGCTGAATCCGAATCCCTGCCCGAGGAAGTTGAAACCCAATCCACACCTGTAGAAGCCGAAGCGAAGGCCCCAGTTGAGAGCCGCTCCGCTCCCTCCGATCGGGGTTCTCGTCATCGGCGCGGGCGGCGTGGCCATGACTCACACCGTTCTCCCCGCCGCGCGGACCATTCCTCCGGTCAACGCGAATCGCGGCCGCTCGGTCCATCGAGAGGCTACACGCCCCCCGCGCCTCCCGAAGAAGAGGCTCCTTCTGGTGTGGAGCGCCCGTCGCGCGCTTCGTTTGACGAATCCCCGGAAATTTCGGCACCGAGTCTGCGCGGGCGTTATGGCGATCCCGGACTTGCATCAAGGCTTTCCCAGTTGGAGATGAATTTCCGCCGATTGCTGACTTGCGCGCCCACTAAATTGGACGACGCCGATCGTGCCCCGGCAGGGCCGGGCGTCTGGGTGCTTACGGACTCTGACTTGACCACCTATTATTATGTCGAAGCCTGCCAGACTTTACGCGTGGCCATCCCCAACATGGCGCGAGGAGGAGTTGCGCGGCGCGGCGGCGAGTCCATCAAACCGAAACTCGCCGAGCATCTTGGGATTGCAGAGACCCGCGTCCCGAAATATTTGTCGGATCATTGTGTTGTCCGCTGGCTCCAGATGGATGAAGGCGCAGCGCACTTCGCGCATTTCCTCATCGCGGTTTTGCACCCCAGCCTGAACGAGTAACTTCTGCTCGCTGCAAGCCAACCCCGGCCAAACTTTTGGTACTTGCTTCCTAGCAGTAACCCCCTTCTCTTGCCATCAGTTAGCCCCGTTCACTGGCCCCTTGTGCCATTCAACCCCCCTTTTTTGCCGTTCGCCGTATCCCTCTGGCATATACCCTTTTCCCCGTTCAAACTATCTATGCTCAAGCACTTAGGGCTCACGCGGCAGCGCGTGGTAGTCTGGAAATGCCATGGGGGCAGTTCCGTTTAGGCTGGTTTGGGGCTTTCAACCGAATCCCAAGTTTTTTTTCGCACGACTCTGAAAGAGAGGCTACTGCTGTATGCCCAATACGATTAGCACACAGATTTTCCGGTCCCTGGACTGGGTGCTTTGTAAGACGGCTGGTATCACCTTCGATACCATTCAATATTTCAACAAGAAGAATCCGAATCCTTCGGTCACCCCGCAGTGGTCCGATAAGCCACTGCTGAAGTCCTGGGAAAAGACCAAGCCTACTCTCGGCTTCCCGCGCCAGACAGACTCGCTCTGCCCGGCCTGCGTGAAAGAAGCCCGCGAATCCATCATCAAGGGCGAAAAAGACTGGCGCGACCTGATGCATGAGAAGGTCGGCGAGATTAAGGCGCAAATCATCGAGCGCGACGGCCAGGTCTGGATGGTGAAAGACTGCCCGCTGCACGGCCACTACGAAGACATGATGGCCATTGACTCCGACTTCCTGAAGTGGATCGAAAAGCAGTTCCCCGGCCGCGATATCCCCGCGCACAATGATGAAGGCCTGCACAAGCACGGCTCTTCGAACGTTCGCTATGGCCGCGGGTCCGTGCTCACTGTCGACCTTACGAACCGCTGCAACATGATGTGCGATCCCTGCTTCATGGACGCAAACCAGGTTGGCTACGTCCACGAACTCAGTTGGGACGAAATCGTCGAAATTTTGGACAACGCGGTGAAGATCAAGCCGCGCCGCCAGATGTCCGTGCAGTTCTCCGGCGGCGAGCCGACGATGAGCCCGTATTTCTTCGACGCCATCCGCTACGCCCGCAAGGTCGGATACAACTCGGTCCAGGCGGCGACCAATGGCATCGAGTTCGCCAAGAGCAAGGAATTTGCGAAGAAGGCGTTCGAAGCCGGGTTGCGTTACGCCTACCTCCAGTTCGACGGTATCGGCAACGACGCCAACAGCCACCGCCAGATCGGCAACCTGTTTGACGTGAAGCTGCGCGCCATCGAAAACCTGCACGAAGCGGGCATCGAAATCGTGCTGGTCGTCACCATCGTCAACAACGTGAACAACGACCAGGTCGGTTCCGTCGTGAAGTTCGCGATGGAAAACCCCAAGAAGATTTCGTTCGTCAGCTTCCAGCCGGTTTCCTTCACCGGCCGCGACGAGGACATTACACCGGAGCGCCGCCTCCGCCAGCGCTACACCCTTTCGCATCTTGCGAAGGACGTCAGCAATCAAGTCGGCAAGATTCAGCCGACCCGCGACTGGTTCCCCATCTCCTTTATCAGCACTTTTGCCGGCTTTGCCGACATGGTCAAGGGCAACGAATCCCAGTGGGGTTCGCTCTCCTGCGGCTGCCACCCGAATTGCGGCGTGGGCACCGCGCTGATGATCAACAAGGAAACCAAGGAATGGGCGCCGGTTCCGCGCTTCCTGGATGCGCAGAGCCTTACGAAAGACATCACTGCCATTACCGACGCGGCTCGCGGCAAGAATTTCTCCAACTTCATGATGGCCATGGCGCTTTTGAAGAACTATCACCCGTTCCAGGGGCCCAAGGGTCTGAAGCTTTGGGACCTCTTCAAGAAGTTCGATAAGACCTGGGCGCTTACCAAGGGCGCTTCCAGCAAGTACGGTAAGACTTCCCCGGAACGCACTTATGAAGACGCCATGAAGCGCCGCGCGCAGGACCCGTGGAACTTCCTCTTCATCGCCGGCATGTGGTTCCAGGATCTCTTCAACTACGACTTCCGCCGCACCGAAATGTGCATCATCCCCTACGGCACGCAGCAGGGCGAAATCAGCTTCTGCGCGTACAACACCGGCGTGGGATGGCGCAACATCATCGAAAACATGCACAAGAACGCGACCGTGGCCGAGTGGTACAAGAACCACGGCAAGCACGAGATCTACGCCAAGGGCAAGAATGTCAACCTCGGCTCCTATGAGCACTCGCTGGTGATTGACGCCGGTGACGCTTCGCGCGTTCGCCACCTAGAGCACGACATTCCCCTGACCGCCGCCGAAGAGAACCGCATCCGTCGCAAGGCGGCTCTCGAAGAGCAGGCCCGTGTTCGCGCCATCTACGAAGAACTCGTTCTCAAGAAGCCACAACAGGCGGTAGTCCAGATCGGCACGGTATCCGACATCGCCAAAGCCGTACCGGCGAACTTCACGAACGCAAACAAGCCCATCGGCATCGCCCCGGCCAATGGCAACGGCAACGAAGCTCCCAAGTCCAAAGAAGCCGCCGCCGAAGCCGTAGCCGGCGACTAAGCTCCGGGTTCCACTTTTGATATGGCATAAAGGCTCCTTCGTTTGAGGGGCCTTTTGCTTTTGGGGCCATGGTTCTTTAGAAGCCCAGGCAGGAGGTTACTTTATGTGCCGGAATATCAGGACGCTTTACAACTTCGAGCCGCCGGTCACCCCGGACGAGGTTCGGGCCGCATCGTTACAGTTCGTGCGGAAAATCACCGGCTTCAACAAACCTTCGAAAGCCAACGAAGCCGCATTTCAAGCCGCCATCGATGAAATCGCGAATATCTCTCTAGGCCTTCTGCAATCCCTCGAAACCACCGCCCCTCCAAAAAACCGCGAAGAGGAAGCCGCAAAAGCAAAGGCTCGAGCGGCCGAAAGATTCGGGACTTGAGTACGCTGCGTTGGCGCCTCCTGCCGCTTCATTTGCTATACTTATTAGGAGAATTACTACTTCCAGGAAGAACCCATGCCCATCTACGAATACATTTGCGAAGACTGCAAAGAGCACTTTGAGAAGATTGTGATCAACAAGCAGCAGGAAATCTCCTGCCCCAAGTGTTCCAGCAAGAAAGCCGCGATCCAGCTTTCCGTTTTTGCCACGGCCGGTAACGGCTCCGGCTCGTCCTCTCCTTCCGGGGGCTTCTCCGGCGGCGGAGGCGGCTGCTGTGGTGGCGGTTGCGGCTGCCACTAGCCTGGCACGATTTCCAATCTGATGCTCATCGCTCCCTCATCTCTGGTTATATTCATGACCGGAGCCATGCTCCTGCTTTTGGTGCCGGGGCCCGCGGTTCTATACATCACCAGCCGAAGCATTAGTCTGGGGCGGGCCGCAGGGCTCGCCTCTGCCATGGGGATCGCCGTAGGGACAATGTTTCATGTTGCGGCTGCAACCCTTGGCCTGTCGGCCCTGCTGGTCTCCTCCGCCACGGCCTTCCAATTGGTGAAGTTCGCGGGAGCTGCCTACCTGATTTACCTGGGCATTCGCACGTTGCGCAGCGGAGACGCGGCCATGCTGGATCCATCCACCGATCGGCGAAGCCTGCGCAGCATCTTTGGCCAGGGAGTACTCGTCAACCTGCTCAATCCAAAAACCGCGCTTTTCTTCCTCGCATTCCTGCCGCAGTTCGTGGACCCGGGGCGAGGCCACGCGACATTGCAGATCTTTGAACTGGGTGTGCTCTTCGCGCTGATGGGTTGGGTAAGCGACTCGATCTGGGCAACGGTCGCAGGAACATTCGGTGCGCGCCTTCGCGGCAACGTGCGCCTGGGCCGCGCTCAGCGCAAAGTCTCCGGTGGTGTGCTCATCGCGCTTGGACTGGCGTCCGCATTCTCCGGCGCCAAAGCCAAGTAACCGACCCGCGCGCCTCAACCGTCTGCGTCAAACGCCCGCGCTTTTCGCCTTCACGGCCGCGTCAATCTGTTCGAACATTGCCATGCGGTCCCAGTTATCCCAGGTTTCCTGCACTTTGCCATCGGCAATCCTTGCGATCCCCATCCCTCGAAGCTTAATCTCCGCGCCAGTGGCTTCGATCCCCAACCCTGGTCCGGTATGCCGCATCGTCGCTGTCCAGCGCACCACGATTTTGTCACCCGCTCCAAAACAATCGTCCAGCGTGAACTGCATGTCGGGAAACGCGCTCAACAGCTTCGCGTGCAGGGCCAGGAACCCTTCCGGCCCGCGAACGTCGCCGCCGGTTTCGCTGATTCCGTGCATCACGCAGTCAGCCGACAAGAATTCCGGCACGGACTCGCCCTTTTTGTGATTCCACACTTCTTCGAACCACCGTTTCCCAAATTCCACATTGTCATCCGCCATATTGCCCTCCTTACGTGAGGCCAGTTATCCGCGGCGTCACTCTACCAAACAGCGTCGTCCCCAGCCACGAAAACAATCCTCGGTTCAATCATGCTCGGCGTGTTGAAAAATGGATGCGCGGAAATATTCCTGAAATGGAATGTTAACGGGAGTGTTATATAGGTGATTGTTGACGATGGCGCTCCGCTGCATTAGGGTAAAAGTTCATTACGAATGTCCCCAATAGATGGGGAGATACAAATTCTGTGAACGAGGAAAACCATGTTGAAACCCGGAGCGGTTCGCTCCCATGTCAAGAAAGGCAATTCCCAGGCCCATCCGGGGGTGAGCCCGCTGAATCCCATCCTCCAGAGGAATACGGGATTTCAGCCCCTACCCAAGCCGCTTGGCTTGCCGCCGTATCACTACGCGCTAAGCGACCATTTCCAGACGATCACAAAACACATCAACGACGCTGGCAAAATGGTATTCGACGTATTGGGCGATTCCGGCGGCGTCCAGGACGCCGAATTTCAATCCCATGTGGCCGATCAGATGGTGAAAGCCCTGGCGAACGCGGGCGCCAAAACACCTCAATTTTGCTATCACGTGGGCGACGTTGTCTATTTCACGGGCGCTCACGACGACTATTACTCGCAGTTCTATTCCGCCTACGAGCAGTACACCCCGCCGATTTTCGCCATCCCCGGCAATCACGACGGGGAAGTTGACGACCCAACCAAGCAGACCTCCCTGGATGGCTGGGTTGCCTATTTCATGCAGGCAAATCTAGACGTCGATCCCATCTCCAAAGATGCGCCCCGGGTCGGCCTGAACCTCCCCAACCCCTACTGGACGCTGATCACCCCCTTCGCGACGATCGTCGGCATGTACACCAACGTTCCCGAACATGGCTCCATCGATTCCAACCAGCAGCAATGGCTTACCAATGAGTTCGACACCGCCGATCCAAAGCTGCCGCTGATTCTGGCGCTCCACCACCCCATTTATTCGTTCGACGCTTTTCACAGCGGAAGTTCGAAAATGGCGGATGCACTGGAAAACGCCATCCGTGATACCGGGCGGGTTCCTAACCTGGTACTGGCCGGCCATGTCCACGACTATCAGCGCATTGAGCAGAATATCGCGCCCGATGGTCCCACGCCTTTCCTGGTTATCGGCAACGGCGGCTACCACAATTTGCATCAAATTCACTCGGCGAATGGAGACGTCGCCCCAGATACCCATGCAAAACTGGTCTACGGTAAAGTTTGCTGGGGGTATCTCACTCTCACGATCGACAAGCACGTCATCAGCGGCCAGACCACGGAGATCGATCGCACAGGCAACGTCACCCCTGGCGATAGTTTTTCCTACCCGGCCGCGCCCATCACTCTCAAGAACCCGAAAAGCGTCCCCACACTGTAAATTATTCTTCGACGGTGCCTCCTGATCGCCTGCCAGCCGCCAGAAAATGTGCCCGCCTGAAGCGGTTCACGCGGCGCCGCACCCGGCTTTCTGCGCGGTTAGGTCTTCCTGATCACTTCTGTCAGTTCATGGCTCCAGCCCCCTCACCGAGAATCAACTCTTTGTTCGAAAGTGGGCAGATTCATGCATGTGCATTTTGCAACAGACAGACACCCCCCGGTCGCGCACACTCCTTTTGTCAGAAATTCGGTTCGCAAGAGAAATGATAGGAAAAAATATGTGGCGCAGAAATTGTCCAGTTTGCCGGCAACCCTTGGAAAAGAAGCTTCCCACTGAAACCGTTTTGTGTTCTTGCGGAAAATTCATTTGGAAGGGCTAACGGCGGCTTGCCCGAAAGAGAAAGGCCGTTCCGGATGTCCTGGACGAAATGTTCTGCCCCACCGCTGTGCACTCTATTCTTGTTGCTGCCGCATGCTCTCGTCAGCCAGGGATTGCCCACGGCCCCTGCCGCACTCGACCTGCCACGCGGCACGCCTGTAGAGCTGCAATCGGTGCAAACAATCTCCTCGGCGCGCGCACGCAAGGGCGATCGTGTCGGCTTTATCGTCTCAAAGGATGTTCAAGCCGGAGGCTTCACAATTATCGGTGCAGGCGCACGGGCCGAAGGTTCGATCATTGGTGTGAAAGGGAAGCGGCCCTTGGGGATGGGCGGCGACCTGATCATCAAACTTGATTCTGTGGAACTCACAAGCGGCGAGAGCGTGGCTCTGGTTGCGCGCAAGGAGTTCAAAGGGAAATCGCACACCATCCGAATGGGAGTGGCTATGGCCATCGCCGCGGCGATTTATCTTCCTGCCGCGCCAGCCTTTCTACTGGCGCGCGGCCGGGACAGCACTGTTCTAAGTGGGACGGAGCTTACGGCCTACACCCGCAGCGATTCCGCGGTTGAAATGGCCGGGCTGCCGTTGGCGCGGGAAAATATTTCCGGGCTCGGCGACATGCTCAAAATGTTGCCGTCGCGAGTGACCAATGCGGAGGGGCGCGAGGGGGACATGCTGAACCTGATCTTCCAAGCCAAGGAAGAGGACTTGCAAGAGGCTTTTGCGCACGCCGGTTGGGTGAAGGTGGAAAAGTCCAAGCGCTTAATCGTCTGGCACTTGCTGTGGCAACGCAAGCACTATACGAAATTGCCGATGGACAGGCTGTACGTCTTTGGGAGGGCCCAGGATTACTCTTACGCTTTGCCGGACCCGCTCTCTATCGTTGCGCGACGCCATCACCTGCGCATCTGGAAAACCGGTGGGGTCGTTGACGGCGTGCCGCTATGGGTCGCTGCGGCAACACACGACATCTCGATTCACCTTGTGAAGCACAAGTTCCGGCTCTTTCACCGGATTGACCCCAATGTGGATGCCGAGCGCGACTTCATCGCCGGGAATCTCTCGGAAGCGAAGTTCCTCACCCGCGAGGAATACGTGAACTGCCCCGAGCCGGTATCCGGGGCGCAAACGGCCACGGGGCAACCTTACTACTCCGACAGCCGCATGCTCTTGCTGGAATTGCGTCCGGGCCAAACCTCCACATCTGCCGCAACCCAAATCGCCGGCAAGCTGCCGTAGTCTCGCGGCATGCCCCGCAGCAGCTCCACTTTTTATCTGGAATATTTCTTAAGATACTCCGGCACCGCTGGATTGTTTTTCCTCTGTGGGTCGGCCAGCGGCTCTTTCGCCACGGTCTCAAGGGGCAGCACGCCCGCCCACACCGGCAAGGCGTAATCCTCTTCATCATCAATCGGCCCGCCGGTGCGGACCTTAGCGCTTACTTCTTCGAGCGGCAGCGCCAACACGGTTGTGGCCTTTAATTCCTGCTCGGTCGGTTGGCGGACATCGTCCCAGCGGCCTTTCATCACATGCTCGGTGAAGACGCGCAGCGCTTCCATTTTTTCCGCGGGATCCGTCACCAAGCGCGCCGTGCCCAGAATCACCACGGAGCGGTAATTCACCGAGTGATGAAACGCCGAGCGCGCCAGCACCAATCCGTCCACGTGCGTGACTGTAACGCTCACCGGGACGCCCTCGCTCAGCGTGCGCAGCATCCGGCTGGCCGCGCTGCCGTGAAGGTAGACTGTGTCGCCGGAGCGACCGTAATTCGTGGGGATCACATAAGGTTGGCCGTCCACGTTGAACCCGACGTGGCACACGAATCCTGTGTCGAGAATCGAGAACACGGTTTCGCGCTCATATTTGCCGCGTTTTGGCAGCCGTTTAACCTGGGTGCGTTCGGTGGGTGTGAAGTCGCTCATGCACACCAGTTTAGTGCGTTGCGGCCCCTGCGCCAGAGCCAACTTGGCCCCCCGCGGCCTGCCCGCGCTTTTGTGAAGAGAGCCACGGCAACAGGTCTGGCTCCGCAAACGCCTTCTTCCAGACCTCGTGGTCCATCTTGCGATATTCGGTGTAGCGCAGATTCGCGTGGGCTTTGTTGAGCTGCTTCATCATGTCGCGCACCAGCATCACGGGCACGGTTTGGTCGTCCTCGCCCTGAAAGACCCAAAGCGGAGTGCTCGCCAGCGCCTTCACATCGGTGAAATTGTCGTACGCGGAAAGGACGATCGCCCCTGCCCATTTCCCCGGATAGGCTTGCAGCGCCGACCAAACGCCCAGGCCGCCCATGGATTGTCCCGCGAGATAAACACGATCGGGATCGATGGAAAATTCCTTTTCCACATCGGCCAGCGCTCTCATGGTCAGTTCCAACCATTTTGTCGGCTGGTTCAGGTCGGGGTCGGACCAGTTGTCGCCGGAGGGGCACTGAGGCACCAGCTCAAACATTGGGAATTTCAATTGCACGTCCTTGCCGGCCCAGAAATGTACTCCAATCTGGTCCGCGCCATTCAGTTGCTTCACGTTGTCGCTCCCGCGGCCGTCGCCGCCGTGAAGCCAGAGCAGCAGCGGGTATTTGCGGTTGGAGTCATAGCCAAGCGGCACGTACAGGCGGTAGGGCAGTTGCTCGTTCTTTTTATTGGCGTAAATCTTCTTGCGAAATTCGATGTCGTCTTTCGTAAGTTGGCCACTGCGTGCAAACGGCGCGAGAATGAGCGCAAGAATCGCCAGTACCGGCGCTTTCGTCCGAAAACACTTCCTCAATATGCCGCTCCTTCGTACATCAAGCCTTCTTCCCGGCAAACGACCCAATAAAAAAGCTGAAAATCTGCCTCTTCCGTGGTTCCCGAATGTAGTGGCCGGTCTTAAGACCGGCCACTACATCTTTCACCCAGGCGAATTGCTAGCCTCGTCAGGACTGACAATTGGACGCCCGCATGTGGCATCTTGTTACGGTTTCGCGGCCACGCGCACTACGCGGAAGCCAATGTATTCCGCGCCCGCCACGCAACTCGATCGTGCGTCCGAGGGACAATCCGCGCTCCCGCCTTCCGCTTTGCCCTTTCCATCGGGCAGCACGACCCACTCGGCCACGTTTCCTCCCAGGTCAAACACCAGCTCCTGATCCTCCTGCCCTTGTCCCGGGAAACTTCCCGCGGGCTTCAGCAGTGGCGCGTTGCCCCCAAGTTCCTTCACCTTTTGCCGCAGGCGATTCGTGTCATCGGGATTCAGGGCATAACCCGCCCAGTAATCTAGCGTGTTTTCGCCATCTTTTTTATCGTACCAGCCGGCTGCCTCCTTTTCCGCGGGCAGCCGCCATGTTTGGCCCGCCACTTTAGAGAGCCACTCCGTATAGGCCTTGGCCTGCTCGAAGGATACGCTGTTCGCTGGATAATTCTCCGTGCCGGGTTCCACTTTGTAATTCTTGTCGAATGCGGAGAACTGCGCTCGCGTCACCTCGAAGCGGCCAATTTCCAGATCGCCGCGCCTCACCAGCTCAGGAATCAACACCGATTTACCTTTGCCGGCAAACGCGCTGCCCAGCTGGCCGCCCGTGCATGCGATGTTTTTCGTTTTCAGCGCGGCATCCAGCGGCGAACCCGCTTTCAGCGCCTCATTTTCAGCTGGCGTAGCCTTGAAAAAGTACTTGTCGAACCACGCCATTTCTTCTTCCACCTTGCGCATCTGGTGGGTCAGCTTGCGCGGCCCGTGCGGCTCGCCGGGGAAAATGACAAACTTCACCGGCACCTTTCCATAATATTGCAGCGCGCGAAAGTAAGACCAGCTCTGCGCCGGAGGCACGTTGGTGTCCGCGGTGCCGTGGAAAATCAGCACGGGCGCCTTCACCGTGTCCATTTTGAAGAACGGCGACTTGTGAATATAGAGATTCGGATCCTCCATGGGCGACTTCCCGAAATAGTAGGAATCGAACGAATCTCCGAACGCTACGTTGCCCCAATCGCTGATCCACTCGATGTCGCCCGCGCCGACGCTGGCCACCTTGTAGCGATCCGGATAGGTCACCAGCAGGCTCGTCGAAAGAATCGAGCCGTTCGACCAGCCCATCGTTGCTATCTTGTCCGCGTCCACAAACCCTTTGTCGATCAGGAAATCCACGCCCGCGTTGATGTCCGGCGTTTCCAGGTCGTAATACTTGCCGCAGCAGATCGATTCCACCCACTTCAAGCCGTAGTTATTGCTGCCGTGATAGTTCACTTGCAGTACGAACGCGCCGCGCTGCGTCAGCAGTTGCAGCGGGTACGCCCAGTTGTTGTCCCAGAAATCCTTGTCGGAACCTGCCGGGCCGCCATGAATCGCGGTGATGAGCGGATACTTTTTCCCGGCCTCGTACTTCGCCGGGTAATGCAGGATGCCTTCCACTTCATCGTTATTCGAGCCCTTCCAATGGATTACTTCTGCTTTTGCCATCACGCGCGACTTAATCAGCCCGTCGTTCAGGTGAGTCACCTGAATCGGGGAAACAAGTTTGCTCCCATCGAGCTGCGCCCGGTAGAGCTGTGGCATCACGCTGGCGGTCGAATATTCGTACACCAGTGCCTTGCCGTCCGTCGCCACCTCAAAGCTTTCAATGTTCTTTGCCGTCTCGCCGTCGAGCGATGCGCGCTTCCATGTCCAGGCATCCCCAGCTTTGCTGCGCATGTAGCGCGACACTTCGAATCGGTGACCCGCTGCCAGGGCGGCTATGAATCCGTCGCTTGTCGCCGACACGCCGTCCCCCACACCATTTTCCCAATCGAGCGGCACCGCCGCGCTTTTTCCTGCGGCAACATCGTAGAAATAAAGCCGCTCAATGGAAGCGGTAATAAACTTTGGATCGGTCGAGTATGGCGCCATCGCATAAAATCCGCCGTTGTCCGCAGCCCATGAAAAGGCGCGTGGATAAACGCGGCCCTCGGTGAAAATCTGCTTTTCCGTGCCGTCCGTCAGGTTGTGCAGAATCGTCACAGGCGGAACTTTCTGGTCAAACGAGTAGTGCAGGCTTTTCTCGTGGACTGCCACGGCGTACTTGCCGTCTTTGGATACGCTCCAGCTTCCAATCCAGTCGGTGTTGGCCGTCAGGCGCGTAATCTTTTTGTCTTTCACGCTGATTTTGAAAAGACGCACCGGCGGGGCATGGTCGGCGTCGTCAGCTACCTCGGAATCGTCTTTCTTTTTCTTTTCCGCCTGTTCATAGGCGCTCGGATCCTCTTCCGCGCTGAAAATCAGAGTGTCCTTGTCCACCCAGTCGACCCGCTGCGGCCCGCGCGCCAGCTCCGTCAAAACATAAGGCTCGCCGCCGTGTGGATTGATCAGCCAGATCTGCGTGGCCGCCGTATCGGGTTTCGCTTGCGGCCTCGCCTTGGAACTCACGAAGGCAATCCACTTTCCGTCCGGAGACCAGTTGAAGCCGGACACGTTATCGGTCCCGCGGGTAAGCTGAATCTCCTGGTCGCCCGAGAGGCTCGAAAGGTACAAATTGGAAACCACCGCGTCTTTCTCTTTATCGCCTTGCGCTTTGACCCAGGCCAACCACTGGCCGTCAGGCGAGATTCGGAATTGCCGGACGTTTTCCGCGAAGACTACGTCCTCCGGTTTCCAGGGAGATATCTTGGCGGGAGTCTTGCTCTCCTCGGCGGCCTTCGGCATATTCGTGAAACACAAACAAAGGGCTACGAACGCAAAACAACTGAGCGGGCGGAGTTTCATGGGATCCCCTGTGGAAGATGTGCTATCAGAAGCGCGTTTCTCATCCAATCAGACGCGCAACGAGGATAGTGGAATTGACGCCATTTGGGAATGGTGTAGTCTGATGCCCGTTGCTGAAACGAGGAATACCCATGGCGCCGGTCAAACCCGTGTTTACCCCGGAGACGTTTCTTTTTTTTCGCGACCTCGGAAAGAACAACAAGAAAGTTTGGATGGACGCGCACCGCGACCGCTATCAGGCCGCCGTGGCTCAACCCTTTCGCCGCTTGCTGGAAAAGCTTGCCCCCGCTGTGCTCGCGCTCGACGATCGCTTCGACACCACCGGCCGGGCCGGAGCCAACTTTTCGCGCATCAATCGCGACATTCGCTTCGCCAAAGACAAAACGCTTTACAAAACACAGATGTATTTGAAATTTCAGCAGCCGTTACCTGGCGATCGCGAAAGCGGCCAGCTCTACGCCGGACTTTCCACCGACATGGTCACCGCGGGGTTCCGTCTCTATGGCGGCCCCAAGCGGAAAGAGTCCACATTCGCGCTGATTGCGGGGCCTCGCATCGTCGCAAAGCCCCGATGGGTCGGTGACCAGAAGCGTCGCCTCGGCAGGAAATATGACAGCTATTGGTACACTACCGAAAAAGGGAATTGGACCAAGCATGATGGCTGGCCGACCCGCGCGGAGGACTGGAAGAAAATTCAGGCCTGGATCGTGCGCTGCAAAATGAAGCCCGCTGAAGCCACAAAACCGGGTTTCCCGAAAGAGTTGGCCAAAATATTTCGTGAGGTCTACCCGCTTCTGAAATTCACGAGTATCCCGTAGCGGGAATCACACAAAGAGAGAAACCGTGAAACGACTCTTGCTGATCCTGATCTGGACCGCGGTCGCCGCGCTAGGCGCCGTGGCGCTTGCCACCATCGCCTTTCATCGCGGCGAGCCCATCAACGCGACCTGGTTTGTCTTGGCGGCGGCGTGCTCGTACCTGGTCGCCTATCGCCTTTACTCCGCGTTCATTGCCGCCAAGCTTCTGGCGCTTGATAACACGCGCGCCACACCGTCCGAGCGCCTCGACGACGGCCGCGATTTCGTGCCTACCAACAAATGGGTCCTTTTCGGCCACCACTTCGCAGCCATTGCCGGCCCGGGGCCTCTGGTCGGGCCGACCCTCGCCGCGCAGTTCGGCTATCTGCCGGGAACCCTGTGGTTGATTGCCGGAGCGGTCTTTGCCGGCTGCGTGCAAGACTTCGTGATTTTGTTCTGCTCCATTCGCCGCGACGGAAAAACGCTCGGCGAAATGGCCCGCGATGAAGTCAGCAAACGCGGCGGCTTCATTGCGCAACTCGCCGTGCTGGCGATCATGATTATTTTGCTGGCCGTGGTTGCGCTCGTCGTCGTCAACGCGCTGAAAAGCTCGCCCTGGGCCACGTTCACTTTGGCGATGACCATCCCCATCGCCCTGCTGCTCGGCGTCTACCTTCGCTACTTCCGGCCTGGGCGCGTGCTCGAAGCTTCGTTCATCGGCGTCGCACTGGTGCTCTCTGCTGTCGTTGCCGGCCAATGGGTGGCCGACTCGCCCTACCTGGCGAAACTGTTCACGCTCGGCGGCGTCACGCTCGCCTTCGCAATCATCGCTTATGGCTTTGCGGCCTCGGCGTTGCCGGTGTGGCTGCTGCTCGCCCCGCGCGATTATCTGAGCGCTTTCATCAAGGCTGGCGCGATCTTCTCGCTGGCCGCTGGCATCCTGCTGGTTCGCCCGCAAGTGCTGATGCCGCCTCTCACGCGTTTTGTGGACGGCACCGGCCCGGTCTTCGCCGGGAAAATCTTCCCATTTTGTTTCATCACCATAGCCTGTGGCGCGATCAGCGGGTTCCACTCTCTGATTTCCAGCGGCACCACGCCGAAAATGATTCTGCGCGAAAGCCACGCCCGCTTCATCGGCTACGGCGCCATGCTGCTCGAATCCTTTGTCGGCGTTATGGCCATGGTCGCGGCGTGCGCGATGTCGCCGGGCGTCTACTTCGCGATTAATAGCCCGGCCTCCATCGTGGGCGCCACCCCGGAAGCCGCTGCCGCCACGATCTCCGGTTGGGGCTACCCGCTTTCCGGCGGAACGATGACCGTTCTGGCGCATGCCGTCGGCGAACAAACTCTGCTCAACCGCGCCGGCGGCGCTCCGTCGCTGGCCGTCGGCATGGCGCAGATTTTTTCCAGCACCATCGGCGGCGAACGCCTGCTCAGCATCTGGTACCACTTCGCCATCATGTTCGAGGCCCTTTTCATCCTCACCGTTCTCGACGCCGGCACGCGCGTCGGCCGCTTCATGATTCAGGAACTCGGAGGTCGCGTGTGGAAGCCGATGGGCCGCCTGAACTGGATGCCCGGGATTCTCCTATCCAGCGCGATCATTGTCGGCATGTGGGGATATTTCCTGTATCAGGGAGTGATCGACCCGCTTGGAGGTATCAATTCGCTTTGGCCGCTGTTTGGCATTTCGAATCAGTTGCTCGCTGCGGTAGCACTGGTTGTGGCCACCACGATCCTGCTGAAAATGGGCAGGCTGAAATGGATTTGGGTGACGCTGCTGCCGATGGGGTGGTTGGTGGTCATCACCATGACCGCCAGCTATCAGAAAATCTTCAGCCCCAACGCCCGCATCGGATTTTTGTCGCAGGCAAGCGCCCTGGCTGCACAGATTGCGTCTGGGAAAATCGCTGCCGCGAAAATTGCTGATACGCAGCGGAACATCTTCAATCTTCGGCTGGATGCCGCGGTCACCGCCGTCCTCGCCCTCATGATCCTGGTGCTACTCGTAGAGGCGCTGGTGCAGTGGTACGCCATCCTGAGCCGGAGCAAAGCGCCCGTTATGCAGGAAACGCCATACGTGGCAACACAATGGGCGGAGGGCGACTGATGCGAACACTCTTGTCGCGATTGGAAAGCGCGCTGCGAAATTTCTGGTGCGGCCTGCGCCAGTGGAGCGGCGATTCCGCCTACGAAACGTATCTCGTCTGCGCCGAGCGCAAGCGAGCGCCGAAGCCGTTGTCCGCCGCCGAATTCTACGTCGAACAGCTGAACAAAAAATATTCCCGCCCCAACCGCTGCTGCTAAATCCCTGTAGCGTCCACCTTAAGGTGGACGCTACAAATCACCTTCGTCTTCGGTTGGCTTCAGCTGCGACACCTTGTGCGTAATCTTCACGCCGCTTTTCTTTACCCCGGCCAAAATCGCGCGCCGCGATTCAACAGGAAGCGCCTCGGGAGGAAACACACCCTCGATATCCCGGGGGAAAAACTTGATGAACAGCGAAGCCACATGCGCCGTCGCATAAGCCACGGGGGTGTTGAATTTTCCCTGCCGCCGGATCTGATACAGCGTGGGAAACATCACGTCACTTCGGACGGAGAGCCGCTGATCCTCTTTCGGCGAATGCTTCACTCCGATCACAATCATCGACGCCGCAAACCGTGCGTTCTGCAAAACGCCCTGGCGGATCAACGCGGCGATCTTCCGCGGCGACGACGTTTCCGGAAAACGCCGCCGCGAAATCCCCCGCGACCTCGAAAGTATTCCCAGCTTGTGCCAGCGTCTCAGCCGGTCGAATTCGTTGCCGCCGATCTTCACATCCAGTTCGCGCATCGGGATACAGTGCGGCAGTGTAGCTACCTCGTCCTGCGCCGCCAGCACCACGTTCGCCGCTCCGATGGGATCGGGGAAACGAAATTTCTCCAGTTCGGAAAATCGCTTCGCCAGCTGATATTTTTTGTTCCGGTAAATCCGCGGGTGCGAGATGGCCTCGTCGAACGAAACTTCCGGCGACCACTGCGATATCGGATCGTCGCTTTCCGTGCTCTCGTAAAGGCGGATGTGCACGGACTGGACTTCATCCATCATCTCCGCCGCGCGCTTCACCAGCAGGTTGGTAAGGCCGGGCGCCGCCCCGGTATTGATCAGTGCCGCGCGGTGTTTCTCTTCGAATTTCTTCTGGTACCGCACCTGCTCCGGCTTGAAAGGGTTGCGCGTCAGATGCGAGCTGAGGTCGAGATAGTGCGCGCGAAGGCGCAACGCGGCGCGCAGCACGATTTCGTTGAACACCGCGGCCGATGCGTTGACGATTAGTTGGCAGCCCTTGGCCGCCTTCACAATTGCGCGCAAATTGCGCGCGTTCACAGTAGCCACGGGAATCGCCGATTTCTTCCCTAGAAAACGCCGCGCGCGCGCGGGGTCTCGATCCCCGCACCAGACCACATGTCCCTGACGTTCCAGGAGTTGCGCGAGCAGCGAACCCGTCGCGCCCGCACCCAAAATGAAGATTCGCATGGCGTTAGCAGACTTTATCACACTCGCCGCAAACCGCAGCCGGCGGGGTAGAAGTGTTGTTACGCCCTGGGCCGGAGCGGCAAGAGTGCCTCAGGGTTGGGCCGTTTTAAGCGGAGGCTCGGTAAGAGGAATATCCACCGTGATTGGAAAATGATCGGAAAGCGCCTCGTCCGGCGCATCATTCACTTCCTGCAGCGTCCGGGCAAAATGCGGGGCGAACTTGTAGCTGCCCCCCGGCTTGGAATCGTCCTTCGCATATCCTTTTACAAAGAACCAGTCGAGTTTGTATTCGCCGAAAAGTCCGCCGTAGGTGCGGGCCAGGGCGAAAGTGTACCGAAAGCCCTTGGTGGCCCGCTGATTTGAATCACTCAGCGTTCCGCCCCTGCTATCCGCGCTGCGAGCATCCTCGCCGCGAAAGTCAAAAGCGTATCCGTCATCAAAGCGGTAGTCCTCGAGGTCCCCGAAAAGCTTTGCCTCTTTCTTGCGGGAGACCAGAGGGACATCAAAACCAGTAGGGTCATTCTTATTGCGCATCATGTTCACAGGCATGAGCAGAATGGTCGGAGCACCGGTTGACCATTTAATCGCGCTAACGGCCCACTTGTCTGGATCTTTCAGGCGCTCCTTGACCACCTTAGATACGGAAGTAGGTGATGTGTCGGAGCCGGAGGTGTTGAAGTCCCCGGCAAGAATCACGGGATTTTTTTCGGCGCGGATCCAGCCGAGAATTTCAGTCATCTGTTTTCTACGGCATTCCGGTTTGCACTTCGTTTCCAGGTGTGGCGCAACCACTGTCACTGCCCCGGTGGGAGATTCCGGCACCGCGAGTTCCACGATGAGCGTCGTCCGGCCGCCGCGGCGAACCTCGCGCGCGATTCTTTCCATGAACGCAAGATTGGCGCCCTTGCGTTTCCCCGCTTCCAGTTTGGAGATCTCTTTTTTCTCGCCCAGGAACCAGTCGTAACAAACCGGGAGCGACTTGATGGTCGCCTTGCGGATCGGATACCGGCTGAGCACCGCTGTTCCATGCATCCCGAGGTACCGGGTCTTGTCCGGCTCGAAGGACTTCTGGATGTCTGCCTGCGCCGCTTTGTCGTCCATCACCACTTTTTCGAGGCCGAGGCTCAACGGATCGATTTCGAGAAACTCAACGGTGTACGCGTAATTCATCTTCAGCGCTTGCGAGAGTTCGCGGGCAACATTGCGGTAATCGGTGCGGGTGACTCCGTAATCGACTTCGTTCAGGATGAACAGGTCGGTGGGATTAAGGATTTCCAGCTGGTCTTTGACTTCCTTGAGCTGTTCCGCGGTGAGCGGTTTCGACTTGGCATCCTTCTTTTCCTCGATATATTTCCCGAATTTTTCCGGCTCCGTCAGACTGATGCGGATTCCATCAAACATAATTCCCCGCTCAATGTTCCACATCGTTGCGCGCAGGTAGGGTCCCAGAGCATCCGAAGAAGGACGGTGCGGTTTCGCGCCATCATAGAAAGCTTCGTTGCTCAGAAATGGCGTGTGAAGCAGTTTATCCAGGCGAGCGGCGAGCTGCGCATTCGGTTCGTCGGTTTTTTCCAACTCGACCAGATCGTCGAACGCCAGCGGCTTTGGAGCTGACACTTTAACGTAGTCTTCTTTGGCGGCCTTCGTCTGGTCGAGTGTGCTTGGGCCCGCGAACAGAAGGGCAATGATGCTTGCCCATCTGAGGGTGCCGGCGAAATTCGCTATTGAAGGCTTACTGAGTGGCCGCGCAACACTTAATAATCTCGATTTCACTGGCGAGTCCTGCGGGTTCATGGATACACCACCTTCGGGAGAATTTCCTGCCGGTCGTACCCTGGGCGGGGCGTTTAAACCGCCTGAGCATACCCTAAGTCTTCGAACCGCGTCTGATTTTGTTGCATCAAAGGGAGAACGTGCGATCGCAAACTGATGGCTCCACTGGGTTCGCTGCGATTGCAAGCTATTTCGGACCGGCGTAGGATTGTAGATGTAACTCCGACTCCGTCGACCTGCGGGGGAGACATCCCATGGCGGCGGGGCGAGGCGGCCGATGGCGGCTCGCCGAGGGTTCGGGTGGAAACGCCCGTGCCTCCCGTTGCGGTAACTACAAGAACCGCGCTTGGAAAGGAGCCCATTCACCGGAAATCTGCGGATTTTCGGCTTGAGCCCGATTCCATACGCGAATCGGGTTTTTTGTTTGGGGCACCTCTCATGACCCTTCACGACAAGTTCGGACGCCAAATCACCGACCTGCGGATCTCCGTCACCGACCGCTGCAACTTCCGCTGCGTCTATTGCCGCTCCGCCGACCCGGAAAATTATCGCGAGCACGAGCAGATTCTTTCCTGGCCCGAACTCGAGCGCCTGGCACGCATTTTCGTGGACCTCGGCATTCAGAAAATACGCATCACGGGCGGCGAACCGCTGGTGCGCGAAGGCGCGGAAGGCTACATCCGCAAGTTGCGCGAACTGGGCGTGCCGGACATTTCCATGACCACGAACGGCCACCTGCTGGCCCAGCGCCTGCCCTCGCTCATCGCTGCCGGCCTGCATCGCATCAACATCAGCCTCGATTCGCTGGACCCCATCAAGTTCGAAAAAATCACCCGCACGCGCACCTACGACTCCGTGATGCGCGGCATCGACGCGGTGCAGAACTCCGCGCTCGCTCCTGCGAAAATCAACGCCGTCCTCGTCCGCGGTTTCAACGAAGATGAAGTGGAAGCCTTCGGCGCCTTCGCGCGCGACCGCGGCGTAATCATGCGCTTCATCGAATTCATGCCCCTCGATGCCGACCGTCACTGGTCGCGCGAACTGATGGTACCCGCCGAGGAAGTCCATCGCCGCATCCACGCGCAATGGCCGCTGGTGCAGATTCCCCACGCGAAAAGCGAAACCGCGCGCAAATATAAATTTGCGAACGGCGCCCCTGGCGAGATCGGCTTGATCGCCCCGGTCACCCAGCCCTTCTGCGGCCACTGCTCGCGCATCCGCCTCACCGCCGACGGCAAAGTCCGCACCTGTCTCTTCAGCAAGGACGATCACGATCTGCGAGCGCTGCTCCGCAACGGCGCTTCCGACCACGACATCGAAGAACGCATTCGCGCCGTGGTCGATGAAAAAGAAGCCGGCCATCGCATCAACGAGCCTGGCTTCCAGCCGCCCTCGCGCACCATGGTTTTCATCGGCGGCTAGACAATTCCCCGTCCTGCAGTTCTCCAGACTCCTGCACATCCGCGTGTTATCCTTGCCTCAGGCCTTTAGTTGCCCCGGGAATGGACGGAATCGTATGCCGGAAGACCACGACGACGAGCGCGAAGAGCAGCCAGAGCAACCCCAGCGATTGTTCACCCTCACCGAAGCGGAACGCACCCGCCAGGAGCTGGAGCCGTTCCTGATCGAAGCCATTGGCGCGCGCAAAAAGCTTTCCGTGCTCGAGCAGGACTTAAATGCCGTCTCCACGCGCATCATGATGATGGGCGGTGTGCTGGTTCCCTACGCGAAGCTCGCAGAAAAGCGCATGGAGCAACAGAATCTGGCCGAAGTGATGAAGAGCAACTTGGAAAAAATTCTCTCCACGGGCTGCCTCATCAAGGATCTCGACGTCGGCCTGCTCGATTTTCCCGCCATTGTGGACAACCAGGAAGTGTACTTGTGCTGGAAGCTCGGCGAAGACCGCATCCGCTATTACCACCGCCAGGATGAAGGCTACTCCGGTCGCAAGCCCCTGGACCCGCGCGATCTCGGCCCCGGCACGCACTTGCAGTAAAAAGAGCCTTTGTAGCGGCCGCCTTCTGAGGCGGGCGTCTTTAACGCCAGTGCATCCAACTACCATTCGCAAAACGCCGCAACGGGAGCAACACATCACCATGACCGAAAACCGACTGAAAGATTCCACCAGCCCCTACTTGCGTTCTGCGGCACACCAGCCCATCAACTGGTACGAATGGGGCGAAGACGCTTTCAGTCTAGCCAAGACCCAGGACAAGCCAATTCTGCTCGACATCGGCGCGGTCTGGTGCCACTGGTGCCACGTGATTGATCGCGAGAGCTACGAAAATCCCACCATCGCCAAAATCATCAACGAGCATTTCGTTCCCGTAAAGGTGGACCGCGACGAGCGACCCGACGTCGATTCCCGCTACCAATCCGCCATCAGCGCCATCAGCGGGCAGGGCGGCTGGCCGCTGACCGGTTTTCTGATGCCCGACGGCAAGCCGTTTTTCGGCGGCACGTATTTCCCGCCCGAAGATATGGGCGGGCGGCCCGGCTTTCGCCGCATCCTGCAGGCGGTTGCTGATGCGTTCAAGAACAAGCGCGAGGATTTGCTGAAAACCTCCGAATCGCTCGCCGAAGCGGTCGCGAAGGCGGAGGCGTTCGCCGGCGCTCGCGGCGAATTTGACCTCGGCGTGATCGATTCGCAGATCAGCTCCCTGACCCAGCTTTTCGATCTGCGAAATGGCGGCTTCGGCAATGCGCCAAAATTTCCTCACGCCTCGGCCGTCGATCTCCTGTTTGAGCGATTCCGCCACACAGGTGAAAAACACCTCCTCGCCATGGCCGAAACCACGCTCGAAAAAATGGCCAAGGGCGGCGTTTACGATCAGCTCGCGGGCGGCTTCCACCGCTACTCCGTAGATGAACGCTGGCTCGTCCCTCACTTCGAAAAAATGTCCTACGACAATTCCGAATTGCTCAAGAACTTTGTCCATGCGGCTCAGGTCAGCGGAAAACACGATTGGGAAGCCTCTTTCAGCGACACCGCCGACGGAATCATTCTTTGGGTCAATCGCGAACTTTCGGACCAGGAAAAGGGGGGGTTCTACGCCAGCCAGGACGCGGACTACTCTCTCGACGACGATGGTGATTACTTCACCTGGACTTTGGACGAAGTACGCGCAGTCCTTATGCCCGAAGAGTCCGCCGTGATTGAACTGTACTACGACGTCGAAGCGCATGGAGAAATGCATCACAACCCGGCCAAGAATGTATTGTGGATCGCTAGAGGGTTCAACGAAATCGCGCAGACGCTAGGGAAGAATCCCGACGATGTGGTCACCATCAAATTGCAGGCCGAAGCAAAAATGAGGCAAGCGCGCGCCGCCCGGCCGGTCCCTTTCATTGACAAAACTATGTATGTGGCGTGGAACGCGATGTTCGTCTCGGCTTACCTGGACGCCTCCCGATTCTTATTCAACCCCCAAATCACTACCGAAGCTCGTGCGTTTGCGCTGAAAACCATCGATCGCATGTTGCGGGAAGCGTGGGGCGAGGATAACGGTTTTGCCCACCGCATCGGCGGTCCGGCGCTTCGCGGCTCGCTGGACGATCAAGTTTTCGGCGTAATGGCGCTGCTCGACGCCTACGAGACAACTGTCGATGCGAAATTTTTTCGCGCCGCGCAACTCACGATGGATCTTGCCATCGAAAAATATGGCGACGCGGAAAATGGCGGCTTCTTCGACCGCGCCTCCGACGCCCCCGCAATGGGTGGCCTCGAAGTGCGCCGCAAGCCCTTCCAGGATTCCCCCACCCCCAGCGCCAATTCCGTCGCCGCGATGGCCCTCACGCGCATGCACGCCTACACGGACGATCCGAAATATTACGACTGGGCCAAGAAGACGCTCGAAGCCTTCGCCGGTATCGCGCCACAATACGGCCTCTTCGCCGCAACCTATGGCCTCGCCGCGCTACTCTTTGCAGAACACCCAACACAGGTGGTTATCACCGGCGCGGAAGGTGACGCCGCCGCGGAAAAGCTCGAGCGCGCCGCCAACGACATCTTTCGTTTTGGCAAAGCCGTTCTCCGCGTTACTCCGGCGACGTCGCTCGAATTTCTTCCCGTAGCCCTGCGCCAAACGCTGCCACATCTACCGAAAGACAAACCCAGCGCCCTCGTTTGCTCCGGCAACACCTGCCTCCCGCCCACCAGCGATCCCGAAGAACTAAAGCGCCTCCTCGAAAAGGGAATAGCCGGCACGGCAGTCGGCTAAATGCATTTGCTTTTGTAGCGGCCGCCTTCCGAGGCGGGCGTTTTTTGCCCGTCCCGAACGCACCTACGGGACGGCGCCTTGCCTTTGGAATGCGGGAGCTCTGCTCCCGCTTTTGGGGTATATGCGTCTCCTCCCAAATCAAATTTAGTGGCGGGCCATACCCCTCAAAAGCGGCGGCAGAGCCGCCGCACTCCGACTTGGCCTCCCCAAAAAAATGGGCACGATGCCATCGCACCGTGCCCTAACTCGCTCGGAGGCTTACGACTCCTCTACCTCCTTTATTTCCTTTACTTCATTTACTTCCTTATTTCTTCGGCCTCGATTCCGGCGGCACCAACCCATTGTCCCGGTAGTACACCACCAACTGCCCGTAATGTTCCCCCGAATGCTCAATCAACCCGTAAGCCAAATCGTACAACCGGTCCAGATGCGTGTTGCCATCGTTGACCGCTTCCATCAGTCCTTTATCGCCCTTGGCCTTAATCTCCGCGGCGCCGTCTTCCACGCACTTCTTCACGAACGCCACCAGGTCCGCCCGGTTCTTGATGTTCAGGTCCTTCGGATCATCCGCGTAGCGCGACTTCTTTCCCGCGGCGGTGTCCGTGAAGTAGTACATGGACGCCGAGGCGTGTACCAGGTTCGCCACAAATGTCCGCGACTCCGCCTGCGGTTTGAATGAGTACTTGTCCTCGGGAAAGTCCTGCGCCATGGCAATTAGCTTCCGTCCGATATCGTTCCACTGCTCCAGTACGGCTTCCGACGGGCTGGGCGCCGGCCCCGGTGCTTTCTTCGGGGCTTCCTGGGCCCGCAGGGGAGCCAATGCAAAACACACCGCCAACCATGCCAAGGCATACCTGGAAAAACGTTTCATAGCTTCTCTCCTTTGAAAGTTTAGGCGAAGGCCTGCTGTCTCCCATAAGACGCTCCGCTGCGCCGGATATTTCACTTTGGTAGGAAAAAGACAGGCCAACCGGCCCCGGGCCGCCAGCCATCATACGTTATGGGCCCCCGGAAGTCGCGCAAAAGCCCGGAAACGGGGAGGTTTATCTCTCGTTACGCGACCAAAAGACCATACAAAAGCCTTACGCGCAGCATGGTACTCTGATAAGACATAGTCGAGGGAGTTAAGCATTGATTTGGAGTTGGTTCTTACTCAAGTTTTTCATTGGACTGTCGATTGTGACGGTTCTGTTCTTGTCCCAGCGTTTCTGGTACCGGGCCTTGTGGCGCGTCACCGGACACTGGGGCCGAACCACCCTGCGCGTAGGCGTTCGCCTGCTCTATTTCGTGGGCTGGCTGCTGATCATCACCACTCTCGCCGATAACATCCGCCAGGATCACGGTCGGCTCCTGTCGAATCACTCTCCGGTTACCACGTTCGCGGGCCTCTGGTTTGCCAGCGCGCTCTTCGGCTATCTGGCCATCAAGTTCGTCCATGGCATCGAGTGGCTGTGGCGCCGCTTGCATAAGCCGGTGCCGCAAGATCCCTCCAGGCTGCCGGCGCACCGCATCGAGCTGGAAGACATCGTTCCAGACCCCTCGCGCCGCACCTTTTTCCGCACCGCCAGCGTAGTGGCGGGCGCCGCGCCGTTTTTGGGCGTGATGTATGGCTTTGCCGCCGAACGCCTGCGCTACGAATTGCGCCGCATCGAAATCCCCCTCAACAACCTGCCCGCCGAACTTGACGGCATGCAGATCGTCCAGCTCAGCGACATTCACCTGAGCGCGTATATGAGCCGCGAATCGGTCCGCCGGGCCGTGGATATGGCCAATGATGTTGGCGCCGACCTGGCCGTCGTCACCGGAGACCTCATCACCGGCATGCACGACTCCATGTGGGACTGCGTCGAGGAAGTGCGCCAGTTGCGCGCGCCGCTCGGCGTCTATGGCTGCAACGGTAACCACGAGATTTACGCTCGCGCGGAGGATCTCGCCGAGCGTCTCTACCGGCAGGCCGGCATGAAGCTCCTGCGCCGCGAAAACGCCATCATTCATTACAAGGGCGCGCAACTGAATTTAATCGGCGTGGACTACCAGCGCGAACGAGGTCCCAGCGGCCGCAAGCAGCAGATGCTCGCCAATTTCGAGCCGCTGGTGCGTCGCGACATGCCCAACATTCTCTTGTCGCACAACCCGAACACGTTCAATCGCGCTGCGGAATTGGGCGTTGAGCTCTCCCTCGCCGGCCACACCCACGGCGGCCAGGTGCAGGTCGAAATTCTGGACGTCAGCCTCAGCCCCGCGCGCTTCATCACCGATTACATCGCCGGCCTCTATCACCGGCCCCTGCTCATGCCCGACCAGCCAAAGCGCATGGGCGAAACGATCAAGCTCATGCCCAACGCCCCCAACGGCCTCGCCGCCCTCTACGTAAACCGCGGCATCGGCACCGTCGGTGCCCCAGTCCGCCTCGGCGTCCCGCCGGAAATCACCCACATAGTTCTCCGCCGCGTGTAACCCTTCACGTAGCGGCCGCCTTCCGAGGCAGGCGCCTTTTTCGCCAATCACGCAACCTTCGCAAATCGCATGCATCCGCACCACATAAACGCTTGTTTGCGATTCTGTCTCTTACCCAGCGATTTTGCCGGGGTCGACGGCGGCCGTGGCAGGCTCTCCAGTGCTCGCAGAGACTGAACTGGAGGTAAGCGAGAGCGCCGGTACAGGTTCGTCTTTGCTCATCGACGGGAACTTTCCATAGGTCATCCCGCGCCACAGCCACTCCATCGGCCCGAATCGATACCGTTGCAGCCACCAGTTGCTGACCACCACCTGAGCCGAATATAGAACGACCGTCGGGATCAGCCCGATCGCCGGCCCGATGCGCCCGTAAAGGCCCGTCGTATAGTGGTAGAAAAACAAAGTGCAAATCACGGACTGCATCAGGTAATTCGTCAAAGCCGTCCGGCCCACCGCGGCAAACGGCAGCAGGTAGCGTCGCTTCTTCTCATCCAGATAAAGCAACGCAAGGCCCGAAGCGTATCCCGCCGCCAGGATGTGGGATCCCGGCAGCCACAGCACTCCCGCCGACCAGGCCCGCACCGAAACTACCCCCGGGGGCACTGCCGCCCTCGTGATGGCCACATACAGGCTGATGATCGTCCCTACCGGGAGGCACCATGCGCACACGCGCTTTAACACCGGCCTGTATTCATCGAGCCGTTGGACGATACCCGCTCGCCACACCCACATCCCAAGGAGGAACAGCGCCGCCGCATAGATCGCGAATAGATTGAGGGGCAACTCCCGCTTCCACTCCACCCAGTTCTGCGCCAGGATCTGCCGCACCGTTCCATGCGCGTAAATCTGCACCACCGCGTAGATCTTCTGCACGTCTTCCGGCTTCGGCTTCATCCAGGCGGGCCGGAAACGCGTGTAATACAAGCCCAGAAAAAATGTGGAGACGACGATCGGCAGGGCAAACATGCTTCCCGCCCACCACAAAAGTGTCTTTTGCTGCCGGTTGCGGAACAGCAGCAGGATGGCGCCCGAAAGCGCATAGGTAAGCAAGACGTCGCCCGCCCAGATCAGCATCCCGTGGATCAGCCCGAACAATGCCAGCGCCAGCAACCGCCGCGGATAAAAACCCATGAAGCGCACGCCGCGCGCCTCCGCCCGGCTCATCTGGATGGCAAAGCCCATCCCGAACAAAAAGGAAAATATGGTGATGAACTTACCCTGGATAAATCCGTCGATGAAGATCTGGGCTAGTGCGTCGGCCCGCCCGTGGAAAAGGATTCCTATGTTGTCGTAGCAATCGAGCGGCGCGAAGAAAGCGCGCATGTTCGCCGCAAGAATTCCGAAGAGAGCCATGCCCCGCAGCACATCGATAAATACGATGCGCTCGGAGAGGCCGACCGGCCCAACCCGTGGAGGATCTTGATTCATACGGCCTCCTCGCAGTGACTGCAATGATATACGCGTGGGGCTGCGGAAAGTATCAAATGTCCCAATATGCCGCGGCCCGTTAGCGAGCCGCGTTTCCAGTTTCCGCCGTGGATGCTAGAATCTCCTCGGTCATTCCATGATCATGAAAGAGAAGAACTTCTGGCTGGATACGGTGGCGGAGCCTGCCACGGGCGCAACCGGCGCATTACCCGGCAAGGTTGAGGTCGCAATCGTTGGCGGAGGATTCTGCGGCCTCTCGGCGGCGCGCGTGCTGGCGCAACGCGGCGTAAGCGTAGCCCTGTTCGAAGCCGAATCTCTTGGCTGGGGCGCCAGTTGCCGCAACGGCGGCATGGTGCTTACCGGCATGAAACTGCCCGTACCCACGCTGATCAAGCGCTATGGCCGCGAAGCCGTGCAGCGCATGTACGCCGCTTCGCTCGAATCCATCGACCTGGTCGAGCGGATCGTCCAGGAAGAGGGAATCGACTGCGATTTCTCCCGCTGCGGCCACCTGGAAGTGGCCTGCAAGCGAGCGCATTTCGACGATTACGCCGCAGCCGCCGCGCGCATCAAGAGCGAGTTCAATCACGAACTGCGCATCATTCCGAAGAACACGCTGCAAACCGAAATCGGCTCGCAAATTTATTTTGGCGGCATGGTGGACGAAACCAGTGCTGGCGTAAACCCCGCCCGCTACGTGCACGGTCTGGCCAAAGCTGCCCAGCGCCACGGCGCCTGCCTCTTCGACCACACCCGCGTCACGCGAGTCTCCTCACAGACAAGCGGCGCAAGCGGCAGCTTCCGCATCGAAACCACGCGCGACTCGCTCACCGCGAAAGAAGTCCTGCTCGCCAGCGGCGCCTACACGACAGATGCAACACCTTCCCTGCGCAAGAAAGTCATTCCCATCGGCTCCTACATCATCGCCACGGAAGTTCTTCCCGACGCCCTCGCCTCCGAAGTCAGCCCGCGCAACCGCATGATCTACGACTCCAAACATTTTCTCTACTACTACCGCCTGACGCCCGACAATCGCATGCTCTTCGGCGGACGCGCCGCCTTCTTCCCCGAATCCGAAAGCACCGTGCGCGAAAGCGCCGAGCTCCTGCGCCAGGGCATGATCGAGGTCTATCCCCAATTGCGCGATACAAAAGTCGAATACGTCTGGGGCGGCACGCTCGATTTCGCGATGGACGTGATGCCGCACTCCGGCAAAATCGACGGCATGCATTTCGCGCTGGGATTCGCCGGCCACGGCGTAGCGGCCGCCACCTGGATGGGCGCAAAACTCGCGGGCGTCATCTGCGGCGATCCCGACGACAATCCCTTTTCCCGCATCCCGTTTCCCGGCGCGCCCCTCGGCCTCCGCAGCGGCAACACCTGGGCCCTGCCCCTCGCCGGCGCCTACTACAAAGCCCTCGATTGGCTCACCTAATCCCCATGTGGCACAGGCATTCCTGCCTGTGCACCCGAGCCACCAGCACTAATTCCAACGCCCAAAAAGACGTAAGTGCCCACGATTCATTCTTCGGCCTCTCATCCGCTGCAATCCAAAAGTCCAGCGCCGGAGGCGCGGCAGAACTTTGCCAGGCTCACGTCCCATTTTGTTTTTCCACCAACCTCTTAATCCCCGGAAACACAAAATACGCCGCCACGCCCAGCGCCACCGGCACCGGCCCCCACTTCAGCGCAAACTTGTCGCTGAACACCAGCGCCACAATCGTCATCAGAATCGGCGCGATCACCACGTAAGCCAGCCCCGTGTTTCCCCACGGAATCCGGAACGGCCGCGGGGTCTCCGGCTGCGTCTTCCGCAATTTCCAAGCCGCCAACACCGTGAGGACGGTCACCAGGCTCCGCAGCCACACATACACGGTCAGCAACTGCGCCAGCGTATGAAACGCCAGCAGTGCGTAGACCCCCGACGAAATCAGGATCGCGATCCACGGCGTCCCGTATTTCGGGTGCTTGGCCGCAAATACCGGCGGCAGGTAGCCGTCCTCCGCCATCGAAGACGGCATCCGCGTGCTCGTCAGCACCGTCGCGTTCAGCAGCGAAACATTCCCCAGCATCGCGGCCAGGGTCAGGGAAATTCCCAGCAGGCTTCCCCCAATCAGCAACCCCGCGGTCGGCAAATAAGCCGAGTTCCATTGATCCCAGTCGCCCAGCGCCGCCAGTGAAAAAAGCGCCGGCAAGAAATACGTCGCGATCGAAAGCGGCACAACAATCGCCAGTGCAATCGGAAAATTCCGCTGCGGATTTTCAATCTCCTCGGCCACGCTCGAACACTGCTCGTATCCCGAATACAGCCACAACCCCAACGCCAGCCCCACGCCGAACACCTGAAACGGCGGCACATGCGGAGGCACAAAGGGATGGAACGGATGGAAATGCCATTTCGTCGCCGCGATCAGACACAACGCCATGACCGGCACAAGCACCGAAACCTCCAGCACCGTGGACACGATCCCCACCATCTGAATCCCGCGAATATTCACGTACGCTAGCAGCGCAATCAGCGCCACCGAAACCAGGTAATGCTTCCAGCCCACCAGCGAAGGGAAAAATCCTCCCAGGTAATCGCTGAACAGCACCGCGTAGCTCCCGCCCAGCAGCCAAGAAGCGCTCCAGTTCCACCATCCCGCCAGGAATCCCCAGAAATTTCCGTAGCCGGCGCGCACCCAGCGGTAAAATCCGCCTTCCACGGGAATCGCCGTCGTCAGTTCCGCCGCCACCAGCGAAACCGGCACGCACCAGAAAAGCGGAATCGCCAGCAGATACACCAGCGTCAAGCCGGGCCCGCTGGTCGTCACCATCCCTTCCATGCCGAACGGGCCGCCCGTCGTGTAAGCGAACATCACAAACACGAAATAGAGCAGTCCCGCTTTTTTTGTTGCTGTTTTGGCTGTGCTCAAAGTTTTGCCGGAAGTGTACTCTACTTCACGGGCGAGTGCTGGACTTGGCTCTCAAAGTGCGCGACACTCGGCGCGCCCGATTTGGATCTGATGAATGATACTTCTCCTAATGGGAGTCACAGGCTCCGGCAAAAGCACCGTCGGCAAACTCGTGGCCGACCGATTGGCCTGGGTGTTTCTGGAAGCCGATGAATTTCATTCGCCCCAAAATATCGCGAAAATGCGCGCCGGTATTCCCCTGACGGACACCGACCGCCTGCCGTGGCTCGATGCCATCCATGCCAGGCTCGTGGCGCTGCACGCGGAGGGGAAAGACATCGTCCTCGGGTGTTCCGCACTCAAGGAAAGTTACCGCCAGCGGCTCGCGAAAAATCTGCCCCTCGAAATCGTCTACCTCAAGGGTTCGCCGGCCTTCATCGGCATGCGCCTGCGCGAGCGCCACGGCCACTTCGCGGGAACACCTATTCTCGCGGGGCAGTTTGCCGACCTCGAGGAGCCGCGCGAAGCCTTCACTCTTCCCGTGGAATTGCCGCCCGAAGACATCGTGCGCAAGATTCTGCAGCACTTTTCGCTCGCGCCAAAAAGCTCCATCGATGAGCCCGCGCTCCTGAACAAACTTCGCTGGCGCCTGCTTCCGTTTCTCTTCCTCTTGTACGTCGTCGCCTATCTCGACCGCATCAACGTCGGTTTCGCCGCCCTGCAGATGAAGGGGCAACTCGGCTTCAGCGACGCGGTCTACGGCCTCGGCGCGGGAATTTTCTTCCTCGGCTACTTCCTGTTTCAGGTTCCGGCAAACCTGGCAATGGAGCGCGTCGGCGCCCGCCGCTGGATCTCCGCGCTGATGATCTGCTGGGGCATAATCTCCGGCTGCATGTTTGCCGTTCACTCCGTTGCATCCTTTTATTCGCTGCGGTTTCTCCTGGGCGTTGCCGAAGCCGGATTCTTTCCCGGCGTAATTTTCTACCTCCGTTCCTGGTTCCCGGCCCGTGCTCGAGCCGGAGTCGTCGCGTTGTTCATGACCGCTGGCCCCGTCTCCGGCGTGATTGGCGGCCCCATTTCCGGCATGCTGCTGGGTTGGAATCACCGTGGAGGCCTCGCCGGCTGGCAGTGGATGTTTCTTCTCGAAGCCGTCCCCGCGATTCTGCTGGGTTTCGCGGCGTGGGCTTTTCTTGCGGACAATCCCAGCCGCGCGCCCTGGCTGTTTCCAGCGGAGAAAGCCTGGCTGTTGCAGACTCTTGAGGACGAAAAAAGCCCGGCATCGCTAAGTTCAGAAGATCATCCGGGTCTCTGGTTCGTGAACGCCCGCCTCTGGGGATTTGCGCTTGTCTATTTCGGCTTGAACACTTGCACTTACGGAATCAGCCTCTGGCTGCCAACCGCCCTCCACTCGCTCACCGGTCTTTCCAATTTTCTTCTCGGACTTCTAACCACGGTCCCCAATCTCGCCGCGGCGATCCTCATGGTTCTCATCGGCGCGCACTCGGATAGCTCGGGAGAGCGCCGCTGGCACATCGCTCTTTCCGCGTTCGCTGGAGGCATCGCCCTGGTCGTCAGCGGCTTTTCGCCAGGCATCACGATAAGCGTTTTTTGCTTTGCCATCGCTCTTTCCGCCTCTTCCTCAATGACCGGGCCGTTCTGGGCGATGGCCTCCTCCTCAATCACGGCGGCCGCCGCGGCGCGCTCCATCGCCCTGATCAACGCCGTCGGCAATCTCGGCAGCGGCTTCGGCCCCTACTGGATCGGCTATCTTCGCGACGCGACTGGTTCGTTTCGTGCCGGCCTTCTGAGTGTCGCCGCCTTGCTCACCCTGGCCGGCCTGATCGTCCTGGTCCTTGATCGCGGCCCGCGGCCCTCAAACTAACATCGGCGAACTTCCCCTTACCGTCTCCTACATAAATTGGCTTCTTGCAGATTCTCCTCAATCACGAAATAATCGCACGCTTGCATTTCAGGAGCACTTCAGGAGCCCTACTTGTCCAGATTAACTCGCTTCGCCCTGTTCGCCGCTTGCCTCATTGCTTTGATTACTCTCTCGCTTCATTCGCGCGTTGCCGCGGATGAATCCCCGCTCTACGGTTATTCCGCCGAAGCTTCCCGGGCTGAGCGCCAGTGGGAAGAAAAGCTTCGCGCCATCCCCAGCCCCGATAATATGCGCGAATATATGCGGCGCCTCTCCGCCCGCCCCCACAACGTCGGTTCGCCCTACGACAAGGACAACGCCGACTGGCTCGCCGCAAAATTCAAGGAATTCGGGTTCGACGTCCAAATCGAATCCTACGATGTCCTCTTTCCCACTCCCAAAGAGCGCCAACTCGAACTTCTCGATTGCAAAGGCGCTTCCACCACCGGCTGCTCGGTGAAATTCACCGCAAAGCTCGAAGAGCCCACGCTCGCTGTGGATCCCACGTCCGGCCAAAAATCCGAGCAGTTGCCCACGTACAACGCATTTTCAAAAGACGGTGACGTCGTCGCGCCCCTCGTCTATGTCAATTACGGAATCCCGGAAGACTACGAGCGCCTCGAACGCCTCGGCGTCTCCGTCAAAGGCGCCATCGCCATCGCGCGTTACGGCCACTCCTGGCGCGGCATCAAGCCCAAGGTCGCCGCCGAGCACGGCGCCGTCGGCTGCATCATCTATTCCGATCCCGAGGGCGACGGTTATACCCCCGGCGAAACATTTCCCAAAGGCGGCTTTCGCCCCAGCGATGGCGTGCAGCGCGGCAGCGTGGCCGACGATCCAATCTATCCGGGCGATCCCCTCACTCCCGGCGTAGCCGCAAAAAAGGATGCCAAGCGCCTGAAGCTCGAAGACTCTCCGGTCATCACCAAAATTCCCGTGCTGCCCATTTCCTATGGTGATGCCCAACCTCTGCTCGCAGCGCTCACCGGCCCGGTCGTTCCCAGCGAATGGCGCGGAAACCTTCCGCTCACCTACCACGTTGGCCCAAGCACGCTCAAAGTTCACTTGAAGATGAAATCCAACTGGGATCTGAAGCCCATTTATGACGTCATCGCCAGAATTCCCGGCAGCTCGATTCCCGATCAATGGATTATCCGTGGCAATCACCACGACGCCTGGGTCAACGGCGCCGAAGATCCCATCTCCGGCCTGGTTGCCGAACTCGAAGAGGCTCGCGCCTTCGGCGAACTTCTGAAAACTGGCTGGAAGCCGAAGCGCACCATCATCTATTGCGCATGGGATGGCGAGGAGCCTGGCCTGATCGGCTCCACCGAGTGGGTGGAGGACCACGGCGACGAGTTGATGAAGCACGCGGTCGTGTACATCAATTCCGACACCAACGGCCGCGGCTATTTCGGGGCCGAGGGGTCGCACACCCTCGAAAAATTCATTAACGACGTTGTCCGCGACGTTCAGGATCCCGAGACCAAGCTTTCCGTCTGGAAGCGCGCCCAATTGGAGTCCATTTCCTCAGCCACGGGCGCTGATGACCGCGCCGAAGCTCGCAATCGCGCTGACCTGCGCATCGGCGCGCTTGGCTCCGGCTCCGATTATGGCGCCTTCGTGCAGCACGATGGCATCGCCTCCCTCAACCTTGGCTACGGCGGCGAAGACGGCGGCGGCATCTACCATTCCATCTACGACGATTTCTACTGGTTCACGCACTTCAGCGACACCGAATTCGTCTATGGCCGCGCCCTCGCGCAGACCTCTGGCACCGCCGTCATCCGCCTCGCCGACGCTGACATTTTGCCGTTTGAATTCACCGATTTTGCAGACACCATGCAGACCTACGTCAAGGAACTCAAAACCCTCCTTCAGCAAAAACAGGATGAGATTCGCGAACGCAACAGGGAAATCGAAGAGGGCGTCTTCCAGGCCACCAATGACCCCAGGCATCCCACGCACGCGCCCAAATCCGAAGAGGTCGCCCCGTTCATCAATTTCGCGCCACTCGATAACGCCATCACCGAACTTGCAAAGGCCGCCGAGGCCTACAAAAAGGCCTATGCGGATGCCGACACGCGTGGCGACCTAGCAAAAGCCTCTGCCTCGGCTCAAGAGCTGAACCACCTGCTCATGGAAAGCGAGCGTCGCCTGACCAATCCCGACGGACTGCCCGGGCGTCCCTGGTTCAAACACGAAATTTACGCTCCCGGCCAATACACTGGCTACGAAGCGAAAACCATTCCCGGCGTCCGCGAAGCGCTCGAACTCAAGCGCTGGAAGGAAGCCGAAGAACAAGTCGGCGTAGCCGCGAAAACCCTTCAGCAGGAAGTCGCGCTGATTAACGAAGCCTCCGCAAAATTGTTCGCGCTCCACTGAGCTCTCTTTTGGAGTGCGGCGGCTCTGCCGCCGCTTTCGCGGTTTACAGGGATACTCCCAAATTAATTTGGGAGATAGTGCCGGCACCGCAAAGAGGGAGCTGAGCTCCCGCACTCCAAAATAAGCCGCCGAAAATCCGATATAATTTCCGTGTGATTCGCTCTCAAGGAGACTTCTCATTCCTTCCTACAACCTCGCCATCGTCGGCTTCGGACACGTGGGCCGCGCCCTCCTCCGCCTGCTCATTTCCAAGGAAACCGAACTGCGCCGAAAGTATGACGTTCGCTGGCGCCTCACTGGCGTCGCCACCCGCCGTTTCGGCTGGATCGCCGAACCCGAAGGACTCAACCCGATTGCCGCTCTCAGCAACCATTTTCCGCAATTGTCGAATCCGCCCCGCAACGTCCGCGAATGGCTCGAACGCTCCAAAGCTGACGTGCTCTTCGAAGCCAGTTCGCTCGATACGAATTCCGGGCAGCCCGCCATCGATCATCTCGTCGCAGCACTCGAAGCCGGCGCTCACGCCATCAGCGCCAACAAGGGACCCCTGGTCCACGATTTCCAACGCCTCTCCACACTCGCTAAAGCGAAAGGCAAACAATTTTTGTTCGAATCAACCGTTATGGACGGCGCGCCCATTTTTTCGCTCTTTCCCCTCGGGCTGCCTGCGACGGAATTGCGCGGATTCGCCGGCGTCCTGAATTCCACCACCAACGTCGTGCTCACCGAAATGGAAAAGGGCCGCTCGCTGGACGAGGCTGTCAAGCGCGCTCAGGCCATCGGCATCGCCGAAACCGATCCTTCGCACGATCTCGATGGTTGGGATGCCACGGTCAAGGTCGCTGCGATCGTCAACGTGCTCATGGGTGTGCCCCTGCGCATCGATCAGGTGCAGCGCACCGGCATCCGCGAACTCAGCGAGGAAAAAATCCGCTCGGTGCGCGCCGCCGGAATGCGTTACAAGCTGATCTGCCGCGCCGGGCGCCGCGGCGATGGCGTCGAATGCCGCGTTGGCCCGGAACTCCTGCTGATGTCCGACCCTATGGCCGGCCTCGAAGGCACCAGTTCCGCCATTCGCTTCGATCTCGACGTGATGAGCATCTCTCTCGTAGAGCACAATCCCGGCATCGAAGCCACCGGTTACGGCCTCCTGGCCGATTTTCTCCGCGCCGCGCAATCCTGATTGTCGTCAGCGATTGGCGACTTGTTGTAGGGCCTGCCTTCCGAGGCTGGCCGCTCTTACTTTTGAGTGAGGGAGCCCAGCTCCCGCTTTTACCGAGTAAACACAATCTCTCAATTCAGCTTTGCAGGTAAACGCTGATCCTCAAAGGCGGCGGCAGAGCCGCACTCCAAACAATCGCAACTCCCAACGCCTCACCCCGCCCGCGTTCCATCCGGTACCGGCTTTTCCGGCATCGCCAGCACCGGCGTAACCCCATCCGCATAGCCAATATCGAAAAGCATTCCTTCCGAAATTTCGCCGGCCATTTTTCGCGGCTCCAGGTTCACCACAAACAGCGCCTGCCTACCCTCAATCTCCCGCGGATTCTCTCGTTCCTTCTTCATCCCCGCCAAAATCGAGCGCGTGTGATCGCCGAAGCTGACCGTCAGCTTCATTAGCTTCTCCGAGCGCGGTACTTCTTCGACTTTCTGAATCGTGCCGACGCGAATGTCCAGCGCTTCGAGCGCCGCAAACGCCACAATTGGTTTTACCGATGCCGGTTTAAATTCGCTCATCTCTCACCTGCGAAAATTCGCCGCGTACACCGGTGTTGGAATCGAGGCGTCGCACCGTTCGTCACGAATCGCCTCATCCGCCACCAGCCGCAGCGGAATGATGCCCGCCCACACGGAAAGCGCGTAATCCTCGGCGTCATCTTCCACGCCGCCCGTGCGCACCTTCGCCGAAACTTCCGCCAGCGGCAATTTCAGGATGCTAGTCGCCTTCAGCTCTTTTTCGTTCGGCTGCCGCGCATCTTCCCAGCGCCCCGGAATCAGCTTCTCCGTGAACGCCCGCAACGCCGCCAGTTTTTCCGCGGGATCGCCGATCACCGTAGCGGTGCCCAGCGCCACCACCGACCGGTAATTCATCGAATGGTTGAACACAGACCGCGCCAGCACCAGCCCGTCCGTCAGCGTCACTGTGATGCACACCGGTAACCCGCCCGCCGCCCCGCGCAACATGCGGCTCGCCGCCGAACCGTGAAAATAAATCGCATCACCCACGCGCGCGAACATCGTGGGAATCACAAACGGTTGGCCCTCCGCGGCGAATCCGACGTGACACACAAATCCCTCATCCAGAATTTTGTAAATTGCCTCGCGATCGTACACGGCGCGGTTGGCCTCGCGCACCACCCGCGTGCGGTCGCTCACGGCAAACGAATCAGGCATGGAAGACCTCGGGATGAAACACGGCGCGGAGTTGATAGCCGGCGCCATCGCGGCATGAGTGGGTTACAACTGCTTCGATGGTATCACGCGGTTTGAAAAGTCTGACGTCTGCGAAAAAATTCCGATAGGAAAGGGAATTGTGATGTGGATTTTAGGTGGTTCGAAGATGTGAGATCCGGGCAGCGTGGGAATCCCGGCCGCCCGGCATGAAATTGTCCGAACGCAACAGCTACTCCGGCACAATCACCGTTTTGTCTTTCGGCATCGCGTCGAGAGTTGCTTTATCAACGTGCAAATGCGCCATCACCAGTTCCGGTGGCGTGTGAGTGAGCCATTCCGAGAACGAAAGATCCTGGTAGTAGCTGCTCTTGAACATCTCCAAAAACACCAAGTCCGTGTCCCCGGTATTCTCGACGTAATGCAGCAGCGTCTTTTCTATATACCCTACGTCTCCCGCCTGAAAGTCCATGGTGCGAGCCTTGTTGCCTGTTGCCACCACAGTCATCCTTCCCTTGCCGGAAATGTAATACTGCCACTCGTCGGCATTCGGATGCCAATGGAGTTCCCGCAAGCCTCCCGGCCGAAGAGTGACCATGGCCATCGCGACGTTGGCTGAGGCCTTGAACTTGCTCGAATCCACGATACGCACTTCCCCGCCTTTCGTGCGTTTCGTCGGCGGCATCTCCATCGTGCGAAACGCGAAATCGGCCGGCGACTCCCCAAGTGCCCCCGCTGCCGCTTTCTGGTCCGCGTCCAGCGCCCCGGGGACATCTGTCTTGAAGATGAACAGCTCCTGCTTGGGGAGATTATTGAAAACCTGCTCACCCACTCCGAAGTTTTTGGCGAGGACCTCGCGCGGCAGGTGTGCCATCGAGTCGCTTAGCAGCACCGTCTCCGACTCCGAAAAATTTCCGTCGTCGAACACCAGCATGAACTCCGTGCCGTCCGGATCGAGCCCTTGAATCGAATGCGGAATCCCGCTGGGGAAATACCACAGATCGTTTTTCTTCACGTCCGCGACAAAGCTCTTGCCGTCCGCATCGATGGCCGTAATCCGCGCATTCCCATAGAGCACAAACGCCCATTCGTCCGCCGTATGCCAGTGCAGTTCGCGAACCCCGCCGGCGGTGAGCCGCATGTTCACGCCCGCAAGGGTCTTCGAGACGGGCAGTTCCCGTACGGTCACCTCGCGAGACCATCCGCCTTCATACGTCCGCTTGTTCGCAAACGCGAACGGATATTTGAACGCTTGAACCAGGCTCTTCGAATCGGTCGATGGCGGCCACATGGAATCCGGATTTTGCGCGTCCAGTGGCGCGTTCGCCGGGCCGGGAATGCTTTTGCTCCGGTCCTGCTTGGTATTCCCCTGGTCCTGCCCTGCAGCGGCGCTCCCGGTGAGGATGCCCGCCGCCGCAAGCGCTGCCGAGCCTACGCCGATAAATCCCCTGCGTGTCAGTACCTCTTTCTCTGTCTTTTGCTCAGTCTTTTCCTCTGTGCTTTCGCTCATTTGAGATGCCTTTCTGATTCGAATTTGTCTCCGCCACAACGTTCGAAGTCAGACCCGCGCTTTGATAATAGGATGGAAAACACTGCAAGTTGGATACAATTCGATTAACCGCATATGCCCGCAAGGTTTGATTGCCGCCAGCTTCGCAGTGCATTGGCCCCGGCCAGTGTGAGAAAATAATCGTCGAACGAACACGATTTTAAATTCGCCCGAGAAAAGAGTTATGACCACACCTGGTTTGAACGTTCGCGCCACACCCGCTTTGGATATTGCCTGGGTTCGCTCCCAATTCCCCTCGCTGCAAACCCAGGTCAACGGCAACACCGCGGCGTTCCTCGATGGCCCCGCGGGCACCCAGGTGCCCACCCAGGTCATCCACGCGATTCGAAGTTACCTGCTGACCTCGAACGCCAATACCGGCGGCGCGTTTCTCACCAGCCGCCGCACCGAGGAAATGATCGCCCACGCCCGCGCCGCCATGGCCGACCTCTTCCACTGCGAAAAAGATGAAGTGGTCTTCGGCCAGAACATGACCACCATCACCTACGCGATCTCCCGGGCCATCGCCCGCGAACTGAAGCCCGGCGACGAAATCCTGCTCACCACGCTTGATCATGACGCCAATTATTCGCCCTGGAAGGCGCTGGAAGAAAAAGGCGTGGTCATTCGCCAGGTGGATATTCGAGAAGCCGATTGCACGCTCGACATCGACGATCTGAAAAGCAAGCTCAACGAGAAGACGCGCCTCGTCGCCGTCGGCTACGCCTCCAATTCCGTCGGCACCATCAATCCCGTCGCCGAAATCACCCGCCTCGCCCACGCCGCGGGCGCGATGATTTATATCGACGCCGTCCACTACGCCCCGCACGGCTTGATCGACGTCAAAGCCCTCGACTGCGATTTCCTCGTCTGCTCGCCCTACAAATTCTTCGGCCCGCACATGGGCACGCTCTACGGTAAGCGCCAGCACCTCCAGTCCTTCCGTCCTTATAAAGTGCGTCCTTGCAGCGACCAGCTTCCCGACCGATGGGAAAGCGGCACGCAGATTCACGAATTGATTGCCGGCATCGGCGCCGCCGTCGAATATCTAGCCGAACTCGGCCGCCGTTGCGACGCCAATGCGAAAACGCGCCGCGAAGCCCTCGCCGCGGCTTATCACTCGACTGTTGCCTATGAAACCGGCATCATCTGGCGCCTGATCGAAGGCCTGAAGTCCATCCCCGGCGCGCGCGTTTACGGCATCACCGACCCGCAACGCTCCGCCGAACGCTGCTCCACGCTTTCCCTGCGCATCGGCAATCACCATCCCACCGCCATTGCCACGTTCCTCGGCGAGCGCGGCATCTTCACCTGGGACGGCAACTACTACGCCCTCAATCTCAGCGAACGCCTCGGCGTCGAATCCCAAGGTGGCATGCTCCGCATCGGCCTCGTCCACTACAACACCGCCGAAGAAGTGGACCGCCTCCTCGCCGCCCTCCGCGAATTCGCAGCGCGATAGGAATATCGATGCCAGCCCGATCCAACCCCAGAACTAAAACCCGCAAACCGGAAAAAGGTGCGCTGCCTCCGTTCAGTCGCCGCCCAAAAAAGAAATACTCTTTTCCAACTCCCATTCCGCCGGGCACTGTGGTGCACGTGAAAGATACCCGGGCGAAAAAGTGGAAGGGAAACGGTAATAAACGCTTTCGAATCGGCTATTACAGCCGGCAAGACGGATTGGACTGCATCTGGCTGGTCAATAACGATGGGGAATATCAAGAGACCATCGACCATGAATTTCTTTACAAATTCTTTGAGATAGAGCTCCTCTCAAAGGAGCGCAGCCTCTACGGCAAGAATCGTCCACAGTTGGGGCCAATTTCATCGAGCGCTTCCTGAGAGAATAAATCTAATACCTGCTATCGTTGGAGAAACATGGCAAAACGACCGAAACCACTCGTACTCACTGTGCTCGACGGCTGGGGCTACCGCGCCGAAACCAAGGGCAACGCCATCGCCCTCGCGCGCAAACCCACCTACGACGAACTCCTCCGCAAATTTCCCAACACGCTCATCCAAACCTCTGGCCCCGCCGTTGGCCTTCCAGAAGGCCAGATGGGCAACAGCGAAGTCGGCCACCTCAACATCGGCGCCGGCCGCGTCGTCCACATGGACATCACCCGCATCGATCTCCTCATCGCCAACAAGCAGCTCGATCAGGTCCCTCTCTTCCAGCAAGCCATGGAGCGCGGCCGCCAGCGCCAGCTTCATTTCATCGGCCTCCTCAGCGACGGCGGCGTTCATTCCCACATCAACCATCTCTTCGCCCTCCTCGAAATGGCCAAGCAGTCGAAGGTCGAAAAAGTTTTCGTCCACTGCTTCATGGACGGCCGCGACACTCCGCCCAACAACGGCCGCGACTTTGTCCGCCAGCTGCAGCAGAAAATGCGCGAATTGGGCGTCGGCGAAATCGCCACCCTCGTCGGCCGCTATTACGCGATGGACCGCGACAACCGTTGGGAGCGCATCGAACTCGCCTACCGCGCCCTCGTCCACGGCGAAGCGGAACTCAAATCCAGCGATCCCGTCGCCGCCCTGCAGCAGAGCTACGAACAGGGCGTCACTGACGAGTTCGTCAAGCCCATCGTAATCACCCGCGGCACCGGCCCCGCCGCCCCTCCCGTCGGCCTGATTCGCGACGACGACGCGGTCATCTTCTATAATTTCCGCGCCGACCGCGCCCGCCAGATCACCTACGCCCTCGAAGCGCCGGACTTCGACAAGTTCGCCGACCTCAAACGCCCCCAAAATCTCTTCTACGTCGGTATGACCAAGTACGACAAAAATTGGCCCTGGCTCAAGTGCGTCATCACGCCGGAAAAGCTCGAGCAAATCCTCGCGCAAGTCTTCCAGGAGCTGCAGTACAAAAATCTCCGTTGCGCCGAAACCGAAAAATACGCCCACGTCACTTATTTCTTCAACGGCGGCGTCGAAAAGCCCTTCACCGGCGAAGAGCGCATCCTCGTGCCCTCCCCGAAAGTCGCCACCTACGATCTCAAGCCCGAAATGTCCGCCGAGGGAATCACCGACACTGTCGTGAAAGCCATCGAAAAGGGCGAATTCGACGCCATCATCATGAACTACGCCAACGCCGACATGGTCGGCCACTCCGGCAAACTCGAAGCCTCCATCAAAGCCGTCGAAGCCGTGGACGCCGGCCTCGGCCGCATCTATCAAACGCTTAAGCCCCGCGGCGGCGCCTGGATCATCACCGCCGACCACGGCAACGCCGAAACCATGATCGATCCCGCCACCGGCGGCCCGCACACCTACCACACCACGAATCCCGTCCCATTCATCTGCGTCACTGAAAACGATGCGCTCCAACTCGCCCCCGGCGGCGCCCTCCGCGACATCGCCCCCACCATGCTCGGCATCCTCGGCGAGCCCGCCCCCGCCGACATGACCGGCCGCGACCTCCGCCTCAAGCCACAAACGTAAATGACGCGCACCGCTCCGGAATCCACCAAGCTCACCATCTGCGTCTGGCACCCGTTCACCGAATGGCGCCCCCCGACTTCGCTTGCCGAAGCAATTCGCAATCGCTGGCCCGCAATGCGCGTCGTGCACCTTCCCGACTACGATCGACTCCCGGAGGAACTCCCCGACACCGACATCTTCGTTGGCTACTCCTTGCGCGCAACGCAACTCGCCGACGCCAAAAAATTAAAATGGATTCACTCCACCGCCGCCGGCGTGGCGCAACTCATGTACCCAGAACTGCGCGATTCCGGCATCCTGGTCACCAATCCCAGCGGCATTTTTTCCGTGCCAATGGCCGAACACACTCTGGGCCTGCTCATCGCAATGGCCCGCAATTTTCCGGATTCGGTCCGCTACCAGGACCAGGCAAAGTGGGCGCAACAGGAACTCTGGGATCAGCCGCAACATCTCACTGAATTAAATGGCCAAGTATTGCTCATCGTAGGCTATGGCTCCATCGGCCACGAACTGGCTCGCCGCGCGAAGGCCTTCGACATGCGCGTCTGGGGCGTCTCGCGCTCCGGCAAAGGCAATGCCTCACTCGCCGAAAAAATCGTCCCGATCAGCCAGCTTCACGAAGTTTTGCCACACGCCGACTTCGTGGTCATCAGCGCGCCCGAAACGAACGAGACGAAGCATCTCATCGGCGCAACCGAACTCGCCCGCATGAAACCCACCGCCCGCCTAATCAACGTCGCGCGCGGCACCCTGCTCGATCAATCCGCCCTCATCACCGCCCTGCAGCAGAAAAAAATCGCCGGCGCCGCCCTCGACGTCACCGATCCCGAACCCCTGCCCGCCACTGATCCGCTCTGGAAAGCCCCCAACCTGCTCATCACCCCGCACACCAGCGCCATCAGCGACCGCCTTTGGCCGCGTCAAACCGCCTTGCTTCTAGATTTACTGGAACGCTGGTTCGCAGGACGCGAACTCTTCAACCAGGTCGATCTCCGCCGCGGCTACTAACAGGAGCGCGCCGAATTTGGAGTGCGGGAGCTCTGCTCCCGCTTTTACGCAGTAAGCCCATCGCCCAAATTGAATTTAAGTGTCAAAAGCGGCGGTAGAGCCGCACTACAAGAAAAATCCCACACGCAGCGGTCAATTAATCTCCCACCCCGCCCTTTACCGACTGATATCCTTCCCGCGTGTACACCACGATCTTCTGTTTCTTTCCTTTTTGATCCGTAACCACCAGCGGTCCGCCGTCCGGCGCCACCAGTTCCACTTTTATCTTACGGAATTTTCCATCCTGGTTCAGGTTCGAAGGCGTATACGAAATGCTGTACTGGTGCCTCAAAAACGCCGCCACTTCCCGCATGATCCCCGGAAGCTCCCCGTCAAATTGCGGGAACCACGCGTAGCCCCCTGTCATTTGCGAAAACGTCTTCAACTGGTTTTCCGCCTGCAAAAAATCCATCCGGTTCATCGTGCCCAAAGACCGGTGCAATTCCAGGTAATTGCTCAGCGGCTTGTCCAGTCCCACCGCAAAAATGGTTGTGTCCGTTCCGCGAAGCAGTTTCATCGTTTGATCGAGCGTGTGTTTCGAAAAAGTGTCCACCCCGGACGCCAATACCAGAATCGATTTTTTCCCCTTCACATCCTTCAATCTTTCGTTTGTGTCCAGAATCGCGTCGAACAGGTTCGATTCGCTGAATCCCGGAAAATACAAATGATAAATGGCGGCCTCCACATCGCCCTTGTTCTGCGTGAAGTCCACTTCCGTCTTCGGCTTCATGTCGAAGGTAACCAGCGCCACCCAGTCTTTCTGGTTCAAGTTCGGAAACAGCGCCCCCGCCCAATACTTCGCCTGGTAACCGAACCACCCGTAAAATCGCGCGCTGAATTCCATCAGCACCACCATCGTGATTGGCGCATCCGTTGGCCCGAAGTTCGTGATGGTCTGCGGCTGCCCGTCCTCCAGCACCCGGAAATTTTCTTTCTTCAGTCCGGGAATGATGTCGCCATTCTGCGTGGCCGCCACCACGTCCAGCGTTACCACGGGCACTTCCACGGAGATGGTCACTCCGCCTTCCTGCGGCTTTTGCTGCTTAGGCGCCGGTTTCTGCGAGGTCGCCGGATTTTCCTGCGCGGGCGAGGTTGGCTCCGGTCCTGGGGGGGCCTGTGCCCACACTATCCCGGCTCCTCCGGTTAACACTGCGGCCGCAATCCCCAACCGCACCACTTCCATCAAATAGCACGCTCTCATACGTTGCTCCCTATGTTCCCCGGCACTCGCTTAGATGCCGATTTCCCTATTTTCGTCGTCTGCTCGTTGGACGCATCCCGTGTGAAATATGTAACGCCGCTCGCCGCCAATTCCGGTCCCTGAGACACTGCATGTTAGTATGGAATTTATTTGTGGCAAAACGCATTCATCACTGAGGGGGGTATTTACGTGCCGCGCAAGCACATTTGTCTTTCGTTTCTCATCCTGTTCATCCTGTCCTTGTTTGCTGCCGGCAATCTGAGCGCGCAAATCTCGCAGCGGCCTCCCGCCCTGGGCATTCCCCAATCCCCCTCGCTCGTGGGAGACACTTCCTCCCTTGCTCGCGAAGCTCAGGACTGGTTGGTCGAACTCGTCAAAATCAATACCACCAATCCTCCGGGCAACGAACAAGCCGCCGCCAAATATATCGCCGGCGTCCTTGCGAAGGAAGGCATCAACGCCGAACTTCTTGACCTCGCGCCAGGCCGCAGTGCCGTCGTCGCCCGCCTCCGCAGCAGCGCCGTCGCCGATCCTTCCAGAGCGCTTCTCCTCGTCGCCCACATGGACGTTGTCGGCGTGGATCGCAGCAAATGGTCCGTCGACCCCTTCGGCGGCGTCATTAAGGATGGCTACCTCTGGGGCCGCGGCTCTCTAGACGATAAAAGCATGCTCGCCGCCAATCTCGCCGCGTTCATTGCCCTCAAGCGCGGCAACGTTCACATCAATCGCGACGTCATTTTTCTCGGCACCGCAGACGAGGAGCAGTTCGGCGACGCCAGCGTGCGGATGCTGATTGCCAAGTATTGGGACAAGATCGCCTCCGGCTTCGCCCTGAACGAAGGCGGCAAAGTCGTTCTGAAAGACGGCAAGGTGCAGTATGTCGCACTGCAGGCCAGCGAAAAAGTTTCCGTCAACGTCGGTCTCACCGTCACTGGCAAAGGCGGCCACGCGTCCACCCCAACGAAAGACAATCCCGTCGTTCACCTTGCCGCCGCCATCGACAAAATTGGCAACTACAACACCCCGGTTCATCTCACTTCCGTCGTCCGCCGCTATTTCGAAGCCTTGGCTCCTCTCGAAGACGAGGAAACCAGCAAGTGGATGAAGGTGATCGACACTCCCGACCGCGGCGAACACGCCCTGCGCTATCTCGCCGACGCTTCTCCTATGTGGAATTCCATGATGCGCGACACCATTGCGCCCACCATCATGCAAGCCGGCTTCCGCGGCAATGTGATCCCTTCCGAGGCCCACGCCGTTCTGAATATTCGCCTACTCCCTGGCGACACCATCGACGTCCTCGTCAACGACTTGAAGAAACTCGTCAACGATCCCGCGGTCCGCTTTGAGATCGCCCCCGAAGGCGGCCTCGCTGCCCCCAACTCCTCTCTTGAAAACGATTTCTTCAATCTCATCACCAGGGTAAGCGCCCAGGAATTCGGAGGCGCGCCCGTGATTCCGTTCATGTCCACCGGCGCCACGGATTCCGCACAGCTCCGCCTCCACAACGTGCAAGCTTACGGCCTTCGCCCGTTCCCGGTCAGCGAGGCTGACGATGCCCGCGTCCACGGCGACGACGAGCGCTTGCCGCTGGCGTCGTTCCCCAAAGGCGTGGACCTGGTGGTCCGCATCGTCGCGGAGTTTTCCGTCACCAGGTAACTCCCCGGGTGTTCTACAATCAAATCTGCCATGACGACGAACTCGCGACACTCCAAGATTGTTTGCACGCTCGGTCCGGCCACCAATTCGCCGCGCATGATCCGCCGTCTGCTCGAGGCTGGCATGGACGTGGCCCGCCTCAATTTCTCCCACGGCACCCATGAAACCCACGCGCAGACCATCGCCATGCTGCATGCCGCTGCCGCCGAAATGGGCAAGACGATCGGCATTCTCGCCGACCTGCAGGGTCCGAAAATCCGCACCGGCGCCCTTGCTGGTGGCGGCACCGTCACCCTGCGTTCCGGCCAGCAGTTCATCATTACCACCGCAAAAATCCTGGGCGATTCCACGCGCGTCAATACCACCTTTCGGCCGCTCCCTCGCGAAGTGAAAACTGGCGACCGCATCCTCCTCTCCGACGGCCTCATCGAACTCCGCGTCGAAAAAGTTCGCGGCCAGGAAGTCATCTGTCGCGTCGTCAATGGTGGATTGCTCGGCGAGCACAAAGGCATCAATCTGCCGGGAGTGAAACTTCGCGTTCCCGCCTTAACTCCAAAGGACCGCGAGGATTTGCGCTTTGCCTTGTCCCATAACGTGGACTTCATCGCCGCCAGCTTTGTCCGCCGCCCGGAGGACGTGCTGCTCGCGAAAGCCCTGATTCGCCGCGCGAAAAAAGATACGCCCGTGATCGCCAAGCTCGAAAAGCCCGAAGCCATCGAAAATCTCGAAGGCATTCTTCGCGTTTCAGATGGCGTCATGGTCGCCCGCGGCGACCTCGGCGTGGAAATGAATCCCGAAACCGTTCCCGTCGTTCAGAAAAATATCATCGCCCGCGCCCGCGAGTTCCGCCGCCCCGTCATCACCGCCACGCAGATGCTCGAATCCATGACCCAGAATCCCCGCCCCACGCGCGCCGAAGCCTCCGACGTGGCCAACGCCATATTCGACGGCTCCGATGCCGTCATGCTTTCCGCCGAGAGCGCTTCCGGCAAATATCCGATCGAAACCGTCTCCATGATGGACCGCATCATCCGCGAAGCCGAAGCCAGCATCCAGGAGTATCCGCGGCCCACCACCTCGCAGGAGCAGCTCAAGGTTGCCGAAACCGTTGCGGAACTCGTTTGCCACGCCTCCCGCGAATTGCACATGAAGCTGATCGCCGTCTTTACGCACAGCGGTTTCACCGCGCGCCTCGTCTCCCGCTATCGCCCGCTGGTCCCCATCGTCGCGTTTTCTCCCGAAGCGGCAACGCGCCGCCGCATGTCGCTGCTCTGGGGAGTCACTTCCAGGCACATTTCCGACATGAAAAAGATCGACGGACTCGCCGACCTCGCCGAAAAGCGCCTCCTCGAGGAGCGTCTGGTAAGAAAAGGCGACGTCATCGGCATCGTCGCGGGCACACCCATGGGCATCCGCGGCACCACCAACTTCATGAAATTTCACGTGATCGGGGGTCTGTCTTAAATGTAGTGGCCGAACTTCAGATCGGCCACATCTAGGCAACGCCCAAAGGCCGAGGTCCGCGAGGTCTTCTTCTAGGGGGAAACCACAATAGTAAGCGTTGTCATCCTTCGGGCATCCGATAAGTATGCCCCTAGGACCTCAACGTAAAGTGCTTCCGGGAAAGTATCCGAACTAGACAGTTCTTAATTCACCCAGCTGTCCGGCCGCGAAGGTGGCTCGTCCTTCGTCTTCTTCATGTACACCTGAAATCTCTTCCGGTTCCGCTGGTACTTCCAGTCCGCCATTTCGTTCCGCACGCGGTACAAAAACGACCCTCGCCGCAAATAGACCCACCCGATCAGCATCCCGCCCAGGTGGCAAAGATGACTCACGCTGTCGCCGCTCGCTCCCAATGTGCCGAAGAACTCAATCGCCGCCATCACTGCCACAAACGGCCGCATCGGAATCGTCAGCGGCAGGGGAAACAGCCAAATCCTCCGGTCGGGGAACAAAATTGCATTGGCGATCAAAATTCCGAAAATCGCTCCCGACGCTCCAATCGTCGGCACGTCCAGTGGCCGTACACCCCACAACATTGGTGTCACTTTCACCAGGATGGTGATGATTCCGGCTCCCACTCCGCAGATGAAAAAATAGTTCAGGAAGCGGTTCTTCCCCCACACCAGTTCCAGTTCGCGCCCGAACATCCACAGCATCAGCATATTGATCAGCAGGTGCCACAGCCCGCCGTGAAGAAAAATGTAGGTGAACGGCTGCCATAGCCGCAGCCCGGGAATCGGCCCCAGGGGAACCAGTCCAAACCAGTGATTCAGCCAAGCCGTTACATAGGACGGAAAAAGAACCGCCACCAGCGTCTGCACCAGGAACACCCCGGCGCAAATCATTACAAGGAGTTTTACCGCAGGCGTGATAAACCCTCGCCAGTCAAATCCTACCCGAGGCGCGAAGGTCGAGCTCATAATTGCAGTGTACGACCCCCCCGGCCACCCAGTCAAAAGGAAGACAAAGCGCACGTGACACGGCGGCATCTGCCGTCCTTCTCTGCAAACTCTGTGCTCTTCCTCGGTGCTCGGCGCCTGCCCCGACCCGGTCGGGGCGTTAAATCTTCCTTTCCCCCTGATTCACTGGCTCAATCCAGCTTCTTCCTCGCGAAATAAAATAGCGAAGCCGCCAGCAGCCCGAACATAAGCACCCCCAACAGCGATTGTGCCTGCGTCGGCATCGGCAATTTATCGTTCACCGCCAGCAAAGGCCAGTTCCTCGGCCCAAAGGCCAGCCAATCCGGCAGCCGGGCCAGAAAACTGTCTGGTTTTGCCGCGTCTGCAATTACGCGCAAGACGATTGCCAGCAGGCCGAAAACGCCTCCCGCCGCGATCAATCCGGAAGAGAAGAGCGCGCCCGGGCTGGCTTCGCTTTCGTCTTTTTTCTTCGTTGTAACTTCCACCAGCCACCGGATCAGCCCTCCGGCAAACATCGCCCCGGTTGTAGCAATCGAAAGATACGACCCTGTCGCGAAAGCCAGCGAGCGCACTCCGAGGATCTCCACCGCAATCACCAGCGCCACGCCCATCAGCACCAGCCGCCACGGCAGCCGCTGATTCAATATTCCATTGATCACCGTGGCCATCAGCCGTGCTTGTGGAGCCGGAGCCTTGTCGCTCCCGATCCCCTGCGCCCACTGATACTCAATCTGCTTGCTGCCAGCGTCGTACAGATATTCCCCGTCGGGAATTTCATGCGAGCCGAGCGAGTTCACCAGCACGTAGCTCTTGTTCTGGTAAACAAAAGTATCCCGCTCGATCTTCACTCCGCTGGGCAAAGACTGAATGTTCACCTCAATTTGCGTGGGAATATATTTCGTCAGCCCCTGGTTCATCAGATTCAGCGTAGCGCCGATTGCCACCGTCGACACCGTCACACCAACTAGCAGCCCCATCTGCTGCCAGAAAGGAGTTGCGCCCACCAAATAACCGGTCTTCAAGTCCTGCGATGTGGCGCCCGCAATCGCCGCCGCGATGCAAACCGCGCCTCCAATCATCAGCGCGAGCACAGCGTATCGGGGACTGGTCCATCCGGCCACAAAGAAAATCGCGCATGTCGCCATCAGTGTTGCGATGCTCATGCCGCTGATCGGGTTCGACGAATTGCCCAGCAACCCGCTGATTCGCCCCGCCACGGTCACAAACAAAAATCCAAATACCACCACGAACACTGCCGCAAACAAATTTTGATACCACTGCGTTTGCGCACCCTGGATGGGGAAGAACGTCAGCACCGCCCAGATCATCGCCACGATCACGATCGACCCGCCGACCACCCACCGCATCGGCACCTCATAATCGATGCGGCTGGATGAGTCGGAATGGCTGCTGCCTTCCGTGCGAACGTCCTTCAATCCCGCACGAAGTGCAGAGATGATCGTCGGCATCGTCCGCAGCAGCGTTATCAGCCCCGAAGCCGCAACCGCCCCCGCTCCCATCGGCCGTATGTAACTGCTCCAGATCTGGTCCGGCGACATCAGCGGAATGGGAACCGTCGAGGGATAGATAGGCGTGTTCCCCGCCAGTTGCCCATAAAACTTGATCGCCGGCATCATCACCAGCCACGACACAATTCCCCCCGCGAACAATATTCCCGCCACCCGCGGTCCAATGATGTAGCCCACGCCGAGATATTCCGACGTGATGGCCATGCGAAACGATGCGCCGGGATACCAGCTTGGCCGCGCCTCAGGTTGCCCCGTCCACGCCTGCACCGTGTTCATCAGAAATGTGTAGATTCCGCCAAGACCCAGTCCCCAGAAAACGCGCCCGGCAAAGGATCCTCCTCGCTCTCCCGCAACCAGCACGTCCGCGCACGCCGTGCCCTCGGGAAATGCCAGGTTGCCGTGCTCCTTCACAATCAACTGCCGGCGAATCGGAACCATGAAGAGAACGCCCAGCCAACCGCCCAGAAGCGCGATCGGAAAAATCCGCCAAAACGTGAAGTCAGAGCTGAACCCCAGGAAAATCAGCGCCGGGATCGTAAACATGACCCCTGCCGCCAGCGATTCCCCCGCCGACCCAGTGGTCTGCACGATGTTGTTTTCCAGAATCGTCGAGCGCCCGAATGCCCGCAAGATGCTGATCGACAGCACCGAAATGGGTATCGACGCAGACACCGTCAGCCCCGCCCGCAATCCCACGTACACCGTCACCGCGCCAAACAGCAGCCCGAACAATCCCCCCAGCACAACCGCCCGCAACGAAAACTCTGCCAGCCTCTGCTCTGCCGGCACGTAGGGCCGAAACTCTCCCACGGGTGCCGTGGAACTCCATGGACGGTCGCTCACCGTTTCCTCCCGATCTTCCCGAACGCTTGTTTGAATCCGCGTGCCCGGATTATGCCGCACCCCGGCCCCGCCGCAAAGCGCTTCCTGCCCGGGAACGCCATTCTCCTGAATGGCGTTCCCTACCGATCCTCTCACCCGCCAGGTATCCACCCGCTCTCGGGTTCTCTTGACATCCTCCGCACTGGTCGGTATTGTCACCTGCATTCGGTGATCTTGTCGGTCGGTGTGGATCTGGTCGCTCGCCCAATTTCCATGGCTAGTTTTTCATTAAGCCCGGGGCCGCGCGTCACGTTCCTGCCGCCGATTATCTTCTTCCGTCAGGAGCCTAGCGTGAATCCGCGCCGCCTAGCTTTTCTGCTGATCCTTGTTTCCGCCGCTCTGCTTTCCCGGCCCTTCTTGCCCGCCACTTCTGGCGACGAATGGCAACCCATCGACCCCGCCGACCTCAAAATGACTAGCGAGCCCAAGGCCCCTGGTGCGCCCGCTATCTACCTCTATCGCCAGGTCGACCGCGACGACCAGACCGGCCACGAATCCCAGTATTACCGCATCAAAGTCTTCACGGAGGAGGGCCGCAAGCAAGCCGACGTCGAAATCCCCTTTCTCAAGGGAGTCGATCAGGTCAACAACATCAAGGCGCGCACCATCCGCCCGGACGGCTCCATCGCCAATTTTGACGGCAAAGTCTACGAGAAAACCATCGTGAAAGCCCGTGGCGTGAAATACCTCGCAAAAACATTCACTCTTCCCGACGTCCAGGTTGGCAGCATCATCGAGTACAAATACAGCGACTTCTGGTCCAACGAGCTGATTTACGATTCACGCTGGATCATCAGCAGCGACCTTTACACCAAGCGCGCTAGATTTACCCTCAAGCCCTACTCCCAATTTGCTCTCCGCTGGAGCTGGCGCAACCTGCCACCCGGCTCTCCCCAGCCCGCCAGCGAACATTCCAGCATCCACCTCGATGTCAACGACATTCCCGCCTTTCAGGTCGAAGATTACATGCCACCGCAGGATGAGCTGAAGGCCCGCGTCAATTTCGTTTATAACCAGGACAACGACGAAAAAGAACCCGAAAAGTTCTGGAAAAAGGAAGGCAAAAAGAAGTTTGAACGCGCGGACTCTTTCCTGAACAAAAAGAAACCCATGGAGCAGGCCGTCGCTACCATCGTCTCGCCTTCGGACTCCGCCGACGTCAAGCTGCGCAAAATCTACGCCCGCGTCCAGCGGGTCCGCAATCTTTCCTTCGAAGAGGAAAAGTCCGAAAAGGAAAAGCAACGCGAGAAGCAGAAGCAACTGACCAACGTCGAGGACGTCTGGAAGGCAGGCTACGCCAACGGTTCCTACATCAACTATCTTTTCATCGCTCTCTGTCGTGCTGCAGGAATCGAAGCCTATTCCGTCCTCGTTTCACGTCGCGACGCTTATTTCTTCGAACCCGGTATGATGAATCCCGGCCAGTTGAACGACGACGTTGTCCTCGTCAAAGCTGAGGGCAAGGATTATTTTCTCGACCCCGGCACCGAGTTCACACCCTTTGGCCTGCTACCTTGGGCCGAAACCTCCGTTAAGGGCCTCAAGCTTGATAAAGACGGTGGCACCTGGGTCCAGACGCCGCTTCCCGAAAGTTCCGCTTCGCGTATCAGCCGCGTAGCTGACCTTCGCATGGACGACCGTGGCGGCCTCCAGGGAAAACTCACCGTCACCTACACCGGTCTCGAAGCCCTTCGCCGCCGCCTCGAAGAGCGCAATGTAGACGACGCCGACAAAAAGAAATTTCTCGAGGACGGTGTCAAAGAGTGTGTCCCCGTTGCGTCCGACGTCGAGCTCACCAGCCAGCCCGATTGGAAAGCCTCTTCCGACTCCCTCGTCGCTGTCTTCGATTTCAAAACCGAGGGCTGGGCCGCTCCCGCTGGCCGCCAGGCTCTGATTCCCGTCGGCCTCTTCGGCGCTCCCGAAAAACACATCTTTGAGCATACCGGCCGTGTTCATCCCATCTATTTCGAATACCCTTCCGAGGTGCAGGACGACATCACAATCAACATGCCTCTGAACTGGCTCGTCAAGGCTCTACCTCCCGAGCAAAATCAGAACAGCAAAGCCATCGTTTACACCCTGAAGGTGGAAGACCAGAAAGGCACCGAGCATATCAGCCGCCATCTCAAAGTCGATCTCCTCGGGCTCGACGTCAAGTATTACGGCACGTTGCGCAATTTCTATCAGGGAGTGAAAAGTGGTGATGAAGAGCAAATCGTTGTTCAGCCGGGCGCATAGCCTTCCCATGCTCAATGCTTGCGTCCGCGCTTCCCAAGTCGCGGTTCTCGGGCTTTTCCTCGCTTCCTTTCTGGCTCCCGTCTCCCGCGCCGGCGACGCTCCGGCCTGGATGCACGCCCTCACCAGTCTTCCGCTTCCCGACCACGACGACAAAACCGACGCTGTCCTCCTCTACTCCGAGGACATCGTTAGCGTGCAGGGCAACGGCAAGATTAAGCATCTCACTCGTCGCGCATACAAAATCCTGCGCGTTGGTGGCAAAGACCAGGGTACCGCCGTCGCTTACGTTGATGCCGAAACCAAAATTCTGAACATGCACGGCTGGTGCATCCCCGCTCAGGGCAAGGACTACGAAGTCAAGGAGAAAGACGCCATCGAATCTTCCTTGCCAGGTGTCGCCAATGGCGAACTCGTAAGCGATATCCGCGCCAAAATCCTCCCGATTCCCGCCTCCGATCCCGGGAACATTGTCGGCTATGAAATCGAGCAGGAAGAGCGCCTCTACATACTTCAGGAAGAGTGGCTGTTTCAGTCTTCGCTCCCCACGCGCGAAGCCCGCTTCACCCTGAATCTTCCGGCGGGCTGGGAATACAAAGTCACTTGGATCAACTTTCCCGAAGCCAAGCCCACGTCGTCCTTGCCCACGCAGTCGCAGTGGGTTGTTTCCGACGTCAAACCCATTCGCACCGAAGACGACATGCCTCCCTGGAAAGGTATTGCCGGGCAGATGCTCCTCTCTCTAATCCCCCCCGGCGACTCTCAAAAAAAAGGTTTCGTCAGTTGGTCGGAAATGGCCAAGTGGGAATCGGACCTCGCCCAGGGCCGCCGTGATCCTTCTCCCGAAATAAAGCAGAAGGTCGTTGAACTCACCACCGGTGCGCCCACCACGCTCGCGAAAATGCAGGCTCTCGCTACCTTTGTTCAGCACGATATCCGCTATGTGGCCATCGAACTCGGCATCGGCGGTTTGCAGCCCCATCCCGCGCGGGATATCTTTTTCCACCGTTACGGCGACTGCAAAGACAAGGCCACGCTTCTCAGCGCCATGCTCAAGGAGATCGGCGTCGACTCTTATTACCTCGACGTCAACATCACCCGCGGCGGCGTTGGCGCACAATCTCCCGCCGGCCTCGGCTGGTTCAATCACGAGATTCTCGCGATTCGTCTCCCCGATGATCTCAAGGATCCCTCGCTCGCGGCCATTCTCACTCAGCAAAAAATAGGCCGTATCCTGATCTTCGATCCCACCAATGAAATGATTCCTCTTGGCCGGCTCGGCGGCTCTCTGCAGTCGAGTTACGGCCTTCTTGTGACCCCCGACGGCGGGGAACTTCTTCAGTTGCCGCAGCTTTCGCCGGATACCAGCGGCGTTCGCCGCTCAGGCAAGCTGGTGCTCAGTCCGAACGGCACGCTCAGCGGGGAAGTTCAGGAATTGCGTCTCGGCGATATGGGCGCCTACCAGCGCTATGTTCTCAGCACCACCACTCAGGATAAGGACCGCATTAAGCCTATTGAAACTTCGCTCTCTCACTCGCTCGCCAGCTTTCAGATCACCAAGGCCTCCATCGGCAATCTGCACGCCCAGGATCAGCCCTTTGTCTACAACTATTCCTTCACTGCCGATCGCTACGCCAAGCCCGCTGGTAATCTCCTCATCGTTCGCCCCCGCGTCATCGGCTTGAAGTCTAGCGACATCTTGGAGCGCAAGGAGCCACGCAAATATCCCGTCGAATTCGACGGCCCGCAAAAAGATCTGGACGTCTACGAAATCACACTGCCCGCCGGCTATGTGGTGGACGATCTTCCGCCGCCGTCCGACGCCGACTACAGCTTTGCCAGTTATCACAGCAAAACCGAGCTGCAGGGGAACGTCTTGCGCTACACGCGTACGTACGAAATCAAGGAACTTAGCGTCCCTACCAGCAAGCTCAACGACCTGAAAGCCCTTTACCGCATCATCGCCACCGACGAGCGCAACACCGCCGTCCTCAAGCCCGCCTCTCACTAGTCCTCGTCACGCTTTCGGGAACGCCGCCTTCTCCTCTCTTATGCGTGACGAGCCCATCGAGAATGGGCGGGCCGGCATTCCTGTCGGCCCGCCACGCTGCATACCTCCTTCTACCGTTGGTCAACGTGCGCCTGAATATTCCCGGTGGTAATCGTCATCACCGGAAAAGACAGGACCACGTTGGTGGGATTGGCGGTCTCGTAGATCATGAAGCCCGCCTGGTCATTCGTTCCCGGTTCTCCGTTGTCGATCAGCGTGAACTGGACCGTGTAACCTTCTATCCCGTCGTATCGGCCGGTACCAACCCCGACAATCGTGTTCACCGGAGCCTTCGGCGGTGCCGGATTCCCGTTCAGCGTGCACACCGCGGACACAAAATTTTCCATGTGGAAATGATGAGTCCCGCCGGACGCGTCCGACCAATTGATCTCCATGTTATTCGAGGGCGTGGTCAGGTCGCAGTCGACTTCGAAGCCTTTCGTCACTGTCGCTACACCCACAACCACCTGCTTTCCGCCGCCGGTGAAGCGTCCGGTCCCCGGAGAACAGTTGCTGGGAACGGCAACTGTCGCGCTGCTGGTCTGACCATTCTGAAACCCGTCGTCCCAGGCCCCGCTCGCAACGCCTTCCACGATTACCGTATTGGTGTCGGAAGGCGCCGGCATCTGGCCGGAAAACTGGTCTGGGGGTGTTGTGCCCAAGCTGAACGGCTGGGCGTCCACTTTCACGCCGTTGAAAAGGATGTCAATCTCCGTATTGGATCCCCCCGTGCCGCCCGGGTTCCACGAAATCGCCGTGTAACTGATGACCGCACCGCCGTTCGAGCAACTCGCACTCGCCGTCACTGTCAGGGAGTGCGCCGAGGCCGTCCCCGCCGCAATCGCCTGGATAGCGAACGCCAACGCCACCATCGAAAAAAGTCCTACTATTCGCCTGTGCATAGTACTCCTCCTGTTTTTTCGTTGAACATGATCTCCAGCCACCGATTGCGTGAACGCAACTCGGCGAAGTCCCTCCAGCGGCTCCGATTGTCATGCTCGATTACGGCGGCCAGGCGCCCCGAGAAGATGTGCTCCCCCCTCGCCGTAGTCGGGTTGAGAGATGCAACCGCGCAGGAACTCCGGCTGTCTTTCGCACGATTTGTTCCCAATCTCTCAGCCTGAAACGCAAAGACTTAACAACCCCGAATGTTGGAGAGTTGGCAAATAACGGCCCCGATGTGGACACGGAATCTCTTTACGCTCGCGGGGCAAGATGCAGGATGGCCCGGGCCACGCGCCAGCTGAGGACAGAAGACGCCAAGAGCGGGGTATGCGGCGAAGTTTCGACGGATCCGCTTCGAGGCGGCCACATTCGGCTTCGTCAGGACAGTTCTAGAACGCGGGCCGGATGGAGAGAAAAAGGAAATTTGAAGATTGAATATGGCGGGAGGGAATGGCTGAGGAAGAAAACCCAAGATTCACGCTTGCATAAACTAATGGCTGCAAGGATGGGGCACGCGGCCTCTGCTTGTGTTGTCTCGCTTATTTCACAATAGAATCGTTGGTGCTTGAAAAATAGCGGGTAAGCGGCGCCATCGCCGCCTACCCGCTTGGGGCTGAGCCGACCGGGATTAGTGGACTGTGAGCGCTATATTTGCGGAATGGCTGATTTGTCCGGAAGTGGCCGTCACAACCAGCGTACTCGTACCGGCCTGTGTGCCGTTGTTGGTGGCCGAGTTGGAGCCGCCGCCGCAACCGCTCACACCAATCAGCAAACTGCCGAGGAGAAGCAGACTCGCCGCGCTGAGCAATGCGAACCGGGTTGATTTCCTCGCGGAGAAATGGGCACCCCGCGAATAAATCAGAATCGCGCACACTCCCAGACACATAACAGCGAGTGCCGCGGCTCCTCCCATCCTGTTTAGAGGATTGCCGGGCATGTAAAATCCTTGCCCGTAGATCCCCCCCGGCATTCTTGTGGCAAGTGTGAGAGTGGTTGTGGCCGTCCCGCCGCTCGCGGGTGTAACCGAGCTCGGCGAGAATGTGCATTGCGAATTGGCGGGTTCCCCGGAGCAGGTAAATTGCACTGCGGAGTTGAAGCCGTTTAATCCGGTTACGGTCACTTGAATCGTCGCGGCTTGTCCGATAGCCACCGTCGCCGTCGTCGGCGAAGCGGCAATGCTGAAATCGGCTCCCGCCGGCGGCGCGGCCGCGTTCGGCGTCAGTGTAGCGAACACTCCGTGCTGTTCGTTTGCCAGACCCGCGGTGAAGTACAGGGTGTTCGGATCGCCGGAGGATCCTCCGCCTCCAAACACCATGTCCCACATGGAGGCATTGGTAATGACGGCGCCAGTGGCGTCCTTCATTTGATCGATCAAGCTTCCCGAGGCCGGGTCGTATACATCGATGACGCCGTTGCCGAATTCACCGACCAGCAGCTTGCCACCAAACGGTCCGAAACCTGCCGGAGGAATGACGAGCCCCCACGGTGCGTTCAGATTGCCCTGTGACACCAGCCGCTGGCTAAATCCTCCACTCAGAGTGAATATGTCCACAAATCCTGCGCCAGCCATGTGAACGGGATCGTGTTTGGCCGTATCCTGCAGCGCGTAGGTGACGAAGATCTGCTGATTGAGCACGTGGATGCCGAATGGCGCGTAGCCGGCCGGAAGTTGCGGATCAACAAGAGTCCCGGTGAGCTGGGTTGGGTTGAAAGTGCTGTCGAAAACATCCACAGTGCCCGAGTTGAAATTTGCCGCCACCAGGAAGGTGCCCGTTTGCCCGAGATTGACGAGGGCTAGTCCTTTGTAAACCGCACCCGCTTTCGAGTTATCCACCACCGTGGTGACGGGGTCGCTGCCGTTCCAGGCGGAGATGGTTCCGTCCTCGGAGTCGAAGATGAACAGGGCTGGCTTGCCGTTCACGTTGAATCCGGTAGCGGCAACGTTGGCGACAATACCCGTCGGGGTAGCGGGGTTCGCATCTCCAACCGGCGCGGGTATCTGAAAGCTGCCCGCATTCACCCCCTGAGGGTTGTACAGTGTGGAGAAGCCGGAGTTGTTGTCGGCAATCCAGAATGTTTGGCCCGGGAAAAAAGCAATTCCCCAGGGGTTAACCAGCTCCGGATCCGTATTGGCGGCCAGGCCGGCTGTGTCGGAAGTGAGATTCGTTTGCTTGAAAGAATTGGTCTGCGCCGACGCACTTCCCAACGAAACGAACGTCGCGAATAGTGTCGCGGCGAATGACCATAAAAAGCGTTTGTAATGCATTGCATTGCCTCCAGTGAAATTCCATTGGCACGTTAATAGAAACTAAAAATGGAGTTGTCCGCTGGAAGTTAGAAGTTCGTCAGTTAAAGGCACCCTCCCATGAGAATAATTTGACAACTTTCGTGGAATAAATCTCAGCCGCCTGTATAGCGTCTCGGGGCCGCTACGGTCCCAAGGGACAAAAGAGAAACCTGGGCAACTGTGGCCGGATTGGAGAGAAAAGGGAAATTCGAAAACTGAAAACGACGAGCGAGAAGGAGTGAGGAAGAGAACCCAAGACCCACCCTTGCATAAACCAAATGCGCAAGGATGGGGCACCCGGCCTGATTGACGGCTTATCCGAAGTTACTCACAATGCAGACTTAAGAATGGACGAGTGCCCTTGATCCATTTCCTCCGCGATATCCATCAACCTGCGAAAAGAGGCTTTCAACGCGTTAACGTAGACTATTCCGGCCTTGTCCGTCAGGATTTCTGACGGCTCTTTCATGAAATATCTTCTCAGTTCGCTTAGCGGGTGTTCGATTTCCTGATAGAGATATTTAATCGAGTCGCAGGAGCCGATGGTGACTCCGCCCTCCTTCAAGAGATTCTCAAACTGGTTGAGCGAGATTTGCAGTTGATTCACAGCCTGCTTGGCAAGCACAAGGTTCGAGTCTCCGCGAACCTCCCCGAGTATTTTCTCGAAGGAATAGGAAACCTCGTCGAACGCTTTCTTAAGTCTTACTTCAACGAATTGTTCTTGGGGGACATCTACTTGCGTTTTTTGGTCCATGAGCAACCCTACCAAATCGATTTCTGCAAGTCTGTGTGAAAGTGAACACTCCGCATTAACGGCGGGTGCAGCCGGGGCACCCGGCGGGCCTCCTCCGAGACGCTTGGCGACGAATGGCAGTCAGGCTTTTGGATGCTGACCACATACGGCCAATTGTGGTATTTCTATGCCACAATGCCAGTAGAGTCCGCGCCAAATGCAACGAGTCACTGCGTAACGGAGGAACTTATGGTCGACGGAATTGGCGGCGCTTTTCTGTTTTCCAACGATACAAAGAGATTGGCAGCTTGGTATCGCGATTGCCTCGGAATAATTCCTCAGGGCGAAGACGCTGAGTGCAATTCAATCTATGCATCGTTCGAATATCGGGATCTTGCAAACCCGGAGATCAAGCGAACCATCGCGTGGGCGATCATGCCCGCGGATCAAGACATCAAGGATAAGCCGCGAACGGGTAAGATTAATTACACCGTGAAGAGCATGGCGGAAATCCTCAGCCATCTTAAGAGTAAAGGCGTGGTAATCGAAAAGACCGAGGAATATCCCTCAATGGGAACCTTTGCCTGGCTCAAAGATCCAGACGGTAATCCCATCGAGCTTTGGGAGCCATCCAAAGAGTGAATAGAAATCCCTGATTCGTGAAGTCCCAAGGCCGCTTCAGGAATCGAAACGGTTGGCCACCCAAGAAATTTCCAGCATGCGCCGCCCGCCCACTAAACAAATTCGACGGAAGACGAAAGCTGAATCGCGTTGCGCAGCGTGCGATACAGCGGGCAGTTCATGGCGTAGATACCATGCACGCGCTCCACGGTCGCCCTCGCCGCTTCCGGCGCTTGCAGGCGCATCCGCACGTGAATCCGGCGAATCACCAGCACACCCTCTTCCGTCTCTACTTCTCCCGTTACCTCACCAGTCAGTTTTCCGTTGCTGGCATCGATTTGACGCGCTTCCAGCGCGCCCCCAAATGTGCCCAGCATTCAACCCGCGGTGGCGGAAATAACGTAGTCAATGGTCGAAGAATGGGGCTCCTTGATCTTCGACGGGTCCACCTTGTAGTGCTCGGCAATTGCTCCGTGGACGCTGTAATACACCGGCTGCGGCTCGCCCGGCAGATTCGCTACGCGCAGCGGCCCCTGCTTCCTTTCCAATCGCGATTTGGATACGTAAACCACTTCGCTCATGTTTGCTCCTTTCCCATTCTTCGATGCCCGGTAAACGGATTCCGGTTCACCCTCCGCGACCCCGCTTTGCCGCGAAGCCTCGTGGATTCCTCATCGTTTTCCTCGCTGCGCCGTTCGATTTCCCAGTCCGTCACCGGTCACTTCCGTGGACAGACGAAGGTTAGGGGCGGGTAGCCCGGGGCGGGCGGCCCGGACCACCCCCGCAAGAAGATCCTAAGAGGGCCACACGCCAAACGTGGTTCGAGGTGCAACTCTCCGCTCTCGCCGTTGGCCATGGCAATCTGCTGATAGCGAGTGCGAAAATCACATCCTATAATTAGACCGCCGCGGCGGTCCCGGCTCCTCTCTTTCCGAGCCCGGTTTTTGGAATTCGGTAGACCCACCGGGGCCCGAGACCGGACCTCGGCCGTTTGCGCTGCCAGATTTACTATGTCGAGAGAGCCACCGCCTCCATAGAATCAACCAACGAAAACAGGGAGGGAAATATGATCGACCACGTTATTCTCACAGTGAGTGACTTCAAGCGTTCCGTCGCTTTCTATGCCGGGGCTCTCAAGCCACTTGGGATCACAACCCTTCCAGACTACGTAGGCAAAGACGGACACCCGGACTTGAAAGGTTTTGGTATTGGCAAAAGCCATTTTTTCTGGCTCAAAGAAGGGAAGCCCGATCCCCAGGCCGTTCACGTCGGATTTACGGCGAAAGACCACGCCGAAGTAGATGCATTCTACCAGGCCGCTTTAGCAGCTGGAGGCAAGAGTAAGAAACCACCTCAAGTTCGTCTCGAATACTATCCTGGTTATTATGCGACCTGGGTGCTCGATCCAGACGGCCACGATATTGAGGTCGTCCATAAAAGCTAGGCCGATGACGCAGATAATTCGAGTGTCACCAATCCTTCAGAATGAGCGCGAGGCCTGAAGGCGCTGGATTTACTTCTGAAGTAAAGTGTATTACGGTAATCACACGAGCGCGGGAGGGCACGACTTCAGTCGTGCCAGAGAACGGCCCGCAAGGTGGGCTTTAGCCCCTGAGGTAAAGGATGTCCAAGCCTCCGCGGGACCTCGCCGTCACACAGAGCCGAACTTTCTTCTTAACCATCAACTCCTGGTCTGGCCGCTCTCTTTTCCAGATTCACCGGCTTTGCGATCTATTTCTCTCCACCCTTCAAAATTATCGCGAGCAGAGGAGATTCCAACTTCACGAGTTCGTCCTGATGCCCAACCACGTCCATCTCCTCCTTTCCCCCCGGGGAGGACGTTACTCTGGAGCGTGCCGTACAACTCATCAAGGGCGGCTTCTCCTTTCGAGCAGCCAGAGAAGGCGAATTTCGCGGGGAAGTCTGGCAACGGGGCTATGTGGACCACCGAGTCCGAGATCCCCGTGACTACTTATTCCATCGTGAATACATCCATCAGAATCCGGTCCGTGCGCGGCTGGTAGTTTGCCTGCTGAATACAAATTCTCTTCGGCAAATCCAATACATCCTCGAACCGGTGCCTCAGGGGCTAAAGCCCAATTTGGATCCGACTTGATGGCACGACTGAAGTCGTGCCCTCCCGCGAAGGTCGGTTACGGCACGATTGAAGTCGGCCCTCCCGTGGAAGTTAGTTACGGTATCACTGAAGTTGTTCCCTTCCGTGACGGTTAGTTCGGCACGATCCTACGGGCATCCTAGGGTAGGCGGCGGCTGGTACAGGAGCAGGAGAAACTCAAAAGCGGCACGATTTATCGTGCCCCTTCAATCGGTGGGGCGGACGCACCCGGGAAGGCGAGATAAAATTGCCCCTACCTCACTTCCGCGGACACACGAAGGTCAATGCTGCCGGTGGACGCAGCGTGCTCCAGCGATACTTCAACTTTCTCGGTGCGGCGGCCAGCATCGCCAGGAGCAACTCCTGCGCTTGGTCGAAGGGGAGGGAGAGGCGGAAAAGGTCGGCGCCCCGCCCGTGCGCGTATTTCTCGTACCGCGCCGTTTTTCCGGCCACGAATCCTACCAGTACATCCCACGGAGACTGCTTCGCGAACAATTTCTTTTGCGCGGCATCGTGGCGGGAAATTTCGACCACAGTGCGTTGGGCGCCGCCGCCGATTTCGAGGAGGACGGCGGTGGCTTGTTCGGAATCGAAGGGGCGGGAGGGATCGTCGTTGGGGAAGGGAATCAGCAGGCGCTCGATCTCTTCGCGTTTGGCGATGAGGGCGTCCCACCAATAGCGGTAGCCGTTGTAGACGATGGTGCCGCTGCGGAAGATTTGCTGGACGCGGGCGGCGTCTTTGCCGGCGACGCTGACGACCATGTCCACGAGTTCGTGGAGGCGAAAGGTTTGCTTTACCACCGGGCGGACGCTGACGAAACCGGCGTCTTCTTCGGTGTAACGGAGAGGGATTTGGTTGGGCAGTGGCATTGGAATCGGGATTGTAGTGGCCGGCCTTTAGGCCGGTCTCCGTACAAATGTCCAGCGCACCGGCATCAACCGAGTTTCGACAGTTTTTCGCGCACGCGGTCGCTCAACGCCTTTCCATCCACCGCCTTTCCCGTCAGGGCTTCTTTTGCGGCTTTTACTACGCCGCCCATTTGTTTCATCGAGGTTGCGCCGGTGTCCGCGATGGCTTTGGCGATGGCGGCGTCCATTTCGGCTTCGCTGGCGCCGGCCGGCAGATACGCTTCCAGGAATTTCAGTTCGGCGTTTTCCTTGTCCACCAGGTCCTTGCGGCCGCCTTTTTCAAACTGGTCAATCGATTCCTTTCGCTGCTTCACCAGCGTCTGCAGCAACTGGATCGATTCGGTTTCGTCAAGCGGGCGCATCTTTTCCACTTCCTTCAATTGCAGCGCGGCCTTGGCCATGCGCAACACGCTCAGCCGCATTTCTTCTTTTCCTTTCATCGCGGCCACAATGTCCTTCTTCAATTGTTCGGAAAGGCTCATTTTCGCTCCCTTTCTTGGCACTATAACAGAGGCGCATTCCGCCTATAAAATATTCTGTCGCGCCGCAATTTGACACGCTCCACGCCGCACAGTAATTTTGAAATGCTTCGATATCATTGATTCGAAGACATGGGAAGAGACCGCCTTCCGTTCGACGCGGCTTTTACCCCGAATAGAGGAATCATGAAGGTTATAGTTGCCGATAAGATCAGCGATCGCGGTATTGAACTCCTGAAAGAAACCGGCTGGAACATCGTACTCACCACAAAGGACAACCTGAACGCGGAACTTGCGGATGCGGACGCGCTGATTGTGCGCAGCGCCACGAAAGTTACGCCCGCGCTGCTGGACCATGCGCCACGCCTGCGCGTTGTGGGCCGCGCCGGTGTCGGTGTGGACAACATCGATCTCGACGAAGCCACAAAGCGGGGCATCCTGGTGATGAGCACGCCCGGCGGAAGTTCCGTGAGCGTGGCGGAGCACACGTTTGCGCTGCTGCTGGCGCTGGCACGGCAGTTGCCGAAGTTCGACGCCGCGATGCGCGAAGGGCGGTGGGAGAAATCCTCGTCCGGCGCGGAAGTTCGCGGCAAAACGCTGGGGCTGATCGGGATGGGGCGCATCGGCAGTGAAGTGGCCACCCGCGCGGACGGCTTCGAGATGCGCGTGATCGGCTACGATCCCTTCATCAGTGAAGCCGCCGCGCGGGAATTCTCGGTGGAGCTTGTGCCGCTGGAAAAGTTGTACGCGGAAAGCGACTTTATTTCGCTGCACACGGCCGTCAGCCCGCAGACGAAGGACATGATCAACGCCGCGACGATTGCGAAGATGAAGAAGGGCGTGCGCATCGTGAACGCGGCCCGCGGCGAACTGATCAACGAAGCGGACTTGGCCGCCACCATTAAGAGCGGCCACGTTGCCGGAGCGGCACTGGACGTCTTTGCGGAAGAGCCGCCGAAGAATTGCCCGCTGATCGGGCTGCCGAACGTGATTACCACGCCACACGTTGCGGGTTCGACCGCGGAAGCGCAGGAAGAACTCGGCACGCAGGTGGCGGTCCAGGTGCGGGATTATCTGGTTGAAGGCGTGATTCGCAATGCAGTGAATCTTCCGGCGCTTTCGCCGGAGCAGTACCGCCGCGTGCGGCCGTATCTCGCGCTTGCGGAGCGGCTCGGCTCGCTGGTGTCGCAAGCCGCGGCCACAAGGCCGGCGCGGATTCGCATTCGTTATGCCGGCGAAGTGGCGGAGGTCGGGACGCATCTTTTGCGCAGCGCCGTGCTTGCGGGGATGCTGAACGCGATTCTGGATGAAAAGGTGAACGTGGTGAACGCCCCGGCTGTTGCCGCGGCGCGCGGCCTTACGGTTGAAGAGGAGACGCGCAGGCGCGAGCACGGATTCCCGCACACACTGGAAGTTTCCGCGCTACCCGACAAGTCCGGCTCACCGGGGTTCACCGCCGAAGGCACCGTTTTGCACGACGGCTCGCCGCGGGTGATCCAAATCGACGGCATCCCCTTGGAAGCGCAACTCAATGGCACGGTTCTTTTCCTGCGCAACCAGGACCAGCCCGGAGTGATCGGCCACGTTGGCAGCACGCTGGGCAAGCACGGCGTGAATATCGCTACGTTTGCGCTGGGCCGGCGCGACTCTAATCCAGGCGCCGCAGCGGTATCCTTGATTCGCGTAGACGGCGAGGTCTCCGAATCCATCCTGGAACTCGTCCGGCACCACTCCGCGATTACCGAGGCCCGGCTGATCCATCTAGGCAAGGCTTAAACCGGTCTGGAAGGCCGGTATCCGGATTGTGTGATTAAACCGGCTGCTAACCTTCTTTCGGGGCCCTCGTCAAAGGAACCAATACTCAGGTCCCGTTTCGTGTAGTTGGTCAATCGGTTTTGTCGGTTGCTACTCCTCTCACAGGGTGAGCGATCCGGCAAACAGTCCGTGGTGGACACTCATTTCGGTACCTTAATTTTCCCCGGTGCACGAAAGGGGTTCTACCATGACTCGGAATCTTCCCGAGCGTTGCATCTGTGTCCTCATACTGTTTTTCTCATCTATAACTCTAACGTTTGCGCAGTCCGGCACCACATCGCTTAGGGGCACAGTCACCGATCCCGCGAGCGCTGTGATTCCCGACGCTACGGTCACATTGTCTAGCGCCGAGATCGCCGTCAATCTCACCACGCAGACGGACAAGAATGGTTTTTACCAGTTTCAGGCGGTGCGCCCCGCGACGTACACCCTGACGATCAATGCTCCGGGTTTCGCAATGTTCAAAGAATCCGGCCTGGTACTGCTTGTTTCCACGCCCGCTACGGACGACGTGAAGCTGCAGCTGGCCAGCGGCGCGGTCACTGTTGAAGTGCAAGCCACGTCGCAGGGGATTAATACGCAGGACGCGACGATCGGGAACACGTTCGACTCGCGCCAGATTCTTGCCCTTCCGTTTGAGGGCCGCGATGCCGCCGGCGTGTTAAGTCTACAGCCGGGAGTAACGTTCGTCGGCACAAATCCCGACGACAACATTGACACGAGGAACGGCGCGCTGAACGGCGGCCGCTCCGACCAGGCGAATATCACGCTGGACGGTGTGGACAACAACCAGCAGGCGCGCGGGACGGCGTTTCAGGGAGCGGTTCGCTCGACACTGGACTCCATTGAAGAGTTTCGAGTCACAACCATTGGAGACAACGCCGATCAGGGACGCTCCTCCGGCGGGCAGGTAACGCTGGTGACGAAGAGCGGCACGAATACGTTTCACGGAGCGCTTTACGAACAAAATCGCCCGACGGTCACGGCGGCAAACGACTGGTTCAACAAAGAGGCGGAGTTGAGCAATGGCTTACCCAACTCGCCGGGGAAGGTCATTCGCAATACGTTTGGCGGTTCGCTCGGCGGGCCCATCAAGAAAGACCGACTATTTTTCTTCGGGACGTACGAGGGGCAAAGGTTGGCGGAAAACCAGCAAGTGCAACGAAATGTGCCGAGCCCGAACCTTCAGGACGGCGTGGTGCTCTATCCGTGCGCACCGGTGCTGAACCCCGATGGTTCGGTAAACACTCCAGCGACCACGGTTTGTCCAGGTGGAACGAACGGATTGACTCCGGTGGTCGGGCTTAGCGGCAAAGTCTATTCGTTCGCTCCGGGAACGAGCGGAGTCGGACCGGCCCAGATCGCGGCGATGGACAACGTGTGCGCGGGGCTAGGAACCTGCCCGAACGGGCCCGGGGTCAATTCGCTCATCGCCAACGCCCAGGGGACCGGTGTGTTCCAACAATACCCGGGTGCCAACTCTTCCGCTTGCGGAAATGCCGATGGATTCAACGTCAGCTGCTTCAGCTTCTCCGCGCCCAATCCAAAACGGCTTAACACCACGATCGTCAAATTAGATTACAACCTGAATCGCGCGGGCACGCACCGCCTTTTTCTGCGGGGCAACTACCAAACCGATAAGACCGAGGACGTCCCACAATTTCCCGGAATGCCTCCGAACAACGTTATCCGTGACACCAGCCGGGCGATTGCTGCCGGCTACACGGCAACGTTCTCCAGCGCGCTGGTGAACAATTTCCGTTTCGGACTTACGCGGCAGAGCCAGGACAATAACGGAATCGAAAATCTGCCCATCGTTACCTTCCGTAACTTTGACGACCTGCACCCGAGCGTTGGTTCGGTGTCTCCGACCACCTCCTTCACGCGGAAATTTCATATTCCCGTGTACAACTGGCTCGACGATGTGGCCTGGACGAAAGGCAAGCACACGCTGCAATTTGGCGCAAATGTCCGGCGCATCACCAACACCCGGGCCAGCGATCTATCGAATATCAATTTTGCGTCGACAAACCCCAGCTATTTGAACACTCCGGCGTCCAGCAACGGCAGCCTGAATCCAACGAACTTCGGGCTGAAAACCGTGGATCCCGCCAACTCCGCGCCCTACGACAATGCCATCGGAAACATCATCGGCGTCATCGCCCAGGTGGACGGGCAATATAATCGCACCGCCCAGGGCGTCGATATCGCGGAAGGCACACTCGTACCCAAGAACTTTCGATCATGGGAATCAGATTTTTACGTCCAGGACACATGGCACATCCGTCCAACCCTGACGATCACGGCGGGGCTGCGTTATTCTCTGCTGCAGCCGGTTTACGAGACGGCGGGAAATCAGGTTTCCCCGGACCAAAGCCTGAATCAATTTGTGGGCAGCCGGGCACAGGCCATGGCACTCGGAGAAACCACAGATCAGATAATCACCTATAGCCCCAGCGGGCAGGCCAACGGGAAGAAGCCGTACTGGCCCTGGGACTACAAGGATCTGGGACCGCGTCTTTCATTTGCCTATGCGCCAAACAATAAGGACGGACTTCTAGGGGCGCTCTTTGGAGGCAGCGGGAAGACTTCGATTCGTGGCGGATTCGGCATTGTATACGATCACTTCGGGACGACCCTGGTTGACACGTTCGACCAAAATGGGTCCTTTGGACTGAACACAGTCATCAGTAATCCAGCCTCCGTGCAGACACTTGACGGGGGCGCCCGATTCACTGGCATAAACAATATTCCAGTTTCCAGCCTGGATGGACCTCTGCTCCAGCCGGCACCGAGCGGCCCGTTTCCTTATACGCCTCCCATCAGCACTCCGGGCAACTCGCTGCAACAGATCACGTTTGGATTTGACGACAAACTGAGGACCCCCTATTCGGAGACCGTGGACTTTTCCATCAGCCGCGAACTACCGGGTGGGCTTACCTTTGAAGCTGCCTATGTCGGCAGGTTCGCGCATCGACTGCTGCAGCAGAGAGACCTGGCCATGCCGCTCGATTTGGTGGACCCCCAGTCCCATACGGACTATTTCGCTGCCGCGACACAATTGGCCAAGCTGGCAAACGCAAAAACGCCAGTTTCCCAGGTGCCGAACATCCCGTACTTTCAAAACGTGTTTCCCAATGCTGTGGGAGTCAACGGGTCGTATTGCGGAGACGGCAATGTGGCGCTGAATCACAGCGGAGCGCCCGGGAATGGCACCCTTGCCAATCCAACCGCAACGCAATCGATGTACGAGATGTTCTGGTGCAATTGGGGCGCAGGCACCTTCGGCGCCTCCAATTTCGTAAACGTTTTTGATTCCTTCTGCTTTCCGGCATGCGCGAACATCAAGGGCGTGGATACGCCGTTTGCCTTTTACAACAAGGAGTTCTCGGCGCTTTACGCCTGGTCCTCCATAGGCAATAGCAGCTACAACGCGGGGCAGTTCATGCTGCGCAGCCGGAATATGCACGGACTGCAGTTCGACTTCAACTATGTGCTCTCCAAATCGCTGGACATAGGTTCGGACTCCGAGCGAGTTCCGGAGTTTGGAGGATTGAGCGCGATCATCAACACATGGAGCCCGAACCAGTTGCGTGGGGTCTCGGACTTCGACACACGGCACCAGATCAATTCCAACTGGGTCTACGATCTGCCCTTTGGCCGTGGAAAACGGTTTGGCCACGACTGGAACCGCGCTACCAATACATTGCTGGGAGGATGGCAAATTGCGGGAATCTACCGGTGGACGAGCGGCTTTCCGTTCACCATACCGGCCGGCGGTACCTGGAACACCAACTTCCAGCTATCCGGAAATGCGGTATTGACGGGCACGGTCAATCAAAAACTGACCTACGTGAACGGCCAGCCGTTTGCTTTCAATATCGGAGCCGCGGCTAACGATCCCTCCGCTACTTCCAGTTACTGGAACAGTGTTATGCGACTTCCGTATCCCGGCGAATCCGGCCCGCGTAATATTTTCCGCGGGCAAGGCTTCTTCGGAATTGACGCCGGCCTTAACAAGACCTTTAGTCTCACGGAACGCCAGGCGATTCGTTTCAGCGCCTATGCGTACAACCTGACCAATTCCGTGCGCTTTGACGCGGCAACCATAACGTTCAACGGGGCCCTTACGAATCCGAGCTCCGTTGGGTTGTACTCGGCGACGCTGACCAAACCACGCGTGATGGAGTTTGCTTTGCGATATTCGTTCTGAGACTGCTAGCAGTCCTGAAGTTGCTGTACCGACGCCGGAGAGGCCTGCCTCTCCGGCGTATTCTTTGAGTAAAGGTTCTACGATTCCAACTATTTAAATTTCCTTGGCCAGCTATCAGCGTAACGTGCTTGACATGCGGCTTGATCTGTCCTAAAAACTAGGGCAATTCCGGTGTAAGCGAGTGGTGGGGATGTGTCCGAGCCGTGTTCGTTGTTTTTCCGTTCACACCCTGCGGATAATCATGCCGCAACCTGCCTGTTCTCCTCGCTTGTTTTCTTGACATAAATTGATTTCTGCATCCGAAAGGAATGGACATGACATACGCTTCCGTCCGGCGTTTCGCCCTTTTATTGCTAGTGTCATCCCTGTTTTGCATCGGAATCGCAAGACCCCAAACCGGCACGACCTCTGTGCGCGGCACAATCACGGACGCAAGCGGCGGCGCCATCGCCGGCGCCAAGGTCACCATCAAAGATGTCTCGTTGAGCATTCAGCGTTCGGCGATATCGGGGAGCACGGGTCAATATGAGTTTCTCGCGCTATCACCGGGTACATACGAATTACTCGTAGAGAAGCAGGGCTTCCAAAAGTATGTGGAATCTAATTTGCAACTGCTGGTAAACTCCCCGGCCACGCAGGACGTGCTCCTGAAAGTCGGTTCTTCCAATGAGACCGTCGAGGTTTCCGCGGATGTTGAGCGGCTGAACACCACGGATGCTTCACTGGGGACCGCGTTCAACGAGCGGCAGGTGAGGGAACTCCCGCTGGAAGCTGGCAATGTCCCCGAGCTGCTTTCCTTGCAGGCGGGTGTCACATACACAGGAAATCGCCAGGACATCAACAAGGACATTGACACGCGGAACGGCTCGGTCAACGGCGCCCGCAGCGATCAAAGCAACATCACGCTCGACGGCGTGGACGTGAATGCGGACACCAAGGGTTACGCCTTTGATTCGGTACTCCCGATCACCCAGGATTCCGTGCAGGAATTCCGCGTCACCACGAGCAATTACAACGCCGACGAAGGGCGCTCTTCCGGCGCGCAGGTGGCCCTGGTTACCAAAAGCGGCACGAATAATTTTCACGGAACGTTCTTCGAAACCAATCGAAACACGGCGACCAGCGCGAACGACTACTTCGTGAAACTCGCGCAATTAACGAGTGGCGCCCCCAATACGCCACCCAAGCTCATCCGCAACAACTTCGGCGCCGCCCTCGGAGGCCCCGTCAAGAAAGACCGGCTATTCTTTTTCGCCAACTATGAAGGCCACCGGCAGAACGAAGCCCAGAGCGTGGTCCGCATCGTCCCCAGCGCGGCTATGCAGGACGGGGTCATTCAGTACAATTGCGCCGCGGTCACCGACTCCAGTGGAAATGTAGTGCAGACGCCGCAGCAGGTTTGTCCCGCTTCGACTGTCCAGGGGCTCACCGGGACACACAACGTTGCTGCCGGGAATTACGGCTTGGGTCCCACGCAAATCAAGGGCATGGACCCGCAGGGCATCGGGATCAGCAGCGTCACGGTTCCCTATCTGCAGTCATTCGCGCCTTTTCAGTCGAATGACAATTCAGTGGGAGATGGGCTGAACTTCGTCGGGTACCGTTTCCCCGGCCCGGTAACCACGAACACCAACTGGTATATCGCCCGGGTCGACTACAAGATTACGGATAGTGGCAACCACACCATCTATTGGCGGGGAGCGCTCCGCAATGACACTGTCGCCGGGGTGCCTTACCTGCCCGGTCAGGGGCCGGAGCAGAACACGGCCGATTACAGCAAGGGATTTTCCATAGGCTATTCGGCTGTGCTCCGGCCAAACCTGGTGAACAACTTCCGCTATGGGTTCACGCGCCAAAGCTTCGGCATAACCGGTAATCAGACCCAGGACATCATTTATTTCCGAGGCTTGAACGACAACAGCACGTCAAATTTCTCAAGCTTGGCCTACACCAACAATTCCAATTACCAGGTTCCCGTGAACAATTTCGTGGACGACGTCTCCTGGGTTCGCGGAAAGCACACGTGGCAGTTTGGCGCTAATATCGCCATTTTGAGAAACCCCCAGTCCAACAACATCAATTCCTTCAGCTCGGCATCGGACAATCCTTCCTGGCTGGATACAGCAGCGATGGCAGGTGCCGGGGCACCCGGACACTTTGATCCATTCTGTTCAACGCAAGCGGCCCCCGTGACAGGTGGGTGCTTCAACCCGGACCCGACTTCTAAAAACTTCACCGAACCACACTATCCGGCGGTGGATTCGGGATTCGGAAACAATTATGACTACCCGCTGGGATCGCTCATCGGAATGGTCACCCAGGTGAACGCCCAGTATAACTTTACTCATACCGGGAGCACCCTTGCCGATACCACGCCGGTTTCACGCCGGTTTGCCGCGGATTCCTGGGAAATGTACGCGCAGGACCAGTGGAAAGTCACCCCAACCCTGACGGTCACTCTGGGACTCCGTTATTCGCTCTTCTCGCCGCCTTGGGAAACGAATGGGTTGCAGGTGTCGCCTACGACGAGCTTGAGCAGCTATTTTGATACCCGTGGAACGGGAATGCTTACTGGTCAACCCGCCAGCGCCGCCTGCTGTCTGAGTTTTGACCTCGCGGGGCCTGGCAACGGGAAACCTGGATTCTACAACTGGGATACGAAGGACTTTGGTCCTCACGTCGCCTTTGCGTGGGCTCCCAAATACGCTGACGGGCTGCTTCATTCCCTGTTCGGCGAAGGAAAAACCGTGGTTCGTGGTGGATTCGGCATGGTCTACGACCGGCTGGGGCCGCAGCTGTTGGCCACCTTCGATGCCAACGGTTCCTTCGGACTTTCCACAACTTTGACCAACACCGGTGGCGTTCAAACTCCCGCGACCGCGCCACGCGCCACGGGGCTCAGTGGATTGAGCAACATCCCGACCGTGGATCTGACAGGCACCCCAATGTTTGCTCCACCGCCATCCAATTCATTTCCCCAGACCTTCCCGAGCGGTCTGACTGGCGCGACGGGATCCTATGCAGTGTATTGGGGGATGGACAACAAGCTGAAGACCCCCTACTCCTATACCTTGGACTTTTCCATCGGGCGGGAATTGTCGCATGGCTTTGCCGTGCAGTTCTCCTACGTCGGACGTCTCTCCCATCGGCTCTTGAGCCAGGAAGATGTGGCCTCACCGCTTGATTGGGTTGACCCGAAAACCAAAATCGATTACTTCACGGCGGTCAATGCACTGGCAAAGATCTATCGGAAGGGCGTTCCGACAGAAGGTGTCACGGATGCGATGATTGGCCCGACAGCGTCCTACTGGAAAGATCTAATGGGGAATACGCCGTTTCTGCCCGGCAGTCAGGGTTTTCGTGCGAGCCGGTGCGCGAATAGTCCGTTCCCAACCACCGATCCAGCCATCGCGGCCTATGATCTTTTCTGTGGTTTCAGCTTTAATGAGACGACGGCGCTTCAGGGCATCGATCAAGGGTTTGGTTTCCGGGATTTCTCACTGACAGACTCCAACAACAACCGCATCCCCTACTATCCAGCGACTGGCCCTTACACGTTTGTCGATCCCCAGTTTGCGGCGCTGTATGCGTGGCGCTCGATCGGCAGCGCCGCTTATAACGCGCTGCAAGTCAACCTGCAGAAGCATTTCTCGGCAGGAGTGCAGTTTGACGTCAACTACACTTACTCTCACTCGTTCGATATTTCCTCCGATTCCTATCGAATCAACGATGAAGGCGGATTGGGCGGCCAGGTCATCAATCCCTGGAGTCCCAATGCGCTCCGCGCTTCCTCGGACTTCGATTTGCGCCACCAGATCAACGCGAACTGGATCGTGGATTTTCCATTTGGACGCGGCAAGCGATTCGGCGCGAACGTTAACGGCTTTACGGACGCGCTGATCGGCGGATGGGAACTCTCGGGCCTGGCGCGGTGGACGAGCGGTTTCCCCGTCGGTCCCAGCAACGGTGCGCAATGGCCGACGAACTGGGAACTATCCGGTTACGCTACGCAAGTTGGCGCCGCGCCCACCCATGGTGCCGTAAAAAACCCCGATGGCAGCGTGAATCTTTTTGGTAACGCCGCCGCAGTGACCCAGGCCTTGGCCGCGTTTCAACCGGACCTTCCGGGCCAGGTTGGCAACCGGAACACTCTGCGTGGCGACGGCTTTGCCGGCCTGGACCTGGGCCTCAGCAAGCGTTGGAAGATGCCCTATAAGGAATCGCACACGTTGCAATTCCGCTGGGACGTCTTCAACGCCCTCAACCTCACGCGATTCGACGTTCAGAGCCTTAGTCTGGCGATCACCAACTCCAGCAACTTTGGCAATTACACCGGGCTTTTGACCAATCCGCGTGTCATGCAGTTCCAGTTGCGCTACGAATTTTAGGAGGTGCAAGTTAAGGGGCAGTTCCAATCTCCGCCGGAGAGCGCATCCTCTCCGGCGGTTTTGTTGTCAGGGCGGAGTGATTTGGCGTGTTTCTGGAAGAGAAAGTTCGCCGCGAGGGGCCGTATACGTTTGCTGGCCGGCCCTCCTATCCTGTGCTATTCTTGGGTCACGGCGGGTGTTATCCTTCCCGCGCGGTGCTTCAGTGTCGGGGCGTAGCGCAGCCTGGCTAGCGCGCCTGGTTCGGGACCAGGAGGTCGAAGGTTCAAATCCTTTCGCCCCGACCATTTTAATCCCCCAGTTTAATTCACATTGGAAACCTTGCCGTGACACGGCTCGGGCCGCGCCTAAGTTTCTCTTCTTTTGCGGCTGATACCCGGAGATATTCTTCCTCGGCCCTCGCGAGCGTCACAATTACACAAATGCTGCAGTCTAACTGCAGGCACGCAGCTTTCACTTGTTGTTTGAAAGGAGCTCCCATTTCTGATTGAATACCCCAACGGGGAGTGTCCATGAAAATATACAATCTCATCGGCTATTCGATTATTTTGTTGTACGTACTGGCTTGCATGTACTTCTCCCCAGCGCATTTGGGACCCTGGATGGGAATGTTGATCGGCGGGGCCTATTTTATTTTTTGCTGGTTTTTGGGCGGGTTGTATCTGGCCGATGTCTTGCATTTGGGAATCGCGCATCGTTCACTCGACTATAAGGAATGGTTCATAAAAGCGGTCACGGTCGTGAATAATGTCTTTGGGCTGTATGTGGATCCGATCGCGTGGGTGAACCGCCATCGATTGCATCATAAACATGCCGACCATCCGGGGGACCCCAACAAACTTTCAGGCGATGGTTTTTGGCGAACGATGTATCTCTGCGTGATGCCGTATCGATGCAATGAAAATCTGGCCGGCGACAAGATATTGAAGTCCCGGACTTTTCGAGTGGTTGCAAATCCGCTTTTTGCCATAGTTGCGCAAGCTTTTAGTTTTTATCTCTTATGGAAGTTAACCGGATCTCTGAGGTTTGTGCTGGTGATGTGGTTTGGAATGCGGATTTTTGCGCTGTGGGTAAATATGATCCAAAACTATTGGACCCATACGCGAGACTTCGGATACCGGCGGTATAACGATGAAGAAGACAACGCCATGAACATTGGCGAGTGGCTGCCGGTAACGGCGACCTTTAGCGCCTGCTTGCAGAATAATCATCACCACCATGAAGGCCTTTTGCGGCTCAGCCACGACCGATCGGAATACGATTTTGGATTTCTGACAGTTAAAGTTATGAAAGCTCTTGGTCTGGTACAGGCGACTCGAACGGGTGGGGAGTTGCCCAAGGACGTTCCACTGGGCGCGTTGGAATTTTAAGGCGTTCTTTTTCTTTTTAAAAATGGATCGATAGTTTGCCCAAAAAAGTTAGGCGAAATCTCCTCGCCGTCCAGGCCGTAGCGCGCCGGCCATTCCTCGGGGTAATAGTAAGTTCCAAAAAGCTTATCAATCCACGGAAAATGAATCGCGAAGTTCTTGTCGATGCCCTCTTTTTGGGAAGTGTGGTGCCAATGATGATACCGAGGCATGACCAGGAATTTTTCAAGCCATTTCGCATTGGGACCGAAATTGCAATGAGTCCATGTGGCGTGAAGGGTGACAAAAACCAGATACCACAGGATGATCGGTTGCGAAAATCCGAGCATCAGGGGAACAAGGATAAAACCGCGCACCAGCGTGTCGTCCACAAAGTGAGAGCGTGAGCCCGCGATCCAATCCAGCGCTTTCGAAGAATGGTGAACGGCATGAAAACGCCATAGAAACGGCACTTTATGCAACGCCAGATGAATAAAATATTCAGCAACGTCCGCTACGACGACGGCAAGGAAAAATTGCAAAACCCAAGGGAGCCGGGCGATCAATCCCTGGAGAGCCGGGACGCCCAAATATTTTGTGGCCTGGGTGGCGGGCAATAAAACGAGAAAGGATAAAATTTGTAGCGGCAGATGAGTGGACATGAAATAAACCACGTCCAAAGTCCACTGGTTCCTGAATGTTCCTTGCTGCGGATACTGCGGCCAGATTCGTTCGAGCGGCACGTAGATAAGCGCCATCAAAAACAGATCAAGCAAGAACCAGTCCAGGCCGATTCCAGGCCCACCGTGAACGGCACCGTTAATGGGCACGCTTGAGCCGCCCAGAGCCGTTGCCGCAATGGCAAGCAACATTCCCGTCAATGCCAAAGCCTTTTTCCTGCGCTTAATCGAGGAAATAACTCCGAAGAAAATCGCCGCCACGATCAGGCATTGGATCAAGATGCGCATGGTGTGCATTGGATAATGCGGGCGCAGCTCGGGAGAGCTTAGCAGCTGGGGAAAATGCAGGCACAAAACTCCTCCGAAGGAAAGAAAACCAAAAAAGGCCGATAAAACGCCGCTCCACCAGCCGGTTCCAAAACGAGTGGACTCGGCGTCACCAAAGAATTCGTTGATTTGTTGCTCGAGCACGTTGTCATCAAGTCTACGTTCTTCGATACAGGCAGGCCATTAGAAAGATGGCAGCATGACGCTCATGCGGAACGATGTGAGGCCATTACTGGCTCCAGCGGGCCTGGCAAGATAACCGGCTAATCTCCGGATTAAGTACCCGCGTTCCGCCGGGCGCAACAAAGCTAGGCAACACTCAAGCCCACCGGTCCGAAAAGGCGAGCAGCCCGGTGTTGGCGAGGTGATTCTCCAATGACCGGGATAGGTCGAGCTACTCCGGTTCCAGCGAACTTTCGGTGAAAGACACATTTCCAACCGACTGACAGTGTTCAAAACATTGGAATGACACTTTCCAGTTGCCGAAGCTGAAGTCATAGCTTTGCGGCTCGCTATGTGCATTGTTCCCAATATCTTGCGCACGCATTTGGCCTCATTTGGGGAACGGCGCAAGGCGTGCATATGTACGGACACAGAAGATGAAATCCAAATCGCGGCTGAGGATAAGGACAATCCGGTATGAGATTAATTGCGCAGGAAAACGATAGGTTGGGCTTTGTGGGGATCGGATACATGGGCCGGCCGATTGCGCGCAGGTTGCTCGAATCCGGCTTTAAGCTGACGGCGTTCGACCGGGATCCAAACAGAGCGCAGGAAATAGTTCGATATGGGAGCAGCGTGGCGCACAGCATACCGGAACTTTCCGCAAGTTGCAGCGTCGTGTTGTCTTGCTTACCTACAGATGAAGCTGTCCTGGACACTTATCGGGGAGCCGACGGCGTGTTCGCCAATGTAGAGCGCGGCTCACTGGCGATCGACATGAGTACGGTGTCTCCCGAGACCGCGCAGGAGGTGTCGAGGCTGGGCGCCGAGCATGGAGTTGAGGTTCTTGACGTGACCATCTCGGGTAGCACGCCTGCGGCGGAAAATGGGTTGCTGACGCTGTTCGGCGGCGGAAACAAGGAATGCTTTCAGGGCGCGAAGTCGATCTTTCGCGTCATCGCCCAAAAATATTTTTATCTCGGGCCGAGCGGCTCCGGGGCAACGATGAAGCTCGTGGTGAACACATTGCTTGGAATCGGCATGCAGGCGATTGCCGAGGCCGTGGCCCTGGGTGAGAAAGCCGGCTTGGACCGACAACGGTTGCTGGACGTGCTGTCGCAGACCGCAGTGGTCGCCCCGGCGCACCTTGGGAAACTGCAAAGAGCGATGAAGAGCGATTACAGCCCGCAATTTCCAATCCGGCTGATGAACAAGGATTTCGGCTTGATTCTCAGTCTCGCGGCCGCGGTTGGCGCCCAAATGCCTGCGGCGGGAGCGGCGTTTGAAATTAATGCGCGGCAATCGGACGAAGGAGCGGAGCAGGATTTTTCAGCGGTGATACTGCAAATGGAAAAAAATGGGCATCCGGGTTCCAACGGGAATCGCGAACGCGACGCGGTGTCCTGCGAGGCCAGCGCGCCGCAACGGACGAGCGAGTGAAGGGGCTGCGGATCAGCAAGCCTGGCTGGAATTGATGGTTCCGCGTTTTTGGATGGGGGAGTGTCCCGGGCGGGAATAGAAAATGATCAGTATGAATAGAGGAAGATACATGACTCAAGATAAAGCTGAAAACTACACGATTTTTGGTTCCACGATTCTGCTGCTGCTTTTCATCGGGCTTACGCTCTTTGTCGCCTCGATTGCCCGGGCAAACCCGGCGCCCGACGCGGCGGCCGCCAGTGCAACATTTAAGTCGAAATGCGCAATGTGCCACGGTCCGGACGGGGCCGGCTCCGAGGTTGGAAAAAGCTTGAACGTTCCAGACCTTCGTTCGCAGACAGTCCAGAAGCTGTCGGACGCCGAAATCACTGAGGTGATCACGAATGGCAAGGGTGGAATGCCTCCGTTCAAGGATTCGCTCAGCGGGGATGAAATTCACTCGCTGGTGAGGCACGTTCGCTCGCTGCGTGCGAAGAAGTGATTCGGAGCTAGGATACTGATTCGCGGCACCGCTCTTTAAAAGAGAAGACGCTGTTCCGAGCGCGTTAATCGAAACCGAATTTTGTGAGTATCGAGTCGGGGTGCATAGCGGAGATTTCCTTGACGAACTTTACGCGCAGGTCATTCCTCGGGCAGGCATCCGCCGGCCTCGCCGCATTGCGCGCGGCGGCATCCGGTGCGAATCCGCAACTGGTCTACAAACGATCGGATTGGAATATCGCCGAGTTCGAGCGCCTGGCCGGTTACCCCGCGCGCGCGAAGCAGGTTTTTGACGAGAACCAGATTGGGGGCGGCAAGTTCCTAAATAACATCAAAAACTCGCTGAACGGCCTTCAGTTCGGTTTCGGCATCCCAACCGGCGAGATCAAAATCGTAGCTGCCATGCATGGTCCGGCGAACACGCTCAATTTCGATGACTACATTTGGCAAAAATATCGCATCGGGGAATGGCTGAACGTGCAGGATCCCAAGACGGGGCTACCCGCCGTGCGTAATCCGTTTTTTGCAAGCAAGGCGGCGCCGGAGATGCGTTACCCGACGCAAGACCCTAATGACGCGAATTCTCTCTTCCAGGACGCCAGTATTCAGGCGTTGCAGCTTAGGGGAGTGCAGTTTCTTTGCTGCCACACCGCGACGGAAGAGCAGGCGCGGGGGCTGATTGCGCACGAAAATCCGGGGCAGAAACCGGAAGAGGTCGTGAAGGATTTGTTGGCGCACACCCACCCGGATGTGCTGGTGGTGGCATCGATGGTGGCGGCAATTGCGCTGCTGCAATCTGAGGGTTGTTACAGTTATGTCACAGTGTGAGACGGGGAGTAAGAAACTCGGAGGCGAATCATGAGCAAGAAAGGGTTATCTGCAAAAGCGGCCGGGAATATTTCGCTGGGCGGAGAAATTCCGGTGCATCGTCTCGGTTTCGGAGCCATGCGCCTAACCGGCGAAGGCATCTGGGGGCCGCCGAAAGATCACAAAGGGGCGCTGGCTGTGCTTCGACAGGCTGTGGAGCTTGAGATCAATTTCATCGACACCGCGGATTCCTACGGCCCAAACGTGAGCGAGGAACTGATTGCCGAGGCGTTGTTTCCTTACCCCGCCGGGCTGGTAATTGCCACGAAGGGAGGCTGGAACAGCCCCGGACCGAATCAGTGGACGCACGACGCAAGTCCCGCACATCTTCGGAAGGCTGTCGAGGGAAGCCTGAAGAGACTGCGCCTGGAGCGCATCGACCTGTATCAACTGCATATTCCGGATCCCGTCACTTCGTTTGAAGCATCGGTGGAGTCATTGGCGCAACTGCGACACGAGGGGAAGATTCGCCTGGTGGCGTTGTCCAACGTGACGCAGGAGCACATCGAGCGAGCGCGCAAAATTGTTCCCATCGTCTCCGTGCAGAATCGCTACGGGTTTGCGGACCGCGAATGGGATTACGTGGTGGACTATTGCGAGCGCAATGGAATTGCGTTTATACCGTGGTTCCCGCTGGGCGCCGGTAAAGTTGCCGGGCAAGTGTTGGACCGAATCGCCGCGGCGCACCACGTGGGTCCGATACAGATAGCGCTGGCCTGGCTGCTGCGGCGGTCTCCGATTATGCTGCCCATCCCAGGGACTTCGTCGATCGAGCATCTCGAGCAAAACGTTGCGGCGGGTTCCCTGCAATTAACTGACGAGGATTACCAAACGCTTTCGAAGGTTCCCGGGCTGGCCGCATTACGGTGAATGGGGTTGTTTCCACAACAAAAGGCGAAGGTAATGCCACATGAGATGGAGAATTCGAAAATCGTTCAGGATCTTCGCTCCCGGAAGCTCGTTGCGAACAAGGGTCGCCTATAGCCTAGCGATCGCGAGGTTGATTCTAGTCCCGGTTATTTTCCTGGCTGTTTATTACTTGTTTGAGATGGGCCGGATCATGGACCGCATCGCAAATACCGACGCGCCTGCGGCAAAGCTGGCTGAGCAAGCCGCCATCGAGACTATGGAGGCCCGGAGAGCCGCGCGAAACTACGTTCTGCTCCAGGACGCGGATTATCTGCAAGCGAATCAGAATTCTCTTACCAGCGTGCGGCAAATCCTGGTTAACGTTGGGGAGCTTGAACCTGAAGACGAGGCTATCGTTCGGCAAGGCCTCGATGCAGTCACTCTCTATCAGCAGCAATTCGCAAACGAAGCTTTGACGATGGCACGATCGAGGCAGGAACCCGTCGAGCGTATTCGGAAAATGGTGCGAGCCTATGAAGCAGACTTGGACAATCTCGTTCGAGAGGTTAAACATAAAAAGAAAGACAAGTTGGTACAGGAGCTCCGCGCTAGTGTCGGAACGTTCGATAACCGGATGGCAGGCGCGACGCAGATGCTAAACCCTGCCCTGGACCAGGTAACCCCGGAGCTTCAGGAATCGAGCGGGCAGATCCTGCGGGTGGCCGGGGATCTGGAAAGACGGAATTGGGAACGAGTGCAAGCGGATCACGCAAAGGCGCGCGAACTGATTCATCGCGCTGAGAGAAGCCTATCCATCGTGTCGGCGATTACTCTCCTTTTCAGCGTGTGGGTCAGCTTCATTCTGCCTCGCCAAGTGATAAAGCCGCTTGTGAGCCTGAGAGAGGCGGTTGATCACGCAGCGACGGGAAATTACGAAGTCGAATTTGAACTTGTGGGCAGCGGCGAAGTCGTGGAACTTGCGAGGAGCGTGCAAAATCTCATCAAAGCGTCGCGGGGAAAAGCTATGAAGCATCTTGTTCCCGCCGCGAGCACCCAGATTTCGCCCCGATAATCGCTACTTCGCTGCTTTAGCCGGCTGGGGTAACAAGTTGGAAGCGGTGTGCTTCAGAACTCAGAAGCGTTGCGCGGCCCCTGGATCCGGCGCACAGAATCCGATGAGGAGCGCGGGATTCACGGTCTGACGCAACCTACGGCGCCCTTGAAAAACGCGCGCTTTCACGGCGCTGATGGAGATGCCCATGATCCGGGCCGTTTCTTGGACGGAACGCTCCTCGATGTCGCGGAGCAAAATCGTGCGCCGAACCTTTGGACCCAGGCGATTGATGGCTTTAGACAGGAGTTGCTTATGCTCGCGACGCCAGCAGGACTCTTCAGGATTCGGACTCCGGTCCACAAACGGTTCGAGGGTGGGCGTGGCACCATTCTCCGGGCTCTCGGGCAGGGCTTCGAAAACGCCGCGCTTTCGACGGAGCAACATCAAGGCCTCATTCATGGTGATGCGAGTGAGCCAGGTGGAGAAGCGCGCTTTTTCTTGAAAGGAGTCGAGATGAAGGAAGGCCTTGTGGAAGCTCTCCTGCGCCACATCCTCGGCATCCTCCCAATTATTGGTGATGCGTTTCGCCACGGACAAGACTCTCCTCTTGTGGCGAAGAACCAATTCCTCGAACGCCTGGGAATCTCCGTGCTTTGTTGCGGCCACCAGCTCGGCGTCGGAGTTTTTGTCGATAACTGTTCCGGAAAACGATTTCATGAATCCGTACCTTTCCCGCAGCCGCGGCACAAAGCCAGTGAAACGATCAGCGCGCGAGCCAAATCGCGTATCGAATGGACTCAAAAATCTTCAAGTGATGCCGCGCGCGGAGAATGTGATACCAGTCGAGAACGGATAGAGGTTTCATGGTTGCACTCCTGTCTGCATGGCGTTTCCTGGATGGGCGTTGGCGTCACGTTGACGAATTCACGCCGCGGATTCCATTCCCCAGGAAAACGTCGGACACTTCTGAAAAAGCAATCCGAATGCCAGAGCTTGCATTCGGTGAATATAGATTGGAAATTGCTGGCAGGGAGGGAGATAGGCCGATTCACGGCGGCCCCCGCGAGGGTGGACGGGGCGTCAATACGTCAAAGTGTTGGCACTCCGTCTACAGGGCTGGATGAGCCGGCGGCGGCTATCCGGGCACAGTGGAAGGGCGATGTGCGCCATATGACTTTCCTTGCAATGGGAGGATATTTCCGATGCTAAGATTGCCGTCGCGGGGAGCAACACACTGCCTTGCAGAAGCAAGAACCATGCTCGGAGTAAATCCTGTCCTGTGGCGTATCCCGCCGGATGCTCAGCAACGGCGGAATTGTGGAGCGACGGCAACGTCCCCGATCCTCTCGTGAGAGGAAAACATTCGAAATGCTGACGAAACTACCCAGAAAAATCGAGCATGGAACGGGCGATTGCCATACCGGGCGGGCAACTTATGGCAAGCTGGCGCGGCCCGTTTGCCTGGTGATGATCTGCTTGCTTCTGGAATGTTGTACGAAGCCGTCCGAGCATGAACCGGTTACGTTAACCCTTCTGGAGGAGTGGTCGAACAAGACATTCAGCGAGGCGCGCGAGCAGGAGTTGAAGGAATTCACCCGGGAAACGGGAATTCGAGTGAATCTCCTTCCATCACCGGAGTCCGCGCGGCAAAGACTGGTTTTGTGGCAAGAGCTGCTTGGGACGGCCGCGGCGGGTCCGGACGTTTACGGGATTGACCTGATCTGGCCCGGGATGCTGGCAGAATATTTCGTAGATTTAAAGCCATACTTCGCTAACGAAGCCGCACTGCAATTTCCGGCCATAACCGCCAGCTTCACAGTGGATAACAAACTGGTGGCCATGGCGTATCGTGCCGACATCGGACTTCTGTACTATCGCACCGACCTTTTGCGGCTATACGGATACCAGGAGCCGCCCAGGACATGGGATGAGATGGAAATGATGGCGGCTCGAATTCAGGCAGGCGAACGAGCCAGAGGGAAGAAGCAATTTTGGGGCTTCGTGTGGCAAGGAGCGGCTGACGAAGCGTTGACCTGTAACGCACTGGAATGGCAGGCGGCCGAGGGTGGCGGGAGAACCATCGAGGAGGACCGGGTGATCAGCGTGAACAATCCGGATGCGATCCGCGCTTGGCAAAGGGCGTCGCACTGGGTGGGTTCCATCTCACCACCAAGTGTAGTCGGCTATCGAGAGTGGGACGCGCTGAATGTTTGGGTCGCAGGCGACGCGGCATTTATGAGGAACTGGCCATCAGCCTACGTGGACAGCCAGGCGGCAGGGTCGTCAATTCGAGATAAGTTCGCCACCGCGCTGCTGCCCGGAGGGAAGTCAGGCCGGGCGGGAACCTTGGGAGGATGGGGTATGGCAGTTTCCCGATTCTCGGCTCATCCCCGCGAGGCCTTGGAGTTAGTTCGGTTTCTCACCCGTAGCGACGTGCAGGTGAACCGGGCCCGTCTGCTTTCGCAGCCACCAACTTTACCTGAACTCTACAACATGCCCGAAGTATCGCAACCAAATCCCCGGTTTGTGCTCTTGAATCAAGCTTTCCGGACCGGCGCGGTATTGCGTCCCTCGAACATCGCTGGCAAGAAATACCAGGAAGTGACCGATGCATATATCGAGGCCGTGCACTCCGTGCTGACCGGCGAAGAGGATGCGCCGAAAGCGGTCGCCGACCTGGAGAAAGAGTTGGTTCGCATCACGGGTTTTAAGAAGGGAACGTCCCGCTCAACAATCGGCGGCGAGAAAGCCGTGGATGGAGGCCCGAAACTTGTCCACTAAGCGCGCTTCGATCGGCGGCTTTAAATTCGTTGCGCGAACGGTGAATGGCGAGTGGCATGGCATGATTTCGAGGCGGGCATTAACACGATAGGAATAAACGATGGGGCTTCACACCTCAACTCCATTGAACCGCCGGGTGAAAAGCGTTGGGGAGCGAACTGTTTACGCAGGCCGGTTCAACATCGGGCCCCGATTGATACTGGGTTTCGTGTTCATCATCGTGTCAATGTTGGCCGCGGATGCGGTCATCCTTTACCAATTCCACCTGGTGCGGACGCAAGCGGAACGCCTGAATGGAATCGATCAGAAACTGGTTGCGGTCTTGCGAGTCCACACCAGTTTATTGGAGTTTCGAGAGCGACTGGAAGAACTCGCCGACTCCCAGGACGTCGGCCGGCTTCTGACGGAGGGCGGGCCTCTTCGAAGAGCGGTTCTGGAAGACACGCATCGCGCCATCAGCGCGCTGAGTCCCCCACCCTTTGAGCCTGCGCGAGATCCAACCATCCTGCCAACCCTTCACGTGCTTGAGAGCGCAGTGCCATCTCAGCTTGAAACGATTACCGCGCTGGCCAAATCCGGTGATTGGCGGGCAGTGCACCTGCGCGTTGCAAACGAAGTAACGCCACTAGAAACCATGACCTCAACACTGGTCGAGAACGTGGACCATGAGGTAGGTGAGCAGCAGGCGGAAACAGTCCGGAATATGAGACGCGTGCAACGTCTGGTTGTCGTAATGGTGCCATTGACCGCGCTCGTGACGCTGCTGATTGCGGCGACCCTCGGCGTGGCGATTACCAGCAGCATCACGCGGCCTCTGACGCGATTGGTGGAAGGGTCCAAGGCGTTAGCGCGCGGCGAGTTTCAGCATCAAGTGGCAGTAATCGGGACTGATGAACTTGCTCACGTTGGGCGGGTATTCAACGATACGGCCAGGCGCCTGCGCGACCTCTATGCCACGTTACAGAGCAGCGAAGATCGGCTCCGCCTGGTCATCGATACGATTCCGGCGCATGCCTGGAGCGCCCGACCTGACGGATCGGTTGATTTCATCAATCGGCGTTTCCTGGAATTTACGGGTCGATCCATGGAAGACATGCTGGGTTGGGGTTGGGGTTCGTTGGTTCATCCCGATGACCTCAAGCGGTACTTAGGAGAGTGGCAGGCCGCTGTGGCAACCGGGGAACCGATGGAGAACGAAGCACGGGTGCGGCGGAGGGATGGGGCATATCGCTGGCAGTTGATCCGCAACGTGCCATTGCGCGACGAAATGGGAAACATTGTGAGTTGGTATGGAACTGCCATCGACATTGAGGAGCGCCACCGAGCCGAAGATGCGCTAAAGCGGAGCGAGGTTTACTTAGCTGAAGCGCAGCGATTGAGCAAGACGGGAAGTTTCGGCTGGTGCGTTTCGACCGGCGAGATCAATTGGTCAGAGGAGACGTTTCGAATTTTCCAATACGACCGATCCATCAAGCCGACAATTGAACGCATCGCCCAGCGGGTTCATCCGGAAGACTTATCTGCGTTTAACGAAACGGCTGCTCGTGCATTGCGGGATGGAAAGGATTTTGAGCATGAATACCGCCTGGTGATGCCGGATGGTGCCGTCAAGGACGTCCACGTTGTGGCGCGTGCGGAAAGAGGGGGGGCGGGCGAAATCGAGTTTGTTGGGGCGGTAATGGACGTCACCGACCGAAAGCGAGCGGAAGAGGCGTTGCGGCAGAGTGAAAGTTATCTCGCGGAAGCGCAGCGGCTCAGTCAAACAGGCAGTTATGCAGGAACTCCGGGACCGGGAGAAATCAGATACTGGTCCGAGGAATGCTATCGCGTGCTGGGCTTTGACCCGCATCAAGGGCTGCCGCCAGTTGAGACATTTTATCAGCGCTTTCACCCGGATGATCGAGCCAGGATTATAGAACAGCTCGGAAGAGCGGCCCGTGAAAAGACGGGGTACGAGTTCGATTATCGAATTGTGCATCCCAACGGCGAGGCCAGGGACATCCACACAATCGGGCATCCCGTTTTCGGCCCATCCGGCGATCTCGTTGAATACGTCGGCACGGTGATCGACATTACCGAGCGGAAGCGGGCTGAGGAGACACTTCGGCAGAACGCGGCCTACCTAGCGGAAGCACAGCGGCTTAGTCATTCAGGAAGCTGGGCCTGGAAGGTCGGAACCAAGCGGCAATACTGGTCGGTGGAAACATTTCGAATTTATGGCTTCGATCAAAATGCCACAGAGCCGACGAGAAAAACCTTCCTGGGGAGAGTGCACCCGGACGATCGAGCATCTATCGAACTGGTGGAAACTGAGCTCTACAAGGGAAACGACGCCGAATACGATTACCGCATCATTCTTCCGGACGGCTCAATAAAATATATTACGAGTGTCGCCCACCCCGTCTGCAACGAAGCAGGCCAGGTGATCGAGTTCGTGGGCACCGTGATCGATGTCACTGAGAGGAAGCTGGCGGAGGCGCTTCGTGAGGGCGAGAGCCGTATTTTGGAGATGATCGTGCGCGATGCGCCGCTGGGGGAAACACTGGAGAAGCTCGTACTGGTTGTGGAAGGACAATTTGCCGGCTTGCATTGCTCCGTACTCCTTCTTGACGAGGATGGGCAACATGCGCGACAGGGAGCTGCCCCAAGCCTTCCCGAGGCTTACACAAGGATCATCGACGGCCTTTGCATCGGACCGATGGCGGCGTCATGTGGTACGGCTATGTATCGGAAAGAAGCTGTGATCGTTGCCGATATCCTTCAAGATCCGCTTTGGGAACCCTACCGGGAAGTGGCGAAAACCTGCGGGTTCCGTGCCTGCTGGTCCTCTCCCATACTTGCCCATTCAGGCAGGGCATTGGGGTCCTTTGCGATGTATTACCCCGAACCGCGCGGTCCGAACCCGGCCGAGACTCGCGCCCTTAAATTGGCCAATCACCTCGCCGGTATCGCCATTGAACGCAAGCTGGCGCGTGAAGAACGAGAACGTTTGCGGCAGGCTCAGGTGGAACTCGCGCACGTCAACCGGATAACCACGATGGGCGAACTGACTGCCTCCCTGGCGCACGAGATGAACCAGCCGATTGCCGCGGCTGTGATCAGCGCCAATACTTGTGTCCGCTGGCTGGCCTCCGAGGTTCCCAATCTCGAAAAGGCCCGCGCCGCCGCCGGGAGGGTCGCGCACGACGCAACCCGGGCCGCGGAAATCATCCGCAGAATTCGCTTGCTCTTCCAAAAAGGATCACCGCAGCTGGAATTGGTGGATGTAAACGAAGTGATTGAAGAGATGATCGTGTTGCTGCGCGGGGAAGTAACGCGATACGGGATCTCAGTCCAGACGGAACTTGCGTCGCATCTTACTCCGGTGATGGGGGATCGCTTGCAATTGCAGCAGGTAATGATGAACCTGATGATTAACAGCATCGATGCGATGAGGGAAGTAGACGGGGAGAAGGAACTGGCCATCAGGTCGCAGCCGGCGGAAAACGAGCGAGTTCTGGTGTCTGTCAGCGATACGGGCGTGGGGTTGCCCACACAGGCGGATCAGATCTTCAATGCGTTCTTCACCACCAAGCCGCACGGCACCGGCATGGGTTTGCGGATCTGCCGCTCCATAGTTGAATCGCATGGGGGCCGGATGTGGGCAGCCAGCAACCCTCCGCATGGCGCAGTCTTCTGCCTAACCCTGCCCGGCAGCTTTGAGGAGCATAAATGACACCGGAAGGGGCACCGACGGTGTTCATTATCGATGACGACGCCGACGTGCGCGCGTCCATCCAAGACCTGTTGGAATCATTGGGATTGCGATCCGAGGCATTCGAGACAGCGGAAGAGTTCCTGCAAACGGGGCGAGCGGCGGGGCCAAGTTGCCTGGTACTAGACGTGAGACTCCCCGGAGTCAACGGACTGGAGTTTCAGCGAAGGCTGGTCGACGCGGGCTTCCAAATCCCAATTATTTTTATTACCGGCCATGCGGATATTCCGATGACGGTGAAAGCAATGAAATCCGGCGCAGTGGAGTTTCTCACTAAGCCTTTTCAGGACAAGGAATTACTAAGCGCGATCCAGCAAGCGTTGCAGCGGGACCGGCTGACACGCGAACAACAAGCGAACCTGGACGGGCTGCGAGGGCGATACGAGGGGCTGACTGCACGAGAGCGAGAGGTCATGCGTCTGGTGGTTTCGGGAATGCTGAATAAGCAAATTGCTGCCGAACTTGGAACGAGCGAAGTTACGGTGAAGATCCAACGCGGCCGCGCAATGAAAAAGATGAAAGCCGGATCTCTGGCGGAGTTGGTGAAAATGGCGGGGGTACTAGGGGTTTTACCCCGTGACACCTAGCATAATACCAATGTGTGATTGCGCCGCCGTCAGCCCGGCGGTAGGTTTCATCAATGATTACCCGCGCAAAAGCCAAAACAATCGTCATCGTCGACGACGATGATTCGATGCGCTTGGCCGTACAGGACCTTCTGGAAGCGGTGGGCTTGGCGGCGCAAGGATTTGCCTCGGCCGAGGAATTCCTGAGGTCGGGTATACAACACGGAACTGCCTGCCTGATCGCCGATATCCGCATGCCCGGTATGTCCGGGCTCGAGCTGCAGGCCCACCTGAAGGCAGAACGTTGCAGGATTCCCATCATATTCATCACAGCGCACGGCGACGAGAAAATGCGATTGCAGGCGCGAAGAGAAGGCGCAGTAGAGTTTCTGTCAAAACCCTTCGACAACGAAGTGCTACTCGATAATGTGCGTGCGGCTTTGGAGAGTTGATCAGGGGTGACGGCAAACATGGTCCGCAAGGAGACCTTCTGTGGGAGTGACAGTAACATCCCGACTGTGTGACCGTGACGGTAATCCGCGCAGATTTGAACAGATCATTGGCAACAGCTTTGCTTTAGAAGCGGTGCTGGGACAAGTCGAACGAGTCGCGCCCACCGATTCCACCGTTTTAGTCCAGGGAGAAACAGGTACTGGCAAGGAACTGATCGCCCGCGCTGTCCACGATTTGAGCCCGCGGTTCGGGCGTCCTTTCGTCAAACTGAATTGCGCTGCGATTCCGTTTGATCTGCTGGAGAGCGAACTTTTTGGGCATGAGAAGGGTGCATTTACCGGCGCTGTCGCGCAAAAGATTGGCCGGTTCGAATTGGCCGATAAGGGAACACTGTTGCTGGACGAGGTGGGAGATATTCCGCTGGCGCTTCAGCCGAAGCTTCTGCGCGTCCTGCAGGAGCAGGAGTTCGAGCGTTTGGGGGGCACGCGGACCCATCAAGTGGACGTTCGGCTGGTAGCCGCAACGCACCGGAATTTGGTCGAGATGGTGAAGCGGAACGAATTCCGCAGCGACCTTTACTACCGCTTGAATGTATTTCCTATCTCACTGCCGGCTTTGCGAGAGCGCCGGGAAGACATTCCCGCGCTGGTGGAGCATTTCGTCGAGATCTATGCGCACCGGATGAACAAACAAATTGAACAAATTTCCCCGGAAACGATGTCTGCGCTGGTCTCGTATCAGTGGCCGGGAAACATTCGCGAGCTGCAAAACTTCATCGAGCGCAGCGTGATTTTCACATCCGGGAACATGCTGCAACCTCCGCTGGCAAGCTTGACGAGCAATGCCGTTGAAGTGCAATCCGCGGGGGCGGTTACTTTGGAAGACGCAGAGCGGGATCACATCCGGAAGGCCCTGGAAGAAACCCGCTGGGTTGTTGCCGGCCCGAAGGGAGCGGCCGCGCGATTGGGAATCAAGAGGTCTACGCTTTACTTCCGCATGCAAAAGCTGGGCATCTCCCGCAGCAACAAGGATCCAGCTCCGGCAAACTGAGTTGGCGGGACGCACGAACCGAATCTGCCCTTCGATTTCCAAAGGGATGAATTCAAATCATCCGAAATGACATTGGTCCAGATAGGTTTTCTTGAGCGGAATCAACGCAATAGTTTCCGAGTGACCATCACAGGCTGGTTCTTCCAAAGATTCGCTAATGCCCAGATGAACTGGCTGGCCTCGAAGGTGGCCGCGAGATTTCGACATCGTGTTCAGGGGATAGACACGTGGCAAGGCCAGGTCGCCAGGGCCTTCCTCTAATTTCATTCATTTGGAAGCAAATCAGCTTTGGAAGCCGCATTGCTTATTCCAGCTGCGTCGTCTAAGACGCTACTTGTGTCCCCGACGATCCAAGCGAAGAGAAAAGCGCCGTCATCACTGAGGCTGGGAAAAAAGTTAAGGAGGAAGTCGTGAATCACCAAAAAGTTTCTCGAATGAGCGTGCTCTCGGGGTTCATCACAGGCACAGCGATTGTGGCAGCACTGTCTGCGTGCCCCGTTGCGTGGACACAAGATAAGGCAGCGGGCGCCATTCCAGCGGGAACCATATTACCCATCCGGCTGAATAATTCGCTCTCCGCGGCGAAGAGCCATCCGGGCCAGATCATCACCGCAAGAATCATGCAAGATGTTCCACTGGCGAACGGAGGAAAGATTCGCGAGGGGAGCAAAGTGATTGGCCACGTGGTAAATGTATCGTCGCCGGAAGCTGCCAAGACGGAACAAATCTCGTTGCAGTTCGACAAGGTAATTTCTTCCGGCCAAACAATTCCCATCAAAACAAATCTCAGGGCGGTCGCCGGCTTCGTGGAGGTCAGGGAAGCAGAGACTCCCACCGACGGTCCCGTGTCCATGCCCATTGCGGGTACACAGGTGGGAGGAGATACCGCGTACACTTCGGGGGGTGATGTGGTCAACAGAAATGGCGCAGACGTCGGAAAATCCGTAACGGATGGCGTATTGGTCCAGGTGGGCGCGAGCAACCGGCAAGGAAAGGATTGCCGGGGAGCCGTCGACAGTAATACCAGTCCCGCGGCAATGTGGGTATTTTCGTCGGATGCCTGCGGCACGTATGGTCTCTCGAATATTCGGATCGCGCATGCCGGGAGAACGGAACCCGTTGGCGTTATCGTGTTGACCTCCGAGAAAGGCCAACTCAAGCTGCCGAGCGACGCAGGAATGCTATTGCGAGTCCAGGAATGATCGCAGCCGGCACCCGCCACGAGAGGGGGCAGAGCTAGTGGGCGTGCCGGCTCTCTTTTTCCGCGGGCGATTTTGAGTCAAGCGCGCGGCCTCGCGGGCCGGAATGCAAACTGTCAAGCCTCGGAAAGTCGATCAGTTGCAAGTGTTTCAAGGACGGCGATTATGCTAATAGTTTGTTTGGTTTTAGTGACCGGAAAATAAAAGCAAAGCTTTGAAAAATGTTTATGAGTGGTACGAGGGACTTGGGTCCCACTTGCCAACCCTTCTAAGAGGCTGTACCTACCAGCGGTACGCGCCGGGCGGCTGCTCCCTGACCACCTTTCCGTATTTCGAGCCCGACATGGAAAAATTGTATTCCATATAAGCGAACGGGTATTGGTAATCGTGTCCCGGCGTGGTGGTCCGCAGAAATTGCCCGGCGAACAAGCGGGCATAGCCAAAGCCGAAGTTGAGTCCTTTATTCAGCGTGTATTCGGCGATCAGATCGAGTTCGTTTCCGATATGACGGCTAGCCCCGGGGTGGGCTGGTACTGCAATCGCTCCGCTACTGGCGTAAAAGTTGTCATTCGAAGTAGCGAGCCAGAAACCTTCAAACGATTGCCTCATTCTCCATTTCTTAGTGAGGTTTTCCTCCACGCCGACCCGGAACTGCTCAAGGTTTCTGCGGCCGACCTGGTCAGCGAAGCCCTCTTTGTCGTGATTTGAAGGATAAAGACTGTCGAAGGTATTCCAGTCATGCCCCCCCGGATTCTTATTTCCAGACGCGTAATTACCCTCCAAATAAACCCGCGGCGCTGTCGCAACGTTGGAAAACTGTTTCCCCCCGCCGACATAGCCCGCCCACGCACCGATGGAATATACGCCGAGAGAGCCTTTCTGCCCGTCAAATTCGGCGTCATAGTCAAAGCCTTCGGGGAGGGTGCCCTCTGCGTGCAGGCCGATAGTGACTTCATTGAGGTGGCCGCGGCCGACCTCTTCTGGAAGTTCAGGGTTCGGGGGTGCGACGCGCCATAGAACATACGGTTCGACGGTGCCGTTTTCGATGATGTTCTTGAAGCTTCCGTAGACTCCGTAGAAGTTGTTTCCCGGAAGCGAGCGATGCAAGTAGGTATTGTCGCCGGGCACAACCGAAGAGCCGAAGACAGACACCAGGTACCCGGGATGATGAAGGTCGATGCGCGCGACATCAAAAGTGCGGCCTACGTTGAGCCAGTTGGACGGACCGATTACGCGTTCATCACCAAAGAGGAGGACTTGACGCCCGGCAAGGCCATCGGCCCAACCTGATGTGGAACTACCGAGCTGAACGTAGCCTTGCCAAAGGGTCCAACTGTCCTCGAACGGGTTAGCGTTGGCGATGTGGTGGTTGAAAAAAATATGAGAGTCCTGCACTTCCCCGAACAAGGCCAGCCACTCCTTGGGCCGAATTCCCACTGTCAACCGGAAACGGTTCAGCAGGTAAAAATCGTTTGTGCCCGTGTAGCCGATGCCTATCGGGCCCTCCAGGCGAGCACGATACTCGCCGCCAATGTGAAGCCATTTGGGCAAGGCCTCATCGAGTTTGGCGATGGGAAAAAGCCAGGACGGAGAGTCATCCGTGGGAGGGCTGGGTTGAGCTCCCGGAGCCGGAGCCGTTTGAGCAGTGGCCTGTCCGGAAAATGTACCTAAACCAACAAAGAGGATCAGGAGCATCACAAGATTTGCTCTAATTGACATGGCTTCAGAAGCCTTTCCGTTGGTTCGAGGTCTTCCGCTGCGCTGTCCCTTAAACCAAACTACCATTCGAGTTCCCCCCACTAAATCGGAACGAGCTTTCGGTTCTGCTTGGCCGGGAAGCTGGCCCTCCCTTTGCAGCAGGGAGACGACAAGGTTAGCCAGGAACAATATCGAGCGCGGCTGAAGGAATTTTACTGATCGTCTCCGCGTCCAAATTCAAGTGGGACGTGACCATTTCGGGTGGCAGGTGTCTTAGCCAGTTATTCAGGGAAAAGTTCATATACTCGCTCGCCTTGAACGTTTCGAGAAACACCAGGTCCGTGTTGCCCAGGTTTTCGATGTAGTGACCCGCGACGGCGGGGACAAAACCGACGTCATTGGCGTTGAAGTCCATGGTGCGCGCTCCTTCGCTGCTAAAGACGGTCATGCGCGCTTTACCAGCAAGGTAGTACTGCCACTCGGAAGCGTTTGGATGCCAATGAAGTTCGCGCATACCACCCGGCTTGACGATAACCAATGCCGCAGCGATGTTTTTCGCCGCCAGGAAGTTATGCGAGTCAACGACGCGAACTTCGCCGCTCTTGGTTTGCTGCGTGGGGGCCATCGTCGACAACTTAAAGGTGTACTGGTAGCGGGATTCGGCGCGACTCCCTCCGACCGCAGCCTTGTCCTGTGCCAAAGATGCAGGTAGCTCCGCAGGAAAGATGTATAGGCTCCGATTTGGCAAATTCTTGAGGGCACTCGCCGGCAGCCCGAAATTTTTCGACAACACTGACGGCGGCGTTCGCCTCATCCAGTCGGAAAGAAGGAAGGTACCGTCCTCAGAAAACGAACCTTGATCGAATATCAGAATGAATTCACAACCATCCGGTCCCAGTCCCTGGATCGAGTGAGGGAATCCGGCTGGAAAGTACCAAAGGTCGCGTTGACCCACATCGCCGATAAACACGGTTCCATCGGGGTTAAGACAGGTCACGCGGGCATTTCCGGTGAGCATAATGGCCCACTCGTCGGCCGTGTGCCAATGCAGCTCGCGAAAGCTGCCGGCTGTAAGACGCATTCTGACTCCCGCGAGATCTTTCGAAGTGGGCAGTACTTTTTCTGTTACCTCGTTTGTCCAACCGCCCTCTTGAACACGTTTGCGAGTTAAATCGAAGGAGTACCATATCGGCTCGAGGTGCCCGGAATCCGTTGGCGGAGGAAGATTTGAATTTGGATTTTCATCCAAAAGAGGCTGGTTCTCCGGGCCTGGATTGCTGGAAGAGTGATCCTGATTTGCTTTTTCAGTGTCTGATCTCTCCTGGGCATTGACAGCGAGAGAAGCCAGTGCAGCACTCGCCAGGCTAGCGGAACCCACCCCCAAAAAAGTACGTCTCGAGACTCCGTCGGCGCCGCCATTGTTGTCCTGTGGGTCATTCATGCGAACGTCTCCATTTCTTGATTTACGTCAGACCAGAAGTAAGAGTGCTGTCCTCGGTAAATTCCTCGGAGCTGACGTGTTTTTCAGCGGAGCGGTAACCACCGCGCAAGAGCAGCAAGAGCAACGAGCATACCAACCTGGATTTTCCGCGCAATTCCCGGAAATGCCGGAAAACGAAGGATGTTGACGCTGCCGGACAGACCGCTTGCCAGGACGGGTGTCGAAAGCTCGAAACATTATTCAGGCGAGTGTCCGACTATTTGACACCTGCCCGTAACTCTCGAAGCGTGGCGGGAAACGACACTGTCATAGCCGCTAAGCTATGCTCCGAGAAACTTTCAATTCAACGTGCTCCGAGACTGTCGACGTCGGGGTGTCATGTTCACCGGGCTGTCATGTCATAACTTGATTCTGGTACCGGTTCGCTTCTGTTTTCAGACGCTTAGAAAGCGACAACACTTTGGCAAGCGCCTTGCAGTCTTCAGCTGTGTCGCTTGAAGAGCGTAGCCCGTTCGTCGCGACGAAACTGAGGAGAAATCACTATGTCTATCGAAGCAGTTAGCGGGAGCGGGGCATGCCGGAAAGCGACCGGACGGCACTGCTTGGCGCCATTCTTCATCGCCCTGATTTTTGCGCTGGTGCTGCACCCCGCCAAGGTCCAAGCGCAAATCAATGGAAACATTGAGGTGAGCATACCGTTCCAGTTCCACGCAGGGAATGCCAAACTTCCGCCAGGCAATTACCTAATACATATGCTCGACAACTCCGACCTGACGATCATGGAAATTTCCAGTACGGACGGTTCCATGTCCGCTCTATTCAATGTCGGATACGCAGAGGCCAGCCCCACGCCGGTCAAGACTGAATTGATTTTCAACAAGTACGGCAATCGCTACTTTCTGACGAAGTTGTTTGAAGAGGGCGACCCAAACGGTAGCGAGTTGGCCAAGTCGAGTTACGAGAAGAAGCTCAGTGAAGCGACGATGGAAGCCCAGACCCACGTACCGGCACACCACCAGGGGCAGCAAGGAAATTGACGATCGTTTGAAACATCAATACCCCGAGCGCGAGCGGGGTGGTTCTTTCTCACGCGTGTTGTCAAATCACTGAATATCAAAGAGGAGAAACAATGAAATTGCAAAGATTTGCTTTTGTTTTACTTGGAATGATGAGTTTGTTCGCAATCGCGGCACCGGCACAGCAGGTGAAGACCGACTTCGATCGCAGCGCCAACTTCGGGCAATACAAGACTTACTCCTGGGAAAAAGTTAAGACGAAAAACGCCCTGGACGTCGATCGAATCAAAAATGCTGTGAACGCCACCTTGGCGGCAAAAGGCTGGACCCAGGTGGAATCGGGCGGCGACGTATCCGTGATCGCCTTTGAGATGACGCAGAATCAGCAAACCTTGAACACATTTTACGACGGGTTTGGAGGAGGCTGGGGCTGGAGACGGTTCGGCGGGGGAGGTTTCGGAGAGGCGACGACCACAACGGAAACCTATAAGGTCGGAACCCTGGTCGTTGACCTATACGATGCGAAAAGCAAGCAGCTGCTATGGAGAGGCAGTTCGAGCGACACGCTCTCCAACAACTCCGAAAAGAACATCAAGAATCTGGATAAGGGCGTGGAAAAGATGTTCAAGAAATTCCCTCCAGGTTCATCTAAGTAGCAGGAGGCATTATGATTCGCCAATTGGGCATTAACGTCACGCTGGCGTTCGCTTTGATCGCAAATCCTTTATACGCCGCGAACAATCAGGACGCGGGTACGGCCAAACCATCCGTGATGGTTTGGACCAACGAAGATCTGGGAAAACTTCACGCTCTCGGCCTGATCTCAATCGTTGGTCAAATCAACGAGGAAGAATCGGCGACCGGATCGCTGCCTGAAACCTACCAGCAGGAGCAAGACCCTGCGTGGTACGCCGACCAGGCGGCACAGGTGCGCGGTGAATTGGAAGACCGACAGGAACAGCTGCGCGAATACCGGCAGGCGATTGACGATACTCGAAGTCTGAAAGACACCACGGGTGGCTTAGATTTCGACGACGGCGACAACTGCCTCACTCCGCGTGCCTGCACTCAACTTCTTCAGCAATACGTGAACGAGCTCCAGGCGAACCTTGAGAAACTGGAAGACCTGGCACGCCGCAATGGCATCCCGCCGGGAGTATTGCGCGGACAGGAATTCTGACCTGCGGGATCGAAGGATCGGCGATAGAACAAACGAAAAACGATTCGCGCCGGATCCAGTTTGATACGAAGTCCAAAAAACGGACATCACGCTAGCGTTCGTCGCCTACCCCGTAGACTACCGCTCGTCGGGCGTGATGACTTTTATCGTCGATAAATCTGGCATCATTTACGAAAAGGATCTCGGCCCCAAAACGACAAAACTGGCTCAAGCGATGACCGCGTATGATCCGGATTCCACCTGGCACAAAACGGAATAAGCAGAAGGGTTAGCTTCGGCGAGCTCAGCTCAGGGACTTTCACGGGTTCGCCGAGGGCAACGACACGGAAGCTTTGGCGCTCCTGGCATGCGTAAATGAAGGCGTATCGCTCAATCGTCACTTCGCCAATTTAAGGAAGTCGGCCTCCGTTCGAAAATCCCGGTGTCAATCGGCTGACATCCATCTAGTTCGGTGGACTTTTCGGAAGGTTTCCTGACGATTAGTCTCATCCTCCCGGACAAAACGCCCTTACTTTTCAATCACTTTTTGAGTCCTCGCCCATTTTTCGGTGTGGCAATCGGGCTGCATCGTTTTGTTGCAGAGACCAGAACGACACCACTCAAGGGAGAATTGTAATGCGAAAGTTGTTGGCCTATCTGACCAGCCTACTCTTGGCTTTGTTGCCGCTGTTCGCTGAAGTGGCGAGCGCCGCCGACCAAGAGAAAGATGATGACCGTTTGAAAAATTGTGGAACGGTCTTGAAAGAGATCCTCGACGTTCCCGACAACATTCCTCAGGACTTGCTCGACAAGGCGGATTGCGTCGTCGTATTTCCCTCGGTTCTAAAGGCTGCATTTATCGTTGGCGCAAGCTATGGGCGTGGCGCCATGTCGTGCCGCCGCGGTGAAAACTTCCGTGGGCCCTGGGGCGCTCCTACGATGATGGCCCTCGAAGGCGGGAGCTTCGGTCTTCAGCTGGGCGGAGAGGCGACGGATTTTGTGTTGCTGGTTATGAATGAACGCGGCGCAAGTGGCATCCTGGCCAGCAAGGTCAAGATCGGAGGCGACGCTTCTGCGGCTGCGGGGCCGGTTGGCCGCGATACTTCTGCCGAGACGGATGCCACGCTGAGAGCCGAAATTTTGACTTACTCGAGAGCGCGCGGGTTATTCGCGGGCGTTTCTCTGGAAGGGTCCACGGTCCGCCCGGACAACGGCGACAACAAGCGCGTGTATGGCAAGGAAATTCCTGCAAAGCGCATTGTTCTGTCGGGAACTGTTCCCCCGCCTCCGGCCGCCAAGCAAATGATCTCCACCCTGGATGCCAGGACTCCGAAGCACAGGCCGTAGTGCTGAATTGGTTGACGACGAGGTCCGGCCGCGCCGGACGGAATTGGGGATGTGAATCATGATGTGGATTGTCAGGCTGGCGCTCAAGGAACCGTACACGATTATCGTGCTCGGTATCCTTATCTTCCTTTTTGGGGCCCTGGCCATCGTCCACACGCCGACGGACATTTTTCCGGACATCAACATCCCGGTGGTCAGCATCATCTGGAACTACAACAGTCTGGAACCACAGGACCTGGCCGACAGGATCATCACGATCACCGAGCGCAGCCTGACCACGACCGTCGATAACATCGAGCACATCGAGTCGCAATCGCTTTACGGTATCGCCGTGGTGAAAGTGTTTTTTCAACCCACGGTGAGTATTGACAAGGCCATCGCCCAGATCACCGCAAATTCCCAAACGCAGCTAAGACAGCTGCCCGCTGGGACCACGCCGCCTTTGATCATTAGCTACAGTGCCTCAACGGTGCCAATACTTGAACTCGGGCTCTCCGGCAGGGGCATATCGGAGGAGGCCCTCAACGATTACGGACTCACGACCATCCGCCCCCAACTGGTCACGGTCCAGGGTGCCGCTGTCCCCTATCCGTACGGGGGAAAGCAGCGCCAGGTGCAAGTGGACCTGAACACTCAAGCCTTGCAGGCCAAGGGTCTTTCTCCGCTGGATGTAGTCAATGCCATTGCTGCTCAGAACCTGATTCTCCCAACGGGAACATCCAAAATCGGTACGAGGGAATATGATGTCGACATCAGCAATGCTGCCCCCCAGACCATCGCACAACTCAACCACATCCCTGTAAAGACCATCGGCAGCACAACCATCTATATCAGTGACGTGGCTTGGGTGCGAGACGGCTTTCCCCCGCAAACAAACATTGTGCGCGTGAACGGGCAGCGTGCCTCCCTCTTGACGGTGCAAAAGAACGGCAACACCTCGACCCTGGACGTCATTGCTGGAATCAAGTCTCTATTGCCGTTTGTCAAAACTCTCGTGCCACCGGAGTTGGATATCAAGCCTTTGGCGGACCAATCCATCTTCGTAAAGGGCGCCATTAAGGGCGTGGTGACCGAAGCGTGTATCGCGGCGTGCCTGACCGGCCTGATGATTCTCATCTTTCTCGGCAGTTGGCGGAGTACAACTATTATTGTCGTCTCAATTCCCCTCGCCATTCTGACGTCCATCATCACTTTCAGTGCGCTCGGAGAAACGATCAACATTATGACGCTAGGTGGACTGGCCCTGGCCGTTGGAATTCTGGTGGATGACGCAACTGTCGAAATCGAGAACATCAATCGCAACCGTCAGGCGGAACCGGACAGGGACATGGATGAGGTTGTTCTGGACAGCGCCGCGCAAATCGCCACGCCGGCCTTTGTGGCCACGATTTCGATCTGCATCGTGTTTACCCCGATGTTTCTGCTCTCTGGCGTCGCGAAATTCCTGTTCGTCCCGCTCGGGGAGGCCGTGATCTTTGCCATGCTGGCCTCCTATCTGCTCTCACGCACCGTCGTTCCGATGATGGCCAAGTATCTCTTGCGCCATGACACCCCGAACACCGCGGAATCCCGCAATCCATTCGTCCGTATGCAGGTCCGTTTTGAGGAAGCGTTTGAGCGTCTCCGCGAGCGTTATCACGGAGTACTCGAATTTTGCCTTCATCATCGCCGAATCTTCCTTGTCGCATTCTTCTCCGCTTGCGTGGGTTCCCTTGTTTTGATTATTCCCTGGCTGGGGCGAGACTTTTTTCCGACGATCGACAGCGGCTCGTTCAATCTCCATATGCGGGCTCCAACGGGTATGCGAATCGAAGAAACCGCTCGACTTTGTGATCTCGTCGAACGATCAATACGGGACCATCTCCCGCCGGGGGAGATCTCCAACATCATTGACAACATCGGACTCCCGTACAGCGGCATCAACACGTCCTATCTCAATACCGGAACCGTGGGCACCTCGGATGCAGATATTTTGGTGACGTTCGGCGTCAACCACCACCAGACTGCCAAGTACGTTCACGACCTCCGAATCAGCCTGGCGAAAGAATTCCCCGGCGTGACCTTTTCGTTCCTGCCTTCCGACATAGTCACGCAAATTCTTAATTTTGGTTTGCCGGCTCCCATCGACATTCAAGTGGTGGGTCAGAATCTGGAGGGGAATCAAGCCTTCGCGAACGCCTTGCTGAACCAGGTGAAATATGTACCGGGGGTAGCTGATGCGCGCATCCAGCAGCCGTTCGATGAACCCTACATCCACCTTTGGATGGACCGTACCAAGGCGCAAGAGATCGGCTACAACGGCACCTACGTCGCGCAAAACGTTTTGATCTCCCTCGGCGGCAGTTTCCAGACCGCGCCAACATACTGGCTCGACCCCAAGAATCGAAACAGCTACGACATCTCGACTCAGACCCCGCAGTATCGCGTCGACACGCTCCAGGATCTTGCGGACATGCCCATTACGGGACCCACTCCTGGCGTCGCCCCGGCGCTTCTGGCTAGCGTCGCTTCGATTCAGCGGGGAACGGGGGCGGCGGTGGTCTCCCACTACAACATCATGCCTGTCATTGACGTCTTCGGCGCAGTGCAGGGCCGCGATCTGGGCGGCATAGCCGGGGACATTACTCAAATCATTGACCAAATGCGGCCGAAGCTGCCACGCGGCTCGCAAGTTGTGCTGCGCGGCCAAGTTCAGACGATGCGGTCCTCTTACATCGGTCTCTTAACGGGGCTGGTTCTCGCGATTGTGCTTGTCTACCTTCTCATCGTGGTGAACTTTCAGTCCTGGTTGGACCCTTTCATTATTATCACCGCGCTGCCCGCGGCCCTCACCGGCATCGCCTGGTTTCTGTTCATCACGCATACGACGCTGAGCGTGCCTGCACTGACCGGGACCATCATGTGTATGGGCGTAGCCACCTCCAACAGCATCCTGGTGGTGCAATTCGCAAGGGAGCAGCTGAACGAGGGCAAAGACCCCGTGGCCGCGGCTCTTCAGGCTGGATTCACTCGGTTCCGCCCAGTGATCATGACTGCGCTGGCCATGATGATCGGTATGTTGCCGATGTCGCTGGGGCTTGGAGACGGCGGTGAGCAGAACGCTCCGTTGGGCCGCGCCGTAATTGGTGGGTTGCTCTTCGCCACGGTATCCACTTTGTTGTTCGTTCCCACCGTGTTCAGCATTCTCCATGGCCTGCGCCACCGGCCAACCGAGGCTAGTCCAAAATCGTGAGGAGCTTCCTGCTAAGGGAATTTGAAGGTGAAGCCTATGAAGCAATCGCAAACAGAAGGACAGACTCCAGTGCAAGGACCGCACTCACCGGCCACTGTCGGCACCAAACGGCTATCGCCACGTGGTTGGCTTGCCGGCATTGTGGTCCTCCTATTGTTCGTTGGACTTTTGGTTTCCGGTATTCTTGAGCGCATCCACACAAACGCCAGCCTGCGCACGGAAACCGCGGATATGGCGGTACCCACGGTTTCGGTTGTTGCGCCTAAGCGGGCCGCAGCGTCGCAGGAAATTGTGCTTCCGGGAAACGTCCAACCGTATATCGCGTCTCCGGTTTTCGCCAGAACGAATGGTTATCTGGAGCACTGGTACTTCGATATAGGCGCCCATGTAAAAAAGGGCCAGCTTTTGGCGGAAATCGCGTCACCTGAAGTGGACCAGCAGCTGCAACAAGCAAAGAGCAATCTGTCGACCGCACAAGCCAATCTAGAGCTGGCTTCGATCACCAAAGACCGCTATCAAGGACTAAAGAAAAGCAATGCTGTGTCGCAGCAGGACGTGGATAATGCCGTCGGCACTTACAATGCGAATACGGCAATTGTGGAGGCGGACGAAGCGGCGGTACGTCAGTATTCCGCACTGGTGTCTTTCGAAAAAGTTTACGCTCCGTTTGACGGCGTCATCACCGCGCGAAACACCGATATAGGCGATCTGATCAACTCCGGCAGCAATGCCATTGTGAAAACCGATCTATTCCATATCGCGCAGCCCGGCGTACTTCGCGTGTATGTCAACGTACCTGAAGATTTTTCGCAGCAAACCAAGCCGGGACTGACAGCAGAGCTGAATTTGGCGGAGTTTCCCGGGCGAATGTTCAAGGGAAAACTGGTGCGCACCGCCGACGCGATTAACTACGCAACGCGCACCCTGCTGGTTGAAGTAGACGTGGATAACCCGTCCGGGGAATTGCTTTCGGGCGCTTACGCGGAAGTCCATTTCAAGGTGCCTGGGCAGGCCTCCACCTACATTTTGCCGGTCGACACTCTTCTCTTTCGGAAGGAAGGCTTGAACGTGGCCATTGTCGAAAATGGAAAAGCGAAGCTGGTGCCGGTAACACCAGGCCGTGACTTCGGCGATTCGATCGAAATCATCACGGGTCTGCACGGCAATGAATCCGTCATCACGAGCCCCCCTGATTCCATCGTGACGGGAGAAGCTGTGCAGATAGCGGCGCCGCAAGCAACAGCGCCTGCGCCTGTAGCGGGAGCGAAGAAGTGAATTCCATCCGCGTCGCACGAATGGAAGTCCAAGTCCAGAAGGGTATCGCGAGCAGTATCTGTGCGCTGAGTATGTTTGTGCTTGCGGGCTGCACGGTCGGGCCAAATTATAAGCGTCCGGCTGCGGAAGTTCCGCCAACCTACAAAGAAGTCGGCAATTGGAAAGTCGCCGAGCCCAATGACCAGACTCTCGGTACCAACTGGTGGGAAATCTTTCAGGACCCTCAACTGAACGCGCTTGAACTGCAGGTCAACGTCTCCAACCAAAATTTGAAAGCGGCGGAAGCCCAATATACCCAGGCTCGCGCAGCGCTCCGCTACTTTCGTGCCGACCTGTTTCCCACGGTTAGCGTAAACCCCTCGGCGACCCGCAATAAAACGTCTTCCAATCGTCAACCTCACAGCCCGACATTTAACGGCATTAGCTACAGCGACTTCGAGATTCCTTTCGAATTGTCATATCAAATCGACGTTTGGGGACGCGTGCGCCGCAACGTTGAGTCTTATCGCGCTCAGGCCCAGGCCAGTGCCGCCGACCTGGCGACCGTGAACCTGTCGATGCATTCCCAGCTGGCTTTGTTTTATTTTCAGGCCCGTCTCCTTGACGCTGAGGAGCAGCTTTTGAATTCGACTGTAACGCAGTACGAGCAAGCATTGGAATTGATCGAGAACCGGTATCAAGGAGGCATCGATTCTGACCTTCAGGTTCAGCAGGCCAGAACTCAACTTGAGACAACTCGCGCCCAAGCCATTGATGTTGGCGTTGCTCGTGCTCAGTACGAGCACGCTGTGGCGATACTGGTTGGCAAACCTCCAGCAACCTTTAGTCTTGCCCCTCTGCCTCTCACTATGCCTCCTCCCGCGATCCCGACTGGTTTGCCCTCGGAGCTACTCGAGCGCCGGCCCGACATCGCCGCGGCCGAACGGCTTATGGCTTCCGCCAACGCCCAGATTGGAGTGGCCAAGGCCGCTTACTATCCCACGTTCAACCTGGCCGCCCTCGGAGGTTTTGAAAGTGCCTATCCTTCGACCTTGATCAATGGCGCCAGCATTCTCTGGTCCGCGGGTGCGTCGGGAGCACTCACTGTTTTCGATGTTGGCAGGCGCAGAGCTGCCTCAGACCAGGCCATCGCTTTCTATGACCAATCCGTCGCCAACTATCGCGAAACCGTCCTCACCGGCTTCCAACAGGTCGAGGACAACGTTGCCGCACTGCGAATTCTCGAGCGCGAAGCACAGGTTGAGGACACAGCTGTCACCGCGGCTCGGAATTATCTGGCGCTGGCTTGGACACGCTACAAGGGCGGCGTCACGAGTTATCTGGAGGTGACAACCGCCCAGAGTGCGGCGCTCGCAGACGAACTCACCGCGGTAAATATTCTCGGCCGCCGCATGGTCGCCGCCGTCACGCTGGTCCAGGCCTTGGGTGGTGGATGGAGTAGCTCCGATTTGCCTCAACGTCCCGAGTGCTGCGGCAAACTGACCGATAACTCAAAATAATTTCCATCCGTATCGGGTGTTGCGGGATTTGCCCGGATGCCTTTGCATCGGCAACGCAATTCCGATGCCTCTTTAATTCCCCTTACCCATCCACGATTGACGGACCAAATTCAATGCGATTGCAATTCTGAGAAGCGAGACGGGCGAAGTTCGATGGCGTTCTACGCCCGGTTTGGCTGTTGTCCAAAGCAAAGCGGCGCAGTGATCGGTGATCCCTGCGCCGCTTGGGATTTTCGTACCCGAAAAGGTAGCGCTGAGTTGCTTACGGCTTCTTCGGAACCGAGCCCGGCTTGAAGAGGTCGGAGAGGTCGTTGACGTTGGCCGCGTCGGCCAGATAGGGGCCGGGGGTGCGGAAGATATTCTGCATGGTGCGAACATCGGACGAGTGCGTGAAGGCGACCGGGCTGGCGTACGGGAGCCCGTTCACGTTCGGATGCGCGCGGTCGGAGATGACGATTTCGCCGACGGTGTGATTGAGGTCGTCGGGGTTGAGGTCTGCGGCGCCATCGCGTTCGGATTCGTCCCACCAGAGGATAATCACCCCGTGGTTCTTATAGGCGTCGGAGGCCATGATGATGGGAACGATCTGTGCGAGGAAGTCGTCGCCCTGCTTGATGTTGGCAGCATCACCCGTCAGGCCCTTGTAGCCGCCGGTGAGCGCCGTGTGCATGTCGTTGTATTGGTTCGGGGTGATCCAGTTGTAATCGGCGACCGAGCTGCTCGCAAGATCAGCAGACAACTGTTGCAAAGGAGCATAGTGCGGCGTAAGCGGATTCGCGGGAGTGGCATCGTTGCCGCCGTTGGAATCGGTGAAGAAGACCATCGGATTGTGCTTCGCGGCGTAGTTGAACTGGTTGGAGCCGTTGAAGGCGTTGAAATTGCCGGCGGCAAAAACGCCGGAATGGCTGGTGATCGGCACGGTCCACTGAGCCTGCGGCAGAGGGACGTTGGTGAGATTCCCTGATCCGTCCACGGCCAGATCGATATCCTCCTGGTAGGACTTCCAGGTTTTTCCGGCTTGCGTCAAGAAAGTGGCCAGGTGCTGGTTGGTGTTCTGGTTGTTGCCGCTGGCGAAAGGATCGTTGTCGTTCAACACGCCAAAGTTGGTGCCCGCTTCAGCCCAGATATAGTTCGGCTCGGAGGGATGGATGTGCGGGTTATTGCCACTGGCGGTGGCCAGGACGTTCGTGTATGCCGTGGCATAGGCGACCTGTTCACTGATGTTGACAATAGACCCGTTAATAACGGCGGTAGCCGTGCCATTCACCAGGCTGTTGATGAAGGGCGCGTTGGGATTCTGAAAAATCTGCTGAATGCCGCCGGTGAACTGGTTGGCGGGCTGGGTCCAGTTGTGATTTTCCATCGCGATCACGAACACGGTTTTGACCTCCTGGGCGTGTACGGGGAAACTGCCCGCTGCTGCCAGCAGGGCACACGCTCCCAGGGTGCGGAGAAATCTCGGATATGGCATAAAACCTCCAAAGGTAGGATTTGCGCGGAATGCGTTTGCGTCTCAAGTCACTTCGTGCGGCGCTGGGGACAGACACCGCGACTGCATAGTGATAGCAGGCGCGTTTTACAGAACGGTGAGCGGAATGTTACGTATTGAAGACTCGATGGAATAAAGCCGCGTGTTGTGAATTACGAGGATAAAGTGAAGCATCCACGAGCAACGAAAAGGCGAATTTCGTTCTCTGTTCCCGTCAAGTTAGAACTGGAGCTTCGGCGACGCCCGCAAGTCCGAAGACACGCTGATAGCGCTCCACTTCCGCGCGGGGCCCAAGCGCTTTGCGGAAATTGTCGGATAGTTTGACGGCCGGCCTGCCATCGGCGTCGTTGAGCTTGCAAACCAGGCTGAGGGGATCGAAATCCGCGCCGCCGTGCGGGTTACAGTTGCGAAAGTCGTTGGTAAGCAGGGTACCCCAGCCGGCGCTGAAGCGAATGCGGCGGCCGGGCGTCCATTTCTTTTCGTCACAAAAATCGCTGGCCTGGCGAAAGTCGGCGGCGGAATATCCCGAGTGAATCTTTCCGGAAAAATTGGCGTGCAGACCGAGGATGGTATCGGCATCAAGTCCGTCGGAAGCGATAAATAATTTCTGGCGAGGGTCGCGGCCCCTTTTCTCGAGCCAGGCGATGTATTCTTCGCCGGCAATCAAAGGATCCTTGCTATCCGCGCGCTGCCCGGTCCAATCCGCCACCCAATCCGGAGCGTTATTGAGGAATTGCGTCGAGCCAAAAGTATCGGGGAGCAGGATGAGAAGTTCGCCCTGGTAGGTTTTTTGCCACATTTCCAGCAGGCGGTATTGCGCGGTCTTAAGCTCTTCGTCGTTTCCGGCCATCGCCGCCAGGGCCATTGGCAGTTCATGGGCGTTCGTGCCGATCGCTTCAAGATCGTGTTGATATGCCAGATAAGTATTGGAAGTACCGCCGAAGCTGCTGCCGAGCACGTCGCTCATGGCTTTGACGACGTACTCCTGCCAGAGGAAACTGTGGCGGCGCCGCGTCCCAAAATCGCTGAGACGCAGTCCCGGGGTGCCGCGTAGCCGCTCCAATTTCTCCCAAAGTTTTGTTTTTGCGCGAGCGTAAAGAATATCCAGCTCGAATTCGCTCAGGCGCTTCAGCTTGGCGCGGGTCTTCAGTTCGCTGATGGCGGAAAGCGCATAAATCTCCCACATCGTCGTGGCGGTCCAAAGGCCCTGGAAGGAGAGCGAAAACTGCCCGTCCTGAACGCTCAGTTCATAATCCGAGAGGCGGAAGTCTCGTTCGAGCCATTCGAGGAAGGCGGGTTCAAAGATGCCGCGGCGGCCGTAGAAGGTGTTGCCAGCGAGCCAGATCAGCTCGGATTTGTGAAATCGCAGCTTCTGAGTCTGGTCCAATTGCTCCCGAAGTTCGTTCACATCGATCAAATCGCCCAGGCGGACCTCGGCGGAACGATTGAGGAAGGAGAAGGAGGCCATCGTCTTAGGAAACTGTTTCCAGATGAACTGGAGCATCAGCAGTTTGTAAAAATCGGTGTCGAGCAGGGATCTGGTAATCGGGTCCAATTCCCAATTATGGTCGTGGGCGCGGCGCGCCAGATTGATAATCACAATCCCAATACTTTACCCTAACCGGAAGGAAGTTCGGCAATTGCCTCCCTTTATAGCGGCCCCTGAATTCGGATTAGATTTCCAGTGGGACCCGTAGGGCTGTACAATCGTTCATCTCGCAAATCCTGCATAACCAGAAGGAGAGTCCAATGGGTCTTCGCACGTTGTTGTGCTTGCTTGCAGCAGCGCTTCCAGTCGCAGGGGGTGTTCCGTCCGCGAGCCCGCAGACTGCGGCAAATCCGGCCCCAGTGAAGGAAGCGATTCTGACGTCGGCCGATGTTGGAGACAAGCTGTTGCCGGAGAAAGTGTTTTTTCGTGGGCAGCTCGCCCCGGTGCAGGCGCGCAACACAGGCGGCGTGCGCTACGCGGACGGTTTTCTAGTTTTTGCAGGCCTTGTAGACAGCTCCGGGTATTCCTCCGGTCTTCGGGAAAAGTATCAGGCGTATCTCATCAACGAAGTGCCCGTCGAGTTCGGCGGGCAGACCCTGAAGCCCGGCGCCTATGGCATCGGATTTCTAGACGGAAACAAATTTGTAGTGATGGACATCGGAGCGAACGATGTCTTGCAGGCGGCCTCTACAAAGGACGCGGAAATGAAGCGTCCCGTCCCACTGCAGTTTGTGGCGGGCGCCGGGGCGGGGAACTATCGGCTCTATCATGGGCGCGATTACATAGAATTTCACCGCGCCAAATAGATGCTCGCCTTTTTTTGAGTGGGGTGGCTCGGCCACCGCTTTTGAGATCGACGGGCCGAGGCGAAAGCTGAGTTGGGTGACGGCATTTACACCGTAAAGCGAAAGCTGCGCTTTCGCACTCAAAAGGATTTCAGCCTTTAATCTGGCCGCTCGCGGCGTCCCACGTTACGCCAGTCTTCCGGAAATACGATTCATTCGCCATGTGACAGGCCAAAGCGGCGTTGTGGCCGAACACTGCGTCCTCCACCACAGGTTTGCGGGTGCGCACGGCTTGCAGGAAATTCCACATGTGCGGTCGCAGGTCGTCCCACGAATCCCCTCTATACGTATAGCCCTCCGCCAAGGGCTCCTTGGAGACCGGCGGATCGTTTTCCTGATGCCACTTTTTGTAATACGCCGCACGCATCTCGTGGGGGAAACTGTTCGCGTAATAGCTGGGCGAAGTGTCTTCGCCGCTCTGAGGGAGATAGGCGATCGCGTTTTCGGTCACTTCCAGAATTCCTTTTGAGCCCTGAAAACGATAGACCTCGGGTGTTTCACAACCCAGATTCAGCCGCAGATACACAGGGATTTTTCCGTACTCATAAATCACCGCCTGCACGTCCGGCATGTTGCGCCCGTCGTTCCAGCGGAGGATGCCGCCCGCCGCGGTTGCGCGCACGGGCGGCTCGTTCCATCCGAGCATAAAGTTCATGCCGCTGACCAGATGCACGAGCAAGTCCCCCGCGACGCCGGTGCCGTACTCCTTCCAGCAGCGCCAACGGGCGAAGAGTTTGGGGTCGAATTCGCGTTTGGGCACAGTGCCTTGCCAGGTGTCCCAATCCAGCGTTTGCAGCGACAGGTCAAACGGCGGCGGATATTCCCACGCGCCGGTGGGATCGTTGCGTCCCAGCGAGCCTTCCACAAGATTCAGTTCACCGATGATTCCCTTGGCGAGCAACTCTTTCGCTTTGCCGCAGATCACGGAGCTGACGCGTTGCGAGCCGATCTGTACGATGCGCCCGGTTTTTTTAGCGGCCGCCACCATGGCGACCCCGTCTTCGGCGCTGTGCGACATCGGCTTCTCGCAATAGATATCCTTCCCCGCGTTCACCGTATCTACCACCACCTGCTTGTGCCAGTGGTCGGGGACCGCGGCGATGATGCAGTCGATCTCTTTGTTGTCCAGCAATTCCTGGTAGCGCCGAGTGATCTTGATCTTTGGCCCGGCGATTTCTTTCGCCAGCGTGTGACGGCCATCATAGAGGTCGCAAGCGGCCACGCACTCGGTTCCAGGTAGGCCCACGGCCGTCGCCAACAGGCCGGAACCCTGCATTCCGATGCCGATAATTCCGAAGCGAACTCGTTCGACACCCATCCCTTCCAGGGTGCTGGGAATTTTCATCGGTTCCAGGGGGATGCTTCGTGACGCCACCATTGCGCCGGTTGTTCCCGCGCCGGCTTGTAGAAACGATCGGCGGCTCCACTGTCTTTTGCTCATGATTGTCTCCGTGTGTCGAGATTTGGTTCGCGGATCGTCTGCTACGGCAGCGGCTGGATGCTCACGTCCTTGAAAAACACCACATCGTCCTTGCTGTGATTTTGGAGGCCGAAGTAGCCTTCGTCAGGGCGGGGCCCGACCAGAGGCTCAAAATCGAATTTTCGGGCTGGGACAGGGTCGCCCTCGTGATAATCGGTCACCTTCTCGCCATTCACTTCGACAATCGTGTGTGGTCCGTCAATGGTGATGACCATGGTGTTCCACTCGGGGCCGGGCTTCGCGGGCTTCGCCAGCGGCTTGGTGAGCGAATACAGCGTGCCGGTCATGTGATATTCGTCTTCGCCGGAAGTCTCGGGATGGTTGTCAATCTGCACTTCGTAGCCGTAATGGACCGGCATCCAGGCCTCGCGCGGTTCAACCGGAATGCGAATGTAGACGCCGGAGTTGTCGTTGAAATCCCGCATCTTGAATACCACCCGCAATTTGCAGTGGCCAATTTTGCCGCCGGTCCAGTAGAGCAACCCCATCCCGCCATGCGTCTCGATCAACCCGCCGGTTACGGTCATCTCTCCCGGCCCCACGTGTTTCCAGCCTGTGAGATCCTTACCGTTGAAAAGCTGTTTCCATTCGGGCTGTGGCTTCCCCGCCGCAATCAGCAACATGGCTCCGGCGACGACCAGCACCGCACGCAATCCCCGCATGCCTCACCTCCGGCCAATCTAAGAAGCAAAAAGATTTCGCGCCATGAACCACAAATTGGCAGGCCGTTCCGCCAGGCGGCGCACAAACCACGGATACCAATACGTACCGTATGCTACCAGGACAGCGGAACGATAGCCTTCGTGTGCCAGGCGCTCCTGCTCTTCGCGCTGGATTCCGTAGAGCATCTGTACTTCGAAATCTCTTTTGGGAAAATCGTTGCGGGCAGCGTGTTCCGCCAGCCGCCGGATCAATTTCACGTCGTGCGTGCCGAACGCCGCGCGAACGCATCGCCCGGCAGCCTGGGCCGCCATCATCGTGGTTGCCAGCGAGAAGTAACTCTCATCCACGTCCTGTTTTTTCGGATAGGCGATCTCCGGCGGCTCCTTGTATGCGCCCTTCACCAGCCGGATCGAAGGCCGCATGGGCAGCAATCCCTCAACGTCCTTCTGCGTGCGGTACAAGTAGGCCTGCAGGCAAATTCCCACGTTCGGATAGTTCCGCAGGGCGCGTCCGTAAATATCCAGAGTGGCATCTACATATGAGCTTGCTTCCATGTCCACCCAGACGATGGCGTCCTTTTTTTCCGCGGCGATAATCCTGTCCAGGTTTTCAAAGCAAAAATCGGGCGAGAGATCCAGACCGAGTTGCGTCAGCTTAACGGATATTTCCGTGCCCAGGCCGGATTCATGGATGCGACGCAACGCATCGAGGTAGTGCTCCGTCACCGCCAGCGCCTCGGAGCGATCCCCGACATTTTCGCCCAGATTTGTGAAGACGGTGCCGATTTTCTTCTCCTCAAGGCCGCGCGCCGCCGCCATCGCCGCGTCCAGGCTTTCTCCGGGCATGAAACGCGACACGCTTCGACGCACGAAAGGGTAATTCACTGCGTTTTCCCGCAGCCATCTGTTTTGAGAAGCGGCAAGTAATATCGACCGCATCAGTGCCATTTGATTGGGGCTCTCCTCGACCGGGCAAAGGCTAAGTGCCGACTGGCGGCCCTATTCTAATTCAGTTATCACCCGATGAGAGCCTGCAAAGTTTGCGGCGAAGTATCGTGGAGGAAAGAGAAAAAGGGGGGCGCTCGCGGGCCAATGGCTGAAAAGATATGGCTATTTTCCCAAGGAAAGCATCGAAAAGATGCACCTGGATTTATCCTTAACCCAATAAAACACGCGGACGGGAGAAAAGTCGCGGTAGCGGCGTGAAAAGTCCCTTCAAGCCCGCGCGAGCCCTCTGGATGCAGACTTTTTGTCGAATCGTGATATATGCTTTCACGAATTGCTGCATCTAACCGGGAAGCAACACAAGAGGAGATTTATTTATGAAACAACCCAGACTCAGTACGTTCCTTGGTGCGGTGGTTACCGCAGCCTTACTGTTTACCCCGTTAGCAAATGCCCAAACCCATGCGGCTGGTGGGAACGCCACGTTCACCGTCACCGCCGTGGGCAAGAAAGATGCGGACGTTTCGAATATCGCGAAAGACAATGTGCAGCTCTTCCAGGGCAAGGATCGCAAGCAGATTGGCGATTGGAAGAAAGGCGAAGAGCTTTACCTGGCCATCCTGATTGACGACTCGATTGAAACCACGGCCGCCGGGCAGTGGGACTATCTACGCGAATTCATCATGGCCCAACCGCCTTCCACCTCGATTATGATTGGCTACATCATGGATAACGGCACTCGCGTGGTGCAGGACTTTACCCCCGACCACGCGCTCGCCGCCAAAGCGCTGCGTATTCCCATCGGCCTCGGCTCTATCGGGTCCAGCCCGTATCTTGGCACGTCGGACTTGTTGAAGCGCTGGCCGAAGACGGGCCCCCGGCGTTCGATAATTTTGATCAGCTCGGGCATCGATTATTTCCGCGGGGGCGGCTTCGGGCCATTCTCTCCCGACCTAGATCCGCTGATCTCGCGCGCCGAGCGGCAGAACACCAATATCTGGACGATTTACTATCCCAGTGCCGGCCATCGCGGGCGTTCTTTCTTCCGCTCGAACAACGCGCAAAACAACCTCGACAAGCTTTCCCAGGACACTGGCGCGGAGTCCTATTTCCTGGGCACGCAGAGTCCGGTGTCCATCAAGCCTTACCTGGATGAAATCGGCGTTCACCTCAACAATCAGTACCTTTTGACCTTTGCCGGCGACGGTGGGAATAAGGGTAAATACGTAGGAATGAAGGTGAAGACCGGGCTGAAGGACGTCGAATTCTTCACGCCCGCGTCGGTATTCATTCCGCCGGCGGGACAGTAATCGCGGACGATTCAAAACGAAAAGGCGCGGGAAGGAAAGTCTCGCGCCTTTTTTCTTTGCGCAGTTGCCCGAATTTCTCAGATTGCCTGCGTTGAATCCCTGATTACCAATTCCGCGTGTAGTCTCTGCGCGACCACGCTCCAGTCACGATTCTCGTGCCCTGCCTTGATCGCCTCCATCACGATGTTCACCGCCGCGGCACCCATCGTTTCCAGCGGCTGGCGCACGGTAGTTAACGCGGGAACAGAGAGGCCGGAAATGGCCACATCGTCGAAGCCAATCACCGAGCATTGCTCCGGCACGCTGACGCCGGCCTTGGCCAGTGCGCGGATCGCGCCGAGTGCGGTCAAGTCGTCGAACGCCAGCAGGGCGGTAAACTTTTTTTTCTTCTGGAGCAATTCTTCCGTCAGCCGGTACCCATGCTCGAAACTGGCATTGGCGTCGACCACGTCTGGCAGCCGGGTGACCAGTGAGGAGTCGATCTCGAGTTTCACGGATTGCGCGAACTTCTGAATCCCCCGCCACCTGGGGCCGCTGTCAATCAGGCGTTTCGGCCCCAGGATCATCGCAATCTTCCTGTGCCCGAGTTGGTATAGGTGCTCCAGGGCGAGGCGGCCGCCGGCTTCGTTGTCCACCATCGCGAAGCTCACGCGATTTCCCGGGATTTCCCAGCCGATGGTCACCGTCGGAACTTCGGCTTTGTTCAGATCCGCAAGAACGTGGATGTCCACCAGCAGCCAGTTGGCCACCACGATCAGGCCGTCCACGTGCCGTTCGAGCAACATTTCCAGGTAACGCTCGAACCGTTCGCGCTGGTTGTGGGCGTCGGCAAAAATCGGGAGGTACGCGAGCGGATAGAGGGCGTTCTCGATGCCGCGTAAAATCGGCGTGCAGAAGGGGTCCATTACGTCGGTGAGCATTACCCCGATGCTCTGGCTTCGCTTGCTGCGTAGAAAGCGAGCCATCGCATTAGGCCGGTAGCCGAGCCGCTTGGCCGTTTCTTCAATCTTTTTTTTGGTGCCCGAAGCGATGTACCGCGCCAGCGGCGCGTTATTCAGGACGATGGAAACCGTTGCCGGGGAGAAGCCCGTGGCCCTGGCTACATCCCGCATGGTCACCAACCCGCGCCTGGTCTGTGTTTTCATGCCACGCCTCGCGCGCCTATCATCCGGCGACACGCCCTGAAATAGCAAATGCAAAAGCGCGTTTGCGCCGCAATAAATCGCCAAAGTAGGAGAGGTAATTTCGCTCGCCGGATTCAGCAGGGATGCCCAGGGAAGGCGTGCGGCTTACTCTTCCGGCGGAAGTTCAAACGACATTTCCTTGCGGAATCCGGAGGTCTTCCAGACTCCGAACGCGATTCCCGCCACCATCCAGATCGAGCCCACAATAATCGCGGGACGGCTGAGGTTCAGCCAGAGCGCGAGACAGATCACAAAGCCGAGAACCGGAGGGAGCAGGAACCCCAACTTTTTTTCCTTGGCGCGGACGTAATATCGCAGGAACGCCGCGACATTTACGCCCATGAACGCGATTAACGCGCCGAAGTTCAGCATCTCCGCGCCAAGGCCGTAGGCCTCGCCGCCATTCATGATTTGCTTGAAGGTGTCCCAGGTCAGCGAGGAAGTGCCCAGCGAGTACGTCTTATAACCGGCAACGATTTCCAGCAGGAAGGCGCCCACAAGCGCCACGCCTCCTACGAGGAATACGTTATTCCGCGGGATGCGGTGTTTTTCGTCGACGACCCCGAAGAACGACTTTGGCAGTGCATTGCTCCGCCCCATTCCGTAAAGAAGGCGTGCCGCGCCAATCTGGGCGCCAAGGCCGGAGCCGAAATTCGCGAGCAGAAGTGTGAAGCCTACGATCGGAAATAATGGTTTCCACGAACGCCCCGCCACGTAGGAGTAAGCCGTGTTGATGTCCGGGAACGGCTGCGAGGCCGGCCAGATCAACTGGGCGATGTAAACTTCGAACGCCGAGAGCACTCCGATCACCACGCAAGTCAACACCGTTGCCAGGAGGATATTGCGCCGGGGATTTTCCGCCTCCTCCGACAGCGTGGAAATTCCGTCGAATCCTATATATGTGAGAACAGCGATGGAGGTGCAGCCGAATAAACCAGTGAAAGTGAACGTCATAGGATCGTAAAACGGCCGCGTGAAGTAAGCTGCGTCGTGCGGCGCGCCAAATATATACCGAGCGCCCGCGATGAAGATGGCCACGACGACGATTCCCATGAAAAAAGCCATGCCGGTGTTGATGCGCGCCGAAGTCTTGATGCCGCGCACATTCAGGAAAGTGAAGACGATCACAAAGAAGATTTTCCAGATCCATGGCGGCACGCCGGGCGCGAACTGGCTTGCCTGCCCAGCGCACCAGACGGTGCAGATCAACGGGTTCAGCATGTAGTCCATCACCATGCTCCAGCCGGTGATGTAACCGACTGCGGGATTCACTTCCTGCGCCACATAGGTGAATGCGGAGCCCGCGCTTGGATAGGCACGAGCCATGCGACCGTAGCTGATGCCCGTGAAAAGCATGGCTACCATGGCGATCAGGATCGCCGTGACAACGTGCCCCTTCCCTCGATCGCTCAGAACGCCGAAAACTGACATGGGCGCCACCGGTTGAATCACGATGACTCCATACAAAATTAGATCCGTGAGGGTCAGGGTTCGCCGCAGGCGAGGCCCGGCATTGATGGCGCCAGCTTGTTCGCTCAAGCACCTCTCCTTTTCGGCGGCTCGCCGCCGTTGGGTCCGAGCACCACGGCGCGCGTCAGGTTCTTTGGTGCATCCGGGTTAAGTCCTTTGCGAAGACCGATTGCGGTTCCCATCAGGTGTGCGGGGATTGCGGTCACAGCGTACCGTGCAAACTCCGGCCCATCAAGCGCCAGTTCGAGGAGTAGATCGCTGTGTTTCTTAAGCTCGGGCGTCGCCCGATTCACAATCACGCAGACGGCCGCGCCCAGTTGCTTCAGTTCCTTCACCAGCAGGGTCTCCTCTTCGGCCGCCGATTCGGAGACGAAAAATGTGATGAGCGTATTGGGCCCGGCAATCGAGCGCGGCCCGTGACGGAATTCCAGCGAGTGATAGACCTGCGCATAGGAAGAGGACATTTCGGTCACCTTGAGTCCCGCCTCTTGCGCCAGCCAGTAATGCACGCCCTGCCCCAGAAACACGTAGTCCGCAAAACGCCTGCGGGCCGCAAACTCCCGAATCTTTTTCGCGTGCTTATTCAGCCATTCCTGGCCGCGCTGCGGCAATTGATCCAGCGCGCCGGAGAACTGATTGTCGCTCACGAAATGCAACCCCAATCTCTGGAACGCAAGCAAGATGGCGGTGAACGAGCGCGTCATCACCGTGCTTTTTTCATCCGCCCAGGTAAGTTTGAAAGAATGATTGCAAAGGCCCTCCAGCGGGCTTTGTGGATTGCAAGTGACCCCCAGCGTTTGTACAGTCTTATGTTTTTGCAACAATTCCGCCGCGCGCAGAACTTCTGTGGTTTCGCCGGAGCGGGACATCAGCACCACTTGCTCCGCGCCGAGGCGCCTCAGCGTTTCTTCCGGGGCGAACAACAGCTCCGAGGCTGGGACACCGGTCGCGGGAATATAAAAGTGCTTGGTCCACAAAGCAGCAATCAGCCGGGAAAGGTAGTAGCTGGAGCCACACCCGACAAAAAGCCACGGGCTACGGGGCGAAAAAAGGCCGGAGAATTTTTCGAGCAGGCCCGTTTCCCGCAGTTGAGTTTCCGTTTCGCTCCAGATGCGTGGCTGCGAAAGTATTTCTTTAAGGGTGTGTTGGCCCGGCCGGCCTACGCAGGTCTGCGGAGAAGGCTTGCGTATGGCGGTGCGCTTCGTCAAGGCATTCCTTTTATTGAATCGTTTCAATACAGCTATATTGCGTAAGCAGACTTTCCCGTGCAAGCATTAATTTGCCGCCGTCCCCTAAACCGTTTTCGCCAGCTTCGGGGCTACCCTGTCCTCTCGTACAGTGCGGCTGATTTTCCACAGTGGATATCTCTTCGCTCACAATGCCATTTTCGGAAGTAACACCTGCAGGCGCTTTCGCGTCTAATAGAATACATAGAGGATAAGGTTGGCCCGGCTTGAACCGTGCCGCAATATGAACGACGTTTCGCTCATTTTCGAACGCCGGCAATTCCAGCGCCTTCTGCTGCACGCTGCCGGATTCCTGTTGATTTTTATTGCGGCCGACTGGCTGCGCGAAATTTCACTGCGCCCGAACCCAATCCTGCAGGGTTACCTGCAGATCACGACCGGTATTTTCGCTTTCGTGTTCGCGGCCGTGGCGCTCGTTCGTTTCCAGGGCACACAGGATCGCATCTCGCTGATTCTTGGATCCGGCTTCCTGCTATCCGGCGCAACGCTGATCGCCTCCAGCATTCTCTTCTTCCAGCTCATTCACGAATCGCAAATCTGGTTTTTGTGGGCGCCAGTGGCCTGGTGGATCAGCCGTCTGCTTCTGGCCCTGCTCTTCGCGATGGCCCTGCTGGTGGAACATTTCCGGCCCCGCTCGCGCCATCCGAAGATGGAAATTGCCGGCGGGTTGTTCGCCGTGCTTGCGCTGACGTATCTGATTACGGCCATGTTGCGCCGGCTTCCGCCCGAGGTTTCGCGTCAACCAGATGCATTCATTCCGAATCCTTTGCAACTGATCCCCGCGGTGATTTTCCTGATCGCTTTGTTCGGTTACCGCCGCCGCAAGTATCTGCAGGATTCGGGTTTCGACAAGTCCGTTTACCTGGCTGTCTGGCTGAATCTGGCGGCGCAGCTTGCAGCCTGCCAATCCATCAAATTGCTGGATGGCCCTTTCGTTTTCGCCCAGTCGATGAACGTGATGAGTTACGCGATTCTTCTTGGCGGCTCGCTGATCGATAGCGCCAAAGTTTTCGAGCAGGTGCGGCATCTTGCGGCCAGCGACCCGCTCACCGGGCTTGCCAACTATCGCAAGCTTCTTGACGTGCTGGATACGGAGACGGAACGCACCTTGCGCACCGGGCGCCCGTTTGCCGTGCTGCTTCTCGACCTCGATGGACTGAAGAAAATCAACGACACATACGGCCACCTTGTCGGCAGCCGCGCGCTCTGCCGCGTCGCGGACATCTTGCGCTTTCATTGCCGCGCCATCGATACGGCATCACGTTATGGCGGGGACGAATTCGCTCTGATTCTTCCGGAAGCACGGGAAGAGGAAGCCGAGCGCGTAGCCGCGCGAATTCGCGAGACCCTGGCCGCCGATCAGGAGCACCCGCCCCTTTCCGCAAGCATAGGAGCCTCGGTTTATCATGGCGAAGGAGAGCGCGTGGAGAAGCTCCTGCAGGAAGCCGACCAGAATCTTTACGCGGAAAAAGCGCGGCGGAAAGAGAGCGCCGCTCGCGCCTCCGACGCTACCCGTCGCAGGCTGAAAAAGATCTGAAACGTTTTCGCCGCGCTACTTTGACGGCTGAAACGCAGTCAATTGATCGGAAATCTTTGATTTGTCGCCTACAACTACGATGGTCATCTCTTCCGGCTTGATGTAACTCTGAGTCATTTTCTGGACGACTGCGGGAGTGACCGCGTTCACCTTGAATACGTAGGTTTTCAGGTAATTTTCGCCGAGCCCCTGGAAGTCCACATTTTCCAGTTGCCCGATCAGCGCGCTCCGGTTGGAGTTCTGGATCACGAAAAGCCCCGAAAGATAGTTTTGGATTCCCTTCAATTCGGCATCGGTGACGGGTTCCTTCTGCATGCGCGTGATTTCGCCGAAAATCTCTTTCAGCGACGCGCCCGTGTATTGCGTGGTTACGTCCGCGGATTCCGCCCAGTAGCCATCGTGATAACGGCGTGAAATTTCGCTGCGCGGCGAATACGTGTAGCCTTTCTGCTCGCGAATGTTTGCGGTGATGCGTGAGTTAAACGAGCCACCTAGCAGGGCATTGGTTACGCCGAGAGGCACCGCATCAGGGCTGGTCGCCGGGGGAACGGGCAGTCCCACGATGAGGGTGGATTGCGGCGCGCCCGGACGGTCCGTCACGTCCAGCACGTGCTGCGGTTTCATAACCGGAACATTTTCCAGGCGCGCAGGTCCCTTGCTCCAGCCTCCGAAACCTTCCGTAATCGCTCTCTTCACGGCCGCCGCATCGAATATTCCCGCGACGTAGAGATGCGCTCTCTGCGCCCCGAAGTTTCCCGCGTAAAAATCCTTCACATCCTGGATGGTCAGCTTCTTGATATCGGCTTCCGTCGGCACCACCGTCGCATAAGGATGATCGCCGTAAAGGATTTTCCGGAATCTCACCAGCGCAATCGTTTGCGGCTGGGAATTCTGCAACGCAATCTGGCGCAACGCGTCATTCTTAAGGCGGTCCAGTTCGGATTGCGGCAGCCGGGGATGTTGCGCCACTTCGGCGATGAGCTTTACGGCATCCGGCGCGAACTCCTGCAGGACGTCGATGGCGAGTTTGGTCTGGTCTTTTCCTGCGCGCACATCCAAAGTGCTTCCCATTCGTGCCGCGGCTTCGGCGACCTGTTGAGCACTCTGCTTTTCCGTGCCTTCCTTCATGAGGTCCGTCGTCAGTCCTGCAACGCCGACACGCGCGGACCCTTCATTGATCTCACCAGCGTCAACCGCCAGGCTGATCGCCGCTTTCGGGATGATGCCGTAAGGAACGAGCGTCACTTTCAGACCGTTCGGCAGCGTGTAGGTTTCATTCACCGGCACGGTAAACGCTTTCGGTGGACCGCCTTCGGGCGGCGTTTGCTTTTGCGCCGTGGCAGGCGTCACGGCCATCATGCTTCCAGCGATTGCCAGCAGGCCCAGTTTTTTCATAGTCGTGTTCATTTGCATTCTCCTCGCCTACTCGTTTTTCGCCGGTGTTGCGGCGTCTTTCGGTGCGGGTTGCAGTTCGATGATCGTGCGATTCGTGGAGCGCAGATAGTCGTGCGCGGTTTTTTGCACCAGTTCGGGTGTCACCTTGTCGAACTGGCCGACCAGGTCGTTCACGCGCGCCGGATTGTCGTCGAAGAGGGCAAAGCTGGCGAGTAGATCCATCAAACCGAACCCGCCGAACTCTCCCATTGTGTCGTAGAGGCTGGAGCGCAGTTTCACCCGCGCGCGGTCGAGGGTTTTCTGGTCGACGGGCTTTGTGCGCAGCGGTTCGACCACAGTGTCGATGGCCTCGATCACCGTTTCCGGTTTGGTGGTCGGGTCGTAAGTGACGTCCGCCGCCAGCAGCATGGGACCTTTATAGTTGAACATGTTGCCGAGCATGTTGATGCCGCCCTCAATGCTGTCAGTCAGCCCGCGCTTTTGCACCAACTCCTGCCGCAGCAGGCTGTCGTCGCCTTCGATCAGCATCTGTTCCAGCAGGCCCATGGCGTAATATTCCGGCGTGTTCCGCTCCGGCATCTGGTAGCCGATGGCGATTGCCGGGCGCGGCGCCAGCGGATCTTTCTTCACAACGACCTTTTCCTTTTCCTGCCGGGGTTCGCTCAGGTCAGGCTGCGGCGGAACTTGCGCGGATTTGATTCCGGCAAAATATTTCTCCACCATTTTCCTGGCGTCGGCGTTCTCGAAGTCGCCCACGATCACCAGCACCGCGTTGTTTGGCGCGTAATAGGTGTCGAAGAACTGTTTTACTTCGTCCAGTTTTGCAGATTCGATGTCCGTCAGGTCGCCGTAGAAATTGTGGGCGTTGTACCAGTTCGTGTTTGCCGCCATCGGCAAGTCGATCCATGGGAACCCGCCATAGGGGCGGTTCAAAACGTTGACCTTTACTTCGTTGCCCACCACCCCCTGCTGGTTCTTCAGATTGTCTTCGGTCACCGCGAGGCCGCTCATGCGGTCGGCCTCGGCCCACAAAATCGTTTCCAGCTTGTTCGAAGGCACGACTTCGAAGTAGTTGGTGAAATCAAATCGCGTGGAGCCGTTCAGGATGCCCCCGTTCGTCTGAATCAGCTTGATGAATTCCATTTTGCCGAGATTCTTCGAACCCTGGAACATCATGTGCTCGAAGAGATGGGCGAAGCCCGTTCGATCTTTCGGCTCGATGCGGAATCCGATCCGGTAATAGACGCCCACGCAGACCGTCGGGGCGGTGTGATCCTGCGAGAGCACGACGCGCAATCCGTTCGGCAGTTTGTAATATTCCACCGGCACGTGGAATTCCTCGGCCGCCATAGCCGTTCCTGGCAGCGCCAACGCCAACAGCAGGCCCAGCAATGCCAGCACACCCTGCCCGGCTCCTTTTCGTGCTCGTTGCATGCTTCCTCCTAGATCCGAATCGTCGAAATGACTGTGGGAACGGCTTGAGGCAAACCCCTACCCTGATAAAGACGCAAAAGCGTACCGAAAGTTTCGCTGGAGTTCATTGTGCACTAGAATACGGCCCTTTTCTGCTGTGTGGCTTTGCTGGCCAGAGAAAAACGAGGTTCCGCTTTTCCTTCGCCGTAAATCTGTGCGGCCAGATATTCCCCCAGCGCCGGGCCGTGTTTGAATCCGTGCCCAGAGCCGCCGCCCGCGAGCCACACGTTGGGCATATCCGGGTGGCGGTCGATCAGAAAATCGCCGTTCGACGTGTTTTCATACTGGCAAACGCGCGTCTCGACGATTGGAGCATCTTTCAACGTGGGGAATCGCCGCGCTACGTAGTTTCGAGCCCACTCCGCGCCTTCCGCGCTGACGATGCGCGACTGCGTATCCGGGTCCACGCGCTCGCCGTGTGTGTCCCGTGCAAGTTTCAGGCCGCGCGACTCGATGTCGGGCATTCCATAAACTTCGTCGTGATTGAAGAGCCAGGTCGGCAAAGCAGGGGGCGCAAAACGAGCATCGCCCGCGGGGCTGCCGAAGAAAAAAACTTCCTGGCGGGTAGGGAAGATGCGCTGGCCGAGCAACTCAGGGAAGACTTTCCCGAGCCACGGGCCGCACGCAAACACAAATTGCCCGGCGGAAAAGGCGCCGCACCGCGATGTGGCGAGTTTTGAGATCGTTCCGCTGCCATCGGGTGTGACAGCGTGGGCAATCAGAAAATCGGCGCTGTTTTTCTTCGCTTCTTCCATTACCGCTTGAACCGCTCGCCGCGCGAGCAGCACTCCGCTCCCCGGCTCCAGCAGGCCACGGCTGACGCCGTCGAAATTCACCTGGGGATAACGGTTTGTGAGCTGGGAGTTGTCCATCACCTCGTGCGCGATGCCGCAGCGTTCAATGGTGGCCTTAGATTCCCGCAGCCGCAGGTCATCCGCGCCCTCAAGCCAGAGGACACCAGTTTGCTGAAAAAGAGACTGACCGCATGCCGCTGAAAGTTCTTTCCATTGCACGAGGGATCGCTGCGACCAGCGCGTATAGATTTCGTCCGCCGCATAGCTCATGCGGATGATGCGCGTCTCGCCGCCGGAACTTGCGCGCGCGTGCGCCGCTCCATAGGCATCCAGCACGAGCACTTTAAGTTTGCGTTTGGTGAGATGCCACGCGGTCCACGCGCCGAATGCGCCCGCGCCGACCACGACCACATCGTAAGTAGAGAATTCCGCCATCGCCCCGTTATTCTACCTTGCAAAGCGATTTCCGGCTTGCGGATCGATGCTTGTCGAAAGCTATTTCAAGGAGAGCAGGGGCGCCCAGTAGCTCAAGTGATTGAGCGATTCCGTGTGCGTAGGGTCCAGGTGCAGCGGTGTTACCGAAGCCGCGCCCGCGAAAACCGCGGCGTAATCCGTTTCCGCGTCCAGTTCCATGGCGCTGTCAATCCGCTGCTCGCTCAGCCAGTAATAATCCTGGCCCCGGGGATCTTTGCCCTCGCGCAAAACGGTGCGCGTGATTTTCTTCGATTGCCGTGTAAACTTCACGCCGCCGTTCCAGTCTTCCGGCACGTTCACGTTCAGCAGCACCTGCGGCGGCAAGCCTTCTTTCAGGATGAGTTCCGCCGCGCGCCGCGCGATTTTTGCCGAAGGTGCAAAATCCGAATTGCCCCGTTTCGAACACAGGGACATCGCAAGGCCGGGCACATGATGAATCACTGCCTCTCGCGCCGCGCCCACCGTCCCGCTGTAATAAACGTTTTCGCCGAGGTTCGCGCCGTGGTTGATTCCCGAGATAACCAAGTCCGGCGGCTCTTTCAGCAACTTGTGCAACGCCACGATCACGCAGTCCGCCGGAGTCCCGTCGATCGCCCACTCACTTTCCCCCGTAGCATGGCACACAATCGGTTGCCGCAGAGTCAGGCTCTGCGCCGCCCCGCTGCGCTCCCAACTCGGCGCCACGATACTCACCTGCGCAATCACGCGCAACTCTTCCGCCAGCGCCTTCAGCCCAGCGGCTTGGTAACCATCATCATTCGTCAGCAACACCCGCGCCTTTTTCACGTCTGCACTCTCTCCTTACATATATTGTAGTCGGAATGGAATTCGTTTTCCGACATAACGAGTCAACACTCGGAACGAAATCTGCTTGCTCCAACTCATCTTCGCGAGCATGATCTGCCAATGAGCCCGACCCGGTTTTTCCTGCTTGTATTCGTTTTGGCGCTTGCAGTTACCGCAATAGTTGCCATCAGCGTCGTTATCTCTGGCTCGCGTAGCGAATTCGAAATTAAGGTACTTTTAAGCACCGTTTCGATTGGCGTTTACAGCCTCGTTGCTTTGTGCTGCGCTACGGGCTATGGGGACACGAATCTCCGTCCCTTGGCGATCCTAGGAATTGCTGCTTGCGCTTTTGGCCTTGGATTTGCACTACTAACCAACTGGCGGATTCTGGAACCGACATTAAAGAACCTGGTCAAGCTCAGGGTTGCTTTCTTGAGCTTTACCCTGTCCCTGGCGGCCACCACGCTGATGGCGCGCATATCCGCGCCTTCGCTTCCCGTTCAGTTTTCACGCGCGGCCACTATTGGCCTCGTCTGGATTGCTACGGTTTTGCTGAATGTTCTCATCACATCCGAAGGAAACGCCGGGGATCGCGTAGCTTTTGCCAAGGTCCTCGCCACCGCGTCCATTCTGGCCGTTCTCGGGCTCATCGCCACACCTATCCTCAAAAAAGTCTTTCCGGAATGAAGCATGATTGCCGGGGCAACAAGGCAGGAAAGCAGACGTCGGAGAAATGGTCGGGACGGCGAGATTTGAACTCGCGACCTCACGCACCCCAAGCGTGCGCGCTACCAGGCTGCGCTACGTCCCGACCGGAGCGGTCACGCTAATCGGCCGCAAACTAACCAATTCCACGGTATCACTTGCCTTCGAGCAGCGTCAAGAAACTGCGCAAGGAATCGCGCAGATCGAGGAGCATTTTGCGGTTCAATTTGACCGCTTCGCCTTCGGTTACAGTTGAGGCGGTAAGTTCTTCGACCGCGGCTTCAAGGCCGCCACCGTTTTCGAGGTCGCGCAGATGGCGCCGGGCGCCGGCAATCGTGAAGCCTTCGTCGTAGAGCAGGCGCTTGATCTTCAGAACCAGGTCAACATCCTGCTGGCGATAGAGGCGATAGCCCTGGTGGCCCTTCACGGGCTGCAGCAATGGAAACTCTTCTTCCCAATAGCGCAGCACGAAGGGGCGAATCTCGGTGATGCGACTGACTTCGCCGATGCGGTAATACCGCTCGTCCTGCTCCTCGGAAACCGCGACTGGGGCTGCGCTACTCATTTTGGAATTCGGTTCACCTTCAAAAGCGCGGGGGAGGGGATCTCCCTCTTCAGGTTGTGAGTTTATCAGAAGGTCTTACAAGCAGCCACAGTACTTGCTTGTGTGATAACTCGACAGAGCCGCAAGTTCGGGGAGCGGCCCGTCTCAGAAGGCGGGCCCTACAAACGCAAGGCCGAGGGAACTACTCCTCGTCGCCGCCCGCGGGGGAGCGATCCTCGCGCTTTTTCAAGCGCTGAATGAAGCGGACCGGGGTGCCCGTGAAATCCCACTTGGCGCGCAGTTGGTTTTCCAGGAAGCGTTCGAAGTTGAAGTGCAGCGGCTTCTTTTGGTTGGTGAAGAGCAAAAAGACCGGCGGGGCGGTCTTCGCCTGGGTCATGTAATAAATACGAACCGGCCGGGCCTTCGGGTTTGACGCGCGCTGCAAATCCACATCTTCCTTCAGCCAGCGGTTGAGCTCGCCGGTGGAAACCTTGCGATTCCGCGACTGGGCGACGTGATCGATCAACGAATAGAGTTTCTCTGTGCGTTCGCCGGTTTTTGCCGAAAGAAAGATGATTGGCGCATAACTCAGGAACTTGAATTTCTGCTGCACCATCTTTTCGTAGTCGAACAGCAGCTTATGCTTGTCCACAGGCCGTTGCTTCACGCCGGCTGTGGCGCGCTTGGCCTTGCCACGCGTGCTTTTTTCGGAGGTGTCTTCTGCGCGCTGAGCTGCCTCGACCGCGAGGTCCCACTTGTTCACGACGATAATTACCGAGCGTCCGGATTCTTCGGCATAATTCGCAATCGTGGCATCGCCGGAGGTCACACCCTGTTCACCGTCGATCACCAGCAGCGCCACGTCAGCGCGCTCCAGGCCGCGCCGAGCCATCACTACGCTCAATTTCTCCGCCACCAGCTTGGTTTTGCCCTTGCGGCGGATTCCTGCGGTGTCCACGAAACGGTAGACGCGGCCGTCGCGCACCACGTCCGTATCCACGTTGTCCATTGTGGTGCCGGGTATCGGCGAAACGATCGAGCGCTCTTCACCTGCCAACCTGTTCAACAGCGTGGATTTCCCCACGTTTGGCCGGCCGATAATCGCAATCTCGACTTCCTTCTTCTCCGCCGGCTGGTCCTCCACCGCGTGTCCCAGCACCTGTTTCAATGCCTCGTCCAGCAAATCATCCACGCCGGTGCCGTGTTCCGCCGCGATCGGAAACACGGGAACGCCCAGCGAATAGAAAGCCCCCGCGTTCGCTTCCTGCATCGCCGAATCGATTTTATTCACCGCCACCACAAACGGCTTTCCCGTACTCCGGAGCAGCCGCGCCAGTTCCTGATCGAGCGGCGTCAATCCCGCCTGGCTGTCCACCACCAGCACCAGTAGCGCGGCATTTTCAAACGCCACACGCGCCTGGCGGAAAATCTCTGTGGGAATCAGCGCCTTGTCGTCCGGCACGATGCCACCGGTGTCCACCACTTCCAGCACCCGGCCGTTCCATTCGGTTTTGCCGTACATCCGGTCGCGCGTGATACCGGGTTCGTCGGTGACGATCGCCCGGCGGGTTCCGGTCAGCCGGTTAAACAGCGTGGACTTGCCGACGTTCGGCCGCCCCACGATCACCAGCGATGGAAGTTTATCCGCCATAATTTTGTCCGCGAGCCCTACAGTGCAAACTTTACCCGATTCTTCAATCTTCCAATCTACCGCATCCTTACTCAACTAGCGAATCAACTGGAGTCCGGCCTCAGTGATTTGGTGACCGTTATCACCCGATTCTCCGGGCTAATTCTCGCGGTTGATTGATAGTTCTAATAGAAACATTTTCTTTCGAAAACCTTGCTTCTGTTCCGTTCTCTGAGTATGTTCTTTGGCAACAATCCTTGGTGTCCTTGGACGCTCGGTCGGGGAAAGCGTCCGCATCACTCTCGGGGTTTCGAGATGACTTTTGAATCGATCAAGGAGTAGCTGATGAACAGCTTGTTCCGCGCTATTCGCACGCTTGCGCTGGTTTTATTTGCGCTGACACTTTTTGCGGGGGCGTCCACCTTCGCACAGACCTTCCGCGGCACGATCCTCGGCAGCGTCACCGACTCTTCAGGGGCAGCCGTACCTGGCGCAACGGTGACCATCAAGAACGTGGATACGGGCCTGGTCCGCACAGTTGCAACTTCCGATGACGGCACGTATGCCGCGCCGGAATTGCCCATTGGAAATTACAGCGTCAGTGTTGAGAAGGCGGGCTTCAAGGTCGGAGTCGTCACGGGGATCAAAGTGGAGGTTTCCACGGAACGCCGCACGGACGTGACGCTACAGCCCGGCCAGTTGGCGCAAACCGTCCAAGTGCTCGGCGAAGATCTGCCTGAGGTCGAATCGACTTCCAACACCCTCGGCGGGATCGTCGATTCTAAGGTTGCCACTTCGTTGCCGGTCAATGGCCGCGACTATCAGAAGCTGATTTTTCTGGTTCCGGGCGTAACCGGCTCGCCGGACCAGATCACGGACTCCCCCGGTTCGTTCGGCATTTTTTCGGTCAATGGGGCCCGTGGCCGCGCGAACAATTTTCTCCTTGACGGCACGGACATGAACGACGGGTACCGCAACGACCCGGCGATTAACGAAGCCGGCACCTATGGAACACCGGCGACCATTTTACCCGTCGAGGCGATTGCCGAGCTGCACGTGGCCTCCAACTTCGAAGCGGAATACGGGCGCAGCGCGGGCGGCGTAATCAACGTGGTGACCAAGAGCGGCACCAACGACATTCACGGGTCCGCTTTCGAGTTTTTCCGCAACAACGCGCTGGATGCCCGCAATTTCTTCAATCCCACCAGCCAAGAGCAGGAACCTTTTCACAACAACCAGTTTGGTGCATCGCTGGGCGGCCCGATTTTCAAGGACAAAACATTTTTCTTCGTCGACTATGAGGCCGTAAGGGAGACCGGGAAACTCAGCTACACCACTCTGGTTCCGACTCCTCAGGAAATTGCCATTGCCACCGCCGCAATCGGGGGAACAGTCAATCCGGTTATCGCCAAGCTTCTAGCTCTGAATCCATGGCCCGCGCCGAACATAAGTACCGCCCCTTTTTCGGGAGTCAACGACGTCTTTGTCGCGACGCCCTTTTCCAATCGCGTAGATAACGGCATCATCAAAATCGACCACAATTTCAATAAAGACAATCTTCTGACGGGCCGGTACTACATCGGCGACAGCGACCAAAGCTTTCCTCTCGGCCTGGTTGGTGGCAGTCTCTTGCCCGGATTTAACGTAACAACTCCTACGCGTGTACAGATGATCGCCCTTTCCTATGTCAGCGTCCTTTCGCCGAATGTGGTGAATGAGTCCCGCCTGGGCTGGAACAGGTTCGCAGAAGGATTCTTCCCGGAAGACCGCAGCTTTAATCCTGATGCCGCAATCGGTTTGGACACGGGAGTATCTGCGTACAATAACGGACTTCCAAGGATCAACGTGGGTTCCTATGCGCAGATAGGCGCCAATTACACCGTGCCGCGCCAGCGTGTGGATACGAACTGGCACTATATCGACGGCATCTCCTGGAAGCACGGGAAGCACGACTTCAAGTTCGGGTATGAATTCCGCCGCACTTCCATATCACAAATTCTCAATATCGATTTCAGGGGCAAACTCAGTTTTGGTGCTTCGACCCTCGAGCAGTCCCTGGAGAACTTTTTGAACGGCACCCCAACCGGCGGCAGCATCGCCCAGGGCAACACCAACCGCAACACGTTTGAAAATTCTCACGCCCTCTACGCGCAGGACAGTTGGCGGGTGTCCCGTACGTTTACCCTGAACCTGGGGCTACGTTACGACTACTTCGGTTTGATCCAGGATAAACAGGACAATTTCACGAACATTCTTCTCGATCCAGCGACACAAACAGGGACCGCCGTAGTGACCGGCCAGGGCCGCCTCTATCAGCCGGACTACAAGAATGTGGCGCCGCGCGTCAGTGTCGCGTGGGACGTCTTCGGAAATCAGAAAACCGTGTTGCGCGCCGGCTACGGCATTTTCTTCGACGCCTATTCGCAGGATGGCTTCATCGGCCAGGTCCCCTACAACAGCAACTTCGATCCCGGCATCGCCTACTCAGGCTTTGGCCCCAATCCGATCACTTTTGCCTCGCCGGTTTCCAGTTCCGCTTTCCCCGTTCCGTTTCAGCCCGGCGTGCCTGTCTACGGCGGCTTTTCTGCAATGCCCGATGCGGCTGGCGTTGACCCCAACCTTCGCACACCTTACATGCAGAACTTCAACCTGAATCTTCAGCAGCAAGTGGCGCGCAAAATGGTGCTGCAAATCGGTTACGTGGGATCCAACGGACATAAACTTCTGCAGACGGTGGACGCCAACCAGCCGACGCAGGCGCAGATCACGGCTGCAGATTGTGCCGGACAACCCATTCCGGCTCCCGGTCAGCCATGCCTGGGTGGCCTTGTTCAGGACTTCGGGGTGCCGCGTCAATTTTTCGTTCCCGGCATCGCGGCCAGTCCGTTTTACCTGAACTTTCTGCAAAGTTCCGCGAACTCGAATTACAACTCCCTGCAGACGAGTTTTCGCGTCAACGACTGGCATGGCCTGACCACAACGTTCAACTACACCTGGTCGCATTCGATTGACAATGCCAGCGACCTTTGGGAGTACATCCCCAACGGTTCCACGCCGAACCAGACCTATACGTCGAATCCGAACCGCGGCAATTCCAATTTTGACGTCCGAAATCGAATTACGTGGAACTTCATCTATCAGATTCCAGATGCGAAGGACAGTCGCTTCAAGTTGATTCGCAACGGGTGGGGCCTGAATGGAATCGCCACCATACAATCGGGGCAGCCGTTTCAGTTTAACTTCAACTTTGAAGACGACTTTGACGGCAGCGGGAGCGGATATGGCGTGCCCGATCGTGTTCCTGGCGTTCCCATCCAATACAATCAAAATGATCCTAACAACTACATCAACCTGAACGCGTTTGCCGTTCCTTGCACCCCAGTTGCCGGAGGATTTGACGGCACGGCAGCTACTTGCCAGCCCGGCACGCGCCATTACGGCAATCTAGGTCGCAATTCCCTGATCGGGCCGCATTTCCGCCAGTTCGATTTCTCCATCTTCAAGGACACATCGATCACGGAGCGATTGAAAATGCAGCTTCGCTTCGAAGCCTACAATTTGTTCAACCACCCGAATTTTGCGAACCCATACCTGCCGTTCTTCATCGCTGATCCCCTAGTGAATGGCTCGACACCGGCCGGCACTGGGGTAGGCCACTATGCGCTGACCTCGACGCCTGACGTTGGCATCGGCTACCCGTTCCTGGGCAGCGGTAGCCCCCGCAACTTGCAGATTGCGGCGAAGTTCACGTTCTAGCCCCCCTCAATTTTTGTAGAAGCAGCGCGAAGGCCCCGGTCGCCCAGCCCGGGGCCTTCGTGTTTCTAAGTTCTTTAGAATCTTCAGTTGCAAGCTTTAGCGGCCCCTCTCCGGCACGAACCAACCCCGCCGGCCTGACCGTAACATGCACATCTCATTGCAACTTGTGATAGTTTTGCCACGGCCGCCGCGTACTTACCTATGGAACCGCTGAGACCAGGGCGAATGAGCGCACCGGGAAATACGGAGCCGACGGATTTAATCGCTCGAGCCCGGACTGGGGATACCCAGGCTTGGGGCGATCTGTACCGGGAATTTGCCCCGGCGATCTTCCGCTTTTGCCGGAGGGCGATGCCCACGCGCGAAGACGCGGAAGACGCCACGATGGAGATTTTCATGAAGTTGCGCGACAAACTCATCCAGTACGACCAGACGCGGTCCTTCACCGCCTGGCTCTACAAGGTTGCCGCCAATCATTGCTGGGACATGCTGCGGCGCAAGAAGGCCCGCCACGATAAAGACATGGATGACGTGGACGACGTCGCGCTGGAATGCCCGGAACCGAATCAACTGGAAAAGCTGATCGAAGAACGCACCAGCGCGGAAGTCCGCAAAGCACTCGATACTTTGGGCATGCGCGCGCGCATGGCGCTCGTGATGCGCTACTACTCGGATATGAGCTATGACGAAATTGCGGACGCCATCGGCGTTCGCCGCCAGTTTGTGGGGGTCGTGCTCCTGCGGGCACGGCATGAATTGCGGCAGGCGCTGGGGGAGAACAGCGCCCTCGCCGTCGGAGGAACGCGGTGAACGAACCAGACATGAAGAGCGGCAAACAGCCGAACGAAACGCACGTCGATGAAATGACTTTGCTGATGTATGTCGAGCGGCAACTGGACCGCGAAGTCGCGCAGGGCGTGTCTCTCCACACGCAGACTTGCACGCGCTGCATGACCCTGCTGCGCGCGCTCGACCGCGAATCCCGATTGCTGACGCGCTCCATGCTGGAGCAGGACGAGCCTTTACCCGCGCGCCTCGCCGAGTTTCAGGAAAAAGTAAAGCGCAACATGCAATGGATTTGGGGCGTGGTCTTTGGCCTGGCCGTTCTGGGCGTCTACGCCTTGTACACGGAATATATCGTGCCTTGGGAAAGCCAGTTCGAACAAGCCGGCTTCGGCAGCACGAATTTGCTGAACCTGGTGGTGTTTCAGGGCGCATTCTGGAAAGGATGGCAATCCATGTTCAGCTTGTTCGAGGTGCTTGCCGTGATGTGTATGGCTGGCTTCGGCTTGTTCGCATTCCGCCGCTATTTGCGGCGCGGCTCGGCGCTGGCGGTGCTCTTTACCGGCTTCGGCTTGCTGATGGCTGTTGCCACGCCCGCCTCCGCCACCGAATTCCGCAAGGGCGATACCGTCACCGTGAAAAAAGACGAGGTCATCAAGAGCGACCTGTTCGTTACCGGCGAGCACATCCGAATTGATGGCGAGGTCGACGGAGACGTTTATGCGTTTGCCCACCAGGTGGATGTCACCGGCCACATTAATGGCGACCTGATCTGCTTTGCGCAAGCCGTGCGCGTCAGCGGGACGATCGACGGAAACCTGCGCGCCGGGGCGAACAATGTGAGCCTCAGCGGCAGCGTCGAACGCAACGTGATGGTCTGGAACGAAACGTTCAATCTGGATTCCAGTGGGAAAATCGGCCGCAGTCTTACCGGGGGAGGCGAAACCCTCACTCTCGATGGGAAAATCGGCCGTGACTTTCTTGGCTATGCGGATAGCACCAACATCTCCGGGTTCATCGGGGGCTCCGTGCGCGGAAGCGGCAAATCGCTCTCGATCGCATCCGGCGCGGAAATCGACGGGAAGGCCACCTTCAAGGGACAAAGGGAACCCAGCGTCGCTTCCGACGCCAAACTCGCCTCGCCCGTGGAATTCACGAAAATGGAGCACAAGCGCGAAGAGCGCACCGGCGGCTACTACCTTTGGCGGGTCATCTGGACCGGCACGTTCATTTTGTTTGGCCTGGTGCTTACCGGGTTGATGCCGAAATTTGCCCTGGAGACGGTGGACTCCGCCGGCCATATCGGCGCTTCGTTCGGACTTGGTGTGCTGGTGTTTTTTGGCGTGGCCATCGCTTCGATCATTGCGTGCATCACGATTGTGGGCATGCTGGTGGGCATCTCTTCGTTTATGCTCTGGCTGGTCATGTTGTTTGCCGCAGAGGTGGTTGTGGGCGGCATCGTCGGCCAGTGGATCATGGGCCGCGATGACGACTTCTGGCCCTTCTTCCTGCGCGTGGTTGTGGGCATCGCGGCGGTTCGTGTTGTTACGAGTCTGCCGTTTATCGGCCACTGGGCCGGGTTCGTTGTCACGCTCTGGGGCATGGGAGCCATTTCGCTGGCGTTGTATCGCCGGCTGCAGCCTACGCTTGCGCCGAACATTCCGTCTGCGCCCATGGCGCCCCTCGGTAATCCGCTACCGCCGAACACCACGGTGGGCGGGATTTAATCTGCTCTTGAGTGCGGGAGCGAAGCTCCCGCTTTTGCGGTCAACGCCATGGCAACCAAATCCAATTTGTTCTGCCGCATCAATCTCAAAAGCGAGAGCAGAGCTCTCGCACTCCAAAAAACACGGGCCCCGGAACTTCCGGGGCCCGTTGCCTTTGCGGAGGCGGGTGAAAACTTAGTGTTGGCGAACCTTGGCCGCCTGAAACGACTGAACCGGACCACCGATCGGATTGTAGAACAGCGCTGAGATGGATACCGTACCCGACAGGGTGGTGACATTCTCAAAGAGTGTGGCGTTCGTGTACGTCTGTACGGAAGGCGGCACGGTGAAGGCCGTGATGTAGGTTGGCAGTCCGTTGATACCGAAAACTGGGCCAGACACCGTGCCGACAGTTCCCGTCAAGCGCGAGAAGCGCAGGATCAGCGCCGTTGCGGTGGCGTTGATCCCGTTGGTTCCGGTTGCAGCACCGGTAACTTTGGCGCGGATGGTTTGTCCCGCGAGCAGGTCGCCCACCGTCGAGAATCCGGCGTTTGTGGCCGGCAACGTAGGCTGGCCGGTCAGAATTCCGAAATCAACGAGGGGAGTGGCCGTTGGACTGATAGTCAGGCACACACCGCTCCCAAAGCCGGCGCTGGCCAGAGGGGAGCCACCGGTGGTAATCGAGCTGTCGCTGAGGATCATGCCGAAATTCGAGCCGCCGTTGCAGGTGCTCGGATAAATGGTGCCTTCCACTTCATCTACCGGCGTTTTTGAGGAGTCGATGACGTCGAGCGAGGTGGCAAGGATGGTGCCGGTGTTCGTCAGCACTCCTTGCAGGCTGACGATCGAACCAACCCCGATGCAGTTTAGGCTACCAACGCCGCCGCTGCATTGTTGCTGGGGATCGAAGACTTGCGTGGACCCGTTGATCGTGGCGGTCAGAGTGCCGCGCACCGTCGAACTCAACGAAATGCTGCTGCCGCTAATGGCCGTGACGTGCCCAGTGAAATCGTCGACAAAGGCAAAGTCGCCGGTGGGAACGCCGATGGGCGTGGTCGTCGTCGCCGTGAGGACATTCGGTTGCTGCATGTCGATGCCAATGCCGCCGGTGGTCACGATTGCATTGTTATAATTGAAGTCGAGGTCCAGCCATTGGTTCGCGTTGCTCGTCAACGTCAGGCTGATGGGAACGGTGATCGTAGTGGTGGCTCCGCTGGGTATTCCGCAAACACTGAAAGGATTTGCCGCGGGGCAATTGCCAACCTGTGCGCCTGAATTGTTGATGAATGTGCCGGTGGCCGCGCCGAGGGTTACGTTGATTGCGGTATAGGTGCCGGCGGCTACCGATGCGTTGGTGACCACCACGTCGGAATCCGTTTGCAACCGGGTCAACTCGAAATTCGCCGGTGCGCCGGGGGCGAACACCGAAACTTGCCCGCCGGAAGAGGAAGTCAGTGAAATCCCGACAATCGGCAACGTGAAGCTGACAACTGTGGTATTCGTGGGTGGCGTGTCTGATATCGAGACGCTCAGAGAAGCGTTGCCACTCGGGTTGCAGTTTGTGACGCACCTGTCCTTGACGCCGCTGCAGGAAGAAAGCAATAGAATGGCGGCAAACACAGTGAAAACAAGATACTTTCTTGAACTCATGCGAACACCCCACGACGGATTTCACCGCCTGCGACGGCGGCAAAGGGCAGCTGGAATTCCCCAACAACACTTTACTCCCACGCGTTCATCGTGGACGTCCGGAAAATCCCAATTTGCCCAAACATTAACTTCGGAGTTCTGGGTCAGCGAAGGCTCTCTAGGTCCAACTCGACCTTTACATGCTGATCGTTCGGCGTGTCGATAACGATTGTGCACATAGACGAATCGATTTTTGCCGCATCGAATTCCAACTGCACTTTTTCCCCATTCGGAGGCAGCTCGGAAGGCCCGTCGAGGGGTTCGGCGTAGGCCAGGCGGGTGTCAGTTTCGGGAACGATTTCTTTCTTATTCTGGATGACCTTAATTTTGACCGAGTTTGGAGGCGGCGCGAGGCGCATGTAGCAGATGTTCAATAACATTCGTAACTTCATCGGCTTATCATAGAATTCCTTCACCGCGTCCTGTGAACTGTAATTGGGCGCCCCGCCGGCGTAAGCAACGATTTGCAGGAAGGGGGTCTCCACCCGGATCTCGGAGGTACAACTTCCCTGGTGGAGGTCCGAAATGAAAAGAGAATACGGTGCAAGGAACTGCGGAGAGAGCCCACCCTGGCGAATACCCAAAAAGTAGGCGTCGCGAATGGCGCTTGAAGTGAGCGGATAGTCGTACGCCGACGCGGGTAATGCCACGGCCAGGCTAAGGACGAGGGCCATAGCTTTGAGAATCACGCTTTGGGATTCCTTGCAGTTTTGGCTCATGGTGCCCTCGCTGGCTCGCCGTGTCGTTCTGCGCCGCACACCACCTTGAAAATGAGACGCGCGGGAGTGTGTTATCGTTACTGATTCAAGCGTTTAAGGCGCAGATTAGGCAGGGTTTCTGGTCAAGCGTAAATCCAACCCGGGCTCTTCCGAGGCCCCGAAAAAGAACAGGGAAGTGGTGCAGGAGCGCGTCTACGTGCCGCTTGAGGACGACTTGCACGCTCATGACGTGGAAAGCGAGCCGGTGCGACCCAATCGTGCCGTTGGCGACGCGCATGGCTCGGCTGCGGGCGTGGCTCCGGCACATGAGGACGAGACTCCCTCTACCACCGGCCCGACAATGGAGCAGATCTTCGGCCCCGGCGGATTCCTGGAACGCAGCATGATCGGCGGCTACGAGCATCGCCCCGCGCAATTGCAGATGGCGGAGGCGGTGCACGACGCGTTTCAGAAACACCATCACAGCGTGGTCGAAGCGGGCACGGGCACGGGGAAAACGCTGGCGTACCTGCTACCGGCCATCTGCAGCGGGCGTAGAGTGGTGATTTCCACGGCAACCAAATCACTGCAGGAGCAGCTTTATCAGAAGGACGTGCCGTTCCTGCAAAAGCATTTCGCGCCCAATCTGAAAGTTGCCGTGATGAAGGGCCGCTCCAACTTTCTGTGCCTTTCCAAAATGCACGCCCTGGCCGACCAGCCGATGCTGAAGGGCATGGAAGAGGTGGACGCGTTCCGGCAGATCCGCGAGTGGTCGAATCTGACGGAAACGGGCGATCGCGCCGAGTTGACGTTTTTGCCGGACGATTCGGAACTGTGGTCGCGCATTGACGCGCGCCGCGACACCTGCACCGGGAAGAAGTGCCCGGAATTCGAGAAGTGCTTCCTGACGCAGATGCAAAACCGCGCCAAGGAAGCCGATCTGATCATCGTGAATCATCACCTGTTTTTCGCCGACCTGGCGCTGAAGCAGGACGACTTCGGCAGCATCCTGCCGGAATATTCGGCGGTGGTATTCGACGAAGCGCATGAGATGGAAGACGTCGCCAGCGATTATTTCGGCCAGCAGATTTCGAATTTCCGTTTCGAAGAGCTGGCGCGCGACGCCGACCACGCCATGCGGCTGACCAAGACGGGCTCACCCACGCTGCTTCGCCGCACACAGCGCATCCGCGAAAAGAGCCGCGCCTTCTTCGACAGCTTTCCGCCGCGCGACGGCCGCTTTCCTTTTACCCGGCAGGAGCGCGAAGCCTTCCTAGAACAGAACCGCGAGAGTTATGACGCGTTGCTGAACGCCTGCAAGGCCATGGAAACAGAGTTTGCCGCTTTGACGCAGAAACCGGAGGAACTTACGCGCATCGGCCGCCGCAGCTTCGAAATCCGCCAGGAATTGGCTTTCCTCTTCGAATCCAACGAGAAAAATTACGTCTACTGGTTCGAGCGCCGCAATAAAGGCGTGTTCCTTGCCGCCACCCCGATCGACATCAGCCAGATTCTCCGCGAGAAACTTTTCGAAGCGTTCGACACAGTGATCCTCACTTCCGCCACGCTCACTGTCGCAGGCCGCTTTGAGTTCATCCGACAGCGTCTGGGACTCGATCACGCGAAGGAATGCGCGCTGCCGCCAGAGTTCGATTATCAGCAGCAGGCGCTGCTCTATCTTCCGCAGAAAATGCCCGACGTGCGCGATGCGGGCTTTGCCGGCAAGGCCGCCGACGAAATCGTGCAACTCCTGGAACTCAGCCAGGGCCGCGCCTTCTGCCTCTTCACCAGCTACTCGCAAATGAACGATCTGTTCGAGCGGGTGCGTACTCGCGTCGATTTCCCACTCATGCTGCAAGGCACCGCGCCGCGCTCCGTCCTCCTCGAGCGCTTCAAGAACACACCGAACGCCGTGCTCTTCGCCACAGCCAGCTTCTGGCAGGGAGTGGACGTCCCAGGCGAGCAACTCTCCTGTGTAATAGTGGATCGCTTGCCGTTCGCCGTGCCCAGCGACCCGATCGTGGCCGCGCGGGTCCGCGCCTTGCAGGACGAAGGCCGCAATCCCTTCTCCGAATTTCAGGTGCCGGAAGCCGTGCTGGCGCTGAAGCAGGGCTTCGGCAGGCTGATTCGCGCCAAGACCGACCGCGGCGTCCTGGCCCTGCTGGATACGCGAATCCAGCGGATGCCCTATGGTAAAATTTTCTTGGAGTCGCTGCCCCGGTATCGGAGGACGAACAATCTGGAAGATGTCTCCCGGTTCCTTTCCGCGGCAAGCCCTGCCTGAAAGAATCGTCCCCAGGGAAGAAGAGGTAAAGAAAGCCGGCTATGTTTCAAGTGAGTGTCGAAGATACGTTCTCGTCGGGGCATGCCCTGCGCGGATATAAGGGTAAGTGCGAGAATCCCCACGGGCACAATTACCGCGTCCAGGTGACGCTGGAGGGGCCGCAACTCGACAACATCGGATTGCTGATCGATTTCACGCAATTAAAACACGCGATGCGCGGGCTGATTGCCCGGCTGGATCACCAGTTCATCAACGATCTGGAACCGTTTACAACCGTGAATCCTTCGGCGGAAAATCTGGCCAAATATTTTTATGACAATTTGACCAGCCAGCTCACCGGGCTGCCACCGGGCGCGAAATTGAAAGATGTGGTGATCTGGGAAACCGACACGGCGATGGCGCGATACCATCCTTAGAGATTTGCCCTGCGAACCGAGGAGACAATGAATCGATCACTTTTGATCATCCTGATTCCGTCCCTGCTGGTGGCCATTGGCTACGTTCTGGTCTTGCGCATGATGGGTATTCCGCCGGGCTATCCCCGATTGATTGGAGCTCTGGTGCTGTTTCTCGGAGGCTTTTACTGGCTTTCGAAGCGCTCGGGCAAAAAAGCAAAGACTGGCGTCTAACCGCAGCAAGAAGTAATTGGATTTTTGTAGCGGCCGCCTTCTGAGGCGGGCGCATTGCCAAGCCACTAACGAAGTCTAGTTGCGAATCGTTCTTGTAGTGGCCGACCTTAAGGTCGGCCGCTAGACAGGCTAAGAGACGGATTGCAAATGTTCATCACCGAAATTTTCAAATCCATTCAAGGCGAAGGGACGCGCGCCGGCCTTCCGTGCATCTTCGTGCGGCTCACGGGGTGCAATTTGCGCTGCACCTGGTGCGACACGGCATACGCTTTTCACGGCGGGCAAAAAGTGAGCGTCGACGAGGTGATGGAACGCGTCGGTACGCTAAGCCGCGGTTCGGATGGCCGCTCCACGGCGATTCCCCTGGTTGAGCTTACGGGCGGCGAGCCACTGCTGCAGGAAGAGATTTATCCGCTGGCCGAGCGGCTGCTTGCGGCGGGCTACACCGTGATGATCGAAACCAGCGGCGAACGGTTCATAGGGCGTTTGCCAAAGGAAGTCATCAAGATTGTGGATGTAAAGTGCCCGGACTCCGGCGAAGCGAATACGTTCGACCCGCGGAATCTGGAAGAATTGGGCGCGAATGATGAAGTGAAATTCGTGATCTCCAGTCGCAAAGATTATGAATTCGCGCGTGAATTCAGCCGCGAGCACCGGCTGCCGGAACGTGTGCGCGAAGTGTTGTTCTCGCCCGTCCACGACGATCCCCACGGGAAGTGGAGCGGCCTGGAGCCGCGAGAATTGGTCGAATGGATGCTGGAAGACGGATTGCCAGTCCGGCTGGGCTTGCAGCTCCACAAAATCGTGTGGGACCCCGCCATGCGCGGAGTGTAGGGCGGGGAAAAGGGAAAGTATTCGTGGGGAAAATTGACGCCATCGTTCTGTTGAGTGGGGGAATGGACTCGTGTGTCTGCGCGGCCGAAGCGGTCGCCAAGTTCGGCAGAAGCCGAGTAGGATTTCTCCATGCAAGCTACGGACAGCGGACAGAGGCGAGGGAACTGCGGGCCTTCTCCGAGGTTGCCGAATTTTATGGAGTGAGGGAGAGGCTTCCGGTCAGGCTGGACTACTTCCGGGCCATCGGCGGATCGGCGCTGACCGATACGAACATCGCCGTGCCCGAAAATGAACTGGGCGCGCCTGGCCCCGCAGGAAGTGCGATCCCGGTGACCTACGTCCCGTTTCGCAACGCGCATTTCTTGAGTGTCGCAGTCAGTTGGGCGGAAGCAACGGGGGCCGCTGCTATCTACATTGGAGCCGTGGCCGAGGACAGCTCTGGCTATCCCGATTGCCGTCCCGAATATTACGAAGCGTTTCAGGAGTTGATCCAACGGGGAACCCGGCCGGAGACGAAAATCGAGATCGTGACCCCGGTGATTCGCCTCAAGAAAAGTGAAATTATCCAGCGCGGCGTGGAACTTGACGCCCCGCTGCAATTGACGTGGTCGTGCTATCAAGGCGAGGAATTGGCCTGCGGCACCTGCGACAGTTGCCTGCTGCGTTTGCGGGCATTTGCCGAGGCCGGCATTCGCGACCCGATTGCCTACCGCACGGAGTCCCGCGCCGGAGCCTCAAAATAATGCCGCGGCGCTTGGATTCCAGGGGATATGAGAGATAATGGTCGAAACCGGCCAGCGGACAGAGGCCGGCGCTCCACCACAAAAAAGGAGAATGGGGCATGGTGAAATGGACGAAGACGTACGCGCTCGCGGCAATCCTGGCGTTGGGAATGCTTGGATGCTTCGCCACTCGCGCGGCCGCGCAAGAAGGAAAGATGGCCGGCACGATCATCGATTTTGATGGAAATCCTTGGGCTAATCTTCCGGTAAAGATCAAGAGCGATCAGGGCGTGACAACCGAATCGAAGACGGATGCGGCCGGCAAGTTTTCCTATACGGGATTGAAGAACGGTAAGTACACGTTCACCGTCCAGCCGCCGCAGATGCAGTCCCCGTTTGAAATCCCGGTTGAGGTGCGTGGCTCGGATACTCCTCCTGTGAATATTAACTTCAAGGAGATTCTGGAGAAGCAGAACCCGGAAGCGGCCGCGAAATACAAGCAGCAACAAGCAGAACAGAAAAAGTTTGCCGGCATGAAGGAACAATTCGCCAAAGGCGTTGCTCTGCTGGACCAGGAACGTGCGGCGAAGGCCGATCTGGCAAAGGCCACTCCCGATCAGAAAGATGCCGCGAAGGCCAAGATCGCCGATCTCTCCAACCAGGCCGTTGCGGTATTTCAAGATGGTCTGAAGGTCGCACCGGAAAAAGACCCGAACATCCACCTCTTCTGGGCGCGCATGGGCGAGGCTTATGATCTGGCTGGACGCAACGACGAGGCCATCAACGCCTACCAGCAGGCCATCACGGCGAAACCGGACAATCCGAGTTACTACAACAATCTGGGAAATATCCTGGGACGCACAGGAAAGATTGACGAAGCGCGCGCGGCGTACACCAAGGCTGCGGAACTCGATCCTCCGAACGCGGCTATGGCGTGGCGCAACTTTGGCATCAGCCTCTATCAGGCGCAGCGCATGGTGGAAGCAATTGAGCCGCTAAAGAAGGCCACGGAACTTGATCCCAAGAGCGCGCAGGCATGGTATCTGCTGGGCGCTTGCATGGTTGCCGATCCCAGCATTTACAAAACGGTTGGTGACAAAATCGAAGTCACCCCGCGGCCCGGCACGATCGAAGCGTACCAGAAGGCCATCGAGTTGGATCCCAACGGCCCCTGGGGCACCCAGGCCAAGCAGGGCCTGGAACAGCTTCAGCAATTGACCGGCGGCATCGATACCAAGGTCGGCAACAAGAAAAAGAAGCCGTAAACCGGCAGGCCAAAAAATCATAATCGTTTTTGGAACGCGGCTCCGTTTCGGCGGGGCCGTTTTCCTTTAGCGGTGGGTCAGCGTCCCGGTTATTTTGGTGCGGCGAAGGGCCCAGGAAAAAATCGCAACGGAAGACGGAAGGATCACTGCGGCGAAAGCCAGAAGGAGCAACAGGGGGCGTCCGAGGGAAAGGATTCCCTGGCCGTTAAGAAGCGCGCCACGCATGGCGTCCATCGCATACGTGACGGGATTCAGATGCGCAACGATTTGCAACCACGGCGGCAGAATGCCGACCGGAAAAAGCATGCCGCCCGTAACGCTCGAAACGCCCAAGATGAACCACTTCGCGGGATTCCCCCTCTTGAAAAGCAGCAGATATGCCGCCGAGAGCACGCCGAGGCCGGAAAAAGCCAGCAATGTGGAAAGAAGTACGACAAAAACGGCCGGCCAATTCGCCGCACCCAGCGGAAAATTAAAGAATGCCGCCGCCCAGCCGAAATAAACGGCGATCCGCAGCATCGTGGCGGCAAAGGGATAAAACGCCGAACCAATCAGGATCACAGGCAGCGAAACCTGCGTGACCAGCAGTGGTTCGAGCGTGCCGGCATCGCGCGCTTCCAGAAGGCTTCGGTCAAACGTGTCCAGCGCGGCATTGAGGTAATCAAAGAAAACGAACCCTGCGAGAGAATAGGCAAAATACGTTTTTCCCTGAGGAAGCGCTTCACGCAGTGCGGGCGAATCCACAAAGCGGGCCACGTAATAAAACATCGCCGCCCCGAACAGCGCCTCGACGGCTTCTAAAATGAAAGGACTTCGGTAGGTACTGGCGATCCGCAGATCGCGCTGGAAGAACAGGAAAATGTCCCGCAGGATTCGCCTCATTCCGGTGTGGACTCCCCGCCGGAGTAGAGTTTCCGCCCCGTGATCCGTGCGAATGCCTCCTCCAGGGTGGTAGACAAAGTCCTCGCCGGCAGCGCGGTGGGCGTGTCGAACGCGAGCAATTTGCCCTCGTCGAGAATCGCCACACGGTCGGCGAGAAGCTCGATTTCCTGCATCGTGTGCGACGCAAACAGCAGCGACGTGCCTTTCCCCGCGAGAATCTCCGTTTTGAGAAAATGCCGGAAATCGGCGGCGGCAATGGCGTCCAGGCTCCGCGTCGGCTCGTCGAGGAGCAACACTTTCGGCTGATGGAGCAGCGCCCTAATCAGGCTTAAGCGCTGGATAGTCCCCGAAGATAGCGTGCGCGCCTGTCGGTCCAAAGCGCCGACCAATCCGAAGCGTTCGCTCAGGCTTTGGATTCGTCTGGCGCTGAAATCATCGGAGAGATGGTTCAAGCGGCCAAAGAAAAACAGATTCTGCCGGCCGGTCAGCCGCGCATAGAAGCCGAGGTCGCTGCCTGCGTGGTACCCGAGCTGTCGCCGCACGGCAGCGGATTCACGAACGGTATCGCGCCCTGCCAGCGAAGCTGCGCCTCGCGTCGGCAACAACAGCGTAGCCAGGATGCGGAGCAGGGTGGTTTTGCCTGCCCCGTTTGCCCCGAGTAACGCCACCGCCTCGCCTTGTTTTACTTCCAAAGAAATGCCCTGCAGCGCAGGAGTCGTCGGTGGGGTAAATGGCTGAAGAAACGCGCGCCAACCGCCGAGTGCCGGCGGAAACCATTTCTCCAGCGAATCCACGATGATCGCGGCGTCGGACATTCCCGACGTTATAGCGTGTCTCGGAGCGGAAGACAAATCTGCGCGGAGCAGGGTGTTCCGCACAATTGCGCGTAGCGGTTCGATGAAAACCCCGCTAAGATACCCCCATACCCCCGGAATCCCCGTCCGCAGGCAGGAGCCCAGAAGATGGTGGAGTTAACCATGCACGCGGTGGTGCCGCCGCACGTCCTGTTCCGGCAGCTCGATGGGGAGGCAGTACTCCTGAATCTCGATAGCGAGCGGTATTTCGGTTTGGACGCGACAGGCACGCGGATGTGGGAACTTGCGACCACCCAGCCTTGCATCGCTCTGGCGTTCGAAAAACTTCAGGAAGAGTATGAGGTGGATCCTGAAGTTTTGCGGACGCACCTTACTGAATTCTTGAGCGGGCTTGTGGAGAACGGCCTGCTGCAAGTGTTACCCGCGGATGCTGGACCAACTCCAAAGATATAAGGCGCTGGACCCCGTCTCACGGCGCATGTTCCGGCGGGCCGTGCTGCTTTTGCCGTTGGTGCGATGGTCGCTGCGCCTGAGGGGTTACGGCAAGACTCTTACCTCGCTTCAGCGGCGCGTCCGTCCCCGGGCGACAGGTCTGGAATCCAGCCCAGAGGTAAAGGAAGCGGTGCAGCTCACCTGCCGAATGTTGCGCGCCGCTGTCCGCTATTCGCTTGTCCAATTTACCTGCCTTGAGGAATCCATGACGCTCTGGTATCTGCTGCGCGAGCAGGGAATCACCGCTTGCCTGCGCATCGGTGTCCGCAAGGAGAACGAGGAATTCGAAGCCCACGCCTGGGTTGAACATGGGGGTGAAGCGCTTAACCAGCTTGAGGCGCTGCATCATCACTACGCGGCATTTGATCAGGAACTCCTCGAACCGCCGGCGGAGCAGCAATGAGCGGATTTTTCGGTATCGTGCGGACAGACGGCGCGGCCGTTGAGCCACGATTCCTGGAGCAGGTTGCGCAGCGATTGCGTTTTCGCGGCCCTGATGGCGCCGTAACGTCAGCAAACGGCGGCTTCGGCACCTCCTTTACGTACCTGGAAACGGGGACGCCCCACCAGTCTCGAAGCCAGCCGGTGCGGCTCGGTGAGCGATACACACTGCTCGGTGAAGTGCGCCTCGACGCGCGAAAACAGCTTGTCGAGGAACTGCAGGAGAACCGGCTGGCCACGACACAGGAAACTTCTGACGAAGAATTGCTGCTGCTCGCGTGGAGCGTGTGGGGCGAAGGGTCGCTCGCTAAAATACTCGGCGATTATTCCTTTGCCGTCTGGGATGCCGCTCAAAAATCCCTCTGCTGCGCGCGCGATTTCAACGGGCCGCGGCCATTTTTTTATGCCTGGCGAAACGGGGCGTTTTGCTTTAGCAATACGATGCAGGTATTGCGGATGGTCCCCGAACTCTCCGCGGAACTGGATGACGCGTTCGTTCGCGATTTTCTTCTAGAGGGAATCTGCAACGATCCCGAGCGATCGATTTGGCGCGACGTCCGCCGGTTGCCGGCCGGCCACCTGCTGCAATGGAAAGAGGGGAGCGTCCATCTCAGGCGCTTTCTCCAGTTACCAGTGGAAGAGCCGCTTCGTTTCAAGGAACCTGGTCAATGCCTGGAAAACTATCGCGAACTTCTGGTGCAGGCGGTGGCGGACCGTTTGCCCGAAGGAAACGCTTCCCTTTATTTGAGTGGCGGGCTGGATTCGGGTTCCGTCTGCGCCGTCGCCGCCCGGCTGGCGGCAGCGCAAGGGAACTCTGAAAAACTGAAAGCCTTCACGATTAGTTGGAAATCGGTATTCGATGATCCGGAGCCCGGATCTGCCGGCATAACCGCGCGGTATCTCGGGCTCCCGCACGAAACCCTGGGAGAAGACACAGTTCATTCGCTGAATGCGGTGGTGGCGGAACCCACCCCGGAACCCACCTCCGATCTCTTTCATGACCGTGCCTGCCGAATCTTTAAGAAGATCGCCGCACATAGCCCGGTGGTGCTTTCCGGAGACGGAGGAGACAATGTCCTTACGGGGCAGGCGTGGCCCTATTTTCTCTATCTCCGCGCGCGCGGTGACTGGAGAGAAATCGCCCGGAGCTTCGGTGGATATTTTGGCGAACACCTGCGATTTCCGGCCTTGCGCGGCGGATTCCGCGGCAAGCTCCGCCGTTGGTTTGGAGGCGCGCCTGCGGCGACGGAAATTCCGCTCTGGTTAAACGAAGGGTTTTCCAAGCGCTGCCGCGAGCATACTCCGGGGGGGTGCGGAACACCGGAACCTGTGGAGGCACACCCGCTACATCCACAAGGGTACGCGTCCTTGCACTCGGGTTACTGGGCCAGTGTGCTGGAAGACGAGGATGCGGGGTGGACCGGTATCCGGCTCGAGAGCCGTGCTCCAATACTGGACATTAGGCTGTTGCGCTTTCTGCTGCGTCTTCCGCCGGTCCCCTGGTGTGTTGACAAAGAAGTAACGCGGAGGGCCATGAAAACCTGGTTGCCGCTTGAAATCCTGACGCGCCCCAAAACTCCGCTGTTGCAGGATCCCCTGGTAGCCTGGCAGATGAGAACAGGGTGGAGGCCAAAGCCGGAAGAAAATCCACCTGCAATGGTTCATGAATTTGTAAATTGGAAGGACTGGCGCGCAACTTTAGAAAATACTAAGGGTTTTCTTTCCTGGGGACAGCTTTCTCCGCTCTCGCTTGCCCTGTGGCTGAAAGACATTGAAAACAGAGAGGGGATTGAGTACAGTGCTAGGAAAGGGGCGTGAATGAAGCAGGAGTCTAAAGTACTCACTAGGAAGCCTTATCGACCGCCCAAGCTACTTGTGTACGGCAATCTTGCCGAAATAACTAAGACCACCGGTAATCATGGCCAGAAGGACGGGCCAGGCGGCAGGCCATTGCACCGCCGTACCGGGGCCTGACATCTACGCCTGAAACTATCGGCGATTAATTAAAATTACTTGTGAGTTACTCTTACCGAGCCTACGGCCTTGGGGTGGATTCTTCCAGCCGAATTAGAGGACTTGAATCGCCTTCCGTTCCGGTCTATCAACACAGCCTCAGTTTCGGAGATGGCTCGCAACCGGATTGGGTTCGCGCGTTACTCGCGCTTCCCAGCCAGATCCTTTCCCGCAGGTCCGAACCGCCGGGCTCGCCCGATCCCTCATTTGTCCTCACTCAATTCGGAGAAACAGACGGCTTCCAGCTTTCCTACTCGGACGGCACAAGATTTGTTGTGGATGGCGCGGCAGAACATGTCTGGGGAACTTATCAGCCTCCACTCACTGCCGACGATATGGCCACCTATTTTCTGGGGCCGGTTATGGGCTTCGTGCTGCGGCGGCGGAACATCACCTGTTTGCATGCCAGCGCCGTCGAAATGCGCGGCCGTGCCGTGTGCTTCTGCGGCGATGCGGGCTATGGAAAGTCCACAACGGCCGCGGCGATGGCCCTGCGCGGGCACCCAGTCTTGGCAGAGGACATTGTGGCGCTCGAAGAGAGCGGCGGCGAATTTCTCGCTTTGCCCGGCTACCCGCGCGTCTGCCTGTGGCCGGAAAGCGTGAGCATGCTGCTCGGCCAGGCCGATGCTTTGCCGCAAATTACGCCGGCCTGGGAGAAGCATTATTTGGAGCTCGACGGGACGCGCGCAAAATTTTCGCAGGAGAAATTGCCGATAGGCGTCGTTTATCTGATCGCCCCACGAAGCGGCGAGGAAAATACACCGCGAGTCGAAAAGCTGAGCCCGCGCGAAGCCTTCCTCGGGTTGGTGCAGAACACTTACATGAACTGGGTCCTTCGCCGGGAGCAGCGCGCAAACGAGTTCGAAACCCTTTGCCGACTGGTCCAGCAGATTCCTGTTCGCCGCATCGTGCCGCACGCCAAACCAGAGAAAATCGGCGGACTCTGCGAATTGATTTTGCGGGACACCGCCTCCGTGCTCGCTCCCCCCTCGGGGTCTCCTTCGCCCAGCCTCCGCTGAAGATTCCGATCCCCGCAGCGAACGATGGCCTCGTCACGGTGCGCCTGGTGGGTGTTCCTACGGACAGCTGAAATGCAGGTGTACACTTACAATCACATTTTCAGGAGCAGCTTCTGACGGCCCTCTCACCATTCGGAGCAAAGCCCTTCGCCAATGAATGGAAATTTCTGTGCGCGTGCGCTTCGCCTTCGCCGGAGTCCTCCGGCCGGATTGCTGCTCTCGTGCCGAATCTGGATTGGGACCTCACGCTGGAACTCGCCACGGAACACAGCGTCCTGGGCGTGGTCGCCGCGCGTCTGAAGGAAACCGGCTACACGGGAATGCCCGCCAGTGCCTGGCAAAAATTCCAGGACAGTCTGCGGACACAACACCTCTTCACCCTGAGCATGATGGCGGAACTCTTTGCCATCCTGGAACAGTTCAAGCGCGCGAGGATAGAAACCCTTCTGGTTAAAGGGCCGTTGGTCTCGCTTCTGGCGTATGGCGATCCCGGAGTCCGGAGTTACGTGGATCTCGATCTTCTGGTGCGTGACAAGGCGATTCTTCCCGCTTCCAGGATTTTGACGGCGCTCGGATTCGCCGCCGACGTTTCGGAGGAGGCCATTCTCGCCGGTAAAATCCCCGGCGAATATCTCTTCAACCGGCGCGGCGCCCAACAGATCATAGAACTCCATACTGAGAAGACATTTCGTTACTACCCGCGCCCCATGCGGATCGAGGAGTTATTCGCTCGCCAACGGCGTGTGGCTCTGGAGGGGCGCGAAATCCCCGCGCTCCGCCTGGAAGACGAACTGGTACTCAACTGCATCCATGGCGCAAAGCATTTCTGGGAACGCCTGATGTGGCCCGCGGACATCGCGGCTATTGTCGCGCGGCATCCGGAGATTGCCTGGGAGAGTGTGCGGCAGGCGGCAAGGGATGTGGGGGCAGAGCGAATGGTAAATGTAGGTCTCCAGCTTGCCGAATCTCTGCTAGGCGTTCCGGTGCCCACGGCGATGGCCGCAAGCACAAATGAAGATGACGCGGCGCGAGAGATGGTGCGGCAGGTGCAGGGGTGGCTGCCAAGTGCGGGTTCCTCCCCGCCGCCACTGCTTCAGCGAGCGATGTTCCGGCTGAAGATGGGCGGAGGTGGCGTCACGGGGCTCTCTTACCTTGCCCGATTGTCTTTTTCGCCCACGGAAGAAGACTGGGCCGGCAAAGGAGAAGGGCACGGCTCGCGCATTTGGGAGGCGATCAAAAGGCCGTTCCGCTTGCTTCGGAAATATGGGCAGCACGGATAACGCGCCTTTCCCGGGACAGTTTCAGGAAGATTTAATCAAAAAAGGGAGGCCCGGCTCTGAACCGCTCGCGAGCCGGGCCGCTGTGTCTGCATGGAAATCAGATATGGGACGCGTTCAGACATTGGTGCGTTCGGAGAGGAAGTGCTCTTCTTCCTCTTTCTGTTGCGGAAGCTCGACGGAAAGGGTTAGTTCACTCTTATTGCGAAGTATGCCCAGCTTGAGGTTCTTCGCTTCTCGGCTGGTCAGCAGTTTTTCGCGCAATTCGCTGGCATTGTGGACGCGCTCGCCGTTGAGGCTGGTGATCACATCGCCCACCTTGAGTCCGGCCTTTGCCGCGGCGGAATTGGCGAACACGCCGCGCACCAGGACGCCTTCGCCATTGGGCGCGCCAAAGTAATTCCCAAACTCGCCCTCGAGATTTTCCGCATCAATTCCAAGCAGCGGGTGTCCCGGAGAAATCATGGAAAATGTGCGCAGGTGCTCCAGACCGGACAAGTCCGGCATCGCCGGCATGGTCGGCATTTTGAACGCGAACGACTTCGGCCCGCCCGCGAACAACTTCATGTTGCCGGCGTCCTGTTTTCCAAGCGTGACCTTAATGTTCTGCGAACGCCCCTCGCGCCACACGGTCAGGTTTGCCGTCCGGCCCGCGGGAATTTCGTGGATCATGCGGCGAAACTGTTCCGTGCCTTCGATGCGCTGGCCGTTAATTTCCAGCACCACGTCATTTTCTTTCAGGCCGGCTTTGGCCGCGGGACTTTCGGGAACAATCTTCCCCAGCATCGCCCCGCGCTCTTCCGGCAGCTTCAGCGCCTTCATCCTCTCGCTAGAAACTTCAGCAACTCCCACGCCCAACCATCCCCCTCCGGTGCCCATGAAAACTTGAAGATTCTCGTCATCAGCCGCATTTTGCGGATCGTCAGTCCCACGCACTAGAGCCCCGCCGTCCTCGTCATCGTCCACCACTACAGACATCTCGTCGCCCTGAGGATTGGTTCTAATCTCCACCTTGGGGTTCACCCGGATTGGCAATTGCGAAACTTCCTGAGCGAACGATTGCGACGCGGCGGTTGCGCTTGAAGGGCTAGTGGTTGTGTTCGAAGAGCCCGGCAGGGCGATGAAAGCGATGCTCAACGCGCCCAAGCCCAGGCTCGTCCACATTTGCCGTTGAATCATGATTGATTTCTCCTTTGCCCGTTTAGACGCAGGAGAAGCTAAATGGTCGACCGCAGCGCAACGACGCGGATAGCGCCATTCACGGTCCCCAGCCGGATCGGGGCGCCGCCTTTGCCCAGCCGTCCCTTCAGGATGCGCGGCTGGATGGCTCCTTCCATAACGAAAGGAAGTTCCGTGGAGAAGCTCCCGTTCATGCAGCGGGCTTCCAGGTTCGCCTGTGAATCCGCCGGAATGGCCAACAGCACGGAGCCATTGGTGGTTTCCGCCATTGTGCCGTGCAAATCCGCCGGATGCTTCAGCTCGACGTAAACATTTCCGTTCGTCGTACGCGCGCGCAGATTGCCGCTGCTTTCGTACACTTCGATGTTTCCGTTCACCGTGTGAAGGTCGCCGAGCGACTCGAGATCTTTGACGCGGAGTGTGCCGTTCACCGTGTTGATGTGCTTCAGAAGAGTGTGCCGCGGCACATGCACCGTATATTCCACCGCCACTTCCACGCCTTCTTCCGAGGGGTACCGCGTGGAGATGGAAAGGCTGTCCGGGCTGGAATTCACGTCGATCGAGACCAGATCCAGCTTGGATTCCTTGTCCGTGGTGGTCTTAACCGCGCGCACCTCTACCTCGTCTTTGTCCCAGCCCTCGATCCGCACAGTGCCATTGATGTTGTTCAGTTCAAGGCTGCCGTCGGGATTCAGATGATAGGTTTGCGCGAACTCGCGTGTCACCCCCAAACATGACGGAACGGTGAGCAGGGAAACGGCCAGAATCGTCAGACCAATCGAAACGATCGCGGAGCGAAACTTCATACAGCCTCCTTCGCGGACAACTTGCTAGACTACCCCCAGGACGACCGACAAACTCGAACCCCTGCCCCCGCCAACACCCTAGCGGAGCTGGAAGTTAAAAGCCAATGTTGAAATTAAGTCCACCTTCTTGCCGCAGATGTCCCCCGGATTCGCCCGCCATTGCCGCACCGCGGCTCTTGCGGCCTCCACCAGCGCGGGCTCGCCTTCTATTACTTTTTCCACTTCCAAAGTTCCATCCGTTTTCGCTCGCACCTGCAACCTCACCACTCCCTGAATGCCGGCGTGCCGCGCCATTTGCGGGTAATCCGGTGGAGGCGAGTTGATCAGGTGCTTCTTGAACTCTTCCGGTTCTTCGCGGACTCCGCCTAGAAACGTTGCCTGCAAGCGGTTCATCCATGTATCCCACCAATCCGCTCCGCTGCCGGTGCAAGTCACTCCGCCGGTTGCCGTTTGTGGAGCCGCCGTGGCAATGCTGGGCGCAGGTTCTTCAAATCCCCTCTGGTTTAACTTCTGCGCCAACCGGTGTTTTTGCTCTTCGAGCAGAGACTGGCGAAGGGCCGTTTGCTCGTCCACGTATTGCAGGCGGATTTTGCCGGCATTGCTGCGCAGTTTCAGCAAGGCGCCGCCGCCATTCAGCGCTCCCGACGCGCGCACCGGACCGTCTTCGCGTCTCTCCATGTTCAACCCCAGCGCCGAATCCGCTTCAATGCGGTCCGGGCCGCCATTTTCCACGCTCGCTTCGATCGTGGCCGCCAGATTTCTCGGCAGGAACACCACAATGTCTCCGGTGCCGGATGAAAGCTGCGAAGGCCCGGGCAAACGAACGGGGCGAGAGCCATCGCCGGATTCGGGCGTGATCCACGCGGTGATGGTGCCATTGCCTGTCGCGGCGCGCACCACATTTGCTACGCGGGTCAGGCAGATGCCGCCGCCGCTGGTTTCCACTTCCATGGGCCCGGAGACATACATCACCCGAACTCCGCCGCCGCCAGTTTCCGCGTGCACCGAGCCATGTACTTCGCCGAAATCGATCTGCCCTCCGCCGGTGCGGACTCCGACCAGGGCGCCTGCTTCTCCGACGGTGATGTTGCCGCCGTCCGTCTCGAGTTGTGCGGTTCCCCGAATGTGGGCAGCGCGAATGTGACCGCCTCCGGTGCGAAGCTTGGCGTCGCCCGCAACGTCGCGAGCCTGAATGAAGCCGCCGGCGGTGTACGCATCCAGGTCTCCGGCGACGTCAAGCACGGTGATATGGCCGCCCTGAGTCTCAATCTTGGCCACAGGCACCGGACTCACTGTGGCGATATGCTCCACGCCCCCAATACGTCCGGTGGTGACATTCCCGCCCTCGGTCACCAGTAGCGCGTGGCCGCCGATATCCGCGGTTTCAATATCGCCGGCGCCCGTATGCACTTCGACCGAGAAATTTGCCGGCACGTAAACCGTAAACTGCACCCAGAACTGGGCATTTCTCCCCGCCAGACTGCGGAGCCGGGGGAGAACACCGTTTAACACGATCGTGCCGCGGGCATCGTGGAAATTGAGAATGTAGTGGCTGAAGAGCGTTTGCGAAAGTGGTTCGGGGGCATCCGTTTCGAGGTGAACGTTGTAGCGCACGGTTGGAGCCGCGCCCGCGGGTTGCGGCAGAATGTGCACGGAACCCATATCCGCAATCAGGGAGAAAGTGCGCGCGTCGCCCGCAGGTAATTCCCCGGAGCGATCGGCCGATGCATGCGGCGGAGCATTCTCTGCTCGACAGACAGGACAGTACGCGCCAGAGGCGGCAAGACACATGGCGACGGTCACACCTGTGACCAGCAGCCACGGCAGATACTTTTTCGAATCGTTCACGAAGGGAATCGCTTTCTTCAGCTCGAGATCCAAACCAAAACTCGTTGAAAGCAGGCTACTGGTCGCCGCGCGCATTGATCTGGCGCAGGGCAGCGGCGCTACGCAAGCGCACGTAACTGCTTGGGTCCCTGCGACGTAGATCTTCCAAGGTCATGATCACTCCCGTCATGGAAACTTCATGCGCTTTCCCGCTGGCCATCGCCGGAATCGTGTTTCCATCGGGCAAGGACGGCATTCCCGGCACCATCGTCGGCATGGTATTTTCGTCGCCTGATTTTTCCAGGGAGCCTACCAGCAAATTGACGGCTTCCACGCGAACTCCCGGATTCGAATCGTGCTTCAGGGTATCCAATAGCGCGGCTCGCACGGTATCTTCGGCGGCGGAATCCCTCAGCGCTTCCAGGGCCTTCAGGCGAACCGCGGGGTTCTGGTCCTTGCGCGCGGCGGACAGCAGGGCATCGCGCACTTCGGAATCTCCCGAGCGCGCTTTCAAGGCTTCCAGGCAATCCAGGCGCATCCCGGGATCAAACCGCTCGCCGCTCTTCACCACATAAGTAAGCACGCGGCGGACATCGGAATCGTCCAGGCTCCCGTTGATCTCCATGGGTTGTTCGGCATTCAGCTCCACGCGAACGTTTTGGGCGCCGGTACCTGTGGAAGGCGAAAAATTAATTCCAGCCACGGCCATTTTCGATAGCTGGTCATCCGAAAAATGCGGGCCCGGGCGCACATTCATCGCCTCATCAAGAGGGTTCGCGGCATTTCGCGCCGAATACCACTGGGAAGCCTGCGCGCCGATCAGCAGCCCCAAAACCACCAGCACTGCGCCGCTCCACGCAGGCCGCAGCGCCATCCAACGGCGAAACGTACCAAATACTGGAGCTTTTTCTAGGACCGGGGGCCGCACCAGGTCGTCCAGAGTCTCAGCAAGTTCGCTGCGGCATTGCGAAAGCAGCACGCTCGCGGAATCCAGCCGGTCGGCGTCCTGGGGAAGGGAAGCAAGAAGTGTCTGCAAATTCTTTTCATCGGAAAGTTGCGCGCTGCACGCGGCGCAACCTGCGAGATGCTGCTGAATCAATTTCAGCTCGCCTTCATCCAGCTCGCCGCAGGCATAAAAAACCAGCAGCGGCGACACTTGCTCGCAAGCGTTATGGAGTCCGCTCGAACTCATCGGAGTTCCCCCAGCTGGCTGCGGAGCTTTCGCGTGGCCCGGAACAGGGAATTCTTCACAGTCTCTTCACTCGTTCCCAGAGCGTCGCCGATCGCGCGCAGCTTGAGGCCCTGGTAGTGTTTCATCTCGAAAACAATGCGCTCGCGCGGAGACAGCCGCTCCATCGCGGTGGCGAGCCGGGTCTTGATTTCTTGCCCGATCAGGTGGCGTTCGGGATCGGAAGAGGGGCGCTGTTCTTTTTGTCGTTCGAAAAAATCGGTGATGCCTTCTTCGAAGTGGTTCGGATGCATCTCGGGCGCCTGATCTTCGGGGCGGGCCTGACGGCGGCGCAGGTGGTCCAGGCACACGTTGGTCACGATGCGATAAAGCCAGGTGTAGAAACTGCATTCGAACCGGAATCGGTGCAGGTTGCGGTAAACCTTGAGAAAAGCTTCCTGGTAGACGTCGCGTGCGTCCTCAGTACGTTTCATCAGATTCAGGGCGAGGCGCAGGACGTCACGATCGTAGCGGCGGACGAGCTCCTCAAACGCAAGGCGGCTGCCAGCCTGAGCTTCCTGGACTAGCGCGCGATCTTCAAGATGGGTCAAGGAGGTCCCCGGTGCCAGTGCAGCACTGGAGGTGCCGGACCGGCCGCTATCGTCAGCTAACGCAAAAGCCAAACGGGGTAGAGGCATCGCTTGTTTCTCTCTGCCGACTCTTGTGTAACTTATTGAAACAAGAGACCGTAGCGAATCGGCGGACGGCCATGCGACAGACTACACAACCGACACACTGATTGGACGTTTTGGGCGCCCTTTCGTAAGCAGGGCCCCAAGGATACATGCCAACCACCGCGGACCCCTCAAGCTGTCTGATGCCCCCAATGATTCCCCGGTATGTCTGCGAAATCACGCGGAAGCGCTCTCTCTGGTGGCCATCCGCCAAGCCACCAGCGGCCATGTCAGCAGAATAACCAGCGCCGCCACAACCAGATAACCCTGCGACCGATAGAATCCGTCGGGTTGGGAGGTCAACTCCACCGCCCCTCCCAGCATCGCCACACCTGCCGCCATCAGGAAGCATCCCAGCAGATTAAAGCGCACCACCCACCGGAACCCGAAGACAATGACGCCCAGGATCACCACCGACATCAGAAATTGCTTCGCGAAATCGCCGGGACTCCCCCAATCGGAAACGAGCGACGCAGCCAAGGCTACAAAGAGCGCCAGTCGAAGCCAGCGCACGCGTAGCTCTGCTCCTAAATACGCTGCCGCCAGGGCAAACGTTCCCGTTAAAAGAAGGCCTCGCACGATCGCTCCGCCGATGATGCCCGCTGCGGGATAAAGGGCGTCGAACGTATCGCCAAAGCTTGCCGGTAATTCTCGATGCAAGGTCGGCCACCAGGTGTCAGCCATCGTGAGCAACCGACGCACCCCAATCAGGGCGCCGGCGCCTCCCACGGCGATCCAGAACGCGTCGCGATAGTAGTCGGCGGGCATCCCGGTCCAGGTAGGAATTCTCTCGGATCCAAAGGCGCGGGCCCCAAACGACCAAGCCAGGCCAAAGAGCAGGGTGAGCCCGCCGGCGACCACTGCGGCAATGATCACAAACCCCACCGCAGTGGTGGCCAGAAAAAGTTTCAGGGAAACCGCGGTCGGATATTGCGCCAGCAAGGCGGGAATGCCCTTGCCGAGTAGGAGGCTGCCCAGGAACGCAATGCAACCTCCCAGGCCCCAAAGAGCCAGGCGGCGCCAAGGTACCGTGCCCGAGGGTTGAGTACGCAGTCGCAGGAAATAAAAGACGAGGATGCAAACGGCAACCGCTAGGACTACAGCGTACTTCGCGAGTGCAAATAACATCCTTGGCAGCGAGATCTCTTCCTGCTTGCGCGTGAACTCTTCGGGAATTTTCAGGTACGTGCGGTAGTTCGCAGGCTCGTCGCCGAGCACCTGCACATCCATCCGCACAAACCCATGATCGGCGGACTCATTGGCGCCGCCATTCTGAGGATCGAGTGGCGCAATCTGCTGCCAGGTCAGCGTGTGGTCGGTGCGGTTAGGACGCTTGTCGGAATTAGCCTCCACAAGTTTCCAGGCACTCAGGTCAATCTGTTTTTGCTCCCGCAGGAATTTTTCGGCGATGGACTGCGCTTCTTCCTTGGAGAGGTTTGCGCCCTTGGCGGCTTCGGCTAACGTGTGCCGATAGGCGTGCAGCGAACCGTCTGGTTTCAGAATGATCGCAAATTCCTCCGGTTGCGAATCGCGGAAGTAGCGCACGCGCCACAAAGCCCCGGGCACGCGCTCCGCGTAGATTTGATTGATCTGGGCAACGGAAAGCCTGCGGCGGAGATATTCATTCGCCACCGGATTTGTGGTGTCCACAAATTGCGCGGCTTTGCGAAAACTCTTGGGATCGAGCCCGTGTTCGAGCATCACTGCATCCGCGCGGCTGGCAACCATGCGGTTGTTCACGGTCAAATGCAGATAATCGCCGATTTTCTCGCGATGGATCGCAACTGCCAAAACACCACCGAGCACGACGCACAGGGCCAGAAATCCGATCGTTCCCGTGGCAAGGGGATCATAGCGCCGGGCAGTGAGCGCCGTTTCCGTCGCGGCCGGCCGCCGTTCCAGCGAAATCTCGCCCACGGGCTCCGCCCCGTTCATCAAATCGTCCACCGTTTCGAAACTTCCGCGCGCCAGATAGGAAATTCCGGACCAGGCCAGAGGCGCCACCGCGGCGAGCCCCACGACTATGCCGGAGATCTTGAAATACAAATTGTCTGACCGGATCAGCAGCATGCCCACCAGCGACGCATCCACCGTGTAATGCCAGATCAGCGTCGCAAGTATGCCCCAGCGAAGCATCACCACTCCCGCAAGAATTCCGACCAGCCCCACCTCAATGCCGCGGATGTATCCCGGCTCTTGCGGGTAGGCGCTGTGCAGAAAACTCCAGAAAAACGCGGGCAGAATCACCGCCAGCATGCGCGAGCCGGTCATTTTTTCCAGGAAGGGAATCGCGAAGAGCCGGAACAGAAATTCCTCGCTGGTCGCCGCCATCACCCCGACTGCAACCCCCGCTATCCACGGGAATGAAGTGTTCACTACATCCGAATAGCTCAAATCCTGCGGCGCCCACACTCCGAACTTGCTGCCAATCATATAGAACGCCACGATGAAGCCCATGTGGGCCGCAGCCATCGAAATGCCGACCACCGAGGAGTTGAAAAACTCTTTCGAACGAATCCCGCGCCGGCTGAATGCCTGATACAAACGCAAGCGCGCAGGCTGGGTGGAGCGATACAAGGGTTCGCCGCCGGGAAGGACCAGCGTGACCATCAGTCCCGTGGCCAGCGCTTCCACCAACAGCTTGGCGAGTTGCCCCGTTACAAAACTCGAATACGCCTGGTGCGTGTCATAACCCGCACGGATGGAGTTCCAATCGTTCGCCTGCATCAAAAAATACAGGACGGCCACCAGCGCCCCGAGCTTCAACGCGGCTCCCCAGGAAGTTCTGTCCTGACGCATCAAGGTAATTCCCAGCCACAGGGCCGCGCCCAACAAAAACCCGTAGGGGATCAGCGCAACCTGGTTATAGAAAATATTGGTAGAGCGCAGGTGTTTGTAATTGCGCGTCCAGGCTTCCGGCACTTGCAGATATTCCTGCGTGCTCCCGATGCGGTCGCCTTGCAGCCCCACTTCCAACCGGTACGGCGCATCTTTGGCCTTGAAGTTTTTTCTTTCCCAGGTAAACGACCAATCCAGCCGGTTGGGGCGCGTCTCCGAATTCGCCTCCTCCGGCAGGAAATTCCAGTTGTCCAAATTCGTGCCGACTTTTGCCTGCAGAAATTGTTGAGCTGCGGAGAGCGCCTCTTCGCGGCTCAACGATCTTGCACCTCGCGCTTCCTCGATCTTGTGGCTGTACGCCACCACCTTTCCCGCCGGGCTGACGCGAACCGTATATTCCTCTTCCTGCTGCGGCTTGAAAAAGCGGACATCCCAGAACCAGATGTTCAATTCCGAGGACATTAGGCGATTCGCTTCTTGCAGGCCAAGTTCGCGTTCCAGGTAGGTTTTGCCGTTTTCGTCCACGTCAAACGTGATTGTGGACTGGTAGCCATCCACATTTTCGCCCAGGCCCTGAACGAAATTCCTGGCTCGCAGTTGCGCTTCGGTCCGGGATACCTTGAAATCCACGGAAGCTTCGGGAAACGCGCGGAAGAAATAGCGTTGCGCGAACAGCAAGCCCAGCGCGCCAAAGATGACCCACAGAATGAGCGCGCGCTTTTCCGACCCCGTCAAACGTGCATCCGCCAAAGCAGCCTCCTACGCTCGAAAACTCCGCTACAGCCCACTCTAACGATACGCATGGCGATGGCGCAAGTTTCACGAAAAGCGAAGCTTAGGCGGGGATGATATAAAGAAGGAAGGATGTCCATCAGCCTGCAAACCGAAGTGCGCATGGTCAAAGGAGTCGGCCCGAATCGCGCCGAACTCCTTGCGAAGCGCGGCATCCTCACGCTCGAAGACCTGTTGAATTACCTTCCGTTCCGCTACGAAGACCGCATCCATTTTTCCCGGATTAAAGATGTCCAACCCGGCGGAACCTACACCCTGCGCGCTCGCGTGATGAGCGGGCAGGCCGTCCGTGGCATGTACGGTCGCGACGCCATCTATCATCTGCTGGTGCAGGACGACAGCGGCTCTTTGCCCTGCAAGTTTTTTCACGGCGGCTATCTGGAAGACCGCCTGAAGCCCGGCCAGCAGCTGATCCTGCACGGTAAGGTGGAAATCGATAAGCTCCGTCCAGCGCGCCGGGAAATGGTCAACCCGCAGATTGAAGTGCTGAGCAGCGAGGAAGTGGATTCGACCGAAATGGGCCGCATCGTGCCGATCTACGAGGCTGTCGGCACCTTCGGCTCTCGAATGATCCGCCGCGCGATTTACAACACCCTGCAGAATCTGGATTCGAACATTCCAGATATGCTGCCGACGGAGTTGCTGCAAAAGCTGCAATATCCTTCACGGCGCGAGGCGTTGATCAATACTCATTTTCCCCCTCCCGAGGAATCGCTGGAGGCGTTGAATCTTTTCCGGTCGCCCGCGCAGCAGCGGCTGATCTTCGAAGAGTTTTTCCTCTATCAGTTGAGCATGGCGCTGGGACGCAAGGCCCAGCGCAAGGAAAACGCCATTCCGTTCCGCGTGCGGGAAGACAAAGTACGCGAAGCGCTGAAGCGGATTCTGCCTTTCAAACCCACGGGCGCGCAAAAGCGCGTCCTGGCAGAAATTGCCGCCGATCTCGAAAAGCCCGTGCCGATGAATCGCTTGCTGCAAGGGGACGTCGGCAGCGGGAAAACCATCGTGGCCATGCAAGCCGCCGTGATCGCCATGGAAAACGGTTGCCAGGCCGCGCTGATGGCGCCGACGGAAATTCTCGCCGTCCAGCATTTTCTTTCGGCGCGGCGGATTCTGGCCCCTGGCGGCTACATCGCGGAGCTTCTCATCAGCGGCCTGAAGCCCGCGGAAAAGGCCGCCGCGCGCGAGCGGATTCGCACCGGAGAAGCGCGCCTGGTGATCGGAACGCACGCGTTGATCGAAGACCAGGTGGAATTCGCGCGATTGGGCTTCGTTGCCATTGACGAACAGCACCGCTTCGGCGTGCTGCAACGCAAGCGTCTGATGGACAAAGCCGCAAAGACGGGTTTCGCTCCCCACGTGCTCGTGCTGACGGCCACGCCGATTCCACGCACTCTTTCTCTCACCCTCTATGGCGATCTCGACGTCTCCGTGCTCGACGAGCTCCCTCCCGGACGCACTCCCATTGAAACGCGCATGACCACGGAAAAGCATCTCCCCGGCGTGTGGGATTCTCTGCGGCGTGAAGTCGAAGCCGGGCACCAGGCGTACATCGTCTATCCGGTGATCGAGGAATCCAAGCTCGAGCTGAAAGCCGCGATGGAAGAGTTCGAGCGCCTTTCCCGCGACGTTTTCCCGAAATTGAAAGTGGGGTTGCTGCACGGGCGAATGTCCAGCGAAGAAAAAGACGACGTGATGCAGCGCTTCCGGCGGAATGAAGTACAGATTCTGGTGGCCACCACGGTAATCGAGGTCGGCGTGGATGTACCCAACGCCACGGTGATGGTGATCGAACACGCCGAGCGGTTCGGCCTGGCGCAGCTGCACCAGCTTCGTGGCCGCATCGGCCGCGGTGCGCAGAAATCGCACTGTATCCTGGTGGCACCCGGCCGCATGACCGACGATGGTCGCGCGCGCCTGGAAACCATGGTGCGCACCACGAACGGATTCGAAATTGCCGAGACCGATTTGCTGATCCGCGGGCCAGGAGAATTCTTCGGCACGCGGCAATCCGGTGAGCTTGGCTTCCACATCGCGAATCCTTTGCGCGACCGCGAACTGTTGGAGCGCGCGCGAAAAGAGGCGTTTCTGCTGGTCGAGGAGCCTGCTGAGAAAGAATCCCTGCAGCGAATGTTGCGCATGCTGCCGCCCCAGTGGCAGCGGCGCTACCATCTGGCGCGGATCGGCTGAGGCCCGCTTCCCATGCGCATCATTGCTGGAACATTCCGCAGCCGCCAACTGAAAAGTCTGAAGGGCATGTCGCTGCGTCCTACCAGCGACAAACTGCGTGAAACTCTTTTCAATGTGCTTGGCGATCTTGTTCTCGACGCTCGATTTGTAGATTTATTCGCCGGTACAGGCGCCGTGGGCATCGAGGCGCTTAGCCGCGGCGCTCGCGAAGCAATATTTGTAGAAAAGCATCCGCCCGCCGTCGTGCTCATCAAGAAGAATCTCGATTCGCTGGAGATTCACAAGGGCGCGCGCGTCATAAAGTTGGATGCTCTGCAAGCCCTGAAACAATTTGCCGAAGCGCCTACGGAGGCAAACACGCGGATCGATCTGCTTTTTCTCGATCCCCCTTACGCCGAACGCGAGCAGTATGCCAACGTGCTCAAGTTTTTGGGCGCCGCGAATCTGCTTGCTGAAAACGCAGTAGTTATCGCCGAACATCAACGCTCGCTTGACCTTCCCGATTCCTTTGGTAAGCTCGAACGAGTCCGCGTGCTTCGCCAGGGCGACGCCGCGCTGAGTTTTTTCAGGTTTCGTCCCCCCAGTCTGCCGGAGTCGCCCCGCTCCGAGTAAACCTTAGCTCAGCCCAGTTCATCTATTTCAGTGTCCTTTCATGGGCCGGAAGAGGAGGGCGTGCCTGTGCAAGGCACGATACAATTAAAGGTTTATGGGCAAGCGGTTCCAGGTCAATCGGTATGATTTGCTCGGCCAGGCGGAGATGTATCCGCCGCATATCGTCTTGCCCGGCGCTTCGGAACCAAAGCTGGACATCGCGTGGGGCAGCTTTCACCAGAATTTCTTCAGCAACATTCCGGTATTTTTTCAGCGCTCGCACCTGACCGGCGCTGAGCCTCTCGCCTACGTCCTTCGCGATTGCCGCGTTGAAAATCCCGCGCCACGCAGCGCCATCGTTCTCGCCGCCCTGGTGCAAATCCTGTTCCTGGTGATTCCGTGGCCCGATCTGCCAATGTCCGCAATACGCAATCCTGCGTTCGACAACACCCAGCTGACCTGGTCCGGGCCCGTGGACGATCTTCCGCTCCTCAACATGCCGCGCGCAAAAAAAGCCGCGCCTCGGGCCAAGAATCCAGCTGATCCGCCACCGGCGGAAGGCGCCGACGCTTTCCATCCTCGCCAGCGCATATTCACCGATCCTTCTCATCCGACTCATCTGCGGCAGACCCTTGTGAATCCGGCGGCTCCACTCGATGCCCCGAAAATTCTGCCGGATATGCCCAATGTGGTGCATCTGGCCTCGGTGGCGGCTCCTCCGCGCCCGCGCCTCGAAATCAGCGAACAGACGCTGCGGAAGCTTCGCCCAAAGGCAAAGAAAACGGTTGCGACGACGGACGTGCCTTCACCGGATTTGCCGAATCTGGAGCAGAAGCCGGCGGAAATCAGCCTGATGGCGCAGCAGAATGGTCCGGCAAAGCCAAAGCTTGAAATCAATGCAGGTTCCGCCCCCCGGCTTGGCGCGCGAAAGCAGGACGGCGAACTTGCCGCCGCTCCCGAGGTCGCACCCTCGGCGTCGAACGCGCCCGCAAGTTCCGCAGGCACCCTGATAGCGCTCTCCGCTTCGCCGGCGCCGCCCTCACCCGTGGTTCCCGTTCCCGACGGAAATCTATCGGCGCGTATGGCCATTTCTCCCGAAGGCAAAAAGCCGGGAGTGCCGGGCAGCGCACCTGCTTCCTCTAATTCGAACGGCGGATCCGCCGAGGTGGCGAGCAACAGCGCTGGCGGGGCAAACGCAACTGGCATCGTGATCAGCGGCGGAAATCCAAAGCCCAATTCCAGTGTCTCGGGCCTGGGCGGCGTCGGCAAGTTCAGCATGGCCAAGCCTCAGGCTTACATCAAGCGCCCCGATCCCAACGCGTCGGTGGAAGACGATCCCGTGCGTACCGGTCCTCCGAATTTCGCGCTGCTGCCCCCGGGCTCGCCGCCCGAGCAGATTTTTTCGCGCCGCCGCGTTTACGCGATGAACGTCAATATGCCGAATTTCAACAGCGCCACCGGCAGCTGGATCATTCACTTTTCAGAACTGCGTCTTTCACCTGGTGCCCGCCAGTCGGGAGAAGTGGGTTCTCCCGTGCCGGTGCACAAAGTGGATCCGAAGTATCCCTCCACGATGGTTGAGGAGCGCATCGAAGGAGAAGTGATTCTTTACGGAGTGATTCGGCAGAACGGAACCGTGGACAGCATTCAACTGGTGCGTGGGATTGACAAGCGCTTGAACGCCAACGCCGTAAACGCCTTCAAAGAGTGGAAATTTGAGCCGGCAACGCGCGACGGACATCCCGTCGACCTCGAAGCGATCGTGCATATCCCGTTCCACGCGCCACCGCGCGAGTAAGAGAGATCATCGACCAGCCCGGATTTTGTAGCGGCCGCCTTCTGAGGTGCGTATTTTGCACCCCGAATGCTTCTGCGGGGCGGGCTCTCTTGGGCGTGTAGTGGCCGGCCTTCAGACCGGCCCAACGGGGAACCCAATCGGAAAGCCAATCCTTAAAAATTCTCTTCCTGCAACTTCACCAGCGTATACAACGTGTGGTTCACGGGCACGGCCACTCCCAATTCCGCGCCCAGGCGCGCGATGTACCCGTTCAACGAATCGATCTCGGTCCGCTTCCCGCGCGCCATGTCCTGCGCAGTGGAAGAGCGTGTCCCGCTCATCTGCTGGCCAATCATAAAGGCGCCGGCAATCGCCGCTTTCGGATCTTCCAACCCTGGCGGATGGATTCCTTTTTTCTTCGCGACTGCCAGCACTTCGTAAACGACTGCTTCCACCACGCGCTTGGCGTCTTCGCTCGCGATAATCTCGCCGTACGTAACGCGGCCCAGGCCGGAAACGGCGTTCAGCGCGCAGTTCCAAACCAGCTTGGTCCACAGTTCGCCATCGATATTGTCCGAAACGCGGCAGGGAAGTTTCGCGCGCGAGAAAAAATCCGCGGTCTTGTCCACTTTCGGTGAATGCGGGCCAATCACCAAGTCCCCGCGGCCCAGATGCTTGACGGCGCCGGGAGCAGGCGCCGACGCGGCAACATAAACGACGGTCGAAATCGCCTCGATGCCCGATGCTTTGCGAATCTCCTCCGCGTTGTTGACGCCGTTCTGGAGGCTCAGCACGATTGTGGAAGGGGAAATGTATTTCGCCAGTTCCTTCGAGACCGACGCCGTGTCCGTGGTCTTCACGCAAAAAAACACATAATCCGCGCCGGCCGTAGCAGAGAGTTCGGTGGATGCCGCTGGGTGCAGCGTCTCCTGAAACTGCATCGTGTCCAACTTCAAACCGGACTTCTTCACCGCGTCCACAAACGCGGGGCGTCCGATCATGGTCACGGGCACGCCGGATCGCGCCAGCAGCCCGCCAAAATATCCGCCAACCGCGCCCGCTCCTACGACAGCCACTCTCGGCCAATTGTTTTCGTTAGTCATTTTCGGTTTGTCCTGCCATAGGGATTCATTCGAATCGGGCAAGGTTACATCAAAAGTGGTTGCGCAGTTCCCGGAACGCCGGCAGGATCACCAGCTTTCCCGTGCCTGCGAGCACCGGCTCGTGCTCCAGCTGCCAGGTATTCACGTGAGGGATGTAGACGGCGTTCAGGCCCGCTTGCATCGCCGGGTTGATGTCGCTGCGCGGGCTGTTGCCGATCATCCAGCCCTGCGTCTTCACGATTTTGTGCTTGTTCACCAGCACCTGGTAGGTCTTGGCGTCTTTTTCGCCCACGATTTCGATGGCTTCGAAAAATCCTTGCAGGCCAGACCGTTCCACCTTCGCGGCCTGTTCCGCAGGCTCGCCCTTCGTGAAGAGGATCAGCCGGTGCCGCCCCGTCAGGTACGCCAGCGTTTCCGGTACGCCATCCAGAATTTTCGGCGGCGTTCGCTCCAGTTCCACCACACGCACGTGAATCTGCGCCAGCGTCTCCCGCTTGGCCATCTGGTCGGCCAGCTTCATGTAGGTTTCTTCCAGCGATCGGCCGAAGCTGCGCACCCCGTAGCCGTACTGGCGGATATTTTTGCGCTCGGTTTCATTCAAGATGTGGCGGATATACGCTCGACTGTAACCGCAGGGCTCCACCAGAGTGATGAAATCCTCGATCAGCTTTTCGAAGAAAACATTGTTTTCCCACAGCGTGTCGTCTGCATCAATCAGCAGTGTGTTGCGTTTCATAAGCTCGGAGGGAAAGCTTGCTTCGCAATTCCCAAAAAATGCGAAATTCTAGTGTAGCAGCCCCGGTGCATCCGAAGCGATTGGGCAGGGAGCGGAGGGCGGTGCATTCGCCCCGGGACACTGAAATGACCGGAATGTGGGGCCTCTCGTTCAGGCGGCGGCAAGTGCTCAACAAGCGCCGCCGTCAGGCTGTCTTCCGCTGCCCGTTCGCGAGCTTGTCCAGGATGCCACCGGCAATTTTCTGCAATTCGCCGAAGCGCGTCAGATATTCCTGGAAGTCGTGGTTCAACAGTTGCGCGTCCTGCGGCCCGAGTTGATTGCGCAAAATCATGTCGCGCAACTTCACGGGATGAGGCAGCACCGCCTCTTCGGTCAATTCTTCTAAAGCAATTTTCGGATTGTAATGATACATAACGCCCCCTCGGGCCTCGTCCGCCCATCCTTGCAATATGCTAAGCCCCTATTCTACGCGCAAAACGCGCGGCGAATCACATCGCTAAATTTCAGGCCGGGGAGTCGTCGATTCAATTGTTCAGGGAGAAAGCGGTTGGAAATTTCAATCCACGGATTTCAGAATGGGGCAAGGGGTGCGCCAACAAAGAAGGAGCGCCCTCAATGACGGGAAATTCGTAAGCGGTCACCAGAACATAGAACTGGACGAGCCAATAGAATCGGCGCCCGCTTGGACGGGTTCTGATAGAAGTACGTCGAGTTCGCCTCCGCCTCAGTCACTTCCGCGTCACAAGATGGGTCCAATCGGCGAGTTGATCGTCCAACGCCTTGATTTCTACAGCCAGGCTCGTATACATGGGATTCTTCAAGAACAACTTAAAGAGCACCTTCCGCTTGTTTTTCATTTCCTCGTGATTCTTGATCGGATTGTTCTCAGCTGTCTTCATGCGAGTTACCTCTCTAATCAAAACACAAAGCGCGCAAATCTTTGGAATCTGTGTACTGCGTGTCTGGGACCAATTTTTGGAGTCCAGGGCTTCAGAATGGACGCGGTAAAGATCGCACGCAGTTCACTATGGGACACCGATGCAATTTTGTTTAAGAAGGCGAATTTCGGCAAGATTGGCTGGTACGCATGCGCGGCAACTTTGTATAAGTCGACCCGCGGGAAGCGTACCCTACACAAATAAATGAAACAGCAGAAACTACGCGGCGGTGGCGCGCGCGGGGATGAATTCGTACTTTTCTATTTTCGCGGCGATGCCAGTCTTGCCCTGATCCTCTGATTGCACCCGGACCACGTGGCCGTGACACCGGATGTTCACGTCGCCCGCGGAAATAATCTGCGCCGGAAGCGTCAGGATAAAATCAATTTCGCTGCCCTTTTCGAACGGAGCTTCGGCGACAAAATACAGGCCGCGATAACTGACGTCGCGCGTGTTGGCTTTGAGTTCCGGGCCATTCGCGTCGTTCACAAGCACGCGAACTGGCAGATTCATCGCGAAACGCCGGGCTTCGCGCCGGTCGGAAAGATCGCCCATTCAGCCCCCTGAATTGCCGGACGTGGCGAAAGTAGCATTCGGAACAACAATCTGCAATGTCAAAGTGCCGCAATTTAGCACTAGTACGAGCACACGGCGTAGTGGGCAGTATAGAACTAGGACCATTCCGGGATTCGGAGGAAAGTTTCATTTCGGGTACACTTTTGTTGGCTAATTCTCAAATGCACCCCGTACACGAATCGCAAAACCTGTTCCTCGAAGGCCCCGCCGGCCGCCTCGAAGCCATTCTCTGGACTCCCACCCAATCCGTTTTACCCTTGCTCGCAGCCGTGATTTGCCACCCTCACCCGCTCTTTGGCGGAACCATGCACAACAAGGTGGTTTATAACGCGGCAAAAACTATAGACGCCCTCGGCATCCCGGTGTTGCGTTTCAATTTTCGCGGTGCGGGCCTGAGCGGTGGCGAGCACGATAAGGGGCGTGGCGAGCAGGACGATGTGCAAGCCGCGCTCGATTATCTCGCTGCACAATTTTCGGGCATCCCCCTGCTCCTCGCCGGCTTCAGCTTTGGAAGTTTCGTGGGCCTTCGTGTTGGCTGCCGCGATGCGCGTGTCAGTGAACTGATCGGGATCGGCATCCCGGTGAACAGCACGGATTTCTCTTTCCTGGCGGATTGCCCGAAGCCGAAGCTGTTTGTTCACGGCTCCAACGACAAGTTCGGCGAACGAAAGAAAGTGGAGGAGACCGTCGCGGCGTTAAGCGGAGGAAACCGACTGGTTGTCGTCGAAGGCGCCGATCATTTTTTTGCGGGCCATCTCGACGAATTCAACGCCGCGATCAAGGCCTGGCTAACCGGGCGCCATCCCGCGCTCGCGTCCACTCAGGCCGACTCGCCCCGCTGAAACAGTTTGCTGAACTCATCAATCCCCGCGGGCTTCACTCCGACGAGTTTCGCGTTCACTTCCACGTGCGACGTCCGGGACATTCCCACCAGTGCCGTCGTAATCCCTGGCGAAGAGCGCGCAAATTGCAACGCACGTTCCAGGTCGTTGTGCAGTCCCAGCGCTTCCGCCACGAATGCGGGCAAGTTCTGTGACAGTTGTCCTTGCAGCAGCGCGGCGCTAGCCACCAGCGTGATCCCCAGGTCGCCGGCGGCTTCCATCATGGTGCGCGTCAGGCCGTCGACGCTTTGATTGCCCAGGGTCAAGGCCTCGGTCATTGCCAGGTTATAGGGCAATTGCACGAAGCGGAAGTGATGCGAATTTCCCGCAATCTCGCGCGCAAGTTTCTCCAACTCGCCCAAGAAAAGGGAATCGGCCGCCTTTGCTTCCTGGCGGAACCCATTCCAGGTGGCCATGCCGTAAAAGTGGATTTTCCCGGCGGTCACCGCTGATTCCAGAAACTCAAATGCCTGGCGCACGCGATTCAGGAATTCCGGCCGCGGCACTTCGCCAAGTTGCGTTTCCGGATTGTGCAGATAGTAGACGTCAATGCAGCTGACACCCAGGTTTTTCAAGCTGCGGTTCAACTGGTTCTCGATGAACCGCGTGGCCATGCAATGGCACCCGGCGGCTACTTCTTTCGCTGTGAACACGCCGCGCTGGATGTACTCGTCGAAAAAATAGCGGTTGGCGTCGGCGGGCATGGTGCCGTCGGGCGTGAGGTAGCCCCCTTTGGTGCAGACTACGAATTCGTCGCGCGCCAGGCCCTTGTTCGCCAGCACCTTCAGCGCGGTGCCGACATTGCGTTCGCTGCGCTGAAAGCGGTAATTGATCGCCGTATCGAACACGTTAAATCCAGCGAGTCCTGCTTCCACGAGGGCCGCCGCGTAACTCGCGTCGGTGCTGTCGTTCGGCTGGCCGAGATACGTGCCGACACCAAGCGAAGAGACGCTGAGCCCCTGTGCTTTTCGAAAATGCCCTTCGGCCGCGATCTCTTTGAGTCTTTCCGCGTAGCGCTGTGTTCCTTCCGGCGTTGCACCCTGGCTCATCTCAAATTTCCTCTCTTCTCTGTGAACTCTGCGCTCCCTCTCGGCGCACCCTGTGAGAAGCCTTTTCTTCGCCTTCTGATTGTCTCTCTATTTGCTCAATTCGTTGGCCTCTTCTTTCGGCGGAGCCAGCAATCGCGAACACGCCCTCAAAATCCGCCGGTACGGCCAATCCTTCTCGCGAAAGAAAATTTCCCCCTCGCGCGGGTTACTGTAAAACCAGCGCGCCACCAGCCGCAGGTGTTCGCCCAGTTCCGTCGCGGATTGCCTCGGAGTCGTCGCGGCCGGCGGAGCGTTCATCATCGCTTCCAGGTAATCGCGCACCGCCTCCTCGGCGGAGCGCGGCTGGCTAGTGTCGCCGAACCGTAACGCATACGGCGCGGCCAGCCGTCCTCCATGCACGCCGAAAATTCCAATCGTTTGTTCCTCGGCCATTCGTTGCAAAATCACGGCGTCAAGGTCCTGCACTCGCCGTGCGACTTCCGGCCCGGCCCGCAGTGCATCATCCAATTTTTCCAGCTTCTTGTGAATCGCTGCGGCTCGTTCGAAATCGAGTTCCTCGCTTGCGCGTTCCCGCTCTTGTTCGTATGTGGCCCGCAGCGATCCACCGCCAGTTTCCAGAAATCCCACCAGTCGGGTCACTTCTACGTCGTACTCTTCCTTGCTGCAGCCCGCAAAACACGGCGCCAGGCACATCTTCATCTCCGAGTAGAGGCACCCGGGAAACGAAGGGTCGCGGCGAATCTTGATCTGGCAGCGGCGCACCTTGAAAAAATCCAACACGCTGTCGGCATACACCTGCGCCGCCCGGCGCGAGGGAAAGGGACCGTAATAAATACCCCCGGCGGGCACGCCCTGTTCGTTCACCGCGATGTGCCGCGTGACGTAACACCTCGGATAAGCGTTCTTCAGGTTGATCTTTAGCACCGGCGACGGGCGCAGCCGCATCAGGTCACGATAGCGCTTGGGAAATCGCTGTCGCGCGATCTGGTAATAAGTGAGCGATTGTTCGAACGCGGAATTAGTGACGCGATATCTCACCAGCCGCGCGAAATTCCTCAGGTTCAACCGCTTGCTCGAGGGATCAAGAGGGCCCAGCAGACGCTGCAAGCGCCGTCGCAAATTGGCCGTGCGAATCAAGTGCGGCTCGGCCTTTTCTTCACGCGCTTCGATCAGGCAAACCGCGGGCCGCTCCGGCAGCAGGGAGAGAAACTCCCCATCACCTTCAGGATTGAATTCAAGTCCCGCGTCAAGTTCCAGCACTCCGTCAGGATACTACGGAGCGTTTTCCGCCGCCCGCGTTGGGTAGCGCCGGCATCCTGCCGGCAGGCCATGGAATATTGCCTAGGATTTCAAAAGCCAACCCGCAATCACCAACCGCTGGATCTCGCTGGTGCCTTCATAGATTTCCGTAATGCGCGCGTCGCGATACGCCCGTTCGACCGGATATTCCTTGCTGTACCCGTATCCGCCGTGAATCTGAATCGCCTTGTGCGCCACTCGCGTGGACATTTCGCTGGCAAACAGTTTCGCCGTGGCCGCCTCCTGGCTGAAACGTCCGCCGGAGTCCTGCTTCCACGCCGCCTTGCGAACCAGCAGCCGCGCCGCGTCAATCTCCGTGGCCATGTCGGCCAGCATAAACTGGATCGCCTGAAACTGCGCGATGGGATGTCCGAACGCCATGCGCTCCTGCGACCACTTCAGCGCCGCCTCAAACGCGCCCTGGGCAATGCCAACCGCCTGTGACGCGATTCCGATGCGGCCGCCGTCAAGCGTTGATAGCGCCACCTTGTAGCCTTCGCCTTCGTTCCCGATGCGGTTGCCGACGGGCACCACGCAATCCGTAAAGACAAGCTCGCTGCAAGCTGTCGCGTTTATACCGAGTTTCTTTTCTTCCTTGCCGACCTTAAATCCCGGTGTGCCCTTTTCCACCACGATGGCGGTGATTCCTTTTTCGCCTTTCGCCGGATCGGTGTTGGTGTAGACGATCGCCGCATCGGCCACGCCGCCGTTGGTGATCCACGCCTTGGTGCCGTTGATTATGTAAGTGTCGCCCTTTTTCACAGCTTTCGTCTGCAGCGCCGCGGCGTTCGAGCCGGCCTGTGGCTCCGTCAAAGCGTAGCAACCAATTTTTTCGCCGCGCGTGAAGGGAAGCAGGAACTTCTTCTTCTGCTCCTCGGTGCCATAACGATGGATCGGATCGCAAAAGAGCGAATTCTGCACGCTCAGGATGACGCCAGTGGAGGCGCAGCAACGCGAAACTTCCTCGATCACGATGGTGTACGCGATGTGGTCGAAACCCGCCCCGCCCTCGGCCTCCGGAAACGCCACGCCGGTCAACCCAAGCTCCGCCGCGTTGCAGAACAGCGCTCGGGGAAACTCTCCCGTCTCGTCGTTGTGCTTCGCCAGTGGGCGCACTTCCGATTCCGCAAACTCCCGCACGCTCTTTTGCAGCAGCTTCTGTTCTTCGCTAAGTTCCAGGTTCAAGGAGATTCTCCGGCGCGGTTCAATAGCAATTTTGAATTACAATTTTAGCCCGACCCGCGCGCCCTTGTCACATTTTGAGTGCGAAAGCAAAGCTTTCGCTTTTACGGACTAACCCAGAAAAGAAAGTATCGTTCGAGCGGTGCGGCCGACATCTCAAAAGTGCGAGCTACGCCCCCGCGCTCAAAAATTACGCCTTCAGCGCTTTGCTGAGCCGTTCGTAGGTGGTTTTTAATTCTTCGGGATGCACGCGTGTTTCGCTGGTGACAGTCATGAAGTTCGAATCGCCGATCCACCGCGGCAGCATGTGCAAGTGCAAATGCCCAGCCACGCCGGCGCCCGCGGCGCGCCCCAAATTCATGCCCAGGTTCATGCCATCCGGCTTATACGTCCCGCGAAAGATGGTCTCGATTCGTTGCGCCAGCTCCATCATTTCGGCGAGCGCGCCGGGTTCGCACAATTGGAGTTCCGCTACATGTGCATACGGCACGATCATGACGTGGCCGGAGGTGTACGGGAATCGGTTGAGGATGACGAAGGCTTTCTTCGCGCGATGCACGATCAGCGTCTCAACATCCTGGTTACGCTTCACCGCGTCGCAAAAAATGCATTCCGGCTGTTGGCCCGCGGCCGCTTGCGCCATGTACTGGTAACGCCAGGGAGTCCAGAGATAGTCCATCGAGTGCAACCGCCGTGTGATTGATGTGGAAGTCAGGATAACGTAGTTGAGGAGGGGACCGTTATCAGTAATCGCTGATCAGTGAGAGGGAAAAGGGGCGTGATTCTTTGGAGTGCGGGAGCTCTGCTCCCGCTTTTTCAATTGCGGCCTAGTTGCCCAAACTTTCGTTTTTCTCGCGGCCAACACCTCAAAAGCGGCGGCAGAGCCGCACTCCAAAGAAAAACGCCCCGTGAATCCGGGGCGTCGTCACTCTCTCAAATCGATGGAACTTCAGCTCAGGACGGCGCGGCTTCACTCTGCGGCGCGGTTGCCGAAGTGTTCACAAAGTCCTTGAGTTCCTTGCTCGGCTTAAAAAACGGAATCTTCTTCGCCGGCACATCCACTTTTTCCCCGGTCTTCGGATTCCGCCCGATCCGCCCGCGGCGCTGCCGCGTCCGAAAGCTGCCGAACCCGCGAATCTCGATTTTGTCGCCCTTCTGCAGGGCGTCAATGATGCTCTCGAAAATCGTTTCCACGATCGTTTCCGACTCCTTCCGCGGAAGCTCGGTCACCCGGAGCACTTCTTCGATCAAATCGGCCTTCGTGAGCGTCGGTTGCTTTGTCATCGGTTATGCCTCTTTAATCGGAAACCACTCGTGCCGCACAACTCTTTGGGGCGAGGCGACTTAGAGGAACATCCCTTGCCCGGATGTCCCTCTTCCTATCATTAAAATGACCCGCAGGTAAATGAATTTATCTGGTGAATCGCCCGGGCGGTGGAACTACTCGCGGCGCTACCTTGAAGCAAGCTTCTGCTTCATTGCATCGCCGATCGTGGCTGTCGCCGAAGACTTCGACGACTTGTATTGCTCGATCTCCTTGCGCTCGATCTGCCGCACAGCCGCGCGGTAGCTCAAGCCGATGCGCCGCGTTTCCGAGCTGATCTTGATGATCTTGAAATCGTATTCCTTCCCGGGTTCCAGCGGGCCGGCGCTCTTCAGCGGTCCGGTGGATGGGCGGAAATTGCCGACGCCTTCGTCGCGGCGCTTGCGCTCCTCGATCTCGGTGTTGTGGCAAAGTCCTTCGATGTTTTCGCCGAACTCAACGAACGCGCCGAAAGTGGCGATGCGCGAAACCTTCCCGCGCACGATGTCGCCCACTTTGTGCTGCTTGAACCAGTCGCCCCAGATGTCGTTCACCTGCTTCATGCCCAACGACACGCGGCGATTCTCCGGATCGATGCGCAGCACCTTCGCGGTGACCGGCTCGCCCTTCTTGAACACTTCGTGCGGGTTCTTCACGCGGCCGGTCCAGCTGACGTCGCCGACGTGCACCAGCCCGTCAAAGCCCTCTTCGATTTCGATGAACGCGCCGAACTCGGCAATGTTCCGCACCTTGCCGGTCACCACCGTGCCGACGGGATACTTCTCCGCCACCAGCAGCCAGGGATCGGGTTGCGCCTGCTTGATGCCCAGCGAAACGCGCCGGTCGCTCGGCTTGATGTCCAGCACCACCACGTCCACTTCGTCGCCGACTTTCGCCAGCTTCGAAGGATGCGTGGGCTTCTTCGACCACGACATTTCGGTAACGTGTACCAGGCCTTCGACGCCCTGTTCGAGCTCGACGAACACGCCGTAGTCCACCACGCCGACCACCTTGCCGTGATATTTTCCGCCCGCTCCGTAACGATCGCCCGCATCCACCCAGGGATCTTTATGCAGTTGCTTCAGGCCCAGCGAAACCCGCTGCTTGCCCTTGTCGAACTTCAGAATGATGACGTCCAGTTCCTGCTCCGGCTTTACCACGTCGCTCGGGTGCCGCACGCGGCCCCAGCTCATGTCGGTCAGGTGCAGCAAGCCGTCAATGCCGCCCAAATCCACGAAGGCGCCGTATTCGGTGACGTTCTTCACCGTGCCGTGCACCGTTTGTCCCTCGCTCAGCTTCTCCATCAACTCGGCGCGCTTGGCGTGCAGCTCTTCTTCCAGCAGCGCGCGACGGCTGACCACCACGTTGCCGCGGCGGCGGTTCAGCTTGGTAATACGCACCTGCACTTCCTGGCCAAGCAGTCCGTCGAGATTCGACGTTGGACGCAGGTCGTATTGCGAACCAGGTAGAAACGCGCGGACGCCGATGTCCACCACCAGGCCGCCCTTGATGCGGTCCACAACTTTCGCGGTAATCGTTTCTTTAGCTTTGAATTGCACGTCCAGCTTTTCCCACGTGCGGCGGCGCAGCACCTTTTGATAAGAGACGATCACGAAGTTGTCTTTCGTCTCGCCGGTGCGCTGCACTTCAATGGTGGCGTTCGGGTCCGGGCGCGGAATTTCGGTTTCGGCGAATTCCGCGGCGGGGATCAGTCCCTCGGTCTTTCCGCCGAGGTCCACCACCACGCCCTGCTCGGTGTACGCGACCACCTTCACTTCAATAATTTCGTTTTGCGGCGCTGCTTCCTGCGGCTCGCTATATTGGTCGATGAGCTTGCTCATCTCCTCCGCGCTGGCGGCTTCTTCGGCGGCAGCGGCGGCTTCGGCGTCAACCGCGGCGGTCTGCGCCTGCGCTTCGGCGTGTGCGTGGGCCTCTTCGGGCTTCACGGCCTGCACCGGCGCGGCTGCAGCGGCGGCTTCGGCTGCCGGCGTGGTTTCCGCGTTTTGTGGAGTTTCGCTGTCCTGGGCTGCTGCGGTCGCTGCGGAAGATACGGGGTTATCGTGGTCAGAAAACATGTTCAATCGCCTCCGGGATTTCTATCCCTGTTTTTTGTCGAGTCAATCCTTGCCAGATCCCAACCGGGGTAATGCAAGGAGGGGTTACAACGGGGCAGAGAGGAAGTGCTCCTGCTCGAAGTAACTCGGTCACTAGCTACTGAAATGCTGCAAACGCTTGCCTCCCGCAGGTAGGTCGCGGGGAACGCCACAGCCTTAAAAGAATACTCGCCGCGCAAACCCCGTGTCAATCAAGCGGGCATAGCCGATGCCGGGAGGATCCCCACTCAATAGCTTATGGGTGGTCGCGTCCACGATCCTGGATCAGATTTCTCCAGTGGAATCTGTCAAGCCCAGTCAACCGAATATACGGAGAATATTCGATACGGACCCGGCTCGCCATTTTTGAAATTTCGCTTATTGAGATTGATCTCAGCCTCTTCAAACGAGGCAAACAGGCAGTGAGGATTTGTTGAAAGCTCCTCCGCTAGCCCGTTACATGAAAGTGGGGAGCATTCGGGCGAAGTCTTGCACCAGAATGTGACAACATCGAATCCTTTAAGTTGCTTTATGGAAGGCACCACAACATTCGTCGGAATCGAAGCTTCGAGTCCAAATGCGCGCCAGTTTTCACCGTCGAATTCCATGTCGTGGACTTCATAATAGAAAAGGGATGTCCCCTGCAGGTCGATTGAATTCTCCTGAGCGACAGTCCGTATTGCTTCTGGCGAATCGAATAACCAAAAACCATTGTGCTTCCAAAATTTAATGTACTCACTGAAATCTTCGGAAATACAGTGGCTTACCGAGTAAATGTCAATGACGTGAGCTGCCTTGATCCAGTCAGGCCTTTTGGAAACGCGCTTAGCCATGTACCCAGCGGGGATCATATTAGCTAGTTTACATGACGAATGATTAAGGTAAATTTGAGACAGTGATTCCGTTCCTATCAATCGCAAACAGGAAACTCGCCAACGAGCGGAACCAAGACTGCGCCATTCAGTGGAGGTGAGGGTATATGAGCGCAAAGGTTAGCTACTCAACGCCAATGCTGCATGTGGCGGAGATCGAGCGGTCGATCCGTTTCTACGAATTGCTGGGTTTTGTCACCGTGGATACTGATCGCTGCACTCCCTTGGGTTGGGCGCGGATGCATTGCGAGGGTGGCGCGATAATGTTTTTGCGGGCGGAAGAGCCGCTCGATCCGATACGTGTAACCACGATGCTGTGCATGTACGCGCCAGATCTGGTTGCTTTGCGCGAACAACTCCTGGCCGCGGGTATCAAAGTTCCGCCCATAAACTACCCGGCATATATGCCCAGCGGTGAAATTTTCATGCCCGATCCCGACGGCTACTCTGTCATCGTCGCTCATTGGGGAAAAACAGAACAGGAAGCCTGGGAAAAACGCATCGGGGTGAAGACTTAATGGAATTTGATGATGACCGCTACGCCCGGGCGCGGCCGAGTTGGCGTGCCTCACGGCGGAAATCCGGGGCCTGGAGTTCGACGGTGCGGCACATTTCATAGAGGCGCGACCTCATCCGCGCGCCGATGCGGTCCGCGATAGTGTCTTCTTTTACGATCATCCGCTGGCCGCCCGGCAACCGCGGGGCCGGCTCCGGGGTGGCCGTCTCCTCGAAATAATTTGTAGTGAGAATCGTCATGCGCTTTTCGTTGTAGCGCGCGTTCAGCACCAGCCCGATGATGTCCAGCACCCAAGCAGAGGGTTTGCTGGCGCCCAGATCGTCGAGCACCAGAATTTCCGCGGTGCGCACCGGTTCCAGCACGCCCATCTCGGTGGACTCGCTCGACGGGTTGTAGCTGGCCTGAATTTCCTTCAACAGTTCGCGATAATCGCAGAAAAGCCCGTTATGCCCGCGGCGAATTAATTCCTTCAGCGCCGCCACTGCCAGATGCGTCTTGCCAACGCCCGAAGGACCCATCAGCAGCAATCCTTTTTCAGTAGCCGGATAGTCGCGCACAAACGCCTGCGTCAACAACTTCGCCTGCTTTAGCGCCTGCTCATGTTGCGTGGTCCACGTTTTGCCGTCGGCAAGGTCAGTCGCGTAACTTTCGAAATCGCAATGCTCGTAGCGCTTCGGCACGCGCGCCCTCTCCATCACTTTTTCGGCGCGCTCTTCCATGCCGCATTCGCAGGCCACTGCCATCTGGCCCGCCGCGCCGTCTTTCCGCGGCACCATCTTCCAACCCGTCCCCTTGCACAGCGCGCAATCTTCCCTGGCCATGGTCTTCCTTTGGAGTGCGGCAGCCCAGCTGCCGCTTTTACGGCGTAAGCGTTGACTCCCAATTTAAGTTCTTTAGCGTGGTCGCAACCTCAAAAGCGGGCCGACCCGGTCGGCCCGCACTCCATATAAGTTCTACGCCATCATACGTCCCATCCCCACGGCTCACAATGCGTCTCCCCTGCGGAAATCTGTGCACAAAAAAGCAAAAGCCCCGATTCACTCGGGGCTTCCGACGCTTCCTGATCGCTGTTATCTGCTAACTGCTATCCCTATGAGGTTCGCCACGAAATGCCCGTCTTCGAAACCAGTCACCAGTCACTATTCACCAGTCACGCCGCTCCCTCACGCCTTCACCACTCGCGGCCCCATCCTCACAATCGCGTGCTTCGACGCCTTCTCATCCGGCTGCGCGGCGATGCGGCACAACTCCTGTTGCACCACGTGCGCAAACTCGCTCATCTGCCTCTCCATCTCGATCATTTTCTCACGCATATTTAAAATAATCTCGATCCCCGCCAGATTCACGCCCATGTCCCGCGCCAGCGTCAGAATCACGTCCAACCGCTCCAGGTCCGAATCCGTATACAACCGCGTGTTGCCCTGCGAGCGCGACGGTTTCAGCAATCCCACGCGTTCGTACAACCGCAGCGTCTGCGGATGCAGCTTATAGATTTCAGCAACGGCGCTGATCATGTAGCCGGCTTTCGCGCGTTTTCTCGTCTTTGGCGGCATGGGCGACAGTTTTCAGTTTTAAGTCATAAGTTTTTAGTTTCAAGACCAAGCACGGTTTTGCGCCTTACTTAAAACTTAGAACTAACAACTAAAAACTTTCCTCCTTACACTCCAGCCTTGGCAAACAAATCCTTCCGCGGATCGGCCGGAGCAATCTCTTCCAGTTCCTTCATCAGGTTTCGCACACGCTCGTCGGTCGGCTCCGGCACCACCACTTGAATCTCCACATACTGGTCGCCGCGCTCGCCGTTACGCGCGCTCGGCACGCCTTTTTCCTTCAGCCGCAGCGTTTTGCCGCTGTTCGTGCCGGGAGGAATGCGCACCAGCGACCGTCCGTCAATCGTCGGCACCTCCACCTTCGCGCCCAGCGATGCTTCCGCCACGGTGACCGGCACCTTGGTATACAAATCGTTTCCTCGCCGTTCGAAAAATTCGTGCGGCCGCACCACCACGCGCAAATACAAATCGCCCGGAGGCGCGCCCATCGTGCCGGCATTCCCCTTGCCAGGTACGCGCACACGTCCCCCATTTGCCACGCCGGCCGGAATGCGCACGTCAATCGTTTCCGCCCGGCGCACGCGGCCCTCGCCGCCGCAATTCTTGCAAGCGGTGCGCAGTTTTCCGGTGCCGCCACATCGGCTGCACGGCACATTGAAACGCATTTTCCCCGCTGCCTGCTGAACCTGCCCCGTGCCATTGCATACCGGGCAAGTCTGCGGCGTGCCCACGGCTCCCGTGCCGTGGCACACCTCGCACGTATCCAGCCGCGTGATCTGCAGCTTCTTCACGGCGCCCCGCACCGCATCCCGGAAATCAATTTCGATCTGGTATTCCAGATCACCGCCGGGTTCGTGCTCCGGCTCGACCGCTCCGCCGCGTGCCCCCCCAAAAAACTGGCTGAAGAGGTCGCGGAAACTTCCGCCGGTTCCCGCTCCGCCGGCCCCGCTGCCGCCCCCGAAATCAAATCCGCCAAAATCAAAATTCACGTTGGGGTCGCCCGCGCCGGCTCCGCCGGAATAACCCGGAGGCGGCGCGTTGTCGCTGTAGAAGCCGTACTGGTCGTACATCTGCCGCTTCTTCGTATCCGAAAGAACGTCGTAAGCTTCCTGCAACTGCTTGAATTTCTCTTCCGCGGATTTGTCGCCCGGATTCAGGTCGGGGTGGTATTTGCGCGCGAGCTTTCGAAACGCCGTGCGGATATCCTTCGCCGTCGCCTTACGCGCGACTCCCAACAGTTCGTAATAATCGTGTTTAGCGCTAGTCGCCATGATTGAAAGTGACTGGTGATTGGTGACTAGTGACTGGTGGGGCCCAGCTCGCCGAGCACCCCACCAACCACCAGCCGTTCTTTTGACCTTGAATGCTGCCTGACCCGGCCAAACTCTCAACTTCCGGTCTTCACCAGTCACCAGTCACAAGTCACCAATCACTCTTCACTTGCCACTGGTCGCTGGCCACTTCTTCAGTTCGGCTTCTTGCTGTCGTCCACGTCCACATACTCGGCGTCGATCACGTCGCCGGGCTTTTGACCGCCCTGCGCGCCACCGCCGCTCGAAGCGGACCCGGCTCCGGCGCCCGCACCTGCACCCGCGGCTCCTGCCTGCTCCGCGCCCGACGCCTGTGCCTTCTTGTACAGCTCTTCCGCCATTTTGTGCAGCGTCTTCTCCACGTTCTCGGCCGCCGAACGCAGGCGCGCCACGCCGCCTTCGTTGACGGCCTTCTTAGCCTCTTCGATGGCTTCCTCGGCCTGCTTCACGTCGGCGTCGTTCAGCTTGTCGCGGTTGTCGCGAATCGTCTTTTCGGCCTGGTACACGATGCCGTCCAGACGGTTGCGCGCTTCCACTTCTTCCATCCGCTTGCGGTCGTCTTCCGCGTGCGACTCGGCCTCGACGCGCATCTTCTCCGCTTCTTCCTTGGTCAAGCCGGTCGAAGCCGTGATGGTGATCTTCTGTTCCTTGTTGGTGGCCTTGTCCTTCGCGCTCACGTTCAGGATGCCGTTCGCATCGATGTCAAACGTGACCTCGATCTGCGGCGTACCGCGCGGAGCCGGTGGAATGCCATCCAGTTTGAACGTGCCGAGCGACCGGTTGTCCTTCGCGAACTTCCGTTCGCCTTGCATCACGTGGATTTCCACGCCGGGCTGGTTGTCCGAAGCCGTCGAATAGGTCTCCACCTTGCGCGTCGGAATCGTGGTGTTGCGCGGAATCTGCACGGTCATCACGCCACCCAAAGTTTCAACGCCCAGCGAAAGCGGCGTCACGTCAAGCAACAGGATGTCCTTCACTTCTCCGCCGAGCACCGCGCCCTGAATGGCCGCGCCAACGGCAACGACTTCATCCGGGTTCACGCCCTTGTGCAGCTCTTTGCCGCCAAAGAACGTGCTCACCAGTTGCTGCACCTTCGGAATACGCGTCGAACCGCCCACCAGCACCACTTCCTGAATGTCGTTCGGCGACATCTTCGCGTCTTCCAGGGCAAGCTTCACCGGCTTCATCGAGCGCTCCAGCAGATCGCTCATCAGCTGTTCCAGGCGCATGCGTGTCAGCTTCTGCTGCATGTGGATCGGGCCGCTCGCGCCCGCGGTGATAAAGGGGAGATTGATCTCCGTCTCCATCATCTGCGAAAGCTCAATCTTGGCCTTTTCCGCGGCTTCCTTCAGCCGCTGCAACGCCATCTTGTCTTTGCCCAGATCGATGCCGTGCTCTTTCTTGAATTCGTCAATCAGCCAGTCGACGATCTTCTGGTCCACGTCGTCGCCGCCCAGGTGGGTGTCGCCGTTCGTGGACTTCACTTCCACTACGCCGCTGCCCACTTCCAGCACCGAAATATCGAACGTGCCGCCGCCGAGGTCGTACACGGCGATGGTTTCGTCGCTCTTCTTTTCGAGGCCGTAGGCCAGCGCCGCTGCCGTCGGCTCGTTGATGATGCGGACCACTTCCAGGCCCGCAATCTCACCGGCCTGCTTGGTGGCCTGCCTTTGCGCGTCGTTGAAATACGCCGGTACGGTAATCACTGCCTTGGTGACCTTCTCGCCAAGGAAATCTTCCGCCGCGGTCTTCAATTTCGTCAGGATCATCGCGGAAATCTCTGGCGGGCTGTACACCTTGCCGGCGACTTCCACGCGCGCGTCGTCATGATCGCCCTTTACCACTTTGTAAGGCACGCGCTTCATCTCTTCGCTCACTTCGTCATAGCGGCGGCCCATGAACCGCTTGATCGAGTAGACCGTGTTCTCCGGGTTTGTCACCGCCTGGCGCTTGGCCACCTGCCCGACCAGCCTTTCGCCGGACTTGGTGATGGCCACAACGGAAGGCGTGGTGCGCGTGCCTTCCTGGTTGGGAATTACCACCGGCTCGCCGCCTTGCATCACGGCCACCACCGAGTTGGTTGTTCCCAGGTCAATTCCAATAATCTTGCTCATCGCTTCCTTCTCCTTCTCAAAGCTTCCCGAAACTCTTGGGTTTGCGCTCACCCGGGGGATTGCCCGGGTCATACCTATAGATGCCCGAGCCGCTAATGCTGACCGGACGAGAAATCGTCGAATATCTTGCATCCTGGCCAGCTACGGGAGCGTCAAACGAAGGGAAGTATACAGGTTGAGTGTGGCACTGTCAAGTTATTTGATATCAACTGTAAAATACCTGTTTTCTTTAACTTACTCCCATCGTTTCCCTCTTTTCTCTCCTGCCGAGCCCGATCCTCAATACTTCCGGCGATTGTCCTTTCTCTCTCCAAGCCTCTTTAAATACTCTCCACCGCCCCAGCCCGGACATCGATTCCTCCCCCAATCGCAACCAACCAACTGAGTGTCGCTTGCCCTGGCAGTACGCCGAGGCAGGGATTCAGCATTTCAACATGTGATACTCTGGGCTGGATTTCGCTACCTTCTATTTTCTTTTGGAGGATTCTGTGACCCGCCGTCTCCCTCTTGTCCCCGTTAGCCTACTGATCCTGATTGGTTGCGCCTTGGTCGCGATTGCCGCTTCTCCGGATCAGAAATCGCAGACAACCGCAGCGACGGCACGGAAGACCTCCTCCCCGAAGGTAGCCGATACCCCCACAGTTTCCACGACCACCATCTCCGTCGATGGGGTGGCCGACATAGATCCCACAAAGGCCTTCGGCTCCAAGTCCGCTCCCGTGGTCGTCGAGATCTTCAGTGATTTCCAGTGCCCCGCCTGCAAACAGCTCTTTCTGAACACCACGCAAAAGGTCATGGACAATTTCGTGAACACCGGAAAGGTATACCTGGTTCACCGCGACTTTCCATTACCCATGCATGCCTATTCCCGCGTGGCCGCCAGCTACTCTCGCGCGGCGGCGCACATCGGAAAGTGCGAGCCCGTCGAGCAGGCCTTGTTCCAGAACCAGGAAAAGTGGGAAGCCAATGGCGACGTGAAGGGAACCGTAGCCAGCGTGCTCTCGCCGGCGGAAATGAAAAGAGTGCAGGCCATCGTGGACGCTCAGACCCTCGAGCCTCTGATTGAAAAGGACAAGCAGCTGGGCCTGACATTCCCGGTAACGCAGACCCCCACCACTGTTTTCCATTCCAAGGGGCAAACCTACCCCTACGCCGGAACGCTCAGCTATGATGTCCTGAAGGATTTCCTTGACCAGCTGGTGGCCCGGAAGTGAGGTAACTCGATTCTGGAAGGATCATCGGTCGAATGCGGCTGGATAACAGTTAGCAGTGAACAGCGATCAGGAACCTCGGCCCATTTTATGTAACTCGTACGCTGCTGGCACCAAGCTGATCCCTGTTATCTGCTATCTGTTCGCTGCTATCCTGACTCCCTGATCGGAGGCCATCCTAACCCCCATGCTTCAATCCTCCCCATTCAACTACCGCCGCATCATCATCTGGATTGGCCGCTTGGTCATGGGCGCCATTTTCGTTTACGCCGGTTTCGCGAAGCTCCTCCTGCCGAATACCCACTTGTGGCCCTATTTCTTTCTTAAATTCTCCGTCTCCACAAATCTCACCATGTTTCAGCAGCAGGTGGAATCCTACAAAATGCTCTCGCCCGAGGCGGCGGGTCTCCTTGCGCACACCCTCCCGTTCGTGGAGATAGTCGTTGGCCTGATGCTGATCATCGGGTGGGGATTGCGGATTTGGGCCAGCGTGGTGACCCTGATTATGGTGGGTTTCCTCGGAGTCGTAACACGCGCGTATCTTCTGCACATGGACATCAACTGCGGCTGCTTCGGCACTCCAGAGAAGCTTACGGGCATGACCGTAGTGCGCGACGCTAGTTTTTCCGCCCTGGCCGTCCTAATGACCTACTTCGCCTTCGTTGAAGCCCGCAAACCGCATCCCTGGCACGCCGCGGCGCCTGAACGGACCACATGACGATACATCACCAAAAGCGTGTCATCCTGAGCCTATCCGACAAGGATAGGCGAAGGATCTCAACTTTAGATGACGACTTGAACTGAGTGTAGGCTTAGATTCTTCACCCATCCTCACCGGATGCGTTCAGAATGACAGCGGTTCGGTTTTTAGCTGGACTATGAAAACTCTCAACGAATACCTCGAACTCGCCGCCGTCGCCCACGGCCACATCTGCGCCGGCCAAGTCCTGGGCGTACGCCTCGCAATGTTGGGCATTCGTGAACTGGGCCTCGATCCAATCGCCGAGCGCAAGCGCATTGTCACTTACGTCGAAATCGACCGCTGCGTCACCGACGCCGTCGCGCTCGTCGCCAACTGCCGCCTCGGCAAGCGCGCGTTGAAATTTCTCGATTGGGGAAAGGTGGCTGCCACGTTCTGCGACCTGCAAACCGGCCGTGCCATCCGCGTCGCCGCGAAAGAATCCTCCAAGCAAGCGGCCAAAGAACTCTTTCCCAATTTGCCTAGGGAAGAGGCCCAGCAGAAAGCTTACGCGCAACTTTCTGACGATGCCCTGTTTTCAACAGAATGGGTAACGGTGGAAATCCATCCCGAAGATCTTCCCGGCTTCAAGGGGCCGCGCGTTGTCTGCGCCCAGTGCGGCGAAGGCATCAACTTCAAGCGCGAAGTAACCCTCAACGGCCGCACCCTATGCCGCGCCTGCGCCGGCGAACGTTATTACACCCGCGAGGACTGAGCTCCCGGTGGACATCCAATCTCCGCCAGTTTACTTGGACCAACTCCCGCGGATCTCTTCCCTCTCCGGCAACAGCCAACGGATCTTTGACCGCCGAATAAAGGCCACGGCCACCGAGGCGAGAAACGCGAACACGATCATCAACCACAGAATCCCCATCAGCGAATCGGTCGCCGTGTTATACATCGCCAGGCTCCATAGCGCGGGTTTCATCTGCGCATTCAAAGCCTCCGCGTTGTAAGCAGGCGTGTTCAGGTAATCTTTCAGCAGTTGAATCCGCGCCCCGCTGGAAACTCCCGCCAGCAGAATCGCGATTTGCAGGTATTTTGCGGTTGCGTGGCTTACGTTCTCAGCCAGTTGGCGCGAAAGAAGGTTCTCTGTCATCCGCCGGAAAATCAAGGAAACACCGAAAGCTAAGCCCAAGGCTACGACCACCGATGCAGCGAAAAGAAGCATAAACATTGGCCCGAATCCCCCAAGTCTGTATGTAAACCAGGGTAAGTATCCATTAACTTACGCACCGGATCATAGAACTCATTCCCGGTAATGTTCCTAAAGCGCAAAGGTTTTCTTTTTCGCACCGGCGTGAAGGAATTATTCTGCGTTAGAATTGCCTGTCCATGTTTTCGCTTCCCCCGATCACCCTGCGCCTCCGTGGCTGGAAACTGATTGACCGCGTCGCGGTCGCATTTTTGCTTCTATGTTCGGTCGCATTGGGCGCGGCCGCCGGATTGCTCTTTGTTTACGAAAGCGACCTGCCGGAAATCCGCGCGCTCGAAACGTACCGCCCCAACGTGGTCACCGAAATCTATGCCGATGACGGCCAGCTCGTCGGCAGCTTCGCCCTTCAGCGCCGCATCCTCATGACCTGGGAGCAAGTCCCCAAAGTTCTCTACAACGCGGTCACCGCCATCGAAGACCAGCACTTCGAAGATCACTGGGGTGTGGACTTTCCCCGCGTGGCCGGAGCCGCGTACCGTAACATCCTGAAGCACCGCAAAGCCGAAGGCGCCAGCACCATCACCATGCAGCTCGCCGGCAATCTTTTCCTCGACCGCAGCGACCGCAGCTTCCGCCGTAAAGCCCAGGAAATGCTCCTCTCGTTGCAGATCGAGCGCCGCTACACCAAGCCCCAAATCTTCACCATGTACGCGAACCAGGTCTATCTCGCGCACGGCAACTACGGCTTCGCTGCTGCCGCGCAATTTTATTTCGGCAAAAACGTCACCGACCTGAATCTCCAGCAGGCCGCGCTCCTCGCCGGAATGATTCGCGGTCCTATCTATTCTCCCCTCACCGACCCGGCACGCGCCCTGGCCCGCCGCAATCTGGTGATCCACCAGATGATGGAGGAAGGGAAAATTACGCCAGCGGAGGAAGAGGCCGCGAAGAAAACCCGCCTCGGCCTGCATGTACAATATCCGCGCAATGATCTCGCTCCCTACTTCTTCGAAGACATCCGCAAGTATCTAGAGTCCACCTATGGCACCGAAGCGGTTCACGAGCGTGGCCTGCGCGTTTACACCACGCTGAACATCCAGATGCAAAAAGCCGCCAACCAGGCCATTCGCGATGGCTTGCACATCTACGACCGCCGCCACGGCTGGCGCGACAAACTGCCCAACGTCCTCAAGGACAATCTCGGGAAGCTCGACTCCTACGAAGACGACGACTGGCGCCACGCCATCGAAAAGGGAAGTTACGTCACCGGCCTCGTGATGGCCGTGGACGACAAGAGCGCCACCATCAAGATCGGCACCTATCGCGCGATAATTTCTTCTCTCGACATCGCCTGGACCGGCCATAAGCGCCCCAACGAAATTCTTGCCGTCGGCGACCTCGCCCAATTTTCCATCCAGGAACTTCGCGAGACCACCGCTCACGTCCAGCTGGAGCAGCAACCCGCTCCTCAGGCCGCGATGATCGCCATTGACAACGGCACCGGCGAAATCAAGGCCATGGTCGGCGGCTACAGCTTTGAAGATTCGAAATTCAATCGCGCCACGCAGTCCGTCCGCCAGGTTGGCAGCTCGTTCAAGCCTTATGTCTACACGACCGCCATCGAAAAGGGCTTTTCGCCTTTTGACACCATTGTCGACGCGCCCTTCAGCACTATGAGCGGCGGTCAGGTCTATTCCCCGCACAACTACGATGAAAAATTTGAGGGTGTCATCACGCTGCGTCGCGCCCTCGCCGGTTCGCGCAACGTCCCGGCAGTAAAACTCGCCGAAAAAGTGGGCATCTCCAACATCGTGGACATGGCCAAACGCTTCGGCATTACCACGCCTTTGCCGCCCTATCTGCCGCTGGCCCTGGGCGCAGCGGACATGCGCCTGATCGAACACGTCTCCGCATTCACCGTCTTCCCGAATGAAGGTATCCGCATTGACCCACACATGATTCGCCGCGTCACCAGCTACGATGGCGCTCTGCTCGAGGAAGCTCATCCGGAAGTCCACGATGTTGTTTCGCCCGAGGTGGCCCACACTATGACCGCCATGCTCGAAGAGGTCGTGCAGTTTGGCACCGCCATGAAGGCAAAAGCACTCGGGCGTCCCGCGGCTGGCAAGACCGGAACCACGCAGGATTTCACCGACGCCTGGTTCATGGGATTTACGCCGCAGATTACGGCCGGCGTATGGGTGGGCTATGACGACAAGCAGATTTCCCTCGGCAAGCGGGAATCCGGCGCCCTTGCCGCGCTGCCCATCTGGATGGAATTCATGGAAAAAGCCACCGCCGGCATGCCGCCTCTCAATTTTCCGAACGTGACCACGCTCGAAGAGCAGGCCGACGAACATCACGTCCACACCGACGTACCTGACACCGCCCCCGAAGAAGAAGTTCCAGCGCCACGAGCAAGGCCTGCAATCGTGCCGCCTCGTGTCGCCCCGCCTCCAGTCGCCACGCCCTCGCCGGCGCCTCCCCCAGCCCACTGATCCACCTGGTGTTTACTTCGCCTTTCGAAAGGGATCCCATCCGGATGCCCGAAGCGGTTTCGCCACGCCGTCTCTTCCGGCTACCCGCACACCGCGTTCCTTCGTGATCTCCCCAATCTGCGTCAGTCGCAGTTTGCGAAACTTTGCGGGAAGCGAGGCCGCTTTGCGCGGGGTTATGGTGAACAGGAGTTCATAGTCGTCGCCGCCGTGCAGCGCCAGTTGCGTCCGGGTTGTCTCGCCAATTCCGCGCAGGACCGGGAGGCTGCTCAGATGAATCAGCGCGCCCACTCCACTCGCAGCGCATATCCGAGGCAAGTCGCTCGACAGTCCATCCGAAAGATCCATCATCGCGCTGGCCAGTTTTTTTTGGGCCAGCCACCGTCCCAATTCCACCCTTGGTTCGGGGAAGAGATGCTTTCGCAGGGCGGAATTCGTTGGGCGCGCCCCCCCACCGTTTTCTCGAATCAAGCGCAAGCCTTGTTCCGCTTCGCCCAATGTTCCACTCACAAAAAGCAGATCGCCGGCTCGCGCTCCCGAGCGCAACACCTCCTGGCCCTCCGCAATCTCTCCGATCACCGTGACACTGATCAAAATTCGATTGCTAAGAGTCGTGTCCCCTCCCGCAAGCACGCAATGAAGCCGTTCAGCCGCGCGCCGCAATCCCCTCAGAAAACTCTTCAGCCATTTTCCGGTTGCACTCGAAGGAAGCGCCAGATTCAGCAAAAAGCAGCGCGGCGTTCCTCCCATCGCGGCAATATCACTGGCCGCCCTCGCCAGGCATTTCCAGCCCACGCTCTCGGGTGGGTGTTTTTCACGCAGGAAATGTGAGCCTTCCAGGAACCAGTCACTTGTCAAGATCCCCGCAAATCCGGGCCTTTGCTTCCACAGTGCCGCATCGTCGCCAATTCCGAGGCGAAGTTTCTGGTCCCGGCTGGGCAGAAATTGCCGCGCAATTTCCCCAACCAGAGCGTCCTCATCCCGGAAGTGTTTCATATTCAGTAGTTATCCTAGCCTACCCTGTCCTTAGGGACAGTGGGCAGTTTCCGAGGCACTGTACCAAAAAAGGGGAAATACAGGGTTGACCCGGGAGCCTACAGAAACTAATATGCAGAGAGTCGCGAACCAAGGCTCACGGTTCAGATCGTTCGAAGTGGCAGTAAATGCTTGCGGCAACAGGGAATAAACGCCGCATTCTTATAGACTAACAGGCCAAGGCCTGAGAGGCCCAGCGTGATCAGCAGCAAGAACTACACGTTCTATATTGCATCCACCCCCGGCAAGATGCGGAAACTCATCGTGCCCGCGTACGTCTTGCATGGTCTGGCAGCTCTCGCCATCATTGGCAGTATCACCGTTCTGGCCGCGGTCGGCTCTTACAGCCGCATGCTCTGGAAAGTCGGCAACTACAACGCCGTTCGCCAGGAGCGCGACGTTTGGAAGAAACAAGTTCGCGAATTGCAGAGCACCGTGAAGGACACCAACCAGCGCCTTGACGCCGTGCAATCCCTCGCCACCGATGTGGCCATGACTTTCGGCGTGATGAAGTACCACCCTGCCGCCTTTGAGCAGACCGACGCTCCTTCCACTCCTGAAGACGAGTTTGATCGCTCCGTCGAGCAGTTCACCTTTTTGAAGCGCAATGCCACCGCGATCGCCGTCTCTTCCGGCGGGTTGCGCATGATGCCTTCGATGGCCTTCGCCGATTCCAATTACACGCCTTCGATTTGGCCGGTCTTGGGCCATATCACCGACAGCTTTGGCGAACGCCTTGATCCATTCTCGGGTGAAGGCGCATTCCACACCGGCGTTGACGTTGGCGCAGACTACGGCGCTGCTGTCCACGCCACCGCGGACGGCGTCGTGCTCGACGTTGGGCAGCATTCGGGCTATGGCCGCGTCGTCATCCTGGATCACGGGTTTGGCATCACCACTTGGTATGCGCATCTATCCGCCTATGCGGTCGTGGCCGGCACCCGCATCAAGCGCGGCGAAGTCATCGGCTACACCGGCATCAGCGGCCGTTCCACCGGCCCCCACGTTCACTACGAAGTCCGCGTGA